>Ga0182024_10009279_pt1 | contig 20392 bp, 21 predicted proteins | sample P32metaG_FD_120480 | JGI IMG/M metagenome (GOLD analysis project Ga0182024, IMG submission 120480) | Permafrost microbial communities from Stordalen Mire, Sweden - P3-2 metaG (Illumina Assembly) | ecosystem: Environmental > Terrestrial > Soil > Wetlands > Permafrost | place: Sweden: Stordalen... | reverse complement strand
CTTGGCCTCGAACACCGCTCCCGTCCCCTCGACCATGCCGTCGAGGGTTGCCGCCATCCAGCGGTTGACCGGATGGCGAACGCGGCGTTGCACGTCGGTAACGGCATGGCCCGCATTGCGCTCGTACCATGCCCGATTGAGGGCCTCGGTGACCACGCCGAGCTGGACGACGAGGTTAGCGGAAAAGTCCTCGGGCTCGACCTCGCCGCGCTTTTCCCGCCAGAGGCGCAAAAGGGCCGCCTCGTCCGGCCCCATGATGATGCGAGCGTCGGATCCGCCGATGAAATGGCGGCGTTGGAGACGATAGGCTTTGGTGTTCAGCGATCTTTGCACGATTTGCTCCATATATCGCAATACGCCATATACGACTATAAACGATACATTCATGGAATCAATCGTTTTTCGACAGAATTGATTTAAATGGGCTTTTGTGGCACTCGGAGCATGATTTCATCAGCACAATGTAGAGCCGCCCGCGGGCTACTCGATTGGAGCCAGCAGAAGCTCGCGGAGAAGGCTGGGGTCGGCGTCGTGACCATCCGCCAATTGGAGGCCGATACGCATGAACCACGTCGAGCCACACTTGATGTGGTTAGGCGATGCCTTGAAACGGCCGGAATCGAATTCATCGAAGAGAACGGCGGAGGTGCGGGCGTGCGATTGCGAAATCCGGCGTCGAAGAAACGCGAATAGTCCCTGTGCGAAGGGCCGACTCATTCGAGAGCCCTCGCGCTCGACGGGGCCGCAATTGCCCACGTTTCAATTGAACAACAGATCGGAGTCGAGTTTTGCTCTCGTCAAAACAGTAAATTACGTCGGCCGCCGAGAAAAGTGGATGCGCTTCTGAAACGAATCATCGAAACATTAATCAGCCGATTCGAATCCTCCCCACCGCGCCAAGTCCGTCGCGCATAAGCGTGTTGTCGAGTATTTCAATGTCAGCAAACAATTCTCGCACCGCCAAGCGGCCGACCGCGATGCAGATCGCTATCTCCGAGGAACCGGATTTTTTTGGACCGCCGCCTTTGATCCGAGGCGAGAACCCGGCCGACTACCAAGCGCTGCTGAAACGCGTTTCGGCTGCGGTCCAGCCGAGAGACTTCCTCGACGAAATTTGGGTGCGCGACATAGTAGATCTCTATTGGGAGATGCTCCGCCTGCGTCGCCTTAAGACCGGTCTCTTGAATGCTTCCATGAGCGAGGCGCTTCGCGCGGTCCTGACGTCCCTTCACCCATCGAGGCGATCCTCATTGGTCGAGGAAACTCTGATCGAACGTTGGGCCAATGGCGAGCGAGACGCTCGTAAGAGGGTTGAACAACTTCTGGCCGCGGCCGGGTTTTCGATGGAAGAGGTGGCCGCGACCGCGCTCTCGAAAAAGCTCGACGAGTTCGAGCGCGTCGACCAAATGATCGCCACTACTGAAGCGCGGCGCAACAATGCGCTACGCGAAATCGACCGCCACCATGCGGCGCTCGGAGCCGCCTTGCGCGCGGCGGTTGAAGGGGCCAAGGACGTTGAGAACGCCGAAGACGCCGAATTCACCGACGTTGAAGCGGGCACGGTTACGAACCGCTCCGCGCAGTGACGAACGAGCGCCAGCAAAGCGCCAATCGCGCCAACGCCAAAGCGAGCACTGGCCCCAAAACGACCGCCGGAAAGGCGCGCGCCGGCGCCAATTCGCTGCGTCACGGTCTTGCAATATCCGTGCTCGGCGATGCGCAATGGGCTCCCAAGGTGGAAACTCTGGCGCGCCGTATCGCGGGCGAGAATGCTGACACGGAATTGCTGGCGCTGGCCAGGCGGATCGGCGAAGCGCAGATCGAGCTGATGCGCATGCGCGCCTACCGACGCCGCGTCATCGAACAGGCCTATGCCGACCCCCATTTTCGCACCAAGTGGCAACAGCAGATTGACCGCAAAATCGAGTCGCTATTCATTCGCGGGAAATGCGTCGGCGACGCGGCCGCCCTCGAGATCAGAGCTGCGATGGGCGACGAACCGGTGACCGGCGAGAGGAAGCGCGTCGAAATCTTCAGCGTGATGGCGCAAGAGCTCGCCGCCCTCGATCGCTACGAGCGGCGCGCGCTGTCCCGTCGCAAATTCGCGATCCGGGCGTTCGACGCGTTGCGGGTTCGACCGTCGTAGAGGGATTAAGTTGTTGGCTTCATTTTTGCCGACCATCGATATAATCAAACAATATCAATTAGTTATAGGAGGGCTCGGTTCCCATATAACGTCGTTCGACGGCCAGCGGAAGATCGATTTTGGCAGAACGAAGCCAATTCTCCCCAGCGCCGTTGAGTTCCGGACTCCCATGGACGATAGATGCCCTGGTGCGCCCATGAGTCGCGGGAAGATTGAAAGGCGCGTAGGTCGTGTCTCTGGACTCGCCTCGGCGCGGCTGTTAGACGCGCCTCAGACCCTTCAGGTCAGAGCTCGATGCTCTGAGCTACCATCGGACTTTTTCGGGTCCGGAAATCCCGTTGACGCATGAAAAAAATTGTCACCATCGTCGGCGCGCGGCCGCAGTTCGTCAAGGCGTCGCCCGTCTCGCGCGCGCTTGCGCGCGCCGGCCTCAAGGAGGCGATCGTCCATACCGGTCAGCATTTCGACGCCTCGATGTCGGAGGTTTTCTTTCGCGAACTCGAGATACCCAAGCCGACGCACAATCTCGATATCCATTCGCTCGGCCATGGCGCGATGACGGGCCGCATGTTGGAGGGCGTCGAGACGATCCTACTGGAAGAAAAGCCGGATATGGTCATGGTCTATGGCGACACCAATTCGACGCTGGCCGGCGCGCTCGCGGCAGCCAAGCTTCATGTTCCCGTGGCGCATATCGAGGCGGCTTGCGCTCCTTCAACCGACGCATGCCCGAGGAGATCAATCGGGTGATGGCCGATCACCTCTCGGCGCTGCTGTGTGTCCGACCGCCGCCGCCGTCGCCAATCTCGCCGCCGAGGGCCTCCGACAAGGCGTCCGTGCGGTGGGCGACTTCTTTGCGCTGTCCGCTGCGTTGAGTCTGTCAGGAAGTCGATCGAGGAGGAACCACTCGTGAATGCGCAAAAACTTGTCGAGACCGCCAAGGCTCTCGTCGCCGATGGCAAGGGGCTGCTGGCGATGGACGAGAGCACGCCCACCTGCAACAAGAGATTTGCCGAAGTGGGCATTCCCCAGACCGTAGAGGCCCGCCGCGCCTATCGCGAGTTGATCGTGACGGCGCCCGGTCTGGGCGACAGCATCAGCGGCGCGATCCTCTTTGACGAAACAATCCGCCAGAAGAAAAAAGACGGGACGCCCTTCGTGAAGGTTCTTGTCGATGCCGGCATCATTCCCGGCATCAAGGTCGACATGGGCGCCAAAGATTTGGCGGGTCATCCCGGCGAGAAGATCACCGAGGGCCTCGACGGGTTGCGCGCCCGGCTCAAGGAATATGTCGAAATGGGCGCCCGCTTCGCCAAATGGCGCGCGGTGATCGCGCTTGGCGATGGGCTCCCCAGTCGGGGCTGCATCGAGGCGAACGCGCAATTCCTCGCCCTCTATGCCGCGCTGTGCCAGGAGAGCGGACTGGTTCCTATCGTCGAGCCCGAAGTGTTGATGGACGGCGATCACACCCTGGAGCGTTGCCGAAAGGCGACGAGCGAAGTCCTGCAGCGGGTTTTCGTCCATCTGCATACGCAAGGCGTGATGCTGGAGGGCATGATCCTCAAGCCCAATATGGTGCTCGCCGGATTGGCCTGCGCGAACCAAGCGACGGTGGACGAGGCGGCCGAAGCGACGGTGAAATGCCTGCTGCAAGTCGTCCCCGCGGCGGTTTCGGCCATCGCGTTCCTGTCGGGGGGGCAATCCCCCGAACGGGCGTCCGCCCATCTCAACGCCATGCATGTGAGGGCCACGGTGGCAAATTCGCGATTGCCTTGGGCGCTGACATTTTCGTTCGCCCGCGCCATCCAACAGCCGGCTTTGGAAATCTGGCGCGGCGATGAAGCCAATGTCGTGGCGGCGCAGCAAGCCCTGGTTCACCGGGCCCGCTGCAACCGGGCGGCGACCCGCGGCGAATATTCCGCCGCTATGGAACGCTCGTGAGCGAGATATCGGGCCTCCACGACCTTCGGCTTTACCTCATTCGTCACGGCGAAACCGAGTGGTCGCTGTCGGGCCAACACACCGGGCGCACCGACATCTCGCTGACCTCGCGCGGTGAGGAAGGCGCGCGCGAACTTGCGCCCTATCTGCGCGGGATCGTCTTCGCTCGCGTGCTGACCAGCCCGCGCCAGCGGGCGCGCCAAACCTGCGAGCTGGCTGGGCTCAAGGGCGCTTCCGAGATCGAACCGGATCTGGCCGAGTGGGATTATGGCGATTACGAAGGAAAGCGCTCCCTGGACATTTGCAAGGAGCGGCCAAGCTGGGATATTTTCCGCGACGGCTGTCCGGGCGGCGAGGCGCCCGCACAGATTTCCGACCGCGCCGACCGGCTCCTCTCGCGTCTTGGCGCGCTGGAGGGAAACGTCGCGCTTTTTTCGCACGGCCATTTCGGGCGCGTCCTCGCCGCAAGATGGATTGGTCTATCCGTCATCGATGGAGGGCATTTCGCGCTCGGCACGGCCTCGCTGGGCATTCTGGGCCGCCAACACAGCCATCCCGAGACCCCGGTTCTTGCGCTGTGGAATTTTTCTCCCTCTGGATGCGGGGTCGGCAAGCCATCGGCGTTATGAACGCGGATGCAGCACGATTCGCCCCTGAACCCCCTCGGCCACCTTGCGATAGGCCGCACGCGCTTGCGCCAGCGGCATAATTTCGGCGATCGGCGCGGCGCGATAGTCGCCTGCCTCAAAACCCGGTTTTAGCGCCTCCAGCACCGACGCCGACGCGACGAGATCGCGCTTCAGCGTATCGACGCCCATCAGCCGACTTTCGTTATGGTAGAAATCGACGAGATCGAAGCTGACCTCGCGCTGGCCGGCGGCGCTTATCTCGATCAGCCGGCCGCGCGGAGCCAGGCATTTCAGCGCGGCGCGGAACATCACGCCGCCGACCGTGTCGAACACGACCTCGGCGCCGCGTCCGCCCGTGGCCTCGCGCACCGCCTTCGGCGCGTCGGGCGCGCCGATGACGAGCCGTTTGGCGATCGCGCGAATCGGCGCGTCGGGATGGGGCGCGCGTCGGTCGACGCCGATGACCTCGGCGCCGATCCTGTGCGCGATCTGCGCGGCGGCGCTGCCGACGCCGCCGCCCGCGCCGATCAGCGCCAGCGTTTCGCCCTCCAGGAGCCCCGCCGCCTCGACAAGAGCGCACCAAGCGGCCATGAAATTGACGCCGACAGAAGCCGCCTGATCGAAATTGAGGGCGCCCGGCTTGTGCCGCAGGCTCGCGACGGGAACCGCGATGCGCTCGGCATGCGTGCCCTCGCGGGTAAAGCCGACATCCCCTCCCGTGCCCCACACTTCGGCGCCGATCCACTCGGGTGGCCCAGCTTCCACCACGCCGGCGAAATCACGCCCGGGTATGCGCGGCAGCGTCGTCTTTTTCATCGCGCCTTCGACGTTCTTCACGTCGCTCGGATTGATCGAGGCCGCTTCGATGCGGACGATCGCCGTCGCGTCGTCAGCGACCGGATCGGCGACCTCGACGATTTCAAGCGCCTCGATATCGCCGAACGCCTTGATCTGAACGGCTCGCATGGAACGGATCCTGTTGTTTGGGAAGCCTATCAGCACTTCCGGCTCGAAGACCAGACGAGAGCGTCCGCTGGCGACATCGGCGATCTCTAGAGGCATTGCCCAGGACCATGACGCTGGCGCATATTGGCTCGACGCGGGCAGATCCAAAGATAGGGAAAACAGAGCGGTGCATAAGCCGAGCACTCGTCGGTCGATTCTGCGATTTGCTGGAAGCGCGGCCGCTTCTTTGCTCTTTACGGGTGACGCGACGCCCCAATCCAAGGAATTGGTCCGGGAATCGGCTTACAATTATATCATCGTGTCGCGAGAGGGTTCGATCGTCTTTTTCAGGCGAATGGAAAACGGCGCCAAAGTGTCGGCTATCGATCTCGCCAATCCGAGCTACCAGATCATCTCCTATGCGAAATATCTGTTCGCGGCCGCGCTCGCCAATCCCAATCCCGCCAACGTCCTCAGCATTGGTCTTGGCGCCGGGTCGTTCAACCGTCTGTTCAATGTCGGCTATCCCAACGCCAATCTCACCACCGTCGAAATCGACCCGATGATCCTCAGCCTGGCGGTGGAATTCACCAATTTCAGGGAGGCTGCCAACAACAAGGTCGTCATCGAGGACGGCCGGCGATTTTTGCACCGAAGCAAGGATCGCTGGGACTGGATCGTCATCGACGCCTTCGTCAAAAACAGCCAATACCCCCCACATATGGCGACGCGCGAGTTCTTCGAATCCGTGTCCGGCCATTTGACCGATGGCGGGGTTCTGGCGATCAACATTCTGCGCGGAAACAAGCTTTTCGACTGCCTCATCGCCACGGTCATGACGGTTCTTCCGGACTGCCGGCTGTTCGACGCGCCGGAAAGTTTGAACACCATCGTCCTTGCCGCCGTGAACGCCGCTCCGTCGCTGGAACAAAGGATCAAGGAGGTCCCGGCGCCGCCGTTTCCGTCCCTGAAGGACAGCGGCGTCGACCTGCCGCAAATTCGCGCCGCCGCCGCCGCGCCGAGCGCCATCGTCTGCCCGACGCCGCTCACCGACGATTTTTCGCCCACCGAATTTCTCGGCGCCCAATGGCAAAGATAGAAAGAAAGCGATGAGGCGGCTCGGTCCTTTCGTCGGCGTTTGCGCGTTCTTTCAAGGCTTCCTCAGCATGGGCTTCCAGCTGGTCGCCACGCGGCTGCTGGCGCCGTTTTTCGGGTCGACTCTATTCGTGTGGTCTTTCGTCATCGCGACGTTCCTGGCCGCTTTCAGCGTCGGCGCGATATTGGGCGGCCTATTCTCGCAGCTCGGCGCGAGGCGCCTAATGACCTATCTCGTCGCACTCGTGGCGATCGGCCTTGTCGGCTATTTCGTCACCGCGACGCAGGGTCACGCCATTCTGCAATGGCTAGACGCCAGCTTCGACAATGTCTTTGTCGCGCTCGGCCTTTCCTGCCTGGTCCTGTTCTTCTTCCCGGTCGTCTGCCTTTCGGCGCTGTTGCCGATTTTCACCGAGGCCCTAGTGAGTTCTGGCTCGCGCGGCGGCATGTCGACGGGCGTCGTCTATGGCGTCAGCACGCTGGGCAATATCACCGGCGTCATGGTGACCGCCTTCGTGCTGATCCCCTCTTTCGCCACCTCGACAATTCTGCAGGGATGGACCGGGGCCGCGGCGATCTGTTTTGTGATGTTCGTCTGGCTGATCGGACGCGCCGCGCCGCAAATGGCGGCGAGCGTCCACTCGGACTTGCCAGCGAACCGCCGCTCGGACAGCCGCGCGCCGGCGCCCCGCTCTTCCCGCGGCAATCCCTAGCTTGCCGTCACTTCTTCGTCGGGGGGCTTGTTCGGGTCGCTCGGAGTCAGACAAATAAGACCAGCCGTATAACGATCATATGAATGCGGCCCGCCGCGCCCGGCCCTTCGATAGGCCCGAGGGCCTCCCGGCCCGCCAAGCCGCATCTAGGCACAGCCATTGTCCAAAGCCATTCGCCGGGCCCCAGTAGGCCGGGCGGCGGGGAAGAACACGCAACAGTGACGAAACACAAGGAGTCCACCGCCGTTAACCCAACAGAATCCGTTCGGTGGATGGACAAATGACGGAAGGAGTAGCCATGCGTAGTGTTCTTATGGCCGGAACGACCGGCCTGTTTCACGCCCTTGGCGCGGTTGGCGCCAATGCGTCAGACGCTGCATCCGCGCCGCGATACGCGACGGGGTTGCCCAATTTTTTCTCTTCGCGCTCGCCTTTGATGGCCGATCATTATGGCTATGACGACAGGGACACCACGATACAGATGACCGAGGGTCGCGCCGCTTATGTCGACGGCAGCTCCCAGTCCCGTCTCCGTTACGAGACCGGCGCGCTGGCAAATCCATAAGGCTTGGCGCTACGGTCGCCAGACAAGTCGCGCGAAGAAAAGGATGACGGGCCGCGAGAGGCGGGGCCAGACGACTACCTTCTGGCGCGAAAGGCCGTCGGCTTGGCGATTGCTCCGACAACGCGTCGCTTTCCAGCGGGGTGTGCGAAGCGAGGAAATTATTCAATCAAATCAATGCCGCCGCATAACGCTGGCAGGAGAGGCGAGACTCGAACTCGCAACCCCCGGTTTTGGAGACCGGTGCTCTAGCCAATTGAGCTACACTCCTAGCGCGGCCTCTTATTGCCGCAACAATTGCGCCGATGCAAGCGCTGAACGATCTTGGCTTTGGCGCGTTATCCCTGCCTTCGATGCAAGGACGGCGCGGATTCGCGTATAGACCGCCGGCCGCAGCGCCGCCTTATCCAGGCCGTTTGGTTCGAAGAAGGGAAGGCGCACGAATGCAGGCGGCAGATTTATTCGTTCCCAAAGCCGAGGCCATCAGTCTGTTCCTCGACGTCGACGGCACCTTGCTTGAGCTTGCGCCAACGCCCGACGCCGTCGTCGTCTCTAGCGCGTTGCTGGACGAGCTTGCTTTGATCGAGCGCCGCCTCGATGGCGCTCTGGCTCTGGTGAGCGGTCGCCCGATCGACGAGCTCGACCGGCTTTTTGCACCGCTGCGATTGCGGGCGAGCGGAATCCACGGCGCCGAGATCCGTTACGCGCCGCTCGAGGCCATTCGGTCGTTGACGACGGATCGATTACCCGAAGAGGCGTGGCTCGATCTCACGCGGTTGCTCGACGACTTCCCGGGCTCCTTTGCCGAAAACAAGGGCGTGAGCTTTGCCGTGCATTACAACCTCGCCGGGCCCGTCGAAGGGGAACTTTCCCTTGCGCTGAAGCGTTATGTCGAACGGTTCATGGCGTTCGAACTGGAGCTGGCTTGGGGACATCTCGTCGTCGAGGTCAAGCTCCCGGGGTTCGACAAGGGGGCGGCAATCAAACGATTCATGGCGCGTTCTCCCTTTGCTGGCCGGCGGCCCGTCTTCATCGCCGATGACAAAATCGACCGGCCGGGCTTTGAGGCCGTTCTGGCGCTGGGCGGCGTCGCTTTTTCGGTCGGCGTCGAACTGGCGGGAGTCTCCGGTTCGTTTTCGCATCCGGCCGCGGTGCGGGCATGGCTGGGAAAGGTGTCGGCTTGAGCCCCTTATCAAGGCGTCTGGAGAGGCCGGCGATCGCCCAGTCTCTGGATCTCGCGCTAATCGGCAATTGCCGCATCGCGGCGCTCATCGACACAAGCGGACGCATCGTTTGGTGGTGTTTCCCGCGTTTTGATTCCAACCCCGCCTTTTCCCGCCTTTTGGCCGGCGACGAGGAAAAGGGCTTCGCCGACGTCGTGCTGACCGATCTCGCCCATGCGAAAGCCGCCTATCAGCGCAACACCGCCATCGTGGAGACCGAGCTCGAAGACAGCCACGGCGGCCGGGTTCGCATCACGGATTTCGCGCCGCGGTTTGTCCGTTTCGAGCGCATGTTCCGCCCGCCGCAACTGGTCAGACGCATTACGCCGATCGCCGGATTGCCGAGGATCGCGATCCGGGTTCGCCCCACCCATGCCTATGGCCGGCCGACGACCGATTTCTCCATGGGCTCCAATCACATTCGCTACCACCACGCCGCCGGCGCCGCGTTCCGGCTCACCACCGACGCGCCGCTGTCCTACATCGCCGAGGAGACGACGTTCCCGCTCACACGGCCGCTGACGCTGGTCTTCGGTCCGGACGAACCTTTCTTAAGCGCTCTCGACAGCACGGCGCGCGAGTTCGAGGAGCGCACGCATGATTATTGGTCCGGCTGGGTGCGCTCGCTCGCCGTCCCCTTCGAATGGCAAAACGCCGTCACCCGCGCCGCCGTCACACTGAAACTTTGCAGTTTCGAAGAGACGGGCGCGATCGTCGCCGCCCATACGACCTCGATCCCCGAGGCGCCGGGGAGCGGACGCAACTGGGACTATCGCTATTGCTGGCTGCGCGATGCCTATTTCGTCGTCCAGGCGCTCAACAAGCTCGGCGTCACCGAGACGATGGAAGCCTATATCAACTACATCCTCACCGTCGCCGCCGACCCCGACGCGCCGCTCAAGCCCGTTCATTCGATCGTCCCCGGCGACAAGATCGACGAGGAAATCGCGCCCGATCTCGCCGGATTTTTGGGCAACGGACCCGTAAGAGTCGGCAATCTGGCGGAGATCCAAAGCCAGCACGACGTCTATGGCAGCACGATCCTGGCGGCCACGCAAATGTTCGTCGATGAACGTCTGCCCAGAATGGGCGACGAGGCTTTGTTCCGGGCGCTCGAACCGCTCGGCGAACGCGCGCATAGGCTGGCGCTGACGCCGGACGCCGGAATTTGGGAATATCGCGGACGCCAGCGCATTCATACCCATTCGGCGGCTCTGTGCTGGGCGGCATGCGACCGCCTAGCGCAAATCGCCGCGCGCTTGGGGATCGAGGACCGCGCTACTTATTGGCGCGCGCATGCCGACGCCTTGCGCGAGCCGATCCTCGCGCGCGCCTGGCATGAGGGTAAGAAGGCCCTGGCCGGCGCGCTCGACGGCCAGGAACTCGACGCCAGCGTCCTGCTGCTCTCCGAACTCGGGTTGCTGGCGCCCGACGATGCGCGCTTCCTTGGGACTTTCGAAGCGGTCGGGCGCGAGCTCAAGCGCAACGGCCGCATCATGCGCTACACCAATGAAGATGATTTCGGCCTGCCAGAAACGGCGTTTCTGGTGTGCAATTTCTGGTATATTGACGCGCTGGCGGAGATTGGCCGCATTGATGAGGCGCGCGCAATGTTCGACGATCTGCTGGGGCGTCGAAATTCGTTCGGTCTGCTGTCCGAAGACATCCATCCCCAGACTGGGGCGCTGTGGGGCAATATTCCGCAGACTTACTCGATGGCGGCGATTATAAATTCCGCGATGCGACTTTCCGTGAAATGGGAGGATGCATGGCGCCGCGTCTGATCCTCGTCTCGAATCGGGTCAATGTTCCCGATTCCAAGGGCCCCCGCCAGGCGGGCGGCCTGACCGTCGCCGTCAACGCTGCGCTCAAACAACGCGAAGGCGTCTGGTTCGGCTGGAGCGGCAATGTGACCGAAGACGGCGTCGCTCCCGCGCCGATCATTACCCAGCGCCGGATGCGGACCTACATTACGATCGATCTTTCGACGACCGATTTTCAGGAATATTACAACGGCTTCGCCAACCGCGTGCTTTGGCCGATTCTGCACTACCGCGTCGATCTGGCCGAATTTACCTCCGTCGAACTTGACGGCTATCTCAGGGTGAACGCGCGTTTCGCGGAAGCTCTGTCCCCTTTCATCAAGCCGGAAGACACGATCTGGGTCCATGATTATCATCTGCTGCCGCTCGCCAAAGAACTCCGGGCGCGCGGACACGACAATCCGATCGGCTTCTTCCTCCATATCCCGTGTCCACCCCCCGACATTCTGGAGGCCCTGCCGCAGCATTGGCAGACCATCGGGGCGCTCAGCCATTACGATCTGGTCGGCATGCAGACCGGACAGGACGCCGAAAATCTCGGACGCTATTTCGCCATTCAGGGCAGCGAATCCAAACGGTCTCCCGGGCAGTTCGAAATCGACGGGCGCAGGGTGCTGGTGCGCGCCTTCCCGGTTTCGATCGCCACGGCGATCTACGCCCGCGCCGCGCGCAATTCGGCGCGATCCGGCCTGGTCGAGGAACTGCGCGCCAGCCTGACCGGCAAGCGTCTGATTCTGGGCGTCGACCGTCTCGATTACTCGAAAGGCATCCCGCAACGCATCCAGGCGTTCGGCGCGTTCCTCGACAAATATCCCGAATGGCTCGGCAAGGTGACGTTTCTGCAGGTCACGCCCAAGAGCCGCGCCGATGTGCCAGAATATGCCGCCATGAACCAGGCGATCAACGAGCTCGTGGGGCAGATCAACGGCCGTCATGGCGACGCCACCTGGACGCCGATCCGCTATGTCAACCGCTCCTATTCGCGCGCCGCGCTCGCTGGGCTTTACCGGTCCGCGCAGGTCGCGCTGGTGACGCCGCTGCGCGACGGCATGAACCTCGTCGCCAAGGAATATGTCGCCGCACAAGATCCCGAGGATCCCGGCGTCCTCGTGCTTTCGCAATTTGCCGGCGCGGCGCAGGAACTCGACGGCGCCTTGATCGTCAATCCTCATGAGACCGAGGGGATGGTCGAGGCGATCCGGACCGCGCTCAACATGCCGCTCGCCGACCGAAAAGAGCGCCAGCATCGGATGTTCGAACATTTGGCGGCCAATGACGTCGACCGCTGGGCCGAACGCTTTCTCATGGCGCTGGGCGAGTCGAGGGAGCAGCCCGGTCTGCTGAAGGGTCTGCGGCAATTATTCGCGCAGCGCGCGTGAAGGGCGGGGGTTCTTCAGCTTTGGGCGCGCTTGGAAACAGGACGCCGAGGGACTAATATCCGGGACGGCCGCGACAAGGCAGCCGAGCGTTCTCGCATCCGGGTGAATACCCATGTTTCCGCTGGACGCCAAGTGACCCCCACGCGTCAATCGCCATCGAGCTCCGCCAACCGCTCCGCCTCGGCAAGGTCTTGCGCATTGTTGACGTTAAAGAACGGATCGAGCGGCTCGCTCGGCCATGCGGCGGTCGCAACCGAATAACGCGCGGCCCAGCCGCCGACTTTGCGGCAATGCTCGACGACAAGCGAGTGGCGGAGCTCTTCGCGCAGCGCGACGCGCCACAGACCGATGGCGGGGTGCGAACGCCCACCCGAGGCGGCCGCCGCCAGCTCGGCGCCTTCGCGCCGGCGCGCCGCGTGCAAACGCGCAACGAGGTCGCGCGGCAGGAACGGACAATCGCCGGGCGCGCTGACGACCCATTCGATATCCGGCCGGTTCGCGCCGGCCCAGTCGAGCCCCGCCAGAATGCCCGCCAGCGGCCCCGCAAAACCTTCAACGCTGTCGGCGGCGACGGGCAGGCCGAAGCGTTCAAAGCGCGCCAGATCGCCATTGGCGTTGAGGATGAGGCCGTCGCATTGCGGGGCGAGGCGCGCGAGAACGCGCGCCAGCATCGGGCGGCCGCCGATCTCGAGCATCGGCTTGTCGCCCCCGCCCATGCGCCGGGCAAGGCCGCCCGCCAGCGCGATGCCGATCGTCGCGGGATCAGCGGTCATCGGCGCGGCGCCGGTTGACGATGCCGGCGCCCTGCCCCATCGTCGCCCGCATGGCGACGACAAAGCTTGACCTGATCGGACTGAACTGTCCGTTGCCGGCGTTGAAGACGCGCAAGGCGCTCAATGCGCTGAAACCGGGCGACCTGTTGCAGGTCCATTGCACCGATCCGCTCGCCGCCATCGACATTCCCAACCTCGTCCGCGAAACCGGCGACCGGATCGAGACCGCCGAGCACGCGGAGCGCGGAATCGTGTTCGTCATCGAAAAGGGAAATGGCGCCGCCGCCTGAGCCCGGCGCCCTTACCGCCATGTCGAAAACATTGGAGCGGGTGAAGGGAATCGAACCCTCGTATTCAGCTTGGAAGGCTGCTGCTCTACCATTGAGCTACACCCGCGATTTCAATGATTTAGGCTATTTTCGGCCTTTTGTTCTACTCTTCGGATTCTCGGCGGCGCGGTTTCTCGCCCGCGTCTACGGCGTTTTCCTATCGTAATCTCATAAGAAGGTCACGCCCTCTTCGCGATCCTGCCGTCCGGCAAGGCGATCGGCGGCAAGAGCTGGCTCGGGCGTGCGCCAATTTCCTCCCCGACGTTTCGATTTGAAAGCAATAGCCGGAGTGCGGCTCGTCGCCGAAGCGAGCAACGTGCCTCGCATCAGGAATTCGAGGAGAGCACCATGAACGCAATCGCGACCCGAGCCGCCGCCATGGCGGAACACATCCGCTTCGGTTTTGGCGAGTTTTCACTTGGCGCGGCGTTGGTCGCCGCTACCGACAAGGGCATCGCAGCGATCCTATTGGGCGACGATCGGGCCGCGCTTTCGCGCGAACTGGCGGCCGCGTTCCCCGACGGCCATCTCGATCTCGATCAGGCAGGGCTTGCGGCGGCAATCGCCAAAGTCGTCGCCTTCCTCGAGAACCCCGGCGAGAGTCTCGATCTCCCGCTCGACATTCGCGGCACGGCGCTGGAGCGAGCCGTCTGGCAGGCGTTGCGCGACGTTCCCTCTGGCAAGACCGTCGCTTATGGCCAGATCGCCAAGGCGCTGCCGCTCGCTGCGAGCGCCCAGGACGTCGGGGCCGCCTGCGCCGCCAACGTGCTTGCGGTCGCAATTCCCTGCCACCGGGTCGTCAAGGCCGACGGCTCGATTTCCGGATACCGCTGGGGCGTGCGCCGGAAGAAGGCGTTGATCCATCGCGAGGCCCAGACATGAGCCTCACGATCAAATCCGCAGATAGATCCGATCGCATCGAAGCCATCGATGGGCCCAGCCTCTGCGCCGATCTCGACGCGCAGGGCTGGGCGATCTTGCCGAAATTGCTTTCGCACGAGGCATGCGACGCGATTGCCGGGCTTTATGGGACGGGAGCGGGATTTCGCAGCCATGTCGTCATGGCCCGGCACGGCTTCGGACGCGGCGAATATCGCTATTTCGCCTATCCGTTGCCGCCGCTGGTGGAGGGTTTGCGCAGCGCGCTCTATGCGCGGCTCGCGCCAATCGCCAATGACTGGCACGAAAGGATGGCGATGGCGGTCCGCTTTCCTCCCGACCACGCGGCCTTCATCGAGCGCTGCCATCGCGCGGGGCAAAGCCGTCCGACCCCGCTCCTGCTTCAGTATGGCCCGGATGATTACAATTGCCTGCACCAGGATCTCTATGGCGAACATGTGTTCCCATTGCAGGTCGCGACATTGCTTAGCGAGCCGGGCGAAGACTTCGCGGGTGGGGAATTCGTGTTGACCGAACAGCGCCCGCGCATGCAGACGCGCGCCGCGGTGGCGCCGCTGAGGAAAGGCGACGCCGTCGTATTCGCGGTCAACAGCCGGCCTGTGCGGGGCGCGCGCGGCTCCTACCGCGTCAACATGCGTCACGGCGTCAGCAAGCTGCGCTCGGGTCATCGCCACACCCTGGGGATCATTTTCCACGATGCCGTCTGCCCTGGCGGACCTTCAGTCCGGCTCGAGCCACTGAACGGATTCGCAAATCCAACTATTGCATCAAGCCTGCCGCCCGCAAGGCATCCTCGATGACCTTTCTGACGCCCGTGACTAGAGGGGCGGAAGAGATGGGCGTTCTCACGCCCAGCGCCTGTTCGTTCGGTGCTGCGCGATGCGACTTCGCCGGTAAAGCATCGCAGGACAAGGCCGGCGATGGGAAAACAACCGGTCCCTGACGCTCCTCTGATGCGGCGCGGGCTTCGCTGGAAGCGGCCAAATCCCAGAAGCCGGCGATGTGGAACGTGGAAGAGATGCCGACATCCAGCATGAATGGACCGCTCTCGCCATAACCGTTCGCGCCGACCGCATTGAGTGGCGCGCCGTGACCCATGCCGGCGATGCTGTAGACCTCGATGATTTCGCGGCCCCGCGCGTTGCGCCAAACCTTCCGAGAATATCCGTCAACGATGGCGGCACAGCTTGGCGTCTGGCTAACCTCATGCACGCCGCGCCATTGCGCGAGAATGGCCGCCATGTTGGAAGGATCGACGGTATGGTCGGCGGTTCCATGCCAGATCGAGATCGTCGGCCACGGACCGTCATGTTTCGACGCGCCGCGAAGGAGCGACTGCAGGGCAGGCTCCGACGGGCCTCCATGTCCGCGCATCCGCTCGAACGCTTCGGGGACGCCTGTCGCGCACCCGTAGGGGAGGCCGGCGATGATCGCCCCGCCGGCGAATAAATCGGGATAAGCAGCCAACATCACGGACGTCATGGCGCCGCCCGCCGAAAGACCGGTGATGAAGACGCGCTTGCGGTCTATGCCGTGGATGGCGATGAGCGTCTCGATCATCTGCCGGATCGAAAGAGCCTCGCCGCCATCGCGGCGGCTGTCCCCAGGCAGGAACCAATTGAAACAGAGATTGGCGTTGTTGGAACGCTGCTGCTCGGGAAACAACAAAGCAAATCTCGCCCGATCGGCAAGACGCGACCAGCCCGAGCCATGATCATAGCTCGCCGCTGTTTGCGTGCAGCCGTGCAACACGACCACAAGCGGCGCATTGGCGGCCAAGCTTTCAGGTATGTACGTCCTGGCTCGCAGGGCGCCGGGATTGGAGCCGAACGAGGAAAGTTCCGACAGCCGGTCGGGCGTATGAATTTTTTGATGACCGTCCATTCGCGCGCGAAACGCCGCGAGACGCCCGATCGTATCCCCTAGCGATCCCATATCGGCAACCCCGTTGCGCCGTCGAAGCAGCGGCGGTGCAAGACAACGTGTTGAAAGCTAAATCGTTGCTGCACTGCACAAACCTGTATGAACAATGTCGTTGCCGAGATGGCGAGTCGCGATTGCCCGAGACATCAGATTTTTCTTTTCGCGCCGGAACATTTTGACGGCATCGCCGTTAAAGAGTGCGCCGTTTTAGGCGAATACAGGAGGAACCCCATGGGACAAGGAATTCTGCTTTGGCTTATCGGCGTGCCGATCCCGATCATCATTCTTCTCGCGCTCTTTTTTCATTGAAGGCGCGATTTTTTTTGTCACGATCGAATAGGAGCTTTTCATGTCGGACGCAGTCTTTACCTCGCGCGGCGCGCTCAAGGGAGACGAGTCGTCGGCCTCGGGCGTCTCCTGGGCGGCCGTTTTCGCTGGCGCATTCGTCGCCTCGGCGTTTTCTCTGGCGCTGCTGGCGCTGGGCGCGGGCCTCGGCCTTGTCTCCGTATCGCCATGGTCCAGCAACAATATGTCGGTCGCGACATTCGGCGTTCTCGCGGGCGCCTGGTTCATCGCCGTGCAATTGTTTTCCTCGGGCATCGGCGGCTATCTCGCCGGCCGCCTGCGGACCCGCTGGGTGAACGTCCATACGGGTGAAGTCTATTTTCGCGATACGGCGCACGGGCTTTTGGTTTGGGCGGTCGGCGCCGTCATCAGCGCGGCTTTGCTCACTTCCGCCGCTTCGTCGATCGCCAGCGGGGCGGCTCACGTCGGCGCCGCAGCGGCGCAGGGCGCCGGAAGCGCGATGGCGGGACCGGCCGCCCAAATCGCCGGCCAGGCGATGGGAAGAGCGAGCGATCCCAACGCCTATTTTACCGACATGCTTTTGCGCAGCGATCACCCGGCCGCCCAGGGCGACGAGGTGGCCTCCCGCGCGGAAATGGGACGCATTCTTGGCCGCGGCGTCGCCTCGGGCGATTTGTCGGCGCCCGACAAGACCTATATGGCGCAGGTCGTCGCCAGTCGCACTGGGCTCAGTCAGCCCGACGCGGAAAAACGCGTCTCCGACGTCGTGGAGCAGGCGAAAAATGCGGCCGCCCAAGCGGCGGATGCCGCCAAGCAGGCCGCCGACGCCGCCCGCAAGACCGGCGTCTATGTTGCGCTATGGGCCTTCATATCGCTGCTGATCGGCGCTTTCTCGGCCAGCTATATGGCGACGATCGGCGGGCGCGTTCGCGACGACTTGCCGGCGATGGGCTGAAGCGGCGCGGGCCGTTTTTCGCTCGCCGAATATCGGAACCTTAACGCGCCGGCATCGTTCTGCTCGATGACGCCGAACGTAACTTGGGAAGGACTGCACATGACCGAGAAAGCGCTCAACGACCTTTTTTACGACACGTTGAAAGACATCTACTTTGCCGAACGGCAGATCCTCAAGGGCCTGCCGAAAATGGCCAAGGCCGCCGAGGCCGAGGAGCTCAAGAAGGCGTTTTTGACGCATCGCGACGAAACGGAAGTTCACGTCGAACGGCTGCAGCAGGTGTTCGAGATTCTCGGCAAACGAGCGCAGGCGAAGACCTGCGAAGCGATCAAGGGAATTCTCGAAGAAGGCGACGAGATGATGGAGGACTATGCCGGCAGCGCCGCCCTCGACGCCGGTCTGGTCGCCGGCGGCCAGGCGGTGGAGCACTATGAAATGTCGCGCTACGGCACGCTGAAGACCTGGGCTTTGCAGCTTGGCATGAAGGACGCGGCCGCGCTCCTGGATCAGACGCTTCAGGAAGAAAAGAAGACCGACGCGCTACTCAGCAAGTTGGCTCAGGCGAGCGTGAACCTCAAGGCGGCCTGACGAGCGTTGCAACGGCCCGCGCGCCGCCTTGGCGGAGCCGTGGGGGTCCGCCGATACCACACACCGCATCAAGGCCGTCGGCCCGGGTTGGCCGCCACTAAGACCAGGAGAACGAAGATGGATAACGATCGCATCAAAGGCGTCGCCGAGGAAATGGGCGGCAGAATCCAGAATGCTTCGAGCAGCGTCGCCGATTACGCCAAGTTGCAGGCCAAGGGACTTTCGGCCAAGGCCGATGGCTCGATCGAAAACGGCTATGCGCGAGCCAAGGACGCGGCGCGCAACGTTTCCGACAGCGCCTCCAGTCTTGCCGCCGACGCCTATGATCGCAGCGGTCAATATCTACGGGACGGCAATCGTCTGGTCGCCAGGCAGGTCGGCGACAACGCTCTGTCCGCGCTCTTATTGGCGGGCGCCGCCGGCTACCTCCTGTCGTATATCGTCCACGCCCGGCATTGAGCTTGGTTGCAAGCGAATGGTTTCTGCGGTCGGCTCGTGTCGGAGCGTGGGCGCTTGGGCGTTGCTTTGCGGCGGCGACCGACGATCAGATGCGGCCTCAGTTCAAGATCAGATGACCGTTGTGGATTGCGCGCCAGGCGCCATCGCCGAAAGTGGGCGCGCCGGAGGGAGGTGGCCCTCTGTAATAATGCGCCGTCGGCCTTGGCCGCGCCACGACGACGCAATTTCCTGTCGGGCTCAAATATTCGCCGCGCCCGCAGGATCTGGCGGCGCAGCGCCCGGCCACATCCACTTCGCCCGCCGCACATTCAAGCGGGCAGACGCGATCATGCCGGCCCTTCAAGTCCTCTAGCAGCGCAACGCTGGGCGCGTCCGGCGGCGAGGGTAGCTTGACGGTAGCGGCGTATTTGGCGACGCCGCGCTTCAACCCGGCCGCATCCCAATCGGCATCGGCCCCGCTATAGCAGCCGAGCCGGCGCAATTCCGATTGGATGGGCGCAACGAGGGCGACCTGCTCCGGACTGAGGATGCTTGGGTCTAGGCGCGTCGCTTCAGGCGCCGCGACGGCGACCTTCTGTTCTTCTGGAGGATTGACCGCTCTCTTGGCCTCCAGAAGTCTTTGCTGTTCGGCCAGGGCGTCGGCTCTCGCCTGGGCCGTCTGCCGTTCGAGCCGCGCTATCTCCGCCTTGAGTTCTGCGGCTCGATCGGGCGCGGCCAGCGCAACGCCTTCTGTAACGGCCTTGTCGATCGGACTAGGCTCCTGGGCAGTTTTCTCGCCTGCCGCGGGCTTGACGGCGTCGTTTGCGGCTGGCGGCGGGACCGCGATCGAAGCCTGAGAGACTGCGGGAGAAGCGGTCGCGTTTACGTTGCGCGCGCTGAGATCGGTCGGAACGCCTGGTGGGCTCGCCGGAGATAAGGACGCGGCTGCGGCGGCGATTGGCGCGGGAAGCGGCGCAGGGACCGGGATGGGGTCGGGAGCGACCGGCGGGCGGGCGACGGAAAGGGGCGGATTGACCTCGACAGGATTGTCCCTTGGGTTGGGCGAGGGCTGAGCCGGCGCCGCGACAGGCATTGGTGCGGTAGCCGCAGTCGGGGATTCCCTCGCGACAGCGGGAGCTGGCCGCACGACGGGCGCCGGGACAGGCGCCGGCGCGGCCGCCGGCGGCGGAGAGGCGATCGCGACCTCGGCGGTCGGCGTGGGGCTCGTCGCCAAAACCGGTCCGGACGCGACCCGCGGCCAAAGGAAGGCGGCGCCCGAAAGCAGCAGGACGAGAACGGCGATTCCCGCGGCGAGCCAAGCAAGCCGGTTCGGCGCGGGCGGCTTTGCCTGCGCCCCGCTCTTCGCCCGGGCGGGGACCCCGACCTGCAGCGAATATATGCGGACTGGCTCCGTGATATTTTTAAGCTGGGTTTCGCCAAGATCGCTGACGATAAGATCGAGCCTCGAGCGGACTTGCCGATAGGCGTCCTCGGAAAGACAGATGGCGCCGGGCTTGGCGACTCCCTCCAGCCGCGAAGCGATATTGACGCCGTCGCCCATCAGATCGCCGTCGCTTTCCTCGACGACGTCGCCGAGATGAACGCCGACGCGGAACTCGATGCGGCGCTCTTGCGGCAGGCCGGCGTTGCGCTCGACCATGCCGTTTTGCATCTCGATGGCGCAGCGCACGGCGTCGACCACGCTGCGGAATTCGACAAGAATT
>Ga0182024_10009278_pt1 | contig 20393 bp, 24 predicted proteins | sample P32metaG_FD_120480 | JGI IMG/M metagenome (GOLD analysis project Ga0182024, IMG submission 120480) | Permafrost microbial communities from Stordalen Mire, Sweden - P3-2 metaG (Illumina Assembly) | ecosystem: Environmental > Terrestrial > Soil > Wetlands > Permafrost | place: Sweden: Stordalen... | reverse complement strand
GTGGCAGTGGGGCATGATCGCCGCCGTGGTACTGATGCTGCTGGTCGAATCGCTCTCGAGCGTCGATGTCTGGTCCCCCTACTACAAGATCACCACGAGCCACGTCACCACGACCGTCGACGGCCATAGCTACCGCGGGTTGTCGGTCTCGGCCAACAACATCCCCTTCCAGACCTTGTACTCGATCTCCACGTTGCACAGGATCGAGCCCTTCTACTTCTTTCCCTACCGGCACGTGACGCGCAGCTCTCTCTCCGACGTGCTCGTGGCGGGAGCGGGCACGGGCAACGACGTCGGCGTGGCACTGTCGGCGGGGGCTCGCCACGTCGACGCCGTCGAGATCGACCCGGAGCTCGTGGCTCTCGGAAAGCAGTACAACCCCGAGCACGCTTATGAGAGTCCGCGCGTGAGCGTCTATGTTGACGACGGACGGGCGTTCCTACAGGACACGAAAAAGCACTACTCGCTGATCCTTTATGCGCTGCCCGACTCCCAGACAGCGCTCACGGGCCAGTCCGCACCTGTCGGCCTCGAGAACTACTTGCTCACGACCCAGGCCATTCAAGTTGCGAGATCTCACCTGGCCCCCGGCGGCACCTTCGTCATGTACAACTACTACCAGCCGTTCCTGCTCGACCGCTATGCGACGACCCTCGACGATGTGTTCGGCTCGCGTCCGTGTGTCGAGGTCGGAAACACCCTGAGCGGACGCGAGCAGGCGGTTCTCACGGTCGCGCTCGACGGCAACACTCCGAGCTGCTCGAGCTTCTGGAACGGAGATGAGGTTGCGCCGGTCTCAGACGACCGTCCGTACCCATACCTCCCGGTTCCTTCGATCCCGAATTTCTACCTCTTGGTCCTCGGCTTGATCTTGGCGACGTCCCTGCTCGTGGTGCGGGTGGCGGGGGGGCCGCTCAAGAAGATGGCTCGATTCGTGGACCTGTTCTGGATGGGAGCGGCGTTCTTATTGCTCGAGTCCAAGAACCTCATACAGTTCGCCCTTTTGTTCGGAACGACTTGGTTCGTGAACTCGCTCGTGTTCGCCGGCGTGTTGCTGAGTGTCTACGCGGCGATCGAGATTGCGCGTCACATAAAGCTCCCGCGCCCGATGTTGCTGTACTTTGCGTTGCTCGTATCCCTGGGCGTCTCTTTCGTCGTCCCGCAAGAATCCTTGCTGGATCTTCCAGTCGTGTTGCGCTTCGTGGCGGCGACAGCGCTCGCGTTCGGTCCGATCTTCATCGCCAACCTCGTTTTCGCCCAACGCTTCAAGGATGTGGGTTCTTCCACCACTGCCTTCGGTGCAAATCTGCTCGGGGCGATCGTCGGTGGAGTCCTCGCGTACCTCTCGCTGATCACGGGGTTCCGATTCCTTCTCGTGGTGGTGGCGGTCCTCTACGGCCTGGCCTTTGCCTTCGGCCGCCGCCATCTAGCCGTGCGCTCCTGAAGGACGACACCTGCCCGACGCATTGGTCGTCCATCCGGTGGCCCAACGCCTCGGACTTTTCTGAGTTGGACGTACTTGAATGGACCCGACGCTCGTCGTGTCCTTGAGGTAGAACGCGTAGGGGCGGACGCCCCAGAACGCCAGACCCGATGTACTTGCCAGGGTGCCCCCGTACATTGCCGGGAGGGTGTCGCCGAAGTGTGAGACTGGCATCACATGAGTGAGAGCCACGCCGTTGGCATCCATCACGTCGTGGCAGGTCTCCTCGTCGACGCTGACAAGGTGTTCCTCTGCCACCGTTCTGCCAGTCGCCATTGGTATCCAAGTATCTGGGACCTTCCGGGCGGCCACGTCGAGGAGAATGAGGCCCCGCCGGTAGCTCTTGTCAGGGAGTTACACGAGGGCTTGGGATTGTGATCCCCGAACCCACCGACCCCGCGTTCGCTCACTTGCAGCAGCCGGACTTTGATTGCCACATTTGGGTCGTCAGAGAATGGATCGGGATTCCTCACATTGCATCGGACGAACACGACGACATGGGGTGGTGGCCTCCGGAGGCGACCGAGGTCTTGTCTCTGGCTGTTGAAAGCTATCGGCCACTACTCCGACGAGCTGTCTCGGGCATCCAGGGATGAGGGTGCCCTAATTCGCCGGGACGTGGGTGAAACCGTGCAGGCACTTCGGGTGTGTCCCCAGGCCGGTCACAGAGTGTGAAATAGGGTCACCGGATGGGTGCCCTTGAATGTGATGTGGACCCGGCTCGGCACCTGCTCTTGGAGAGAGCGTTGGCGCTCTCGTGCTTCTCGGTCGCATGGGGTCTGCTTGCCGGGGCATCTTCAATAACTGCGGGGCTGCTGGCGGGAAGTCTTGGGGTTTTAGGACTGGGCCTTAACGTCCTCGCGGATGTTGCTGGGTCTATCGGTCTCATCTGGCGCTTCGGAGTAGAACGACGTGATCCGAAAAGCGGCCTTGCGGCGGAGGCTCGTGCCTCAATCGTCGTAGCCGCCGCCCTGGGACTGGTCGCAATCACCTTGACGGGCGCAGCAATTGGCGATCTTCTCTCGCATTCGGTGCCCGAGCACTCTCTCTTCGCAATGGTCTCGGCGGGGGTCTCCGCCGTCGTGCTGGCTCCTCTTGGCTGGGCGAAGCGACGGACGGGAAAGCTGCTTGGCAGTCACGCCTTGATGGGCGACGGGACGTTGAGCATTATCGGAGCTGCTCTGGGGGTAGTGGCTCTTCTGGGACTCTTGGCAGAGCAACTCCTCGGCTGGTGGTGGGCAGATCGGGTCACTGCCCTCTGCGTTGCGCTTGTCGCCGCCACCGAGGCAGTCCGGGTGGTACGGATGCGCCCAGATTGAGAGCTCCGGTATCCCCGTACGCCATCGGGATGAGGTGCGGCCCTGCCCGTTCGACACGGCTGGTTCAGACTGTGAGCAGCTCGCCTGCTCTCGCCAACCAGAAGTCCACTTCGGTGGGGCTGTTGCGCCGGATCGGCCAATCGATCAGCCGGACGAACAGGTGCCCCAGGTACGCCTGTGCTCTCAACTCATCAAGGTCGTCGAAGGCTTCGGTAAGGAGCCGGGACCGGACTCCCGATTCACACTCCACATTCAGGCTCGTCAGAGCCAACATGACCAAATCGAAGCCAGCGTCTCCCACGATGGCGAAGTCGGTATCCACGACCGCCGAAAGCTCACCGTCATCAACGAGCAGATTGCCCGGATGAAGATCCCAATGGACCACATCGTGGCCGATGAAGTCTTCGGCCCTCAGTGAGCACCCGAATGACTCGATTCGCCCAATCAGGGATCGAGTCCGTTCGTCGTACCCGTAAAAGGATTCGTGGCGGCAGTATCCATTCCCGCCGACGGCGAGCGTCGTAATCAGATTCTCGGGCCAGCGGACGGGGTCGTCTGGACCGGCCAATCCGAGACGGCGTGAGTGAAGATCCAGGAGCTGATCGACGAGTTCATGATCGATTGCGATGGGCGAAGTTCCCGCCATGAACTCTTGGACGATGAAGGTGACCTCCTCGGCTTCGATAATGGATTCGCCTGGAACAGGCCAGCGTGCCTCCAGCCGAAGCCGCTCGGAGAGGACGACCGCCTCGCCACGAATGGCACGGCCATCGGGTGTGGTATCCCACTTCACAACGATCGGTGCGCCATCGGGTCCGAGGAACTGGTGGGCTCCGGTTTCGCCACCGCTGAGTCGGCGCACGTAGCAGAATGGCATCCCCGTCACTTCTGTGAGAATCGAAGCGGCCTCCTCGGCATCCACTCCCGAGTCAGGGCTCATGGCTCCCAGCTTTGCATCAGGTCGGGACATGACTCGGCCGGCTGGCCCCGAACACCGGGACGGCGTCACCCTGCGACACTTCGGGGATAGCCCGGCCTCTGACACTCACCCTCGACCTGAATCCCGGCGACAACCGGTTCGTTTGCGGGGAAGTTGCTGCCCGTCTACTCTCAACTTTCAGTTCGTTGGGAGCGCTGTCACAGCGCACGACCTAAGGAGGTGATTCCGATTCTTTTCGTTCACCGTCGGGCACTCACCCCTTCACGCCGGAGCCGTTAGAGCTTCGTTGTCATCGGTCCCGGGTCCCCGTATCTCGGATGCCCTGAAAGGGACCAAGACATGTCGCAGTTTCAAGAATCGCTCCCATCGACTGGGGGCAAAGCGCAATCCTTCACGCCTGGCTCGGCGCGTCGTACGTCGTACCCGCAGGTGGCTCACAACCTTGCTCTGGTTCTCGGTGGTGGTGGGGCTGCCGGAAATGCCTGGGAGATCGGGATCATCGCTGGCCTGGCCGAAGCGGGTCTCGATATGACAGAGGCCGCCGATTTGGTGATCGGCACGTCATCCGGTGCCACCGCGGCAGCGCAGCTGCGCAGCGGAATACCGCCGGCCGAACTGTTCGCCTCGGTGCTGTCCCCGCCTGTTCAACCGGTCAGACAGAACCGCGAACGGCCGCCGGCCTTGCCGATGGCCACAGTGTTCGAGCGGATGAGGGCCATCTCCGCCACCGCCACTTCGGCTGCCGATCTACAACGTGCGATGGGAGCATTCGGATTGGAGAGTGACCCCGTACTCGAATCCACGGCGGGACACCACCGCTCCGTGGTCGCCGCCCGGTTGCCTCGCCATGAATGGCCGGCCAGGCCGATGATCGTGGTAGCCGTGAACGCGCACACAGGCGAGTTGGCTACTTTCGACCGCGATTCGGGCGTCGATTTGGTGGACGCGGTCACCGCTGGCACGGCACTGCCGGGATCGTCTCCCACGATCAATATCAACGGCACTCGTTACATCAACGGCGGCGTGCGGTCCGCCGAAAACGCCGACCTCGCCTCGGGTTATGCGAATGTCGTGGTGCTCTCGCCGTTCGGCGGACGGAGCGGGACATTGCCCGAAGGCCAGTTCGAGGGCCTGCGCAGACCACCGGAATGGGGCATGGACCTGGAGGGCCAGGTCGAGGTTCTGCGTAAGCAGGGCAGCCGCGTCGAGGTGATCACGCCGGACGCCGATTCCCAAGCCGCAATGGGCACAAACCAGATGGACCCGGCGACCCGAATCCCCTCCGCCCGTGCCGGTTTCGACCAAGGCAAGCAGGAAGCGACCCACGTGACGATCCTCTGACGATTGCAGGCCGACGCCAGCGCTTTGGCGGCATCTGTGAAGAGCCAGAGGTGCCCAATATCGCCGGGATGGCGTCACGTTCTGTCATGCAGGATCACGGGGTCTAAGGATCGTGGCGACTCGACCAAACATCGCGAGGTCACTTCCTAAGGGGCGGGAGTAAAGAATTCCAGAGCGATGTTGTCCGGGTCACGGCAGGACAGTCCAGAGCCGTAGCCGGCGTCGACTATTCCACCGTTGTCGATACCGAGTTCTGACAGCCGGATCTCCCATGCTTCAAGCTCATCTCGGCTTCTACACGCGAATGCCAGATGGTCCAGACCAATTCGACGCTCATCGAACGGCAAGGTGTCAGATGGATCGGGGAATTCGTGAAGCCCGACGAGCGTCTGATCATCGACCAACCAGACGGCTCGTCGAAACGGGCCAGGCGTTTCGTCCCTGAGAAACACCACGTCGAAGAGTCGTTCGTACCACCGGACGCTCCGGTCAAGATCACTGACTGTAAGCGTCACGTGTGCGATGGTCGGCAATGGGGGCACGGGAGCCTCCTCGTGAAGGGTCTGAACCGCTCTCGCAGGTCATTCTGGCCCGGAAGTGCCCCTATCGCCGGGAAGGTGGGACAGAGGGGACTAAGGCGCGCCAGCGACATCTGGCAAGCAAGTATTCGGACGTGAGTTCTTTTTCGGACTGAGGGTCGATAAGAGTTTGGGTCGTGCTCTCGCTTATGCCCGCCGGCCCAAGAAGCAGAGAAACTCCGCCTGCAGGTCCGCACCAAGAGGTGGTTCCAGCTTGGGCCCGAAGACATAGGGCTGACGGATAATTACATCCATCGGCTTGAGAGCTTCATAAGCCTGGCACACAGAACCCTCGTCGAGGCGCTCGTCCGCGCCGACGGCTCGTGCAAGGTCCCAAGTGTGGACCAGCACGTCCATTGTCACGAACTGGCCGATGATCTGACCAACTGGCATCCTGCCGGTCGGCCCGTCTATTTCCTCGGCGAGCGCCCCCCCATCTGAGGTGATCTCGTCAAGCGCCTGAGAGGCCGTCTCCCAGGCCAGCCTCGGGTCCTCGTCAGAGCTCACGGGCTCCGACTCGCCGCCCCTGACAGCGGCAATCACGCGCCGATGGCCCTGGACTACATGAGCCACCACGTCGCGGGTCGTCCACTCCTCGCACGGGGTCTGGACCTCCCAGTTGTCCGGTGACACGGCCTTGACAGCGGCGTCGAAGCCGCTCGCCACCACCCGATACTTGTCATGGACATCGCTCATATCGCGAGCATAGGTTTCCGCTGGACCTCAGTGAAGAGGCAAGGCGAAGGGGCGGCCGGGTGTCCCCGTTCGCCCGGAGGGTGCGTCACGGTCCGACGTAGAATCCCTAAATGACGATTGACAAGCAGGAAGATCTCGATGCACTCCTTCGTGCTGGTCGTGTTGTCGCCGAAGCCCGCCAGGCCATGGTGGAGGCCGTCGCTCCTGGCGCGACCACCGGGGAACTCGACGCCGTGGGCAGAGAGGTATTCCGACGCCACGGGGCTCGCTCTGCACCCCGTGTCACCTACCGATTTCCAGGCTCTACGTGTATCAGCATCAATGATGAAGCGGCCCATGGCATTCCGTCGCTCAAGCGCCAACTACAGAATGGCGACCTCGTAAACCTTGACGTGTCTGCCGAGCTGGACGGTTACTTCTCTGACACAGGTATGAGCGTTGCCGTCGGCGAGGTCTCCCCTGTGGCCTCCAGACTGCTCGAGGCCACAGAGCATGCTCAACGCGACGCCATGAACGCCGCTCAGCCAGGCGCTCGACTCCGTGATCTAGGTCGGGCGGTCCAAAGGAGAGCACGCCGCCACGGCTTTCGCGTCATCAAGAATCTCAATGGCCACGGCATCGGGCGCGGACTCCATGAGGCGCCGTCAGTCCCGAGCATCGATGACGGCCAGCGGATGGTTCTTCGCGAAGGACTGGTCCTCGCTATCGAGCCCTTCTTGTCCATCTCCGCAGATCATGTCGTTGACGATGCGGACGGATGGACGCTTCGAACCGCAGACGGGAGCCTCGTTGCTCAGTTCGAACACTCAATGGTGGTCACGATGGATGGACCGCTGGTTCTGACCGCTTGACAGGGCCCCAGTTTGCCGGGCTGGGGTGACACCGCGCGGCACAACGGTGGCAGACACCGCCCGTCTCCGGCAATGATTGAGCGGCAGCGATGGACGATACTGCTCCTGTGCCCGCAACCGAGCAACACAGTGACCGCATCTCCTTTGGACCTCGCTGGGATGCGTTCGTAAACGCACTAAACCTTGCACAGCATTCCTTGAGCGACGCCGTTGTCGGCGGAAGAGCTGGAGCGGGGCTGGACGGAAGATTTGACACTGGCGATTCTCGGGTCGGTACGCGAAATCAAAGATGACATTGCCGTAACTCCGTGTGTGCAACGCAACCACTACAAGTCATGGATCAGATCCGAGATGCTTGATCCTCGGGTCGAAGACCCTCGCTGGTCACTTGCGCTCGGTCCAGACGGCGCGGTGAGAGACATCGAGAATGCTGAGGACCTGCTGAATGCCGCACGCTCCTTGATCCAAGACCTCCCCTCACTGGTCCCGACCCGCTCGGACAATGATATTCAGACCCCGATCATCTCCATTCTCCGTGAGACCGCGGACAGCCTGGCTTGCGGGGACTATGTGACTCTGAGCCAGTTCCTGGCGTGGGACGAGGTTTTCGCTAGGTCTGAAGTACGGCGAAGGGTCTTGCCGAGTCGCATTTCAACGGAGCGGCATCATCCGGGAATCAATATTGACTGCATAGTGCGCCCGTCGGGTGAGGCTTGGGATCGCATTGCCGCCTTCGACAACCTGCTCGTGAACCACCGTGAAGGGGACATAATTCATCACTCCTCGTCCCGCTGAATTCGATTGGTCCCGAAATCAGCCCTGCCCCCGTTCTCCGGCGCTGAGCGTGGTTAAGCGTGGCATCGGTCACGGACCTCTGCGCCACGCTTTCAGGGACAACTTCCCCGGCGAATACCGTTTGCGCCGCCCCGATTGACATCGTCGGCGGAAGGTGTAACCTACAACCAAATGGTTGTAGGAACTCTCGAGCGCGAGAAGCAGACCGACCGGTTGTTTTTCGCGCTCAGCGATGCAACACGGCGCGACATCCTCACGCGGACTCTCGACCGTGAGCGCTCCGTCAGCGAGCTCGGCCGGTTGTACCCGATCAGCCTCACCGCTGTGCAGAAGCACGTCGAGGTCCTGGTCGACGCCGGTCTGGTCTCAAAACACAGGAGCGGACGGGAACAACTCGTGCGCGGCGAGGTTATCCAACTTCGCCGCGCGCACGAACTCCTCGATGAACTCGAAACGGTGTGGCGGGCTCGCCTCGAACGCTTCGAAGACGTCCTCAACGAAACCACTGGGAAGGAATGCGAATGACCGTTTGGAATGTCGACAAGAACGCAGAGGCCAAGACAATGGTCATCACTGCGGAGTTCAAGACGTCCATCACCAACGTGTGGCAGCTGTGGGCCGACCCGCGCCTACTCGAGCGATGGTGGGGTCCGCCAGGATTCCCGACCACTTTCGAGCATCACGACCTCACGCCGGGCGGCACGATCACCTACTTCATGTCCGGCCCCGACGGCGGCGAAAGGTTCGACGGCACCTGGAGGGTGATCGAAGTCGACGCACCGACCAGGCTCGTGGTCGAAGACGCCATCGTCGAAGATGATGGAACACCAAGCGACGGCAATTCAATGACTCGAATGGAGATCGACATCGAGGCGGCGGGCGACACGACGCGGATGATCCTCACCACGCATTTCGACTCGCTCGAAGGGATGGAGCAAGCGATTGCCATGGGCGCGGCCGAAGGCATGAAGGCGTGCATGTACCAGATCGACGCCGTGCTCGCCGAGGTCGCCGCCTAGGGGACTACTCCCTGCGGAAGGCCAGGCCGCCAGCACCGGCTGACGACGGCCCACAACGCGAGCACGACCCATGCACGCGTGCCCGCAGCGACCGCGGCGCCCAGATCGCTACTGGGCCACATCCGCAAGAATCCCGCTCGGGTGGCGGCTTGTTGAGGGTGCCGCCGCACAGATCAAATTGATCTACGACTGCCCGTACGCCGGGTTGGGGTGACACCCTGCGGCACCTCGGGGCGTATGGATAAGCACCGAATCGTCTCGGTACTGTCGGCGCTGTCGCTTGCAGATCGCGACCGGAGTGCCGATCTGGAGAGGGAAGGAATGGGATGGTAGCGGAGGATGTGACAGCGGAGATTCATGGGTTCAGCGAGCCAGACTCGACGCCGACGCCGTGGGCGGCGGGAATCGAGCAATTACGCGCAGCGGACACCTACTGGCTATCCACGGTCCGTCCCGACGGTCGACCGCACGTCACGCCTTTGATCGCCGTCTGGCACGCGGAGGCGCTCTGGTTCGCCACTGGGCCCGAGGAGCGCAAAGCGAAGAACCTGGCCGAGAACCCGTCGTGCGTGCTGACGACCGGGCGCATCGACCTGGTTGAAGGAGCGCTTGACCTCTTGATCGAGGGCCGGGCTGAGCAGGTGACCGACGATGCCGTACTCGAGCCAGTCGCGACCGCGTTCGCGGACAAGTACCCGACCGGTCCGTGGGACTTCGTTGTGCGCGACGGGGCATTCAGTGACCGAGATGTCGGCGGGCGTGTGATCGTGTTCCGGGTGCGCCCGGCGCGAGGCCTGGGTTTCCGCAAGGGCGATCACTTCAGCCAGACAACCTGGCAGGGCTTCCGATAAGTCCAGACGCCGAAGCGACGATAGAGGCGGAGACTGCCCCACTTCGTCGCCGGGACGGTGGGCACTTCGGAGTCAGTGAAATGGTTTGTGTACCACGGCTCTTCTTGGCACGCAGCAGATCAGGCCGATCCGATGACAGCACCAAACTGGATGGTACCCACCGTCACGCCGGGTGCCTCGGCACCTTCAGGAGGAGCGGTCGCGCGGGCCTGTTCTTCGGTCTCGAACACCTCGATCGAGACCCCGTGCGAGTCGTCGACGGCCACGAAGTAGGCGCCCAGGCAACCGGGAGCCCCCTTTATCCCTCGAATGACCTCCTCAGCGAGGCCCGCTTGGCCTCGGCCAGGTCCGCAATGTTGGCGTGAATCACTCTGGCGTGCACGGCTGATCTCCCCTGTTCGTCTGGTCACTCATCACGCTAACCGCGGCTGAACGCAATTTCTGGTGCGTGACACTTATCACTGGACTACCCCCGAACGCCGGGACTGGGCGCGCCTCCCTGCGGCACGCAGGGGACGCTGCTAGGCCAAAGGAAACCTCCAACACACCGTGCCAACATAGGAGCAACGGCCGCGCTCCCAGATCTCGATTCACGACTGTGAATCAACGTGGAGGGACACGCAGGTCGTTATGTCAGATGGGCTGGTCGACCGAGGACCCGTCAACCAGCAGGAACTCTTGAGCACAGGAAGGGCACCGGGCGATATGGCGAGATCGCAGGACGAGCACCTTTGGGCGCTAGCGCACGCCGAACGGGCTGGACTCTCGGAGGACCTTTCGGGCCTCAATGCCGAGCAATGGGAGCACAGCACGCTGTGCGGACAGTGGGACGTCGAGGACGTCGTTGCCCACCTCACCGCCGCGGCAAGCCTGAATCAGTGGCGGTGGGTGCGCAGCATGCTCGGAGCGCGTTTCCGTGCCGACGTGCACAACCAACGTCAGATGGTTGAGCATCGGGGCAGTACTCCCGCCGAGACGCTCGATCGGTTCCGCGCCATCATCGGCAGCACCACCGCCCCCTCGGGACATACCCCGGCCTACCTTGGCGAGGTCGTTGTACACGCCCAAGACATCCGTCAGCCTCTTGGACTGCCCCGGACACCGAGTGTCGACGCGCTGACACCAGTGGCTCTCTTCTTTGCGAGCCGCAACTTCACGGTTCCCAGTCGGACCACCGTTGCCGGTCTAGAGATCCGCGCAGACGATGGGCCGTTTGCCATGGGCACCGGACCGCTGGTCACCGGATCGACCATCGCGCTCGTGATGAGCATGGCCGGCCGCGCTCTTTATGTTGACCAACTCGACGGCTCGGGCGTGCCGACTCTGCGGGCACGCGTTCAAGGCGCTTTGGCATGAACCGCAGCGCCCATGAACTCAGAGCACCTCGGGGGCGAGGTAATGAAGCTTCGCTCTGCGGCTGTCGGTACGGAGTACGCCGGAACGGCGAGCCAGTTTGGCGAATACAAGCAGATGTCGCCTCATTGCCGTTCCTAAACTCGAGAGATGACCAGTCGCAGGCGTTTGATTCCCCTTCTAATGGTCGGGTTCCTCGCTCTCCTGGCGCTGGGAGCCGCCGTAGTCGGTGTGCTCGGCAGCCCATCTCCAGAACAGATTTCACTTCAGACCGCGGCTGAGCGGACCGCTGAGGCGCCGAGCTTCAGCTACACGCTTCATAATCAGCTTGAGTTCTCGAAGCCGGGGCTACATTCGGTCTCGGTCGTGATCCATGGCGTTTGGGAAACGCCGGACCAATGGACAGACAGAAACACCCAGGACGGAGCTTCCTCCGTGACGACAGTCGCCGGTTCAATCCTCCGAGTAAGAGACGATCAAGGCCTGTCGATAACGTTTCGGCTCCCATCGAGCGCTACCGAATCCCTGACCGATCCGAACAGTCCCGTCCTTTCGCTTCCCCCGCTCGGGCTCCTCCTCGCGGCTACGAGTGTCACCCGCAACGGAGACGTGTACTCATTCGTCGTCCCGCGTCTCAATGTCGGCGTTAGCGGGTGGGTGGCCTACGCGCCGCTGTCACACGCCACGGTTCTCCTGGCGCTCACTGTGGCCTTCAATACACGTGCTGACGTAGTGATCAAGAACGGTTATGTGGTGTCCTTGGCGTTCCCATATGGGATCCGGCCCCTTCGCGGTGAGGCGTTGCGAGTCGCTGATTGGCGCATTTCAGACATCGGCACCGCCACGCTCCACGGAGCGGCACCATCAGGCTGATGGGTGTCTCCGTTCGCTGCCGGACTTGAGCCAGGCCTGGCACGTGGAGTACTAAAGCTTCAGAACTAATTCGACGAGCGATGCGCTCTGTTCATTCAGCGAAGGGCAGCATCGGCCCTCAAGGGGAACCTGACCTCACGTCATGAACGAGCTGAGAAACGCGTTACTGAACACCTTGTGCGGATCATAGGTATCGAGAGTTGCAAGGGCTGAGTTCCAATTGTCGTCCGCTTGTTGCCCGGCATTGATGGCGCTTGGAATCGTGGTGTTCAGCATGGTGGGATCAGACCAGGCCGCCGAATTCGTGTAGGCCCATCCTTTGGACCATTCGGGGCGAACCGCAGCATACGAGCCGACGTAGTGAGCGAACATCCATTGCTCCACCGTTCGGTAAAACTGATCCGAGTACGGTGTTCCGGGCATGGTGAGGATGTCGAACCACACCGCCACGTTCCAACTGGGTTGATCTGGCCGCGGCCGCAATGCCGACAGCTGTGGCGTCATTGCGGAGGCGATCTGCACATCGTCGGCCACGTCGAGACCTGTGACCCGAATCTCAACTGGGCCGTTCATGGGATAGTTACCCTCCGCCTGATATCCGGCCACCTGGGCCTCGTAGAAGGTGATGAAGTCGTAAATGACCCGCTGGATACTCTCTCGAGTGGTCAGGACGGCATATCCGTTGGCCGTCACTCTCAGCGTGCTTGGTTTCACGTACAGGAGTAGATCCTTGGCCCAGCCCCAGATGTCGGCGGTGAGAGTGCCGAGGAGCCCGGCGGCGACGATGGCCAGTTCGGCTTGGCCGAATGTCGGTGTGACACTGACATCACCCTCCAGGATCTCTTTGATGAGTCCGGAGAGCGTCTCGGGGATGATGTCCGCAAACACGTAGTTGTAAGGTGCGTCGACCTCGCGTGACAACAGAGGCTTCCGAGGCGCGACCGTCCACACCTTCAGCCAGGGCTCGGACGTAAAGGGGAACCAGATTGTCTCTACCCGTCCGGACTTCTCCAGGTACGAATCGAAGGTCTGCGAACTCGAACCCGGTGCGCCGAAGAGCGCGGTGGCCGGTACATTGACGAAGCTCTGGCACCGTAGCCGGGTGTTTGCACCCACCTGAAGTGTCACCTTCGTCACAAAGGTTCTCCCGAGATGGGTCAACAGGGGCTGGATTGCCGGGTCCGAACGCTCGAAAGTTTGAAGGACGTACTGGCCCTGAGCCGCGCTCCACACAACCGCCGTGAGAGAAAGGATGAGATTGCTGACCGAGCCATAGGTATGGCCGGGGATGAGCGTCTCGCCTTCGGCAGGAACCGCGGTGCCGTGACCATCGATGGCGAGGGCACCCCCTAGCGTTATGTCCCCCGGCGCTGGATGTGCAGTCAATCCAAGACCGGCATATTCCAAGTCTTGCAGGAGTACGTCCATGGTGACTCCGGTCTCGGCTGTGACCGTGGAAGGCGAACCGGAGGAGTCAATGGTGACCGCGGTCAGAAACTGGGTGGTATCGGCAAGAACGAGATCGGCGCCGCTCGAATCCACTGGGATAACCAACGGCGACCAATTGTGCATCATCCCCCGCGCCCTGACTTCATATCCCACTGGGAATGCCCAATTCGCCAGTGTGACGACGTCGGCCGCCGAGGTTGGTGCACACGTCCAGGCATTCTCGAGCGCGATCTCGCCTGACCAGTTTTGAAAAGCCTGTTGGTAGAGCGGGATGGACGAGGGAAAGTTCGGTGGCGGTGTAAGCGTGCTTTGGGCACTCGCTGCCGGGACCTGGAAGATAGGCGTCCATTCGAAGACGCTCAATGCGGCCACACCCGCTGATGCGGCAAGGAATTGGCGCCGAGAGAATCCTCGGTTACCGGATGTACTGGGTTGCCGCGCGCTGCCTTGGTGCACCCTGTCCATTGCGTTCCCCCCGTCTACGACGCTCGAAGACCCCTAAACCTTTGCCCGGTCTAACGAAGGTTTCAGCTTGAGTCAATGGGGGTATCTCTGTGCAGACATTGGTCGCTGCGTCGCGCGCCTGCGAATGATCGTTTCGCAGGATTTGGGGCGGAATGAGGCTATCCCTGAGGATGAAGGAAATCCGTCTTGATGCTGTGCGTCACAATGGCCAAACGGTGACGGGGGGTTTTCCGTATCACCCGTCACCCTTTGGCCATGAAGAAATGGCGGCACTTACGGAGCGCGCCCTTCAGGGCTAGATACAAGCTGCTGCGTTTGGTCTGAGCGCGACTGCCCCTATCACCGGACTGGGTGGCACCCTGCGAAGCACCTAGGGGCTAGCTGGCAATCCAAGGCATGTTGAAGCGATTGCACCACCGATTCCAGGTCGTCGAGACTCGATTCCAGGTCGTTGAGAATAAGGACACTCGCTGCGATCCCTTGACTCCCATCTGCAACCGGCGTAGAAACGCTAGCTCAACGGAGCAGACGGAGGCCGCAGTTGGCAGCAGAGCGGGTTGAGCACAGAATTGTCAACGTCACATCGCACGTTCTCAGCTTCGAGGGCACTGTGGGGGCGATCGGTCTCTGCTCGTGTGGTGAGCTGATCTCGGCTGAGGGGTACCGCACTCACGAGGTGACTAAGGAGCTCAGGGACGGATGGAAGACGCACGTCAACGCTGTCCTGACCGACGATTGAGCGCGAGCTGACCGCTCTCCTATTCGGCTCACATCTCACCTTTGTGGCGCCACAACCGCGCCGATCATCCCAGTCCGCCGGAATGAAACGACAGTCCGGCACAAGATCAGCGCGGCCTGCGAATGCGCAGTCGGTTGTCTGATAGCGCCACGCTGAAGCGACCTTCGGGAGACACCTCGAGCAAGAGGCTACGAAGGTCCTCCATGAAATCGTCCAGGAGATCTCCGAAGAGGTGAGGTGCAGTTGATGAAGTAGAGAGAACCCAGGCGGCGACCTCTCCCACCGAACGCTCAAGGACCCGGTCGTCCGGGACGATCACGAGTCATTCTGCACATCGACGACCAGTGGTGCGGCATTCGGCCGGTTCTCGAGTGTCGTCACGTGGCTCCCCTCTGTGACCCTGAACTAGGTCCCACGGGAGATATACCCAACAAACGACACGCACTCAGTCATGCTCTCCCAGAAGAACGGATGCCGCCTGAAAGCCCCTGTTGTGCAGGTATCCCCGTGGGCCGGGAGGGGTGAGCACTTGCGGTCCTAGATGGTCCATTTGCCCTCAGGGTCACCAGGCGAGTTCGCCGTCGCCCTCCTGGAACGTGCCGGTAGGGCCGTCCTTGCCGATGGTGGCCATGCGCACGATCACTTCTGCACCCTTCTCCACCGGCTGCCCGGCCCCACTGAACGGGGTGAGGTCGGTAGCAGTGAATCCGGGCTCGACAGCATTGAACTTGATTCCTGGGAATGTCTTTGCGTACTGAACAGTGAGCATCGAGACGGCGGCCTTGCTTGAGCCATAGACAATGCTTGGGAAGTGAAACTGGCGCCGCTCAGGATTGGTGACGGCCCAGAACGAGCCGAGGGCACTCGAGACATTGACCACCACTGGGTTCTGGGACTGCTCAAGCAGCGGAAGTGCGGCCTGGGTAACACGGATAACGCCGATCGCATTGGTATCGAATACTTTCAGTGCGATCGGGCCGGTGACCTCCGCCGTACTGATGCCGGCGTTGTTGACCAGGACGTCCAGACGGCCCTCGCGCTCGGCGATGGCATCCAGCGCGGTCTCGACCGACGAGTCGTCCGTTACGTCGAGCTGCACGAACTGGCCACCGAGTTCGGACGCCGAAGCCTCCCCACGCTCGACCGTACGCGCTCCGAAGTAGACCGTATGACCTCGCTCGATCAATTGTCGGGCTGTCTCGTAGCCGAGACCCTTGTTGGCTCCGGTGATGAGCGTAACGGTCATTTCTCGGTACTCCTCTGTTCGCGGGTCGGGCCGCAAGGTACTCGAACGTGGCTCGAAGAGTGACCGTAGCGGGCGCCTCCGTACGTCGGGAGGCGCCACTCTGCTCGTGCGATCCGCTGGCACACCTTGAGTCCTGTTTCCGAGCGCGCCCTGCCCAGTTGGCCTGGAAAGTGGGACAGTTCGGCACCAAGGGGATACACAAAGGGGGATGTCCAGCTATCCGCTTCTACTCGGATGATGCAGGATCGGTCGCATTGCTGTAGACCGATACCCGACCTGGTCCTGAGTTCACGCCTCCAAGACCGACACATACATTCCCTGCGGGACAGGAGATCGCTCCCACGAGTGCGCCGGATCCAGCTTCGAGGTTGTCTTGACTCCAGTTGCTCCCCCCGTTGAGAGTGGCGAGGATGACGCTCGTCGTTGGAAGTGCAACTGAATCAGGTCCGTTCGAACCCCCCAACCAGCATCGTTGCGCTGTAGGACAGCTGATCGAATACAGACGAGGTTGGGAGACCTCAGCCGGAATGGGGTGAATTTCCCATGTCCTCCCACCGTCGACCGAAGCTCAATGCGGGTATGCCGACTCGTTGCCAAAAGGGCGTCTTGGGCCATGTGCTCGGCTATCCAGCGTCTGCCCGTCAACAGCCAGGCCAGCCGCACTGCGCCAGCCCATTCCTGCCGGTAGATGTCTTCAATCCTGAGCTCGCCAGCTCGCAACCACGCGATCACAGGGTCTGATCCGCTCACAACCATTTAGACGCATGACCCTTCCAAAACGGATCGCCGCCTAGGAAGTTGTTGACCTACCAGGAAGAATGACGCTAGTCAGAACACCACTCGGCACATCGCTCCATCGGGGCGACGACCTCTCAGCTCGTTCTTGGATAGGCAACCCGCCTGGGATCCGACCTTCTGCTGCCCTCTATCGTCGACTGCGGGCGCCCCGGGAACCGACGGCTGCAGTGGTGTTCGCTCTCATCCTGAATGTGCCAATCACCTTTCTGGCAAACGGCCACCGGACCGATTATGGGGTGTTTCGCTGTTAGGCATGCTCTTGCCGCCATCTGCTCGGCGGTCAGCGTCCACTTCCTTGTCGAGATGGCGAAGCTGGCCCGAACTAACCCCCTTCACCACTTGTTCCAGCACCTGTGCTCGATCCGATTCCGGCAGTGCCTCGATGGCCTCCAGCACCTTCTCGCTGATCTCCTCATCGGAGGCGTCGGGGCCTAGCTCCTGACTCACCTTTGAGATCAGCTCGGTCACGTCTTCCATGGATCGCCTCCTTAGCGAAAGGTTACGGGCGCTACGACCCAACCACCACCCGGTCCAACCGTGCCCCCGCTTACGGTCGAGCACGGCGGACGCCATGTCCCACCTCCCGGCGGACGGGCACTTTCGATCACTACCGTAGGGACCAACCTCCCAGAACGTTTGATGCGAAAGGAAGCAAGCTCATGCCCGATGACTCCGTAGCTGACCCTGGCTCCTCGATCGACAATCGTCACCTTCTACTGGTCGGTGCAGGGCCAGGTCTTGGAATGGCCGTGGCTCGTCGCTTCGCCGAGGGTGGCTATCGAGTGACCTTGGTGGCTCGCAGCACGGACGGACTCCGCGAGCTCGCTGAAGGCCTGGCTGACACCGGAGCCCAGATTGACAGGATCGCCGCAGATGCCAGCGACCCTGAAGCGTTGGGAGCCCGGATGGCCGAGCTCTACAAGGAGCAGAGTGCGCCCGGGCTCATCATCTACAACGCAGTTATGGGAGCTCCAGACAAGCTCCTGAGCTTGAGCGTCGAGCACCTGCAGACGGCCTATGCGGTTGACGTCATCAGCGCCATCGTCGTGACACAGGTGGCCGCCCCAGCCATGCGGGCGGCCGGCTCCGGCACCATCATCGTGACGGGTGGCGGTTTCGCAGATAATCCAATCCCAGCCCTCGCGACCGTTTCCCTCGGCAAAGCAGCGCTCCGATCCGCCGCCACCATGCTCGGAGCCGATTTGGAGCCCGATGGCATCCGTGTAGCGACATTGACGATCGCCGGACAGATCGTTGCGGGCACCGCCTTCGATCCCGAAAGCATCGCAAGGCGCTACTGGGAGGTCGTCCATTCCGACAGTCCCTGGCAGGCGGAGTTTCGCTATACCGGCGAATAGGACGCGAGGCACGGACAGAGAGGTTCCGGAGGCGTTCGCACTGATTCAGGCGAAGGTCAGAGACATGATCGGCCCGAAGCAACCGAAATCTAGTGTCGAACCGCCATACGGGGACACCTAAGGTCCATCACTGTCCCATCCGATCCCGATCCCCTGAGTGAGATACTTCCGAGGTGGATAGTTGGGGTGCTCCGCTCTACGGCGACCCATGTCGCGAGTGCGGGTTCACCTGGGCCACTGGGCAAGCTGGCTCGATCTCGCTGATGCGCGACCTGCCAGACGCCGTTGACGAGCTCGTTTCGGACGCCACTGGAACGGAGCGGCTTTCTGATCTTGGGTGGAACGTATGCGGCTACATCGCACACATGACCGACAACACCCGTATCTGGGCGGAACGGCTGGTTGCTGTCGCACGAGGTGCCGATCCACACGTCGTTCCCTATGACCCTGATCTTCTCGCGGAGTCCCGGCACTACAACGAGGTCGCCCTCCAGGGAGCAACATGGTCGCTCCACATCGCCGTTGTGAGCTGGCTTGCTGCCGTTGAAGAGGCAGATCCAGCGGGAGTTGTGATGCTGCACTCAGAGCGCGGTGCCATGGAACTCTCCGATGTCGTTTCCTCCAATGCTCACGATGCCTTCCATCACCGCTGGGATTTGACAAGGATTCTGCACTCACCCTGAATCAATCCCAAAACTGCTGAGAGCGGTCACAGTCCCGGCGAACGGAGCTACCTCGTCCAGAGCGTCAGGTAGTGGAGTCGGGCAGAATCACCGCGAGCCCTCTGCCCATTCGAACGCGCATATCGCACAAGTTCGAGTGCCTGCTCAAATGGAAGAGCGTTCTTCACTTGGCTTTACGTTTTCCAGAGCTGATTGCAGCTCTTCACGAAAAACGCTCCTGACTTTCCAGCCATCGCCTTTGGCCCGCTCCCGAACAGCGGGGGTCAACCACGCCCCTCGGCGTCGTCAATCAGCTCCAAGGCGCAGATCAATGTCTACGTCCGGAAGCACCTCCGGACCTAGCCGCGTGGGCGAATCCAGGCTCAGTCACGGGATCGGGCTCTGTGGAAATTCTCTCGCATCCCCGAAGTGCTTGTGAGAGGGACACTTTCGGTTGCCGACCACGCTGACCTCTGAGATTCTGGATCCATGGCGCAAGATCTCAATGGCTCGGCCGGTATCGCGGTGTTCAATCGTGGCCCGATGGACGGAAAAGAGCATCCAACCGAAGGTGAAACGGCTGAGCTTTGCGTCGTGATGAGCGATGGTCAGCAGCATCGCTATCTGCGCACCGAGGAAGTACGACCGTTACCCGATGGGCGCGTGGCGGTGATCTTCGACTGGGCAGGTCGGTACTACGGTTCGAAGTAAGAGCAACGTCGGCAGGAGCATCCCACTGTCCCGGCGAACGGGTTACTCGAACCCGCCCGGCATCACCAAGTTGAGGACGGCTACCCCTGACCAGAGAGGCCACCGCTGTTCGCTAACTCACGTACGAAAGAGCCTCTGTCTTGTCATCGAACCCGACAATGTGCACGACTTTGCCACTTCGGACGGTCAGCACCTGAAACCGAAGGGCTGCTCCCCCACGCTCCCTGGCATTCTCTGTTCCTCGCACACTCATACTGACGAGAAGTCGATTACCGAGGACCTCCACCCCGTAGACGCTCCCCCGGACGCCAGCATCTCGACCCCGCTGGTACCAGGCCAGCACCTGGTTGCGGCTCTTGCAGCTGGGATTGCGAGCGCCAGGCGCTCCCCAAGTCACGGCTGGGTCAAGCAGTTCGGTAAAGGCTGACAGGTCCTCTGCTGCCAGCGCATTTCTGACAAGCACCGCAATCTCGTCAATGCCCTTTGTCATCGACCCAATCTGCCACCTCATCCGCTGTGAGGCCACCTGTCACCATGGGAAGCGCCAAGCCATCGGAACCGCCCGACCCCGGCCATCTGGGGCACTCCGGTGGTGGCGATCTTCTGTGTCAGTTTAGGTTGACATGTCAGGGATGTCAGTCTATATTGACAGACATGGACATCGAAAAACTCAGCGTGAATCTCTCGTCGGATGACCCGGCAATTGGGCTTCGCGCCTCGTTGGCGCTCCATCGCCTGGCTGAGAGGGTCGAGGCGAACAACGTCGCGTCGGCCCGGGAAAAGGGCTGGTCGTGGCAGCAGATCGGAGACGCTTTGGGCGTCACCCGCCAATCCGTACACACCAAATACAACAAGGAGTCATCATG
>Ga0182024_10009277_pt1 | contig 20394 bp, 21 predicted proteins | sample P32metaG_FD_120480 | JGI IMG/M metagenome (GOLD analysis project Ga0182024, IMG submission 120480) | Permafrost microbial communities from Stordalen Mire, Sweden - P3-2 metaG (Illumina Assembly) | ecosystem: Environmental > Terrestrial > Soil > Wetlands > Permafrost | place: Sweden: Stordalen... | reverse complement strand
CGGGTCAAGGTCAACGAGCAGCGTGCGTTTCTTTTTCAGCGCGAGAGCGGCGGCCAGGTTGATGGATGTGGTGGTCTTACCGACGCCGCCTTTTTGATTGGCAACTGCGATGACGCAAGTCAAGCTGTGCCCCTCGTTCCCCGTTTGGGCAACCATAGGCCCATATATGGCGGCCTTTGGACCCAATCCTACCACGAGTAGGCCCACTGTACCCACTTAAACACCCCCACTGCAAGGGAAAAATGCGCCCAAGCCGGGGATTTTGGCGGATTTCCGGTGGGAAGACTTGGCCACCGAGTCACAGAGCCACGAAGAACCGATTGCGTCGAACTGGGGATGGCGCACCAGGGCGTGAGGTTGCGCGCTACGTCTTCAGGATGACAGTATGTCCATGCAGGTGACACACGAGTGGGCGACGAGATCCAAATTCGCTGGGCGGAAGCGCGCGACGTTGCAGACATCGTGCGGTTGATCAATGTGGCGTTTCGCGCGGCTGAGAGTTTTTTCATCGAGCGCGACCGCATCAGCGCTGAGACTCTGCGAACGATGCTGGACAAGGGCAAATTTCTCCTCGCCGAGGACGCTGCTGACCTCGCTGGATGCGTGTCGGTCGAGCTACGCGGAGAGCGAGCGTATTTCGGTCTGCTGGCGGTGGACCCGGCGCGGCAGCATCGCGGCCTCGGCCGGCGTCTAGTGGACGAGGCGGAAAATTATGCGCGCGCATGCGGTTGCCGCGCGATGGACTTGCGCATCGTGAACCTGCGCGCGGAGCTGCCGCCGTTCTACCGGCGGCTCGGCTACATCGAAACCGGCACGGAACCGTTTCCCGCGGAGATCAAATCAAAATTGCCGTGCCACTTCGTGGTCATGTCCAAACCGCTGGCGTAGCCGAATGCAACGGTAGACGCGGCGGGACGGAGCGCGAGACTGTGTGTCACAACTGCGAAATCGGTACTTCAGCGGCTGAACAGTCTGCGGGAAAAGGCGCGAGGCCTTTGTAGCGGCGGTCCCGCGAAGCGGGACCGCCATTGGTGGGTGCCGCGACACCGATGGCGCACTAAAGTGCGCCGCTACAACGGCAAAGTCAAAGGCGCCCAGCTAAAGCTGGCCGCTACAAAGTCAAAACCTTGGTCTGCGTGGTTTTTCCGCGAACTATAACGCCACGACCTACAAAGACGCGCGAGGTGCCGCACCGACTCGCGAACACGCGGCGTTACGTTACTTTCTGGATTCGCGCGTCGGATTTCACGCGTTAGAAGCGGCGCCCATGAGATATTCTGAACCGCGAACTCATTCGCAAACACAAAAATGGCCACTACGCCCGCAGAATCCGATCTGCAGCTAAATCCTGAGCGTAAGCTGATCGCGCCACTGTGGCACACGATCGTTTTTGTGCTGTTCATCATCGGCTACGCCTACTACGGGCGGACGACCGTTGCCCGCATCGAACGCCTGCATCTCGCGAGCAAGGTGCCGCTATACCTTTTCATGATCTTGCTCGAGCTGACCTTGGTGTCGTACGTGTGGTTCCTGGGCGTGAAGCCGGCGGGCGGAAGCTTTCGTGCGTTGATCGGCGGCAAGTGGAGTTCCGCCGGTGACGTGCTGCGCGATATCGGCATCGCGTTCGTTTTTTGGCTCGTGGTGATCGTCGTACTGGTCGGATTGCACTTCTCGCTGGGAAAAAGCCCGCAGACCGCCAAGGCCGTATTCATGCTAGCGCCCGGCAATCTCTCAGAAATGATCGTTTGGGTTATTTTGTCCGTGACGGCGGGCATCTGCGAAGAATTTATCTTTCGTGGTTATTTGCAGAAGCAATTCCATGCGATTACCGGCTCGGATGCCGCAGCCGTGGCGTTGCAGGCCGTCTTTTTTGGAATAGCGCACAGCTATCAGGGCGTCAAGGCCATGGTCACGATTACGGTGTATGGAGCGCTGTTCGGAATGCTCGCGGTGTACCGCAAGAGTTTGCGGCCGGGAATGATCCAGCACGCAGCGCAGGATTCGTTTTCAGGGCTGGCTTTCGGGCTGTTGAAACACCTGGGAAAAGTTCCGGCCGCGTTTTTCTAAGTCTGTGTAGCGGCGGTTCCGCGAAGCGGGACCGCGATCAATGTTGCCGCCACACCGATGGCGCACTAAAGTGCGCCGCTACAAATTCAACGTCAGGGTTTGGCGTAACGGTTCAGGGGTTCGTTCTCGGATTTCACCGCGGCGTTGATGCGTTTTACCAATTCGGCGCTGACGCGCTGCGCGGTTTGCTTGATGTCTTTATCCGTGATGTCCGCCTCCATCGAGTACTTCAGGGCGTCGGCGTTGGGGTTCAGCTCGATGACGGCTCCGGGTTTCGCGCCGCTTGGATCCGCAGGATCTGCCGTATACAGCGGCGGCGTAAAATGCGCGAGGTCTTTGGCCGCGACGTAGAGTTGGAAGGTTTCGGCGCTCTGACCGGAGCCGATCACCGCGCGGCGCAAGCGATTGTCCGCGTCCACTTGCGCGAATACGCCCGTGATCAGAAACCCGTCGTCCGGGCGCGGATCGCTCGGGTGCAGCAATTTCGTGGTGTAACCCGCCTTCGCAAAATCTTTCAACAGGTTGTCCGACATTAATTTCACGAGGTGCTGCGCCTGGGCTAAGGACGCATTCGCTTTCGGTGAGACGCCGGCCGGCGGCGCTGAAGCATTTTCTTGCGGCGCACCAGTGGCGGGCCGCTCCATGTCAGCGGCCGCACTCGCGGAGTCCAACTCAAAATCCGTGACGTAAATCACCTTCGATCGCTCAGGCATCGCAGGTGGCGCAGGAGTTTCAGGAATAGAAGAGGGCCCGGATTGGGCTCCGCCCGGATAACCGCCCGGCGAGCCACCCGGTTGGCGATTAGGCATTTGCGCAAAAGCAAATTGCGGTGCGAGAAGAACTGCGAGCAGCAGCGGAAGAAAATGTCGCGAGCGGCGCACGACTACATCTTGTAACGGCCGAGATCTTCGTCGTTCAAATTTTCCAGCCACTTGCGCAAATCCTCGCTGGAACTTTTTTCGGTGACGGCGGTGGACATGCGGGAATGCTTCAAAACTTCGTCCTCGACAAATATCGGGCAGTCCAGGCGCAAAGCCAGCGCCAGCGCGTCGCTGGGCCGCGAATCCATGGACATGGTCTGTCCGTCGCGCTCCATCCAGATCAGCGCGTAGAACGTGTCGTCCTTCAGATCGGAAACCACCACGCGCTGCACGTGCACGTTCAGCCCGGTGAGAACATTTTTCAGCAGGTCGTGCGTCATCGGCCGCGGCGTCTGTACTTTTTCGATTTCCAGCGCGATGGCGTTGGCTTCGTACACGCCGACCCATATGGGGAGAACGCCGCTGCCGGAAGTTTCCTTCAGGACCACTACAGGCATGTTCGTTACGGGGTCCATCATTAAGCCTCGAATCTTTACTTCGAGTTCCATGGTGGCCTCCCGGGGCTTTAGGTGATGTGCTCGCCGGCAAAACTGTTCGGGCCGGCGCGCGTAATCTTCACCTGGACGTATTCTCCCAGAAGATTCACGCGAGGCGAAGTGAAATTTATTAATCGGTTGCATGAGGTTCTCCCGCCCCATTGCGTACGCGCGGGATGGCAGCCGTCCGCCAGCACTTCATAGGACTGGCCGACGAGCTTTTCGTTAGCGGCAATTTGAATGGCGCGCTGCCGTTCGTTCAGCGCGGCGAGGCGGCGGGACTGTTCTTCCTCGGGAACCGCGTCTCGCATGTGCATGGCGGAGGTGTTCGGCCGCGGTGAGTACTTGAACGAGAAGATCGCGTCATACTGCGCCGCGTCCAGCAGCGAAAGCGTCTCGGCGAAGTCCGCTTCGGTCTCGCCGGGAAAGCCCACGATGATGTCCGAGGTGATGCTGATCGGGCGGCGCGCCGCGCGTATCCACGCGATTTTCTGCAGATACTCTTCGCGCGTGTAAGTACGCAACATTTCGCGCAGCACGCGCGTGGAACCGGATTGCACTGGCAAATGCACGTGGTCGCAAAGCTCCGGAACCTCGTCAATCGCTTCCACAATCTCGCGGTGAAAATCGTTGGGATGCGAAGTGGTGAAACGCACGCGGCGAATGCCCAGCACGGCAGCGACGGCGCGCAGCAAGTCCACAAATTTCCACTGTCGCGGCGAAGGATCGCGATAGGAATTCACGGTCTGGCCCAGCAACTGGATCTCGGTGTAGCCGGCATCGGCCAGGCGGCGAGCTTCGGACATCACGGCATCGCTCGAACGGCTGCGCTCGGGCCCACGCGTGTGCGGCACCACGCAATAGGAACAGGCGTAGTCGCAGCCCTCTATAATCGTGATGTACGCGCGCAGAAGATTGTCGCGGCGCGTAATTTCGGTCTCAAACGTTTCATCGGTGTCGAGGTCCAGGCCGGTTACGCGCCGCCCGCCAGATTCCAGCTGCGCGATCAGCTCCGGCAGCTTGCGGTAACTCGCCGAGCCGCACACCAGGCTGACCCACGGCGCGCGCTCGAAAATTTCTTCGCCTTCCTGCTGCGCCAGGCAGCCCAGCACTCCGATAATTTTTCCATCCGCCAGAGTTTTCCAGTCGCCCAGGCGCGCGAAAACTTTTTGCGCCGCTTTTTCGCGGATGCTGCAGGTGTTATAGAGGACCAGATCAGCCTGCGCCGGGCTTCCCACAGCGCGATACCCGCGCCCTTGCAGCACGCCAGCCACTTTCTCGCTGTCGTGATCGTTCATCTGGCAGCCAAAAGTTTCGAGGAAGAAGGACTTCCCTGCGGCGATACCGGCGACGGCGGCATCGCCACCCAAAGCCTCTTCGCGCGTCGCACCACCAGCGCCACGCAACGGCAACGGGAGTAGTGCCCCGGAACCAGACTGCGGCGGCTCCACTGGTTGACGCGCAGCAGACGCGCGCGCGCCGCCGCTCGCCAGCGATTCGATTCCCACGTCGAACGATTTAGCCATGGCTCAATCTGAAGCTTAACACGGTGTGCGGCAGGCGGCGCTTCGTGATTCATGCGCCGGAGCGCCCTGCCGCGGGACTGGCCTCAATCTGTCCGGACGGACAGTTGTGACCGCGCGGAGTGCGGCGGATGATGGCACCTGCTGGCGCGAAGCTAGCCATAGCGCTCTTCACCGACCCCAGCCTACGTTGAACCGCGCAGCCGATATTCCATACTGAGGAGCCTTCGAAAATGAACCTGAGGAATATTGTCTTAGTAGGGGTGTGCCTGGTGACCGTTTCCGCCGCGCCGCCGTTGCGCGCGCAGGGCGGCTGTGCGTCGGGACAGGATGCTGCCGTGCAGTGCTTCGTCGGGAATGCCGTGCGCACGAACCTGGTGACGCTGCAATACGGCATGACGATGTCGCAATTTAAAGCCTATGGCGTGTCGGTTTCGAAGATCGTGCAGCAACAGCCGACAGCATTGGCGGTGATGGGCCTCGCGAGCGCGGTGGCCGATGCCCTGCCGCCGACAAACGCGAACGGCTCCGCCAACCAGGCGGCGCAAACTGCCGCGATCGATTCCATCGTGGACGCAGGCATCGCCAATAACTTCCTCACCCTTCCGGCGGAGACAACTTCGCAGGACTTGAAATGGTTTTCGCTCGATTTGGTGAACGTGATGAACACTAACAACGGGATACTGCTTTCTCCCGGCACGATGCTGCGCGTGATCGATTCCTACGTCGTGACCGCGACCGTGAGCGGCACAGTGAATTGGACGCAGGCGAACTCCGGCATCGCCACAATGATCACGAACTTCGCCAGCGCCGGCCTGCTGAAGCTGCCAGCAAACATCACCACCGCCCAAGCCATCCAGTTCGCGCAATCCCTCGCGCAAATCACGTACACGTACAAGACCGCGACAGGCCGCACGACGCTGTAGGCGGGGCGCGTTCGGTGGTGGCTTACGGTGATTGGTGATTGGTGACTGGCGAGTAGCGGAGATCGACAGCGTCGGCCTGAGTGTCACCCGAGCGCGGCCGCCTCAGACTCCGTCGACCGCCCCGCCGCGGGATTGTCGAGAACGCGTCTGACATCCGCCTGAATCACTGTGTCGTTAAGAGCATCCGGTATTTGCTGTAGGTTGTTGATTCGTTTGACCCTCCCCTGTGCGTGTGCTACGGTGTTTACGGGCGATTTTTCAAAACTTTTTACTGGGGGGAGAACAATTTCTGTTCTGGCGCTGTTAGTTTTCTCCAGCCAGCTCGAAACGCTGATCACACAAACGGGTTGGGTGGCGCGAGTAGTACTGTGCATCCTATTAGTCCTCTCTGTTTTCTCGTGGGCTATCATTTTCCAAAAATCCCGGACACTCGGGCACATCGAATCACAAACCAAGAAATTTCTGGAGATGTTCCGCGCGGGACGCGGGCTTCCTGATCCGGCCACGCTGCGGATGGGCGCCGGCGGAACTCCTCTGGCAGTCGTGTATCAGGCGGGCTACCGCGAACTGGAAGCGCAACTCGGCGCGCGCGAGCGGCGTCCGGTCGCGCCTGGCGTTGCGGAAGGCGGCACGGCGGTAGCCAGCGCGCCGCGCGTGAAGAATGCGAACGCTGTCGGCGTGCAGATGCAAGTGGCCGCGGGCGATGAAGTGCGCAAGCTGGAAAAATGGATGCAGTGGCTCGCGACCACGGGCTCGGTATCGCCGTTCATCGGATTGTTTGGCACGGTGTGGGGCGTGATGGATGCGTTTGCCGGGCTGGGCGACGCGGGTTCGGCAAGTTTGCGCGCGGTTGCGCCGGGAATTGCGGAGGCGTTGATCACTACAGCGGCGGGATTATTCGCAGCCATACCCGCGGTGATCGCCTATAACTATTACGTGGGCGGAATTCGCGGCATTGCGGCGCGCATGGATAGTTTCGCGGCGGAGTTCGTCGCGAAGATCGAAACGATTTACAGCGCTTAGCCACTGTGATTGAAGCGCAGCGATTGCAGCGAAGACGAAAAGCAGATCCCTCACCTGCTTTCGCGGGTTCGGGATGACAACCTTATTTACTTACGTGTTCGGGTAAACAGAAAACCATGCCGCAGATACAACGCGAAACCGGGTCGTCACTTTCGGAAATCAACATGGTTCCGTTTATTGACGTCGTCCTGGTGCTGCTGATCATTTTTATGATCACCGCGCCGATTCTGCAGTCCGGAATCGAAGTGGACGTGCCAAAAACGAAAACCGTGAAAGAGCTCACCCAGGTGCGGATGGTCATCACCATTGACCGCGCGCAACGCGTGTACCTGAACGACAAGCCGGTGAACATCCACGAACTCGGCGCGCAATTGCTTTCGCAGATGAAGGACCCGCGGCATCAGGCGGTGTACGTGCGCTGTGATGAGACTGTGCCCTTCGGCAGCTGGGCTACGGTGGTGGATGCGCTGCGGCAATCGGGCATACAAAATATCAGCGTGGTCACCCAGCCGCTCACCGAGCGCTCGGAAATTCAGTGACATGGCTACACTCGCCGCCAACCCGCGCTCGGACAATTTAGCGGGGCCGCTCTCGGCTTCGCTGGTGTTACATGCCGGGTTGGTGGTGCTCTTCATCGGCTCCGCGATTTACAGCCATCAGGGCGATTCGTGGGGCGGACCGGGCGGCGCGGTTACCGTGGGCGTGGTCGGAAGTTTGCCGGCGGTTCCCATGCCGCGGCCGGAAGTGGAAACGCCCAGCCGCGTGGTGGACGAATCGAAAGGCCTGTACAAAGCCGAACCGCAACCGAAGGCCGTGCCTCCGCCGGACGCCACGCCGATTCCAAAGTTCGACAAGAAAAAACCGCCGAAGTATGTGACGCGTCCGTCGAAGGTGCTGGAAAATCCCGCGCCTCCTCCGCCGAACGCGGTTCCCTACGGTGGCGGCGGCACGCCGACGGTGCCCTACAGCTCATTCGCGATGGGCGCGGGCTCCACCACGCAAGCCGGGATGGGATTCGAAGGGCCCGGCGCGGGAAATTTCGGCGAGCGTTTTTCCTGGTACGTGGAAGCGGTGCAGCGCAAGGTCAGCAGCACCTGGCTGCAATCCACCGTAGATCCCAGCGTGCAATTTGCGCCGCGCGTCGTGGCCACGTTTGACATTTTGCGCGACGGCAGCGTCACCAACATTCAGGTGACTAAATCCAGCGGGAACGCTTCGGTGGATTCTTCGGCAGTGCGCGCCATTCGCGACGCCAGCCCGATGCAGCAGCTCCCTCCCGCGTATTCCGGCTCGAAGGTGAGCGTCGAGTTTTGGTTTGATTTCAAGAGGTGAGGAAGCGTAAGCGAGCCGCGGGCATCGTAATAGACGCGGCAGCAAGCTGGCGCACTACAAAAAATATGATAAGAAAACTCGCAATTATCGCAATACTATTTACGGCGGCGTTGCTGCTATGCGCCGGCAACGCTTCCGCGCAGGATTGGTTCAAGACCGGCACAGGGCTGGGCGTCAGCAAGGCGCGTCTGGCAGTGCCGGACTTCGCGGTGCGCCAGCCCACGCCACCGGCGCTCGAGAAGACTTTTCACGACGTGCTGTGGTCTGACCTGGAATTCTGCGGCGTGCTGGAGTTGGTGAGCCCCAGCTTTTATCCCGCGCAGATTCCCAGCCAGCCAAGCGAAGTGAAATTCGCGGACTGGTCCGCCGCGCCGGCGAACGTGTACATGCTGGCCTACGGCAATTTGTCCGGTGACGCGACAAATCTGGCCGCTGCGGGATATTTGTCCGACGTGCGCAATCCGCAAGCGCCGATCGCGCTGCAGAAAATCTATCGCGGCCCGGCCACCGATGCCGGCGCGCGCAAGCTCGCGCACCAATTCGCCGACGATATCGTCGCGTTGCTCAGCGGCGGCTCACCCGGAATTGCGCAGACACAGATCGCCTTCGTGGCCGCGCGCAGCGGCAACAAAGAAATCTGGGCCATGGATTACGACGGCCAGAATCAGCACCAGCTTACGCACCTGAAATCCATTTCGCTCACGCCGCGTTGGGCGCCCAGCGCTGATCGCATCGCGTTCACGTGCTATGTGCCGTTTCGCGGAATTACCTCGCCGCAGATTTGCCTGTACTCCACGATCTCCGACCGGCTAATTTCCTTCCCGCGTTACCGTGGCTCCAATAGTTCGCCGGCGTGGTCGCCGGACGGTTCGCAAATCGCCTTCATGTCCAGCCAGAACGGCGATCCGGAAATTTATCTGGCCGATGCGAATGGCGGCGGCCTGAAACGCATCACCTTTGCCGCGGGAGTGAGCACGTCCCCGGCGTGGAATCCGAAAACCGGCAAGCAGATCGTCTTCGTCAGCGACCGCGGCGGCGAACCGGTGCTGTACCTCGCAAATTCCGATGGCACCGACGTGCAGAAACTCGACATGCCGGACATGGGTTACGTCGTGGACCCCTCATGGTCACCAAATGGACAATTGCTCGCATTTAGCTGGCGACGGCCGAGCGGTAACTTCGATATCTATGTCATGGACATTGTGACCCGCCAGCTCGTGGAATTGACCCGCGACGAAGGGCGCAACGAGCGGCCCAGCTGGGCGCCCGACGGACGACACCTGGTTTTCGAATCCACGCGCACCGGCACGCGGCACATCTGGTCCATGCTTGCGGATGGCAGCATGCCGCGGCAGTTGACGTTTCAAGGCCAGAACGAATCGCCCAACTGGTCACCGAAGTAGGCGTACCTGCTTGCGAGTGGCATATGTGTGCTGCGACACGATGCTGATTGTGGGCCGATTTTGGCGCGAAGATTTTTTCAGGCTTTGTAGCACTAAAGAAAGGCGACAGCACTAAATATCACGGCAGTTTCCGCAAGGAAACCCGGAAAACGCAGAAGGAGGCAACTCATGCAGGCGGGTACTGTTCGGAAATTCACGCTGTTGTTGGGAATCGCTACAGTTTTTGGATTTATCGGCGGTTGCAAGAAACAGGTGGCCACCGCGCCGCCGACTCATGCCGCACCCGCGCCCGCTGCGCAGCCCACGGTGACGCTGTCGGCGTCTCCGGCGCAGATTAATAGCGGCGACTCCTCCACGCTCTCGTGGACTTCGACCGATGCCACCGACGCGGACATCGAACCAGGAGTCGGCAAAGTGGCGGTGCAGGGTTCCACACCTGTGAACCCCACCAACTCGACGACGTACACCATCACCGCAACCGGAGCGGGCGGCACTGCCACAGCCACCACGCGCGTTACGGTGAATGCCGCGGCGCCGGGCGTGCCACCCGCAAACAATCAAAGCATGAGCGAACTTTTCGAGCAGAACGTGAAGGACGCTTACTTTGATTTTAACAAGGCCGATATTCGCGCCGACGCCCGCGACGCGCTCGCTAAGACGGCGGAGTTTTTGCGCTCGTATCCGCAAGTGCGTGTGACCATCGAAGGCCATTGCGACGAGCGTGGCTCCACCGAATACAACATCGGGTTGGGCGAACGGCGCGCGCAGGCGGCGAAGAATTATCTGATTTCGCTGGGCATCGGCGCCAACCGCATGGACACCGTCAGCTGGGGCAAGGAACGTCCCTTCTGCACCGAGCACACCGAAGAGTGCTGGCAGCAAAATCGCCGCGGGCACTTCGTGGCGGCTCAGTAAGCGGCTGATGTACGTCTTGCGAAAACGTAGGGGCGGCGTCGCGCGTCATGGTGCGGGACCTGCCCCTGCTAACCAGGACGCCCAGCAGCACTAAGTTTTGCTGGCGTCGCTTCCAGCCCTATTCACTCGATTGAATTCAGTTCAGGAGGCAATCATGCGCGCACGATCGGCAGTGCTCGCGGTGGCGGCGGTACTTGTTGGCGTGGTTATGGGCTCGATGTTGAATCCCCGACCCACCGGCGCCGTTTCGAAAGAAATTATCCAGCTGCAGGAAGACGTCTCGCAGCTGCTGCAGGGGCAGCAGGCCATGCGCAGCACCATTGACGCGAACAACGCGTCGTTGCGCACACTGCTGCAGCAATCGCTGGATTCGGTGAATGCCTTGAACCAGCAAATGGCCACGCTGCAGAAAAACGTCCAGGAAGCCACGGCCAACAGCTCTTCCAAGATTGACACCATGTCCACGCAGACGCAGGGGCTTTCCGACAATCTGCAGGATGTACAGGCGCGCGTCGGGAAAGTCGCGGCGCAGATCAACGACATGCAAAGCACGCTGCAAAGTATTGACGGGCGACTCGCCGGCGGCGCTGCGCCGAGCGGCGGCACCAATGGCGCGGGCGGCCCGGGTGGCGCGGGTGCACCTCCCTCCGCGGACAACTCCAGCAGCGCGGGCGGAAATCCCTCCGGCCGCGGCGGTCTCGCTTCGCTACCCGGAGCTTCTTCCGACACGCTCTATCAGAACGCTCTGCGCGATTTCACCACCGGAAAATACGATCTGGCGCGTCAGGAATTCGGCGACTACGTGCTGCACTTCCCCTCCACCGATCTCGCCTCGAACGCGCAGTTTTATCTGGGCGAAATTTCCTACGCGCAAGCGGACTACAAGGACGCCATCGCGCAGTACAACCTGGTCCTGGCGAATTATCCGCAAAGCTACAAACTCGCCGCAGCGCTGCTGAAGAAAGGCTTCGCCGAACTCGAACTGGGCATGAAGGCCACCGGCACCAAAGACCTGCGCGAAGTCGAGCGCCGCTTCCCTGGCGCGGACGAAGCCCGCCGCGCCCAAGCCAAGTTAAAAGAAATCGGCGCCACTACCACCCCGCCGCGTTCCTCCTCGCCTCACTAAAAGAGAATCGCGGCGTTCGTCCGCAACCTGCGTTTGTAGCGGCGGTCCCGCGACGCGGGATCGCCACCCTTCACTTAGTGCTGCCCGCGATTCGATCTTGCGCATTCGCACCAAGCATCCACGCCCAGACCATTTTGGAGTGCGGCGGCAAGCCGCCGCTTTCGCGACAACCCAAAACTTGGGGCGATCGCTCCAGGCGAGGCTTGCCTCGCCCGCGTGCCGCCACGCTTGGGAGCCCTGAAGCCTGCGCGGCTTCGAGCTCACATATTTCTGGCTTATGCTCGCAAATTATCAGCCTGCCAATTCTGGATCATCCGCTTGATGGTCTTGCGGTCATTGAGATTCTCGCCGAGAACTTTGCCCGCCAGCGCCGGCAACTCCGCATCACTAGCAAATCGCAGCGCCACCAACTGGTTCACAGTAAATTCCGGAATGCGCGGCCGCAAATTGACAGGCAGTACACCCTCCATCCGCAATCGCATTTCCAGCCGAATCAGCCGGTCCTGCACCGCCAACGCAAACATCCGCGCGTAAAGCGCCAGCAGCACCAGCGCGAGCGCCACCACCAGAGACTCCACCGATCCGCCCGAAGGCGCCCGCACCACACGATAGATAGCCCAACCAAGATTGAACAACATCACCGGCAACACGAAAAAATGAAATACCGGCACATACTTCGCATGATTCTGAAAGTTTTGGGCCATATGATCTCCTCAGAAACCGAGCTACCTGCGAACGCGGCTGGATTCTAGCAAAATTGGCACGCACCGGGTTGCGCTACACAATCGCTCCAGCTCGAAGATCGAATCCCAAGTCACCAGGCGGCGGTGCAGTTTTTCGCGACGCACTGGCTCAGTTCAGCTATACTCGGTTCTTCAGGGAAATCCTCTTAAAACAGGCAGGAAACCAAATGTCAGTCAACAAAGTGATTCTCGTGGGGCGCCTCGGGCGCGATCCGGAAACGCGTTTTACCGGTGGCGGACAAGCCGTCGCCAATTTTTCGCTGGCGACGGATGAAACCTATAAGGATAAGAACGGCGAGCGCCAGAAGCGCACCGAATGGCACAAGATCACGGTCTGGGGCAAGCAGGCGGAAATCGCCCAGCAATATCTGAAGAAGGGTTCGCTGGTGTACGTCGAAGGCCGCATTCAAACGCGCGAATGGCAGGATAAGGAAGGCCAGAAGCGCACCAGCTACGACATCGTGGCGAACAATTTTCGCATGCTAGGGGGCCGCGCCGACGGCGCCGCCGCAGGAGCCAGTGCGGGCGCATCAGCGCACAGCGGAGGATTTGGCGGAGGCCGTTCTGCGGATCCAGATATGGAAGGCGCGCCCGCAGGCGATGAATCCGCAGGCCACGGCCCGGAAATTTCCGACGAAGATATTCCGTTCTAAGGCCGCTTGCGACACGGGCGAGGCCGCCGCGCGAACTAATGCTTCGGCCTCTCCGCCTCGTCTTTCTTGCGCTGCTCATCAACGCGGTGCATGAAGGCTTCGAATTTGGGCAGTTGCTCAGGCGTCAGGATCGCGCGAACGCGCGCACGGCCCTGCTGGCGAAGTTCCTCGCGCTGCGCATCCGCCGGCGCATAAGCCGCATGGATTTTCGCCCGCGTGTCGTCCACAATCGCGCCCAGTTGTTGCTGCTGGTCGGGCGTGAGCTGCAGTTCGTGCGTGAGACCGTTGACGAGTTGATCGCGCGTCGGCACGTCGGGCGGATTTTGCCGGCCCCACACGCGCTCGCCCCACAAATGATTTCCCAACCCGCCGAGCAGCACGCCCAGCAAGAACACCACCAGCACCAGCAGTGCCGCTTCGCGCCGTGTTTTACTGTTTTCCATGACTGGTATCCGCCATCATTAATATCACTTCATCACGATTCGCCGGCAGGTCCGGCCGGTCCGGAGCAATCTCCGGAACGCGATTTTCCGCCACGATGGATTGATCCGATCGCCATTGGCTCTGGCGGCCAAGGTCGAACGATACCAGCAGCACCAGCGCGAAAGCCGCCGAAGCCGCAAACCGCCACGCCACGGACACGAGCGGACGCCAAATGGATCTACCTTCGTTCGTTTGCAGCTGCTGGCGGATCCGCGCCATCACGATCCGGCTGAAGCCCACACCGGGATCTGGCGAAGGCTCCGCAATCGCCAGCAAGCGCGCGCTTACCGCAGCATCTTCCAGCGCCGCGCGGCATCCCGCGCAAGACTGCAAGTGCTCGGCGAGCATCACCGCTTCCGGCCCGCGCAGCAAGCCCTGGAGATGATCTTCCAGCGCCGCTTCATACCGCGGACAAGCTGCGTAATTATTTTCCGCGTTCCTGTTTTCTGCATTCATGCTCATTTTCCTTTTCCTTCCTTACCCTCCGCCGGCACGGCCGGCTTGGAATGGAGGCGACGCCGATACACGTCCATCAAACGAGCACGAGCCCTGAACAGTCGCACCTTCACGGTATTCACGTTGAGGTCGAGAATTTCCGCTAACTCCTGCACCGAAAATCCTTCTACTTCCTTCAGCACCAGCAACTCCCGGTCCTGCTCCGGCAATTTTTCCATCATGCGCTCGAGAAGATCACGCGCTTCCGCCCGGTCGCTCGAACTCGCAGGCGGCTGATCGGCGGAAACCACGCCATCCAGCCGCGAAACTTGTTCCTCCGAAAGGTCCGCCTCATACACCAGCGGGCGCACTTTTTTCTTGCGCAGATAGTCCCAGCACTCGTTCACCGATATCTTATACAGCCAGGTGGAAAAAGCGGCGCGCTGATCGAATCGTTTTAGCGAAACGAATACCTTCAAAAACACCTGCTGCACCACGTCTTCCACGTCTTCGCGACGGCGCAGAATGCCGCTCACCAGCCCGAACACACGTTGCTGGTGCCGCCGGATGAGCTCCTCGAAAGCAGCCTCTTCGCCGCTCTGGGCCAACCGGACCAGTTGCCTTTCTTCTTCGCCTTTCTCTCGCCGGCTCACCGGGAGCGATAGCGCCGAAGCAGTGGCTGCCATACTCTTTGGGACGTTAGGCACGCGATTCTGGTTACACCTGGAATTTTACGTCTCCCCAAAAATAGCTTGTTGTCTGAGATAGCTTATCATGTGACAATACCGCCCATGATAATTGGTGAACGCATCCGTCTGCTCCGTGAAACAAAGAAACTTTCCCAAGGCGACATCGAGAAGCGCACTGGGCTTCTGCGCTGTTACATTTCGCGCGTCGAGAACGGCCACACCGTTCCGGCGATCGAAACGTTGGAAAAGCTGGCGCGGGCCATGGAAATCCCGCTCTACCAGCTCTTTTACGACGGCGAAGAACCGCCCGTGCTGCCGAACCTTCCCAAGCGGAAGTCGGCCGACGATATCGCGTGGGGAAGCCGTGGGAAAGATGCTCGGGCTCTGGGACGCTTCCGCCGGTTGCTTGGCCGTATTGACGAAGGCGACCGCCGCTTGCTGATGTACATGGCCCAGAAAATGGCTAACCGCTAAGAACCTGCTGTCCGGGATTTCTTTCGCGGCGCCTGGCTCTACTCCCACTCGATGGTGCTCGGCGGTTTCGAGCTGATGTCGTAAACGACCCGGTTCACACCGGGAACTTCGTTCACGACGCGCACCGAAATCCGTTCGAGCACTTCACGAGGCAGTCTGGTCCAATCAGCGGTCATCGCGTCCAGCGAGTCCACGACGCGTACGGCGATGGTGTATCCGTACGTCCTTCCGTCCCCCATCACTCCCACGCTTTGCACCGGCAGCAGCACCGCGAACGCCTGCCATACCTTTTCGTATAGCCCTGCGCGCCGGATTTCTTCTACTACCACGGCATCGGCGGCGCGCAGCGTTTCCAGCCTTTCGCGCGTGATGGCTCCGAGCAGACGCACAGCGAGGCCCGGTCCGGGGAAAGGATGCTTCACCAGGATTTCCTCGGGCAGGCCCAATTCGCGGCCAATCTGGCGTACTTCGTCTTTGAACAAATCGCGCAACGGCTCAATCAGCCCGAAAGGCATGTCCGCGGGCAGGCCGCCGACGTTGTGATGCGATTTGATGACCGCGGACGGCCCCTTCACGGAGACGGATTCGATCACGTCCGGATACAGCGTTCCCTGCACTAGAAATTTCACTGGCAGGCCCGCGGTATTTGCCAGCAACTTCCGTTGCTCTTCCACGAACACGGAAATGAATTCGTTGCCGATGATTTTGCGCTTTTGCTCGGGGTCGGTGACGCCGGCGAGCTTGCCCAGAAATCGCTCGGAAGCATCCACGCCGATGACGGTGAGGCCCAGGCGGTCGCGCAACAGCTCGAGCGTCTCGCGATATTCGTTCCCGCGCAGCAGCCCGGTATCCACAAATACATTGATCAGGCGATCGCCCATCGCGCGATGGACCAGCGCCGCAGCCACCGCAGAATCCACTCCTCCGCTAAGCGCACAGATGGCGCGCGCTCCTTCGGCTTGCCTCCGAATCGCTTCCACGCTCGCGGCGATGAAGCCGGCGCGATTCCAGTTTTTCTTCGCGCCGCAAATGGCGAAAATGAAATTCTGCAGAATTTCCGTGCCGCGATCGGTGTGATTTACTTCGGGATGAAATTCCACACCGTAAATCCGCTTTTCGAGGTGTTCGACGGCGGCGATGGCGTTGTCGGTGCGTCCGGTAATGGCGAAGCCAGCGGGGACTTCGATCACGTGGTCGCCATGACTATTCCAGATTTTCAAGTGGTTGGGAATGCCACTGAATAATTTCGACGCGCAGGCGATGCCCAGTTGCGCAGGCCCGTATTCGCGGCGCGCGGCGGGCGCCACTTTACCACCTAGTGAATGCGTCAGCCACTGCATGCCGTAACAGATTCCGAGCACCGGAACGCCCAGCTGCAGTACTTGTGGATCACACAGCGGAGCGTCTTTGTCGTACACCGAGCTAGGACCGCCGGACAAAACGATGCCGACAGGTTCGAGCGCGCGGATTTCCTCGAGGTTCGCCGTGCACGGAAGAATCGCGGAGAAAACCTGCTGCTCGCGGATGCGCCGCGCAATCAGTTGCGTGTACTGTCCGCCGAAATCCAGGACCACAATTCCCTGTCGCGTGCTCACCGTGCCTCCGGCTTGCTGCTGCGCTGCGGTTCCGGTACTCGCGGTCATTAGTTTCCTCGAATTCCTGCTATCGCAAAACAATATTTACGAGCTTCCTAGGCACAACGATGGTTTTAATGACTTGCTTACCGGCGATCAAAATTGCGATTCGCGGATCAGTAAGCGCACGATTCAAAGTTTCGTCCTCGCTCAGATCGTCTTCTACCAGGATCTTTCCGCGCAGGCGGCCGTTGATCTGAATGATCACCTCGAACTGCTCTTCGCGCGCGAGTTCCTCGCGATACGCCGGCCATTTTTCGCGCGCAAGGCTGGTCTGGTGACCCAGCATCTGCCACAACTCCTCCGCGATGTGCGGCGCCATGGGCGAAAGCATCAGCAGCAGCGCTTCCAGCACGCGCTTTAGGATCATGGGACTGAGATCCACGTCCAGCGGCTCCTGCGCGTGAATCTCGTTCGCCAGCGTCATCAGCAGCGAGACCGAAGTGTTGAAGTGCCAGCGCACCTCGAAATCGTTGGTGATGCGCTTCAGCGTCTGATGCACCTTGCGTACCAGCAGCTTTTCCTTCGCGGTCGCATTGCTCAAATCAGTTTGCTGCGACAGATCGGTTTGAATCCCGCGCAGCCGTTCGGCGTGTTTCGAAACCAGCCGGTAGATTTTATTCAGGAAACGTGCCGAACCTTCGATTGCTTCTTCGCTCCACTCCAGATCTTTTTCCGGAGGCGCGGCAAAAAGCGTGTACAAACGCCCGGTATCGCAGCCGTATTTATCGGCCATCTCAATCGCCCCCACCACGTTGCCGCGCGATTTAGACATCGCCACGCCGCTCTTCTGCACCATGCCCTGCGTGAAGAGCCGCGTGATCGGCTCGTTGTGATTTACTAGGCCGATGTCGCGCATCACCTTGCAGAAAAATCGTGAGTACAGCAGATGCAAAATAGCGTGCGTGATTCCGCCGACGTACTGGTCAATCGGAAACCAGTAGCGCACTTTTTCCTTATCGAAAGGCGCCGCGTTATTGTGCGGATCGGTGTAGCGGTAGAAATACCAGGAAGAATCAACGAACGTGTCCATCGTGTCCGTCTCGCGCCGCGCCGCGCCGCCGCACTTCGGGCAAGTGGTGTTCACAAATTCCGGCGAACCGGCGAGCGGAGACTGCCCCAGCCCCGTGAGCGTCACATTCTCGGGCAAATGCACAGGCAATTGATCGTCTGACACCGGAACAATTCCATCTTTTTCGCAGTACACGATGGGAATCGGCGTACCCCAATAACGCTGCCGCGAAACTCCCCAATCTTTCAGCCGGTAAGTCGTCTCGCCCGCGCCGAAGCCTTTCAACTTTGCGTCGGCCGTCATTTTTTCCTGCGCCTGTTCGGTGGTCAGGCCATCGTACGGGCCGGAATCCACCACTCGTCCATACTCCGTAAAAGCTTCGCTCATGCGATCGATGCGCAGCGGCACAACGGTTTTCGGCTGCACCACAATCTTGATCGGCAGATGATATTTTTCCGCGAATTCGTAATCGCGCTGGTCGTGCGCCGGAACGCACATCACCGCGCCCGTACCGTATTCGGCGAGCACGAAATTCGCCACCCATATGGGAATGTGCGCGCCGGAAAACGGATTCACCGCAAAGCGCCCCGTAAAAAATCCTTCTTTTTCCGCCAATGCAATGTCCGCTGCGCGTGAGCTTTTCTGGCGCATGGCTTTCAGTTGCGTGTTTAGCGCGCCTTGTCCGGGGACGCCGGCAAGCAGTTCATCGAGCTTTGGATGCCCCGCGGAAATCACCAGAGCCGAAGCGCCGTAAATCGTGTCAATGCGCGTGGTAAACACCTCCAGCGCCACGCCGTCCATTTGCGAGACGGCGAATTTCACGCGCGCGCCCTGCGATTTGCCGATCCAATTGCGCTGCATCGCCAGGACGCGCTCCGGCCAGCCGTCCTCCAGCTGCTTCATATCCGCTAGCAATTCATCGGAATATTGCGTGATGCGGAAAAACCACTGCTTCAGCTCGCGCACTTCCACCAGCGTCGTTTCGTGCCGCCAACAAAAGCCGTCAATCACCTGCTCGTTCGCCAGCACGGTCGCGCACTCCGGGCACCAGTTCACTTTGCTCTTTTTGCGAAACGCGATGCCCTTCTCGAACATGCGCAGAAAAAGCCACTGATTCCAGCGGTAATATTCCGGCTCGCAGGTGGAAATTTCGCGCCGCCAGTCGTAGCTGAATCCGAAGCGGCGCATTACGTGGCGAAATTCAGCGATGTTGCCACTGGTCCATTCGCGCGGGCGCGTGCCGTTCTTGATCGCCGCGTTTTCCGCCGGCAAGCCGAACGCGTCCCAGCCCATCGGGTGCAGCACGTTGAATCCGCGCATGCGTTTGTAGCGCGCCACGGCGTCGCCGATGGTGTAATTGCGCATGTGTCCCATGTGCATGGTGCCGGAAGGGTAAGGCAACATCTCGAGCATGTAATATTTGGGGCGTGAAGAGTCGTTGTCTACGGCGTTGAAGGCTTGTTGCTCTTCCCACACTTTCTGCCACTTTGCTTCGATTTGCGCGGGATCGTAATTTGCATGTTTGTGGTCGGAATCGGCCAAGTTCACTTCCCTCGCGAGCGTAATTTCGATTTTGCCTTCTTCTTCGTTTTCGAAGTCATTTTCGCGCGGCGCGAGGCTCCGGCCTTCGCAGACTTGGCCTTCTTCGCGCGATGCGGGCGCGGCTTCATGCCGTCGCCGTTGGCCGTCACCACTCGGCCCAACAGCTTCCACAGCGCCGCGACGTTGCGGCGGTCGTCGCCGGGAGCGTCAATCGGCGTTTCCAGAATAAAAGTGCGCGCGGCCAGCAGCGGATGATTCAGAATGCGACCGAAAGCTTCCAGGCCAATTCTGCCCTTGCCAATGTGTTCGTGGCGATCCACGCGCGAACCAACATGCGTCTTCGAATCGTTCACGTGCACCACGTACACGCGGTCCAGTCCCACGGTCCGGTCCAGCGCCTGTAGAGTTTGCTCGAGTCCTTCCGCCGTGCGCAGATCCCATCCCGCAGCAAAGGTGTGCGCGGTGTCTATGCAGATCCCCAGCGGCAGATCGGGCGAAGAATCCAGAATCGCGCGCAACTCCTCGAAGCGCGAACCGATGGATGTTCCCTGCCCTGCCGTATTTTCCAGCAAAATTTTCAGGTCGCCCAGCTTCAGCCCGCGCGCTGCCTGCTTTAAACCCTGCGCAATCGCGGCGACGGCTGCCAGCGGCGTGCTCTCGCGCCCGCTGCCCGGATGCGCCACCAGATAATCCGCGCCCAGCGCGATGGCGCGCACCAGTTCCTGATGGAACGCCTGCACGGAGCGCGTACGCAGCACCGGATTCGGCGAAGCCAGGTTAATCAGATAATTATCATGGACGACGAGCGGACCAAGCCCGAGTTCCTTGCGCCGCGCGCGAAAACGCGCAGCTTCGGCTTCTGCGATACGCATGCCTCCGCGATTCCACATGCGCGGGCTGGACGAAAAAATCTGCAGCGCGTTCGCACCCAAACCGTGCGCGATCTCCAGCGAGCTGCTGATGTCACCTGCTATGGACGTGTGTATCCCAATGCGGATGCTGCCGTCTTTCCACGCGGGAATTTCAGGGGGCGGTGGTGCTTCCGGGCGGTACTCGT
>Ga0182024_10009276_pt1 | contig 20396 bp, 17 predicted proteins | sample P32metaG_FD_120480 | JGI IMG/M metagenome (GOLD analysis project Ga0182024, IMG submission 120480) | Permafrost microbial communities from Stordalen Mire, Sweden - P3-2 metaG (Illumina Assembly) | ecosystem: Environmental > Terrestrial > Soil > Wetlands > Permafrost | place: Sweden: Stordalen... | reverse complement strand
GTCCGTTCGGTATCGTTCGGTATCCAAGTCAGAAGAGGGAAAAAATGAAACTTAGGAACCTTTTGTACAATTTAGTTATAAGTGTGGCTTTTTTAGCGAGCGCTTTGGTAATTTCTCCGGCTCCGGCACGAGCCGAGATTTTCGGGAATGTGCATGGCATCGTACACGATCCCCAACACCGGCCCATCCAGGACGCCACAGTCGATCTGAAGGCCCAGCATTCCGATTACGTACAACATCAAAAAACGAATGACAGCGGAGAGTTTGACTTCAGCGCCGTGCCGCTGGGCGAATACACGGTTACCGTCACCGTGGCCAACTTCCAACAGATGCAGCAGAATCTCGTCGTCGAGTCCGGCACGAGCCCTGTGTTGCATTTTCAATTGGAATTAGCCGGCGTTACGGGAAACGCGGTAGTAACCGGAGAACCGATCGAAGCTTCCGTGGATTCGGTCACTCCCACGACTCTGTTGAGCCGTCAGAATATTCAAGACACACCCGGCGCCGACCGCACGAATAGCCTGGCAATCATTACGGAATACGTCCCCGGCGCGTACGTCACTCACGATCAGCTTCATATCCGCGGCGGGCATCAGGTGAGCTGGCTGATCGATGGCGTGCCAGTCCCAAACACAAATATTGCCAGCAACGTGGGGCCGCAGTTCGATCCCAAGGATATCGATTACATGGAAGTGCAGCGAGGAAGTTATGACGCGGATTATGGAGACCGGACGTACGGCGTCTTCAATGTCGTCCCTCGGTCCGGATTCGAGCGGGACAAAGAATGTGACTTGGTTACCAGCCTCGGAAATTTCGATCAGACCAATGACCAGATCAGTTGCGGCGGGCACACCGAACGCTTTGCGTATTACGGAAGCGTAAGCGGAAACCGAAGCAATCTAGGGCTTGAACCGCCAACACCCGTGGTGCTGCATGATGCGGAAAATGGCCTTAGCGGATTTGGTTCGCTTATTTTCAATGTGGATCCGAAGGACCAATTGCGGATGGTCGTCTCTTCGCGCAGAGATTACTACCAGATTCCAGTTTCACCGGGATTGATCACGGAAATTTCCGGCGTCCCTGGCGCAATTTTCGTTACACCCTGTTTTCCAGCGTCCGCCTGCATTGATAACACTGGCAAACCTCAAGGCGGTATTTATCAATTCGATGGTCAGCATGAGGCGGACACGTTTGTGAATTTTTCCTGGGTGCGAACGTTCAGTGCGAACGCGCTGCTTACGGTTTCCCCTTTCTTTCATTACAACTCCGCCGACTACTCCGGAAATTTAAATGACTTCCCCACCGACACGACCGACGACCGAAGTTCCATTTATGCCGGAGCCCAGGTAACTTTCGCCGCGACCGTCGCAAAAAACAGCATCTCCGCCGGGTATTACGGTTTCTACCAGCACGACAATCAACTTTTTGCAATTGACTATACCGATGGTAGCGCTAAGAATCTTTTGCCCGATCGGGAGATCGTCGGAGGAAATCTAGAAGAAGTTTGGATAGAAGATAAATTTAGAGCCACTTCCTGGCTGACTTTGAATGGAGGTGTGAGGGAATCATTTTTCTCGGGGACGATCGGCGAAAATGCCACTAGCCCGCGGGTTGGAATTTCTTTGCGCGTTCCCAAAATTGATTGGGTATTTCACGGTTTTTATGGGCATTTTTACCAGGCCCCGCCGCTGCTCACTTTTTCCGGACCAGCGCTCGTGAATGCAGCGAGCGGACAAGGCTATAGCTTCGGTTCTTTGCACGGCGAACGGGATGAAGAATATCAATTTGGCGTCACGATTCCCTATAAAGGCTGGGGCCTGGATGCAGATACGTTCCGAACCCGCGCCAACAATTTTTTCGATCACAATAATTTGGGCGAATCCAACGTTTCCATTCCCGTCACTCTGACAGAAGCGCTCATTCGCGGCTGGGAATTAACTCTCAAATCTCCAAAGCTTTGGAAAATGGCTCAATTGCACATGGCCTACTCCAATCAGATTGGCGAATTTCGCGGAAATATCAGCGGCGGGCTCATCCCGACAGATAACACGCCTAACCCAAATTACACGCCGTTGGATCATGACCAGCGAAACACTTTGAATGTGGGAATCCAAACCACGCTCCCTTGGCGGACATTTGCTTCAACCAATATTTACTACGGCTCAGGCTTCTCGAACGGAAACGGCCCGACAGTGACCATGACCGCCCCCTGCTGCTCCTCCCTCGATTATTTGCCCTCGCACACTACATTCGATCTTTCCATGGGCAAAGACATTACGGATACTTTTTCAATTTCGGCCAGTGCATTAAATGTGGGAAACCGCCGCTTCATGCTGGACGACAGCTTGACATTCGGAGGATTCCATTTCAGCCTCCCGCGCGAAATTTTCGTGGAGCTGCGGTATCGATTCCATTACTAGAACTGGGATGAATTTGGGAACCTTCGCACACCTTTAAGCGAGACAGTTCCCGCAACCGGCCTGGCCGAAGAGATTTACGAAAGGTACTTCAAAAAATGAGAGTAACTAAACCAATCCATTTCCATCCTGTGGGATACAGCCTTATCTTATGTTTGCTTTTGACGCTGGCCGGCTGCAAAGGTTCGCCGACCACCTACACATTGACAGGGCGCGTCATCAGCAAACAGCCGGCAACCCAACAACTCATCGTCGACAATGACGACATCCCCGGATTTATGTCTGCAATGACCATGCCCTACAAGGTGAAAGACCCGGATGGATTTCAAAAGGTTCAGCCGGCGGACGTGATTCGGGCAAATGTAATTGTGGGCAAGCCGGGCGAGTTTTGGTTGGAGCATTTGGCTGTCATCGGGAAAGCAACCAAGCAACCACAAGTGGAATTGGCAGCGCCGCAAGTCCTAATGATTGGCGATAATGTTCCCGATGTTCCGCTACTGAATCAGGACGGAAAAACTCTGCACTTCGGGCAACTCAAGGGGAAACTTGTTCTTTTGACGTTCATCTACACGCGCTGCCCATTTCCTGACTTCTGTCCGCTATTGAGCACAAAATTCGCCGCCATACAAAAAGAGCTGGCGAAAAATCCCGACGAGTATAAAAAAACGCACTTGATCAGCATCACATTGGATCCGAAATTTGATCTGCCGCCGGTTCTCCACGCGTACGGACTTCCTTACTTGGACCATGATCCAAAAGGTTTCGAGCATTGGGATTTTGTTTCCACCACTCCCGCCGACTTGCTAAAACTGACCGGCAGTTTTGGACTCGCGTATTCCGAAGAAAACAGCCAGATCAACCATAGCCTGAATACGATCTTGCTTGCCGCGGACGGAACCGTGGCCGACATGTGGCCGGGAAACGAGTGGCAAACCTCGGAGGTTCTCGACGTTATGCGTCACTCGTTGGCTACGACAAAATAGCTTCTCTCATGAAAGGGAATTGTGTAATCAGCTGATTCCCTTCTCTTGCTTTTTCCTAAGCTTTCATCCGTGTTGATCTGTGTCCATCTGTGGTTCCCTCCGGATTTAGGGAACGAGCGCGCTGACTTCGGCGGAGTATGCGCTTTCCACATTGCTCGAATCCACCGAAGTCACGACGAAGTAGTAGGTTTGTCCGGCTACGACACTTGAATCTGTGTAAGACGATGCGGAAACCGGGGCGCTGGTGAGTTTCGTGTACGGGCCGCCTGACACGGATGAGGTGTAGGTGTTATAGCCAATGACGGTGGACGTGCTCGGTGACCAAGTCAGGGACACGGAATGGCTCACGGCCGCGACTCCGGTGCCCGATAGCGTGATGGAGTCCGGCGAATTGGTGGCATTGCTCGCGACAGATACGCTGCCCGTCGCGCTGCCTGCTGCTGACGGTGTAAACGTGGCGGTTAAGATTGCTGTTCGTCCAGGAGTCAGAATCAGTCCAGACGAAACGCCGGAGGCGTTAAAACCGGCGCCGGAAATCGTAACGTTTGAAATCGTGATCGTGGAATTTCCAGCATTCGTGAGTGTAACGTTCTGCGTGCCGCTGCTGGATACAGTCACGCTGCCGAAACTCACAGAGGAAGAACTGGAATTCAGCAAGAGAGTTGACGTTGTCACCGTAAGCGTGGCGGCGCTGCTCGTTGCGCTGCCGGCACTGTTGCTCACGGCCACCGTAAATTTTGCATTATTATCCGCAGTCGTTTCCGCAGGAGTCGTGTAGGCGGAGGAAGTCGCGCCGCTGATCGCCGCGCCGTTCTTGCTCCACTGATAGGTCATGGGCGAAGTGCCGCTGGCCGCCACTGTAAACGATGCCGTTTTCCCCGCAATGACCGATTGGCTCGCAGGTTGTGTGCTGATTGCAGGAGCTACCGTTGCGCTGGTCACGGTCAGCGTGGCTGCATTGCTGGTTGCGCTGCCCGCGCTGTTGCTCACGGCCACCGTAAATTTTGCATTATTATCCGCGGTCGTTTCCGCAGGAGTCGTGTAGGCGGAGGAAGTCGCGCCGCTGATCGCCGCGCCGTTCTTGCTCCACTGATAGGTCATGGGCGAAGTGCCACTGGCCGCCACGGTGAACGACGCAGTTTTACCTGCAAGCACAGTCTGGCTGGCAGGCTGCGAAGAAATGGAAGGAGCAACGGCCGGGCTCGTCACCGTTAGCATGGCTGCATTGCTGGTTGCGCTTCCCGCGGTGTTGCTGACTGCCACAGCAAATTTTGAGTTGTTGTCCGCAGTCGTTTCCGCCGGCGTGGTATAGGTCGACGAAATCGCGCCGCCGATCGCTGCGCCATTCTTGCTCCACTGGTACGTCATGGGCGAGGTACCGGTGGCCGCAATATTAAACGTAGCTGTCTGGCCTGCCAAAATGCTCGCGCTCGATGGCTGCGTTGAAATGGAAGGCGCGACGGCCGTCGGAGGCGTCGTAATTCCGCTGCCGGTTCCGCTCAGAGCGATGGAAATAACCGTCCCATTGGCTTGTGTGAATTCCAGTGTGCCGGAGTACGCCAGTGCGGAAGAGGGATGAAAGGTTACGAATACGCTCAGACTTTCCCTTGGACCTAAAGTGATGGGCAGCGCAGGCGCGGAAAAAGAGAATTGCGAGATGGAAGTGGCCGCTTTGGAAATTGTAATGCTCCGCTTATCGTTCTCGTTTGTTAAGGTCACGGTGTGCGACGCCAGGCTCGAGCCCAATGATTCCGTCCCGAAACGGATGGCCGTAGGCCTTGCTCTTACGGTTGCATGCGCCACACTCGCGAATGCAAATAGAATTGTCGCGGCGGCAATCGTCTTAACCCGGATCCTGCTTTTGTCTGAAATGTTCATTTTATTCCCCAGTTTTTCGAAGGGTTGCGCCTCTTAAACGTCATGCCTGCGCGAAATTCCCGGTCTCGGAAAAGTTGCCGGTTTATTTTTCAAATCCGCTTCCGGCCTGATGGCAGATTAGGTCGCGCCGATTGGAATGTTCGACTGGTCAATAGGACTAAAGAAGGACAGGGCCGGGACGCGCCCTTTGTGACAGGCAGAGTGCGCTCGAGAGAAACGTTCGAACCTTGGAGGAATATTCAGGCGGAAAAATATAAAAATGAACGGCATAGCAAGCTCGTGAGAGAAAGACCGTTGCGCGGCCCGCGACGGCATGATAGCGTAGCGAATAAAAGGCGAAGCGTATAGGAGACTAGAAGTGGCTCAATCTTTGGCCGTACGGGAATCGAAAGACTCGGTAACGCTCGCGCGCGTCCGGGAAATCGTCGAGCAATTCGCGGAGCGCGATCGCAATGGTGAAATCATTACCGCCGTTCACCACATTCCGGCGCGCGAAGCGAAGTACGCGCCCATGCCGGAATGGGTGCGCCAGGAGTTAGCCACCGCGTATGCGGAAAAAGGCGTAAAAGATCTTTACAGCCACCAAGCCATGGCTGCTGCATCCGTAAAAGAAGGGCGCAACGTGGTGGTGATTACGCCGACGGCTTCCGGGAAAACTCTTTGCTACAACTTGCCGGTGCTGAATGCGGTGCTCGAAAATTCGGACGCTCGCGCGCTCTACCTCTTCCCCACCAAGGCCCTGGCGCAGGATCAGCTTTCCGAACTGCATGATTTATCTTCACGTCTGGACAATCGCTTCGGAGTTTTCACCTACGATGGCGACACACCAGCCGATGCGCGCAAAGCGATTCGCGAGCGCGGACACATCGTGCTCTCGAATCCGGACATGTTACATACTGGAATTCTTCCGCACCACACGCGGTGGCAACGCCTGTTTGAAAATTTGCAGTATGTGGTGCTCGACGAGCTGCACACCTATCGCGGCGTATTTGGGAGCCATCTGGCCAATGTGCTGCGGCGGTTGCGGCGCATCGCTCGTTTCTATGGGTCGAATCCACAATTTATCTGCTCGTCGGCTACGATCGCGAATCCCGGCGAACTCGCATCTCGCCTGGCGGAAACCGATTTTGAAGTGATTGAAGAAAACGGCGCGCCCGCCGGCGAAAAATATTTCGTGTTCTACAATCCACCGGTGGTGAACCGTTTTCTGGGGATTCGCCGCAGCTACATCAACGAATCGTCGCGCGTCGCCCAGGAATTTCTGAAGCGAAATTTGCAGACGATCGTTTTCGCAAATTCGCGACTCTACACCGAAGTCCTGCTCACCTATTTGCAGCAGGCCAATCCCGTGCAGCCTGGTCAGCCGCCAGCGATTCGCGGCTATCGCGGAGGCTATCTCCCCGGCGAGCGCCGCGAAATCGAGCATGGCCTGCGCGAAGGCCGCATCCGCGGCGTGGTTTCGACCAACGCGCTGGAACTGGGGATCGATGTCGGCTCGCTCGACGCTACCATCATGGCAGGGTACGCCGGCACCATTGCATCCACGTGGCAGCGTGCGGGCCGCGCCGGTCGGCGCAGCGGCAGTTCTTGCGCCGTGCTCGTCGCTTCGTCCGCGCCGCTCGATCAATTCATCGTGCAGCATCCCGATTATTTTTTCGGCCGCTCGCCTGAACACGCATTCGTTCAGCCGGACAATTTGGAAATCTTGATCAACCACCTGAAATGCGCTGCCTTTGAATTGCCCATCGCGACGAACGAAACATTTGGAAGTGTGGATGTCCCCGACCTGTGCAATCGCCTCACCGAGGCAGGATTTTTGCATCGCGCGGGCGAGCACTGGCACTGGACGCAGGAAGCATATCCCGCGGACACCGTAAGCCTGCGCTCGGTCACTTCGGACAACTTTGTGATCGTGAACATTACGGACGCGGCGGAAGTGATTGGCGAAGTGGATTTTTCGAGCGCGCTCACGACAGTCCATCCAAAGGCAATTTATCTTCACCAGGGGCAGCAATTCCATGTGGAAGCGCTCAACTTTGAGGAGCGAAAGGCGTATGTAAAGCGCGTTGACGTGGACTATTACACAGACGCCATTCGCTACACGCAGGTGCGCGTGCTGGAAAGCGCGGCCAGCGATCGCATCGAGGCGGCTGGAGCCGATGCGCATGCCACGCGCTCCCACGGCGATGTGCTGGTCCGTTCGCAGGTGATCGGTTTCAAGAAGATTAAATTTTTCACCAATGAAAATGTGGGCGATGGAAAACTCGAACTGCCGGAAAACGAAATGCACACCACGGCTTTCTGGCTAACACTCGAACGTCCTCTGATCGAGTCCCTTCCCTTTTCCGTCAGCGATCGCCAGAGCGGCATGTTCGGATTGCTGCACGCTTTGGAATCCATCGCCACGCTTCTGCTAATGTGCGACGCACGCGATCTGGGCACATCGATCGGTGAACGCCCGCCTTCGCCCGGCTCGGAAATCGAATGGGAAGAAGCGGAGAGCCCGCAAGCGATTGCCGCGCTCGCCGAAAAGGAATTCTTCGAGCCCAATTTATATTTGTACGACGCGTATCCCGGCGGAATCGGATTTTCCGAGCCGCTGTACCGCGCGCACAATATTTTGCTGGCGAAAACGCGCGAGCTGATCGCCGCATGCCCTTGCGAAAAGGGATGTCCGTCATGTGTGGGCCCCGTGGGCGAGCGCGGCGAACGTGCTAAAGAGGCCGCCCTGGCAATCCTCACACGCCTCGGCGGTTGAAGTAGCAAAAACAGTTTGAAACCACAGATGAACACAGATAAACACTGATGAAAAGCGATACAGGCAAACGATGGATCAAAACCTATTCATACGTATCGATTTTTCTTCTCTCTGGATTCATATTTGTTTTTATCAGTGTTTATCTGTGTTCATCTGTGGTTCCAATCTCCGTGTTTCAACAGCAATTTGTCAATTATGAACAAGGATGACAAATTCGCAAGGATTACCGCGTTGCGGCCGGCACGCAGGAAGGAAATTCCTGATCGGGATCCACTCGTTTTGGAACCAGTCCAAGGAGTGGATCGTCTCGCTGCGCTTCTCGGAGCGCGCATCAACCGCAATCATTACGGCGAGCACTTGTCCTTGCAGCAGTGGTATTCGACTCCGGAAATGTGTTTGCCGGACGCGCGTTCCCTTTCCCTGCTTCTTCCACAAGTGGCGGGGACGGAGGATTTTTTAAGCACCGCCATCGATCCTGAAAAGTGGCTCTTCCTCGATACGGAAACGACTGGCCTCGCCGGAGGCACAGGTACCTATGCATTCATGGTGGGCATTGCGTGGTGGGATGCGGGCGGATTGCAAGTGGAACAATTTTTTCTGCGCGATCTCGACGAGGAACATTCCATGCTGCTGGAACTTTCCGAGCGCATGAAGCAGCGTCCCGTCCTCGTCACATTTAACGGAAAAAGTTTTGATTGGCCGCTGCTTGAAACGCGCTACAGAATGACGCGAGCCGTCCCAGCTTTTTCGCCATTCCTACATCTCGACCTGCTGCATCCGGCGCGGCAGTTGTGGCGGCTGCGACTTGGTTCCGTTCGCCTCAAGGATCTCGAGCGTCACGTTCTGGGCGGAGAGAGTCGCGGTCTCGATTGGTCGCGCCTCGAAGACATCGATTCTTCGCTCATCCCGCAAATGTATTTCGATTATCTTCGCGGCGGTCCAGCCGAGCCACTGGTGGGAATTTTTCGCCATAACCAAATGGACTTGCGCGGACTCGCCGCGCTTGCAGGAAAAATTCTGGGCTTGCTTGATAGCGGAAATGGAATTGAAAACGCCGCGCATGCCGAGACTCACCATCCCATCGAAGTGCTGGGCCTTTCTCGAATCATGCGCAAGCGCGGCCATTCCACGCGCGCCCGCGAACTGTACGAAACCGCTCTGCGCTCCGGCCTGCCGCGTCCAGTCGAGCGCCTCGCGCAACGCGAACTCGCGCAAATGGCGAAGCGCGAACTTGACTACTCGCGCGCCATTTCCCTGTGGGGAGACCTGCGAGAAAATCCCGCCCCAGGAAAACATTCCGAATTCCCGCTGTACGCGCAAGACGCGCAGAGAGCGCTGGAAGCCGCCATTGAAGCGGCGGAACAATTGGCGATTCATTACGAGCATCGAGCCAAACAGCCGCAGCGCGCGCTGGATTTAATTCACGTAGCGATGAGCGAATTGCACATTGCGAGTCGCGAAGGAAAAATTCCCAAAGACCGCACTGAAAAAATGGAATCGCGCCTGACTCGCCGCCTGACGCGGTTAAAACGCCGCTGCAAGAGCGAGCCATTATTGGATCGCTCCGCCTCCCTGAATCGTTCTCTTGATACAATCGCCTAGTGACTCTCAAAAAATGAAGGGGGCTACGTGTTCCTTGGTCATTTTGGAGTAGCTTTCGCCGCAAAAAAGGCGGCGCCGAAAACTTCTCTAGGCACGCTGGTGTTCGCCGCGCAATTCGCGGATCTCTTGTGGCCGCTGCTCCTCCTCGCGGGTATCGAGAAAGTGCGCATCGTGCCCGGCCTTCTGCCCGCCTCTCCATTTGATTTCACTTCATATCCCATTTCGCACAGCCTGGTCGCGCAGCTTGGTTGGGGAGCGCTACTGGGTCTTATTTATTTCGCTATAAAGCGCGATGGGAAAAGCGCGTTGCTTGTCGGAGCGTTGGTCCCCACGCATTGGGTGCTGGATTTTATTGCGCACCGGCCAGACATGCCGATTTATCCCGGAGGCCCGAAATTCGGCCTGGGGATGTGGGAATCCGTTCCTTTAACCATTTCCGTGGAGTATGTATTGTTTGCTGCGGGCATTGCAATTTACCTCAGCGCCAATCATGCAAAAGACCGTACAGGAAATTGGGCTTTTTGGTCGCTGGTTGGCCTGCTTGGCGTTCTCTATCCTGCGTCCTTGTTTGGCCCTCCGCCACCGAGCGTGCAAGCGCTCGCAGTGAGCGCATTGGCCATCTGGCTCACTGTGCCGTGGGCTGCGTGGGCCGACCGGCATCGGCAATCAGTCCTGGGAAAATAGGAAAGGCCGTTTCGTTCATGCGCCTATCGCTCGGATTCATGGGCACGACGGGTCCCGCGGGCCAACCCATTTCCATGGTCATGCGATCGAACATCGTTCGCGTACCGCCCTCAATGACAAAACAATCCGAGTTCATGCAGCGAAGATAGACGCCATCTTCCGGCGTATCGAACGAAAAGAAATTCGGTCGCCGCATCAAATTATTCCTCTGCGAATACTTCGCTTCCAGAACTTCACTGTAGGCGCCGAAAAAACGGGCCGCATCGTCATCCTTCGCCAAATGAATGCGGAACTCCAGCATGGTCCTCTTATTTTTCTGATTCTCAAAAATTGCGTAGCGGTCTCCACCCCAGGAAGCTGCGAGTGCAACAGAACGAGGCTTTGATAAATACTGTTTCAAAATTTCTTGAACGCCAAATTCGCCCATGTCGTTCTCATCCAGTTTTTTCCAATCCGCGGAAATCAATCCCTTCGTCGCGGGCAGGTCAACCTTGGCGGGCATCACCCCCTGCAAATACAAATCCGGATGCATGATTTGCTGGGTGGAAGCCGGCGGTTTTTCGAACACTTTGTAAAAATCGGGCCATCCATTTCCGGCCTTGAGAATATGTTGGGTAAACGTGATTCCCGCGAGATACGGGAATAGCAATTCATCCTGTAAAACTTTTGGTGCTTTGGAGAGTTCCGGGCTGCTGTCCACATCGCCCATAAACATGGCCGGATCGAAATCGCCGAGGTCCCGGATGCTTCCCTTCCCCCTCAACTCATAATCCAGCATGGCAGCCATTGCCGAACCTTCCAGCACGGCGTCTCGCGCAAGTTCCCCATCATCGTTCGGTTTTGCGGCATCGGACCACTTGTCAATATGAAAATGTTGGTCCTGCAAGGCATGCGTCAATTCATGAGACATGACCGAACGCTGATCGGCACGGGACGTCCAGTCCGCAATGAAAAATTCCTGGCTGTCCGGATCGTAGAGTCCGGCAATTTGTTCCGTCAGCACTTTGACGAGGACTTGGTCGAGCGGGTAGTCCTTCGGAAGAAGACCAAATTTTTCCATGGTCTTCTGATCGGCATATCTTTTGTCCGCGTCCTTGTCCTCCTTCATTTTTTGCAGAAGATAAGCGCGGATTTCCTCTCGTGATCGCATGCTTTTTTTCAAGGGAGAAAGGATGGGGAGGGAAACAAGTTTGCTCATTTCCGCCAATACTTCATCGGCCGCCTGCAAAAATTCCTGCTTTTGCGCCGACGCCGGAGGCGGCAACGACGCCGGAGGCGCAACACTTTGCGCCTGAGCCCCGAGAGCCAGGAAAATCGCGGTAACCATGCAGACAATCCATCGTTTCACGAGGTCCATCCCTTCCGTCCCAGTGCCTGTTCAAGCCTAACATTTTGATGTGGATTGCGGAGAAACGGATGCTGCGGGAAGGCAAAGCTTAATAACCCTCAAGCTCACACCACGCAACAGTACTCACTTCGCTGTAGGTTTAGGGGAAGGAAATTCAGCCGTCTCGATTCGTTTCCATTGTCCGGCGTCAAAACGATAGAGATCGCGCGACATCTTCAGGCACTGCGACGGCCGGTCATCATCCACTTGCGAGCAGTAGGCTATCCGGAACCCGTTTCCCTCTACCTCATAGCTGGACTGCTGAAGCAAATCGGAATTCCAGAGGGCAATCACAGCGCGCCCCTTAAACTGCCAAGCCGTAAACGCGCCCGTGGATAAGTCGTCCGTTCGGCCAGAAACTGTTACAATTACCATGTCCACAGGAGACACTGGAACCAGTTCCACGTCGCTGTCCAGGAAATCCTTTTGAGCGTAATGGTCGATTTGCCCAGCCAGCGTATAGCGACCAGCCGCTCCAGCATAAATTCGTACTGCGGCTGGACCGCCCAAGCCAAAATTAATCGCCAGCGCATATACGGCAGGCGAACCGCCAATTTTCAGGAGGCGATAATTCTCTCCCACCGGAGAAGTCTGTGATACGAACGTTGCTAATCGGCGATTCGCAGCGTCCAGGTCCGGACCTGAACCGGAATTTAAAATCGAAATCGCTACCGAGTCCAGAAAGGCAAGAGCTTTGTCGAATCGAGCCTTATTTTCTTCCCCGCCGCCCAGCCTGGTCGAGGAAAGATCTGCCGCCGCCTTCTTAAACTCGGCCGTTGTATCGCCATCGGTCTGTGCCCACAGTCCGATAAGTAACAAGTTGTCACTAAGAATGACAACACTAATCAAAATTGCTAGGATGGGCAATAGGAGCGAGGGACGAAAAATCTTTTTCTGTAGATAAGAAAAAATAACGATCATTTAGACCTCGACTCTATTACACTCATCGCGTCTGGCGCAAGAACTGGGGGGGCATCCAGGTGTGGACCTCTGCACTGCAACTGCTTATTCATGATTTATAATATATATTTGCGTGAAATAGGCATGAAATACCGTGGTTTTTTATAGGTCGGCTAAAAAATATTTCTTTCCCGAATTCCGGGTGATGCCCTGATTCTTACCGGATTTGGAATTGGCGCTCCTCCTATTGTATTTTCATTGGCCACCTGAAGTGGCAGCTTCCTGGATACTGTTCTGGAAACGTAACAGAAAGGTTTAGTCCGTCATGGCGATTCGGAGTCTGAGCCAACCCGGCGAACTCCCTCATGGCATGCAGCCGGGTACGCGGTTGCGTCGGTCTCGTGAGCGTCTCGGTCTCACCTACCGGGATGTCGAACGGGCAAGCTATGAATTGGCGTGCCAGCGGGGCCGGCCGGACTTCATAGTGCATCTAAGCCGTTTGGCGGATATTGAAAATCGAGAGGTAACTCCCAGCCTGTACAAGCTTTACGCCCTGGCTGCCATCTATCACTTAGATCCCAAAGAGGTCTGCCAATGGTATGACGTGCCATTCGAAGGTCATTTCTCGGACGGGATTCACATTGCCGCTCCGAAAACACATTTAGCCGCGCCACCGGCTAGGTTGCGGGTTCCGGTGCGGTTTGACCCTGCGTTTGACCCTCGCCGCACAGAATTTCTGACACGTATGGTGGAGAGATGGGGAGATTTGGAGGGAACATTATTCAACCAGCCGACAAAATATCTCTATGGATATATTGGCGAAGACGATATGAGAATGAATCCTCTCATTCGTCCCGGCAGTCTTGTACTTGTCGATCCTAAACTTCGACAGGTTAAAAACACAGGATGGACGAATGAATATGAGCGCCCTGTTTATTTTATCGAGCTGCATGGAGAGTTTCGCTGCTGTTGGTGCCGCTGTGAGGGCGGAAAGATTATAGTGGTTCCCCACCCCTTATCCTCCTGTGCGCCGGAGGTTTATCAGCACCCGGATGAGGCGGAAATTATCGGTCAAGTCGTGGGAATTGTAATGAGAATGGGAACTAGCTAGGTTTGCGGTCAGAAAAGATTGCAAGTAATGCACTCATGTTAGAACGAAACAAGTCGTGCAAATAATTTGGCACTCCTTGCGGGCACATCTCATCAAAAGATTGACTTTCGCGCCAGTTCTCCACCACATTCCAAAATTGATCCCCCGCTGTGCTAAGACAGGCGCGTAAATCGCCTTCCTGCTTTTGCAGAGTTGTTTCCAAAATTCTAGAAAACAATTCCTCATGACAATGAGCCAATGCGGATTGAACCGAATTTTCGGGATACAAACTCATTAAGCCTTCATGTTCGTAGCGTCCCGTGCTGGCATCCTTCAGTGAACTTACGTAATGTAGGCGCGCAAAATCGGTAGGTATCGCCGCGAGAGTCCGCGAAGAAAAATCCTCGATCACCGCCCGGCTTTCCTGAAAGTGTTCCAAAGGCTCCATGATTCACCCGTTCTGATTACCGAACTCTTCTGATTCCAAATGCCACGTGGGAATGATCCTCGTTTAATACTCTCTCGACTCTGGAGGGTCAACCACAATGAAAAAAATTATAGGCGCATCGTTTCTCGCTGCTTTCGCTTTCAGCATGCTACTCCCCGTAGCACATCAAGTCAATGCTGCTTCGGTTAATGAATCGGTCTTTCGTCAGGGGACTATGCCCATGCCCAGCGGTGGCGGCGGACACTTCCAAGGCACTATGCCCATGCCCAGCGGCGGTGGTGGACACTTTCAAGGCACTATGCCCATGCCCAGCGGTGGCGGCGGACACTTTCAAGGCACTATGCCCATGCCCAGCGGCGGTGGTGGACACTAGAATATTCGGGCCCGGATCAGGCCGATATCCATGAGGGTGTTACCTCGCAAGTGAAGTCATTCTCATGGTATAGTATCGGCTTGGTCCGGACTCATGAATAGACTAGAACTTCTTCTCGCTTTTTTAACATTGCTCTCCTTGACGACTCTCTGCGGATTTATATTGGCCAGAAATGTGCTCCGTCTTCTTCCGCTTTTCGCGATTTATTCGTTTGTACTTTTGTTTAGTACGGGAAGCGTTTGGTTAGCATACGAGCATTTCGGATTTCATTCTCTTGCTTCGTATTATATTTACTGGGGCACAGTCTTGCTGAACGCTGTTGCCCGCAGCCTTGCCATTGCGGAACTATGCCGGTATGGACTTAGAGCTTACAGAGGTATATGGTCTCTCGTTTGGCGCGTCCTCACCATCCTGTCCATTCTTCTAATCGCCCGAACGATTTATGACGCGTGGGGGCAACCCAACCGAGTTGCAATTTACGGGACAACCATTGACCGCGATTTGGCCCTCGCTTCAATTGTTATCTTGTTGGCTCTATTACTGTTCAGAAATTATTATGGAATTGCACTGGAACGGCTGCAAAGAGGAATTGCCCTGGGCATATGTCTTATCTGCGTTGTGGACGTGATTGGAAACACGGTGCTGAGAAATATTTTCACCGGATACTTTCTCTCTTTTTTCATGGCGAGTCAGGTTGCTGTATGGTCGGCAATGTCTGCCCAAGTCGAGCGCATTAATGATTTGTGGAGTACAATTCACCTTGCCGCGTTTATGTCTACAATTGGAATCTGGTGCTTCGCACTTCGTAAACCTTTACCGGCGCGGCAAGAAAGCCCTGTAATGCTTCCTTCCGAAGTCTATCGGGATTTGTCACCGGCAATAAACATGCGCCTGGCCTCCTTTAATACGCGCATGGTGGAGTTACTGAAGCCATGAATGATCTAGCCATCGTCATTCCGGTAATGCTTGCACTTTCAGTTATTCTAGTTTGGCTATTGTATCCACGAAAAAATTTAAAGGGTACGTCCGCACCGCCGCTTCAAGCCAATTTTAACGAACCGATTCCTGCTCCAAGGCATTTTCGTTATTTCCGGCAGATTCGTCAGGCTCTTTCGGCGGCTGACGCCGAATACCTTTTACAGGCAGCTCCCCGGAACGTGAGCAGGCAGGCGCTGCGCGAGCGCCGCCATGTGGCTCTGGGCTTTCTCAAAGGCTTACACGAAGATTTCTCAAACATTTCTCGCCTAGGCCGGGTCATTGCCGCGCTCTCTCCCGAAATCAGCCACAAACAGGAAGCCGAGCGGTTAAAATTGACCGTTAAATTTCAGCTTTTGTACGCCATTGTCTGGCTGCGTCTGTACACGGGGAATCTGCCGGTTGGCCAACTGGAGCGCCTGACAGGCGTGGTCGGCAGGCTTGCGGCACGCATGGATGAAGCCATGGCGGAAATCAGTGCGCAATCAGCGGGTCAATTTGCTGAAAAATTAGGCGCTTAAAGAACGATTCGGCACAGATAGATTACGAAAGCCGGATAAAACTGAAATCTGGCGTCCAGGTACGTCCACCCCTTAACGTATCCCTTTTTTAATTCGAGCTCCGGTTACCCATTTAGCACTTCGTTCCTGAATTCGACACTTGAATCTGGGTGCAGCCATACGCTGCCGTATAATGAAGCTTCAAAGAGGTATTGAGTGACCAAAACTAAAATCCTGATAGTGGATGACGAAGAGGCGATCCGGGAAGTAGTTTCCACACTTCTTGAAGCCTTGGGGTATGAGTGCTCGTCTGTAAGCAATGGACGGCTGGCTAAAGAGTATCTGAATTCTCACGAAGCCGACGTTGTCCTCAGTGACATGATCATGCCGGAAATGGACGGCCTCAGCCTCGTGGAATGGATTCGCAAAGCCGAGCCCGATGTTCCGGTCATCATGGTCACGGCCATCCATGACCTCTCCACCGCGCTGGAAGCGATTCGACGGGGCGCATATGACTACATTCTGAAACCGTTCGAAAAAGATCAGCTTTATCTGAGCGTGCGGCGTGCACTCGAACATCGCCGCCTCGTGCTGGAGAATCGCAACTACCAGCGCACTCTTGAAAACCAGGTCGAAGAGCGTACAGCGCAGCTTCAAGGCGCGCTCGAACAGCTCGAACAATCGTACGATGACACGCTCGAGGCGCTCGGCGGCGCGCTGGACTTGAAGGACGCGGAAACCGAAGGACACTGCAAACGAGTGACGGCCTTCACCATCGCAATTGCCAAGGAGATGCGGGTGGAAGCCCCCCTGCTTCCGCAAATCGCGCGGGCCGCGTTTCTGCATGACATCGGGAAAATGGCCATTCCAGATTTGATCTTACGCAAGCCCGGTCCGCTCACCCCGGAAGAACGGGACATCATGCGCACGCATTGCGAAATAGGGTACAACATGGTGAAAAGGATTCCCTTCCTTCGCGAAGCGGCGGAGATTGTCCTGTCGCACCAGGAATACTTTGACGGAACAGGATACCCGCGCGGTTTGAGCGGAATCGAGATTCCGCTGGGTGCCAGAATTTTCGCGGTGGCCGACGCATTGGACGCCATGATTTCCGACCGCGTATACCGCAAGGCCTTGTCAATCCAACATGCCCAAGAGGAAATTCAACGATGCTCGGGCACTCAGTTCGATCCAAAAGTAGTTGAGGTTTTTATAAGAATGGATCCCATTCTGTGGACAGAGCTGCGAGAAAACATTGGAACACCTTACCGTCTTTCCCAATTGAAAACGGTTTGAACATTTTCTTACCACCTTGCAAAATCATCTCTGGCCTTGCGCAAAACGTCTGGCAACTGTAATATCCTGCGGAAAAGGACAAACACATGGCCCTTGTGCCGATCAAAACTGCTTCGACAACAGGATATTGCGATTGCATCCACGGTTGCTATGAGCTTGCCAGCTTGCGCGATGAGGACACCGGAAAAGCGTATTGCCCGCGGTGCGCCAAGGAACATCTCGAAATGAATGCAGGGCTTGGCTTGCCCCAACCGGCGCCGTCTAAAGTTTCCGCGAATTCTGGCTCGCTTCCTGCAACCCCTATGACTCCTCCCTCGGCCGATCCGCCGGGACGGCTGAGATAAGTTCCGCGAGAACAACGTAAACAAAGTAATCCAAGGGCAGGGTAACTTCCTGTTTCCAATTTTTGCTCACTCCCAAAAATCCACACAGTTTCAAACAAGCCAAGCACATGCCCATTCTGTCCCGAAAACACGGGACAGAATGGGCGCTACGAAACCGTGTTTGCTTTCGAAGAGGGTGCCCACCTACGGGATGGGCTGTTTTTGACTTCTTCGGCACAAACTGCAACTCCAACCATGACAGCATGAAGAGTGCTACCAGCGATCGCTGGTGCGATAATAGAAGCAAGAAGCGAGCGAACCTATGTCACAACCTGCGACTTATGATGTTTTCACGGACGGTTCGTGTTCGTTCTGCCGGTGGTCGCAATCTAAGATTGAGCCATACGATTCAGAATCCAGATTAAAATTCTTGGATTACAATGACCCGGCGATTGCCGCTCAGGCTCCCTTTCCGCGCAGCGAACTCAACTCCCAAATGCACGTTCGAACGCCGGACGGCACTTGGCTTAAAGGATTCGCCGCATGGGTCGTCTTGCTGCCCACGTTGCCAAGGCTCGCATGGCTGGGACGCATCGCTGGCATGCCGCCCGTGCGCTGGATTGGCCCCTTGCTGTACGCATTTATCGCGCGACACCGTTACAGCCTTCCCGGCGCTCCTGCGCGCTGCGAAAGCGATACGTGCACGATTCCAGGCCGATCATCCCGGTAACCTGCGTGCCCATTCCGCGTGATAACATATTTACGCCTTGGAACTTCACTCCACCTGCAGGAACAATTCGAATCGATATGACTGAGCCTACGAATCCTTCCATGGACATGATCCCCATGCTCGACCTGCAAGCGCAGTTCGAAACCATTGCGACCGAAATTCGCGCAGCCGTTGACAATGTGCTGACGGCTCAGCAATTCGTGCTCGGGCCGCAAGGCGAAGCGCTCGAACATGAGATTGCGCAGGCCTGTGGCGCGAGCCATGGGATCGGGCTCTCCTCTGGAACCGAGGCGCTTGAACTGGGGCTCCATGCCTGCGGAGTGAAAGCGGGAGACGAGGTCATTGTTCCGGCGTTTACGTTTATCGCGACAGGCAGCGCGGTCAGCGCGCTGGGCGCGCGACCGGTGTTCGTGGACATTGAGTCTGCAACTTTCAGTCTCGATCCAGAACAAATTGATGCGCGAATCACGCCGCGCACACGCGCCATTGTCGTTGTCCATCTCTTCGGCCTTGCGGCGGATATGGAGCCGATTCTTGCGATTGCGGAAAAGCACGGCATCCCGGTTGTGGAAGACAATGCGCAATCATTTGGCGCCACATACCACGGGAAAAAAACCGGCTCGATGGGCCGGCTTGGCTGCCTCAGCTTTTATCCCAGCAAAAATTTGGGAGCATATGGCGATGCGGGAATGATCGTGACAAGCGATGAAAAACTGGCCGCGCGGCTGCGCTCGCTGCGCAATCACGGGCAGACAGGACAATACCTCAGCACCGAACGAGGATGGAATAGCCGGCTGGACGAATTGCAAGCCGCGATCCTGCGCGTGAAGCTCCGGCATATGGTCGACTGGACTGCGGCGCGCCAGGCGCACGCGCATGTCTACGACTCTTTGCTAAAAGATTTGCCCGGAGTTCTCGTGCCGCGCGTTCCGCTTGGCAGAGAGCACGTCTATTATCTCTACACGATACGAGTCGAGGGCCGCGCAGGGGGCAACACCAGATCGAATGATCGCGGCAATGAAGTGCGCAGCGATCTCGTTCAGCAGCGTCTAAAAGCACGCGGCATTGGCAGCACCGTTTATTACCCTGTTCCGCTGCATTTGCAGCCGCTCTACGCGTCGCTGGGAGGGAAGCCCGGAGAATTGCGCGTCAGCGAACGCGCCTCCCGCGAAGTGCTTTCTATTCCAATTTATCCTGAGCTTACGCGCGAACAGGTCGAGCGCGTGGCACAGGAAGTGCGCAAAGCGACTCAAGAAGATTAGACCTTTGTAGGACAGGCTTCACAGGCTGCGGAAAAGGTATTTATTTTGTCATTCTGAGCGAAGCGAAGAATCTCTCTTCGATTGTAAGTACCACAAAATAAAAGAAGGAGAGATTCTTCGCTTCGCTCAGAATGACAGAACGTCGAGTTTTTCCGCAGCCTCTGAAGCGTGTCCTGCTAAAGCCGGCGGCAACCCTAAAATATTTAGTAATTCGATGGGGCTTATGCGGTTGCGGAAGCTGCGCGGCGGTACAGTAGGAACATTACGCCAAGAAAAAGAACCAAAGCGGGAGTCAGCAACGCGAGAATTCCATAGTCAAGGGAACGCTGTCCGGCGAGGCCCAACGCGGAAGCCGACGTGTAGCAGAGGGCGCAACCCTGAGCGAAGGCGCAGTTCGCCGAAGTCAGAATCGCGACAAGAATTGCGAAAGCAAATTTCAGACGCATCTCAGTTCCCTCCGAAAGCGTTGCTGCCGACAAATCATTCTACCTCAATGCGGCCTCATTTGAAGCAGCCTGAGAGCCTCCGGAAAGAAAAAGATAAACATCATGCTGATACAGAAAATCATCGCCGGAATCAACAAGAGCACCAACGAAAATTTTTCGTACTTCAGGTGCATGAAAAAGGACATGATCAGCGCGGCCTTGACGAGCGACAAGACGACCAGAACACTCAGCATAAGTGTGGCCGGAAGTTGCATGTAGGCGAGGAACACTTCCAGGAAGGTGATCGCCACCAAACCAATCCAGATCCCAATATTCGTTCCCACGCTGGCTCCCGCGTGGCTTTC
>Ga0182024_10009275_pt1 | contig 20400 bp, 18 predicted proteins | sample P32metaG_FD_120480 | JGI IMG/M metagenome (GOLD analysis project Ga0182024, IMG submission 120480) | Permafrost microbial communities from Stordalen Mire, Sweden - P3-2 metaG (Illumina Assembly) | ecosystem: Environmental > Terrestrial > Soil > Wetlands > Permafrost | place: Sweden: Stordalen... | reverse complement strand
TCCCGCGCCGTTTGCGCGAGCTTCGATCGCTCGCCGAGCCGCAGCCGCGAGTCGAGCACGATCCGAACGGGCGATCGGACCTCCAAACCACGGAGGCGGCAGGTCAGCTCCGGATCGTCGGCGATCGCGGTTTCGATTCCGACGAGAATCGCGTCATGTTCGGCACGGAGAAGATGACCATAGCGGCGCGCCTCTTCGCCGGTGATCCATCGGCTTTCACCATCGGCGTCTGCAATACGGCCGTCCAGGCTTGCCGCAATCTTGAGCGTGACCAGGGGGCGCCTCTCCCGCACGCGCAGAAAAAACCCCGCATTCAGCTGCGCGGCTTCCGGACGCAATACATCCTTCGTGACCTCGATGCCCGCCGCACGCAATCGCTCAAAGCCGCGTCCGCTGACTCGCGGATCCGGATCCTCGACCGCGGCTACGACGCGCGCAACGCCCGCTTCCACGAGCGCCTCCGCGCAGGGCGGCGTTTCGCCGTGATGTGCGCAGGGCTCGAGTGTGACATAGGCGGTCGCGCCCCGCGCTGCTTCGCCTGCCTGGTTGAGCGCGACGGATTCGGCGTGAGGTCTGCCGCCCTCCCCGGTCCAGCCGCGTCCTGCAATCGTGCCTTGCGCCGAGACGATGATGCAGCCCACGGCGGGATTTGGCGAAACCCTTCCGAGCCCCCGTGCCGCCAAGGCCAGCGCGTGGCGCATGTGACGTGTATCGCTCAAAGGGTCCACAACGTCACTCGCGCTCCACGCCTTCCATTTCGCCGATCAGGGCCTCGAAATCCTTCGTCTCGCGAAAATTGCGGTAGACCGAGGCGAAGCGCACATAGGCCACTTTGTCGAGACTCGCGAGCGCCTGCATCACCAGTTCACCGATGACGCTCGACGGAATTTCGTTTTCACCCATGCTTTCGAGCCGGCGCACGATCCCGGTGACCGAGCGGTCCATGCGCTCGGCTTCGACCGGTCGCTTTCTCAAAGCATGGGAAAGCGAGCGCTCGAGCTTGTCGCGTTCGAACGGCTCGCGGCGACCGTTCTTCTTGACCACGATAAGCTCGCGCAGCTGGACCCGCTCGAACGTCGTGAACCGCCCACCGCAGGCGGGACAATGCCGGCGGCGGCGGATCGCGGAGTTGTCTTCGCTGGGGCGGCTGTCCTTGACCTGTGAGTCGTCATGTCCGCAGAACGGGCAGCGCATGGGCGCGGGCGTCTCCTCTAGTGGTCCAGTGAATTATCCAAAGCGTTAGTCATAGATCGGAAACCGTCTGCACAGATCGGCGACGCGTCCGCGAACGCCGGCTTCCACGTCTTCATCTCCCTCGCCGCCATTGCGCGCAACGGCGGCGACAATCTCGACGATCATCGCGCCGATCTCCCGGAATTCGCCTTTACCGAAGCCGCGGGTTGTTCCGGCGGGCGTGCCCAGGCGGATGCCCGAGGTAATGGCCGGTTTTTCCGTATCGAACGGAATCGCATTCTTGTTGCAGGTGATGCGCGCGCGATCGAGGGCTTTCTCCACCGCGCGACCCGTAGCGTGCTTCGGCCTCAAATCGACCAGCATCAGATGCGTGTCGGTACCGCCGGATACGATGTCGAGGCCTTGCGCGTTCAGCGATTGCGCGAGCACTTTTGCATTCTCGACGACGGCGCGCGCGTAAACCTTGAATTCCGGCTTCAGCGCCTCCGCCAGGGCCACAGCCTTGGCGGCAATCACATGCATGAGCGGGCCTCCCTGCAGACCCGGAAACACCGCCGAGTTGATCTTTCGGCCCAGTTGCGCGTCCTGCGAAAGAATCATGCCGCCGCGGGGACCGCGCAGTGTCTTGTGCGTGGTAGTTGTCACGACATGGGCGTGAGGCAAGGGATTGGGATGCACCCCTCCGGCCACCAGCCCCGCAAAATGCGCCATATCGACCATGAAAATGGCGCCCACCGAATCGGCGATCTCCCGGAACCGCGCAAAGTCCAACAGACGCGAGTAAGCGGAGCCGCCCGCGAGGATTAGCTTGGGACGATGCTCTTTCGCCAAAGCGGCGACGGCGTCCATATCGATGAGATGATCCTGCTGGCGCACACCATACGAGACGGGAGCGAACCACTTGCCCGACTGGTTGACGGGCGAGCCATGCGTAAGGTGGCCGCCGGCGTCGAGAGCAAGCCCCATGAAAGTGTCGCCCGGTTCGAGCAATGCAAAGAATACCGCCTGGTTCGCCTGCGCCCCCGAATGGGGCTGAACATTGGCGAATTCGCATTCGAACAGCTGTTTGGCCCGCGCTATGGCGAGCTCTTCCACCGTATCGACATATTCGCAGCCTCCGTAATATCGGCGGCCCGGATAGCCCTCGGCATATTTGTTGGTGAGTACCGAGCCTTGCGCTTCGAGCACGGCCCGCGAGACGATGTTCTCGGAAGCGATCAGCTCGATATTCTCCTGCTGGCGGCGCAGCTCGTTGCGGATCGCGCCATCCACGTCGCGGTCCGCACCCGCCAGTCCCAGCGAAAAAAAGCCGGAATTCCGTACTTCTGCCGCGCCGGCAGCCGCCATCTCCAACCTCACGGCTCACTTCGCCGGTCAAGACACCGACCCACTCCATGGTGGTTTACGCGCATCCCCTCACCTGCGCCAGTGCCGCTCCAAGCCGATCCCGTGGGAAAGGGCCGATGTCTCACAGATGCAAAGTCCAGGCGCACATTCGCTTCGGGCCGGGAACAAACCTGTTTGCTGCGGGAGGCAGGGGCGCTTGTATTGGGCGTAGAGGACGCTGCGAATTTTCCGAAGTTTGCCAGCATACTTTAATGTTGGCTGCAGCCTCGGGCTGCAGAATATTTGCGATGTCCTGCCCCGACCTCCCCGCGCAATCTTCATTTCTGCTTGATTTGCGGCATGCCCAGCGAATAGAAGACTGATCAGTCACAGTTAGGGGTCAGGAAGACAAAACTATGAGCAATGCGAGCGATGTCCATACGACGAAGGCCGACGAACTGATCAAATTCGCCACAGACATCGTCGCGGCTTACGTCAGCAACAATCCCACTCCGATCTCGGAAATCCCGGGAATGATCAAGAGCATTCACGCAACCCTCGGCAGTCTTGCAGGCTCGACGGGCGCCGAAATGCCCACGACCCAAAAGCCAGCCGTTACGATCAAGAAATCGATCACGCCGGAATACATCGTCTGCCTGGAAGACGGCAAAAAGCTGAAAATGCTGAAGCGCTATCTTCGCTCGCGCTACAGCCTCACGCCGGAAGAATATCGCGCCAAATGGGGGCTTCCTGCGGACTACCCGATGGTGGCGCCAAACTATGCCGCGCAGCGCTCCGAATTCGCAAAGAAGATCGGCCTGGGACGCAGCGCTCCGGCGACCAAGGCGCGCCGCCGCGGCTAAATTTGCCTGCGTTCCGAAGCAGCGGCAGAGTTGTCGCTCGGGGTCGCGTATTACGCGGCGCGCTTCAGCCTGTGTGCGGTCCACACCTTGTCCAGAGCGCGCACCATCGCGTGCATCATCTCGTCGGTGTGATTGGGCGACGGCGTAAAACGCAGGCGCTCCTGCCCGCGCGGCACGGTCGGAAAATTGATCGGCTGCACGAAAATCGCGTGCTCGTACAGGAGCGCGTCGGACACGGACTTGCAAAGCGCGGCATCGCCGACGAGGACCGGTACGATATGGCTGGGCGATGGCATGACGGGCAGACCGGCCTCTGCGAAAAGCCGTTTCAGGCACGCCGCGCGTTCCTGGAGCGCCGCGCGCTCGGCTTCGCTCTCCTTCAGATGGCGCACGCTCGCAAGCACGCCGGCGGCGACGGATGGTGGCAGGGAGGTCGTGAAAATGAAGCCCGGCGCGAAGGAGCGGATGCAGTCGACGATCTCGCCGGCGGCGGCGATGTAACCGCCCATGACGCCATATGCCTTGGCAAGCGTTCCCTCGATGATATCCACCCGCTCCATGGCGCCGTCGCGTGCGGCGACGCCCGCCCCGCGTGGTCCATAGAGTCCCACGCCGTGAACTTCGTCCAGATAGGTTAACGCGCCAAACCGTTCGGCCAGATCGCAGATACCCGCAATTGGACCGAAATCCCCGTCCATGGAATAGACCGATTCGAAAGCGATCACTTTGGGCGTCCCCCGATCCAACTCTTTCAGTTGCGTCTCCAGGTCGGCCAGATCGCTGTGGCGGAACACGCGCTTCGCGCCGCCGCCACGCCGGATGCCCTCGATCATCGAAGCGTGATTGAGCTCGTCGGAAAATATGACCAGGCCCGGCAAGAGTCTGCCCAGGGTCGACAGCGTCGCATCATTGGAAATGAAGCCCGAGGTGAAGAGGAGCGCCGACTCCTTTCCATGGAGCTCGGCCAGCTCGGCTTCAAGCTCCACATGGTAGTGCGTCGTGCCAGAAATGTTGCGTGTTCCGCCGGATCCCGCGCCCGCCAGCTCGGTGGCCGCCACCATGGCCTGTATCACCTTGGGATGCTGGCTCATTCCCAGATAATCGTTGCTGCACCAGACCGTGACGGGGCGGAATTGCCGATCCGCACACAACTCGGCCTGCGGATAGGCGCCGCGCCGGCGCAGGATGTCGGCGAAAACGCGGTAGCGGTTTTCGAGCTTGAGCGCTGCGAGCGATTCGCGAAATTTCGACCTGTATGGAAAAATCATCGCGCCTCTCGGGCCCGGCTCTGCCGCCGGACGTGACAGAATAACCCGGACGCGCGTGCCGCTCCATGCGAATTTTCGTGTGAGAAAGGCGAACGGTCTCTGGGACGGATCCGCCGTGCAAGAACGGCCGGACGCCGGCAATCCCGGCGGCTACAGCTGAAACCGTACCTGATCGATCCAGAAACGCTCGATGCGGCGCAGGCTGGTAGCGGTGGATTCGAGATCGGCAACGCCCACATTGCCGACCGCTTCGAGGGAAAGAAGGTGACGGTTGAACAGCTCGGCCAGCACGTCGCGCACGGCCTCGCCTTTGCGCGTCAGCCGCACGAGGACCGAGCGGCGATCGACCGTCGATCGTTCGTGGTGGACGTAGCCGGACTCCACGAGCTTCTTGAGGTTATAGGAAACGTTGGAGCCCAGATAATGTCCACGGGACCGCAACTCGCCCGCACTCAGTTCCTGGTCCCCGACATTGAACAAGAGAAGGGCTTGAACGCTGTTGATTTCGCGTTCGTCACGGCGATCGAGCTCGTCTTTCACCACGTCCAGAACCTGCCGGTGCAAACGTTCGATGAGACTGAGCACGTCGAGATAACGCCTGCGAAGTGGCGGATCGCTTGCCAGCGCCACGGCCGCCAGATGTGGCTTCGCCATTGCCGTCATTATTTTAGTCCCCAATACTACCCTGATTATTTGAAGAGAGATTGGACGGGAGGTCTTAAGGGGTAGTAAATCGTCACAGCTCGCCCTGTAACATCCTTAATATGCCGGAAAAATCGAGATCGGCATGACCCTTCGCCGCAAACAACGAGTAGAGCTGCGCGGCTCCCGCGCCGAGCGGAGTCGTTGCGCCCGATGCCTGCGCCGCAGCCTGTGCGAGGTTGAGATCCTTAAGCATGAGGCGGGCTGCAAATCCCCCGCGGTAGTGGCGATTGGACGGCGCGGAGGGCACCAGTCCCGGCACGGGACAATAGTTTGACAGCGACCAGCACTGTCCCGAGGAGCTGGACGCGATTTCGAACAACTTTCGCGGATCAAGTCCCAGTTTTTCCGCGAGGACGAAGGCCTCGCAAGTTCCGATCATGGAGATGGCGAGCAGCATGTTGTTGCAGATTTTGGCGGCCTGACCGGCGCCCGGACCGCCCGCCAGCACGATGCGCTTGCCCATCCTCTCCAGGATCGGCGTGGCCCGCTCGAACGCCTTGTCGGCACCGCCGCACATGAAAGTCAGCGTTGCGTCTTCTGCACCGCCGACACCGCCTGAGACGGGCGCATCGAGAAAGTCGAAACCCGCACGTGCGGCGGCTTCGTGCATCGCGCGCGCCGTGTCGATGTCGATGGTCGAGCAATCGATCAGGAGCGCATCTTTGCTCGCGTGCGCGAAAACGCCTCCCTCGAGATAGACGCTGCGTACCTGTTGTCCCGCCGGCAGCATGGTCATCACCGCATCGGCATCCCGCACCGCCTCCATCGCGGAAGCGGCGCGCCGTGCGCCGGCTGTCTCAAGCGGATCGAGAACGGCGGCACTGAGATCGAAAACGGTAACGTGTAACCCCGCCCCCAGGAGATTGTGTGCCATGGGGGCGCCCATGTTTCCCAGGCCGATAAAGGCGATGCGGGTCATGGATCGTCTCCTTCGGGTTCGTTCATCGAACTCTCAAAACGTCAACTCCTTCTCGCCCAGTGGCGCGAAATAGGCGTTCACGTCGGCCTCGCTGACATGTGCGAGTGAAGCCGGCTCCCATCGGGGTGCGCCATCCTTGTCGATGATCGTCGCGCGGACCCCTTCGTAGAAATCGTGACCCGCGAGGATGCGGTGGACCATGCGATATTCCATCCGCAGACAGTGGTCCATGTCGAGGGAACTGCCTTCGCGCAGCTGGCGGAAGGTAATCTTGAGACTGGTGGGAGATTTTGTCTGAAGGATGGTGGCGATCGATTGCCCCCACGCACCCGCCTCCGTGCCGAGCGCGGCCAGAATCGCCTCCGCGGATGGGCGAGAGAATGCCCGGTCGATGGCGGCACGATGTTCGGCGAGCGGTGGCGGGTCTGGCCGCGACGCGAGGTCGGCCAGCGCGGTGTCGGGATGCTGCCCCGCTGCAAGGCGTGCGATCAATGTTTCCCAATCCGCCATGGCTGCGCAGTGCGTCGCCACTCCTACATACGCCATATCGGGTGCCTTCAGCCGGGCGCCGCTGAGAGCGAGATACATGCCGGTCTCGCCGGGCAGGCGAGGCAGGAAGTAACTTCCGCCGATGTCCGGAAGGAAGCCGATCCCGGTTTCCGGCATCGCGAAAACCGAACTCGTGTCCACGACCCGGTGGCTTCCGTGCACGGAGACGCCGACTCCGCCGCCCATGACGATCCCGTGCAGCAACGCGACGTAAGGCTTCGGATAGTGTTTGATCCTGGCGTTCAGCCTGTATTCGTCGCGCCAGAAATCCATGGCATAGGACGTTCCGGCCCTGCCGGATTCGTAAAGCGCGCGGATATCCCCACCGGCACAAAACGCACGCTCGCCCGCTCCGCGTATGGCCACAGTCTTTACAGCCGGATCGTCCTGCCAGCTTGCGAGTTGGGCATTCATCGCAACGCACATGGCATGTGTCAGCGCGTTGAGCGCCCGGGGACGGTTGAGCGTCACGATGCCCAGCCCGCCCCGCCGCTCGAACAGGATCTCGGGACCGTCTTGCGCCGCCGTCACTGGCGGAATATTTCCCGGACGGTGGCGGAGAGTTGATCTTCATTCCGTTCGGAATACATGGGTCGTCCCGCCGCGCAATAGGACGCGTGATAGGAGCGTCTGCGGGCGCCGTCAATGCAGAATTGCCAGGCCGGCGCCTCTGTCCTACAGTAGTTACAATTCCGGAGAAATTCCCATGCGGACCGTGCGCGCACGCCAAGCCAATCAGAAGTTTTCTGCGCTGCTGCGCGAAGTTGAAGTCAGGGTCGCGCAGTTTACGAGCGGGTCCGTGCGCTGAATCCCTTCAATCCTGCGAACGGGCCGAGCATCGCGGAGACTCTGCAGAAATGATTACTCCTGCGTTTCCCGCCTTGCGCATGCGGCGGCTGCGCCGATACGAGTGGACCCGGCGCCTCACAGCGGAAACAACGCTCTCGGCAAGCGATCTCATCTGGCCGCTGTTTCTCATCGACGGAAACAACCGTCGCGAGCCCGTTGCTTCGATGCCCGGCGTCGAACGCCTGACGATCGACCAGGCGGTGATCGCGGCGGAAGCCGCCGCGCGCCTCGCCATACCTGTCGTCGCGCTTTTTCCCCATACAGAGTCCGGCCTCAAATCGGCGGACGGGCGCGAGGCCTTGAACCCTTCCAACCTTGTGTGCCGGACCGTTCGCGCGATCAAGCACGCGGTACCCGGGATCGGCGTGCTCTGCGACGTGGCGCTCGATCCCTACACCAGTCACGGTCATGACGGCGTCCTGATCGGCGATTCTGTCGCCAATGACGAAACCGTCGAAATTCTGACTCGCCAGGCCCTCCTCCAGGCGGAAGCCGGCTGCGACATCATTGCGCCATCGGACATGATGGACGGGCGGGTTGCAGCGATCCGCGCGGCGCTGGAGGCGCAGGGATTCAAGGACACGCTGATCATGGCCTATGCCGCGAAATACGCCTCCGCCTTCTACGGACCGTTTCGCGACGCGGTAGGGTCCGCGAAAGCGCTGAGCGGGAACAAGCAGACCTACCAGATGAACCCGGCCAACGGCGACGAGGCGCTGAGGGAAGTCGCGCTCGACATTGCCGAAGGCGCCGACATGGTGATGGTCAAACCCGGCATGCCCTATCTCGACATCGTGCGGCGCGTGAAAGAGACCTTCGGTGTCCCCACATTCGCCTACCAGGTGTCCGGCGAGTATGCGATGCTGATGGCGGCGGCGGAGCGCGGCTGGCTTGACCGGGACGCCGCAATGCTCGAAAGCCTCATCGCGTTCAAGCGCGCCGGCGCATCCGGCATTCTCACCTATTTCGCGCGGGATGCGGCGGAACTTCTGAATCGGGAATAGAGCAGATTCCGCTGAAATTGACCCAAAACTGTTATCCCCGGCGAGCCGCGCTCTTGCGCGGCGAGGGAAGGGAACCTAGGAGGTTCAGTCTGCCGCGACCGCTGTCGTGCAAGCGCGACCACCTGGGTCCTCTTCCCTCGCGCGCCGTTGCCGCGCTCGCCGAGGATGACAGGCTTTGTGTGATTCAATGTGATCTGAATCGGGATTAATGAAACGCAAGGAGATGGCACGATTGATACTCCCCGCGTTTATTCCATCGAAATCGGGAGCTTAGGGACCGACGTCGAAAGCAGGGCCGGGTGCCCCCTTCACGGCCCCCGCCACGCAGTCGGTTTTCGCCTCCGTCGTTCCCGGTACGCGCAAGCCACCGCACGCTGCGCGCGATCTTGAAGGCTCGTCGGTAAGCAGTATGTTGGGGTGAAAATGGCCCCGAGCCATCGCTTGAAAAGAGACTGCGCAGGATGGCCTGGACGTGGCAGGAAATGATCGAGGCGTTCCGCGCGCTCGGCGGTGTGGCGGACAACATCGTCCAGGGGACGGGAGCGCGAGGTCGCGGAATTTTTCCGATCGACAGGACGAAGCCCGTTCGATTGCACGTTCCGGAAAATCTCCTGATTCCCGAAAAGGACATAGAATTCGTAGACGGCCGGCTGAAGGTCCGTGACTCTTCCGCGTGTGGGCGGCCCGAACGGGAATTCTTCGAAGAATATCAAAATACATTTTCCTGGGGCGGGGCCGGACGTTCGGATTGCGCATCCCTCGTTCAGGCGCTTGATGAGCTTCCACCCGAAGTCGGGGCGCTGCTGTTTTTGCCTGTCAAAACGAAACTACAGCCCGACGGCGACCACGAAAGGATCGAGCGGAAATTCCTGCAGAGCAGAAGGATAAAAGGGAACGAAGAACTTGTCCTGATGCCCGTGGTAGAGCTGGTGAATCACGGGCCCACAGCAGATTCATACCAGGATACCGCCGGCATCTCCATCGAAGGCACGTTTCCCGACGAAGTTCTGGTGCACTACAGCCGGCTGGATGCCTACGGTATTTTCCTGTCGTATGGTTTTGCCAGTCCCGAGTGCTTGGCTCTTAGCCTTCCGGTCAGGACCGAAGGATCGCACAAACTTATTATCCGCCGCAACATCAATGACACATCCAAGCGCGGGTCCTTCCACGTTCCAGCGTTCAGGATTGACGGCGATACGCTCGAACTGCAGTGCCTTATGATTGGAAACGTGAACTTCCCGAGGTTATCGAAAGGCATATTCTGCAGTGTTGCCAGGGAAGCCGGATGGACCAATCCAGAAGAGGAGTTCGACGCGATCGTGCATAAGAACAGAATGAACTTCCTCAAAATGTTCGCAATGCTGGAGCCGCACGAGGGGGGATTGGTTCCGACGATCAGAAAGATGATCCGCTACCAGCTCGAAGCCATGGCCCATTGCATCGGGACTCGGGAACTGTGACGGAACATGCCCCGTCATGATCGAAACAGGCCAGATCAACGTATGACGATCGATCACCAGCTTTCATTTCTACCCTCTTCGGTCGCGCGAACGGTATGGCGCGGTGCTCAATCTTGCGGGCGTGTCGGTGAGCGGTATGTTGAGGTGAAAACGGCGTCGAGCCAACGCTCAAACGGAGGCTAGGTAGGATGGCCTGGACGTGGAAGGAAATGATCGAGGCGTTCCGCGCGCTCGGCGGTGTCGCGGACAACATCGTGCCCGGGATCGGAGCAAGAGGTCGCGGAATTTTTCCGATCGACAGGACGAAGCCGGTTCGATTGCATGTTCCGGAAAATCTCCTGATTCCCGAAAAGGATATAGAATTCGTAGGCGGCCGGCTGAAGGTCAGCGACTCTTCCGCGTGTGGGCGGCCCGAGCGGGAATTCTTCGAAGAATATCAGAACACATTTTCCTGGGGCGGAGCGGGACGTTTGGATTGCGCGGCCTTCGTCAGGTCGCTCGATCCGCTCCCGCCTGAAATCCTGTCGCGATTGTTCGCCTTCGACGAAGGGGAACGACCGCTCGCCGGTGAGCAGGACAGGATCGAGCGGGAGTTCGTGCAGAGCAGAAGAATAGAGCGGAATGGCGAAACTGTTCTGATGCCCGTGATGGATCTGGTGAATCACGGGCCCGCCGCACCTTTGTTCAATCCCGTCGACGGCATCTCCATCGAAGGCGCGTATTCCGGCGAAGTTCTCGTGCGCTACGGCCATCAGGATCCCTTCGGCATTCTCCTGAGCCATGGTTTTGCGAGTCCGGAGCAACAGGCGTTCAGCATTCCGGCCAAACGCCATGGATCGCATAAACTCATCATCGGCCGCAAAATCAATCTCAAATCCAGGCGCGGCTCCCTGAACGTTCCGGATTTCACGATCGACGGCGATACGCTCGAATTGTCGTGTATGATAATCGGGCACATGAAATTCCCGAAGGTGCCGAAGACCATATTTTGCAGTATCGCGAGCGAAGCCGGATGGACCAACCCGGAAGAAGAGTTCGATACCATCGTGCACAACAACCGAATGAGCTTCCTCCATTTGCTCGAAATTCTGGAGCCGCTCGAGGGTGGATTGGTTCCGACGATCAGAAAGATGATCCGTTACCAGCTCGAAGCGATGACCCACTGCGTCGGGACTCGAGAACTGTGACGGAAAGATACCATGTTTCATGCTAAGAGCTAATTCCGATCACGCTGAATCACGCAAACCTTGTCATTCCCGGCGAGCGCGGCATCGCCGCGCGAGGGAAGGGAATCCAGGTCGTGCCGCTATGACAATGTTCGTGATGACTACACTACCTGGGTTCCCTTCCCTCGCCGCGCAAAAGCGCGGCTCGCCGGGAATGACAGCTCTGGTTCAATTTCAGCGGAATGCGATTTAAACTAAGGCGAAACGTAAGACTATCAAGCACCGTTCTCATTTCTGCATTTTCCGGCGGCGCGAACGGTGGTGCGCCGGGCTCGATCTTGCAGGCGCTTCGGCAAGCGGTATGTTGAGGTGAAGACGGCGTCGAGCCAACGCTCAAACGGAGATTAGGTAGGATGGCCTGGACCTGGAAGGAGATGATCGACGCGTTCCGCGCGCTCGGGGGCACGGCGGACAACGTTGTTCAGGGGGAAGGAACGCGGGGCCGCGGAATTTTTCCGATCGACAGGTCGAAGCCGATTCGATTGCACGTGCCGGAAAATCTCCTGATTCCCGAGAAGGACACAGAATTTGTGGATGGCCGGCTGAAGATCACGGACTCCGTCAAATATGGGAAGGACGAGCAGGAATTCTTCGAACAATATCAAAACACTTTTTCCTGGGGCGGATCGGGTCGTTCGGAGCGCGTCGCCCTCGCCAGGGCTATCGATCAGCTTCCGCCCGAAGTCTTGTCGCTGCTGTTCGTTGGCAGCACAATGAAACGACAGGTCGACATTGACCCCGCCAGGATCGAGCGGGAGTTTGTGCAAAGCCGGCGGTTAGAGCGGAATGGCGAATATGTCCTGATGCCCGTGCTGGAACTCGCGAATCACGATCCCGCCGCACCTTCCTACGACACCACCGGCGGCGTCTCCATCGAAGGTGTTTTTTCCGACGAAGTTCTCGCGCGTTATGGTCTGCAGGACCCCTTCGGCATTTTCGTTTCCTACGGTTTCGCGAGTGCCGAACGGGCGGCCTTCAGCCTTCCGACCACCCGCGAAGGGCCGCACAAACTCATTATACGCCGCAAAATCAATCAAAAATCCAGTCGCGGGTCCTTCTACGTTCCGGAATTCAGGATCGAAGGCGATACACTCGAACTGTCGTGCCTGATGATCGGAAACATGGACTTCCCGAGGTTATCGAAAGGCATATTTTGCAACGTCGCGAGGGAAGCCGGATGGACCAGTCCGGAAGACGAGTTCGATGCGATCGTTCAACAGAACAGGATGAGCTTCCTCTATTTGCTGGAAGTTCTGGAGCGGCACGAGGGGGGATTGGTCCCCACAGTGCGAAAAATGGTCCGCTACCAGCTCGAGGCCATGTCTCATTGCATCGGGACTCGAGAACTGTGACGGAAGGATGCCCCCTTTCCTGCTCGAAGCAGACTGCCGCGTCGAGCTTCCTCTTGAATCGAGCCTAGGCAGGATGGCCCGGACGTGGGAGGACATGATTGAGACCTTCCGCGCGCTCGGCGGCACGGCGGACAACATCGTCCGGGGGAACGGAGCGCGAGGCCGCGGAATTTTTCCGATCGACAAGTCGAAGCCGGCCCGATTGCACGTACCGGAAAACCTCCTGATTTCCGACGACGATATAGTTTTTATCGATGGTCGATTGAAAATCAGGAGCTCTGCCGCCTATGGACGGTCCGAACGCGAGTTTTTCGAGGAATATCAGGACATTTTCTCCTGGGGCGACACGGGTCGGTCTGAGTGCTCCGCCTTCATTCAAGGACTTGAGGAACTTCCACCCGAAGTCCTGTCGCTGCTGTTCCCCGATGGCATAGCGAAACCGCAAAGCCACGATGACCACGAAAGGATCGAGCAGGAATTCGTGCAGAGCAGAAAGCTCGAGCGGAATGGCAAGTGCGTGCTAATGCCCGTTGTGGAACTGGTAAATCACGGGCCGACTGCCCGACCATTCGCGACTACCAATGGCGTCTCCATCGAAGGCATGTTTTCCGACGAAGTTCTTGTGCGCTACAATGCACAGGATGCCTTCGGCATTTTTTTGAGTCATGGTTTTGCAAGTCCCGAGCTTGTGGCCTACAGCGTTGCAGCCAGACGCGAAGGACCACAAAAACTTATCGTCGGCCGTAAAACCAATGACAAATCCAAACGTGGATCACTCAACATTCCGAATTTCAGGATCGATGGCGATACGCTCGAAGTGTCGTGCTTGATGATTGGAAACAAGAGATTTCCAAGGTTACCAAAGGGCATATTTTGCCATATCGCGAGGGAGGCCGGATGGACCAATGTGGAGGAGGAGTTTGATGCAATCGTTCACCGCAACCGAATGACTTTCCTCCACCTACTCCAACTTCTCGAGCCGCATGAGGGGAAACTGATCCCGACGGTCAGAAAGATGATACGCTACCAGCTCGAAGCCATGTCTCATTGCATCGGGACTCGAGAACTGTGACGGAAGGATGCCCCCTTTCATGCTCGAAGCAGACTGCCGCGTCGAGCTTCCTCTTGAATCGAGCCTAGGCAGGATGGCCTGGACGTGGGAGGAGATGATTGAGGCCTTCCGCGCGCTCGGCGGCACGGCGGACAACATCGTTCAGGGAAACGGAGCGCGCGGCCGCGGAATTTTTCCGATCGACAAGTCGAAGCCGGTCCGATTGCACGTGCCGGAAAACCTCCTGATACCCGAGTCCGCCGTAGAATTCGTGGATGGCCGGCTGAAGGTCAGGGACTCTGCCGCCTGCGAGCAACCCGAACGTGAATTCTTCGAGGAGTATCAGAACAATTTTTCCTGGGGTGGAGCGGGACGTTCGGAATGCGCTGACTTTTTGGGGGCACTTGATCGGCTTCCACCCGAAATCCTGTCGCTGCTGTTCGCCGGCGACCAAACGGAACGGCAGCCCGACAGGGATCACGACAGGATCCAGCGGAAGTTCCTGGAGAGCAGAAGGATAGAGGGGAACGGCGAACCTGTCATGATGCCGTTGATGGAACTGGTGAATCACGGGCCCGCCGCACCTTCATTCGACACCGCCAACGGTGTCTCCGTCGAAGGCGTATTTTTCGATGAAGTTCTGGTGCGCTACAGCCTGGAGGATGCTTTCGGCATGTTCCTGGGCTACGGTTTTGCCAGTCCCGAGCGATTGGCCTTCAGCCTTCCTACCAAAAGCGAAGCATCCCAGAAACTCATTATCGGCCGCAAGATCAACCGCAAGTCCAGGCGGGGCTCGTTCAGCGTTCCGGATTTCAAAATCGATGGCGATACAATCGAATTGTCGTGCGCGATGATCGGAAACAGGGACTTTCCCCAATTGTCGAAAGGCATATTCTGCAGTATCGCGAGGGAAGCCGGACGGACCAATCCGGAGGAGGAATTCGACGCGATCGTGCACAATAACAGAATGAGCTTCCTGAAGTTGTTCGCAATGCTGGAGCCGCATGAGGGGGGACTGGTCCCGGCAATCAGAAGGATGGTGCGTTATCAACTCGAGGCCATGTCCCACTGCGTCGGGACTCGAGAACTCTAACGGTCCGATCCCACCTTTTAACCGGAGGCGACGCAGGATGGCCTGGACGTGGGAGGAGATGATTGCAGCCTTCCGCGCGCTCGGCGGCACGGCGGACAACATCGTTCAGGGAAGCGGAACGCGAGGCCGTGGAATTTTTCCGATCGACAGGTCCCAGCCGATTCGATTGCACGTACCCGAAAATCTCCTGATCCCCGAGTCCGACATAGAATTTGTGGATGGCAGGCTGAAGATCAGGGACTCTGCCAAATGTGGGCGCCCCGAACGGGAGTTCTTCGAAGAATATCAGAACGTTTTCTCCTGGGGCGGAGCGGGGCGTTCGGACTGCGCTGCCTTCATCAACGCGCTCGATCGGCTTCCATCCGAAATTCTGTCGTTGCTGTTCGTCGGCGACCCAAAGGAACGACGGCTCGACAGCGACTCCGTCAGGATCGAGCGAAAGTTCCTGCAATGCAGAAGGATAGAATGGAACGGCGAACCTGTCCTGATGCCTGTGATGGAACTTGTAAATCACGAATCCACTGCACCTCCTTATAATTTCAGCGACGACATCTCGATCGAAGGCGTTTTTTCCGACGAAGTTCTTGTGTGCTACAGCCGGGAGGATGCTTTCGGCATGTTCGTGGGACATGGCTTTGCGAGTCCCGAGCGTATCGCCTACAGCATTCCGGCCAAACGCGGGGGATCGCACAACCTCGTCATCGGCCGCAAAATCAATCGCAAATCCATGCGGGGGTCTTATTACATTCCGGATTTCAGGATCGACGGCGATACAATCGAACTGTCGTACCTGATGATCGGAAATCTGGACCTCCCGCCTCTATCGAAAGGCACATTCTGCAGTATTGCGAGGCAAGCCGGATGGACCAATCCGGAAGAAGAGTTCGATGTAATCGTGCACAATAACAGCATGACCTTCCTCAAATTGCTCGAAATGCTGGAATCGCATGAGGGAGGCCTGGTGCCGACAATCCGAAAAATGGCCCGCTACCAGCTCGAAGCCATGTCCCACTGCGTCGGGAGTCTAGAACCTTAGAGCGGATTCCGCCGAAATTGAACCAGAGCTGTGAGAGTTTCCCCGACCGTTGCAACGCTTTCCTCCACCGCGCGCAGCGTGCGGGAGGAAACAGGGGGCGTTCGCCGGGGAGATTTGTTTGTTGTTGAAGCAATCGCACCTGTGCCATCGCGGAATGAAGGTTTCGTTCAAATTGAGGAGCTATCAAACCAGCTCTGGATTGACCGCGACAACGCTTTCCTCCCCCACGCGCGAAGTGCGCGCAGGGGAGGAAACTGGGGTCCTTGGCAGGAGAGATTTGTGCCCTCCACGCAGAATGAATTACTGAATAGGTTTACATACAGACCGTTTTGGGTTATACGGCCTCCGCGGCGACGGCAGATCTTCTGCACCAGGCGCGAGGCTTTGGCGCGGAGTCCATAATGCGAACAAACCGGCTGGCGGAGGGTCTCAGGGGCGTTCTCAGGCTCACTCGCCAAAACTGACTTGCGCGAAGGGTTCGAGCTGCACAACCAGGACGGGAAAACCGGGGGTCGGCCGCCGCTGCAGCACAACGGACTTTCCTCCCGGGCGCTTGCGTGGGGCAGGTGCCCTGAAGGGGCGGAGGGGCCACTTTCGGCGGCGCCCGCTGGCCCCCTCCACCGCTTCGCGGTCCGCGAATACGCTGTCGCTATCGCCCCCCACGCGCGAAGTGCGCGCGAGGGAGGAAAGAGGGGGCGTTCGCCGGAGAGATTTGTTTGTTATTGAAACAACCGCGTCTATGCCATCGTGGGATGAGGGTTTCGTTCAAATTGAGGAACTATCAAACCACCTCTGGAATGACCGCGACAACGCTTTCCTCCCCCCGCGCGAAGCGTGGGGGAGGAAAGGGGGCGTTCGCGGGGGAGATTTGTTTGTTATTTAAGCAGTTGGTATCTGAATAATTCCCCCCGCCGCGCTTTGCGCGGCGGGATTTCGTACATTCAGGCGCTGCGGGTTGCCATAGTCGATTTTGCCCCATGAGGAGATGGGCAAGGACGGGCAATTTTCTGGCGATGGCGAACGAGGCGCCAATCGCGTAGCGCAAGCCTGAAAGCGGAAAGAGCGGCGTGACCCCCGAAAATCTGGCGGCCGAGGGCCGGCTTTGCCACACCGAAGTGGAGGCTTTTCGCACCCGTTGTCCTGTGCAATATAGCGGCGCACGCAGTGGGAGCGCGGTTCATGACAAGCATAGTAGGGATGGGCTTGTTGGCTGCTGCACTCGCCACCGGCGCAGCGGTTCCCGCCAGCATTGCCAAGGGACCCCACTATATTTTGAATGGCTACAGCTTCCAGGACATGAAGGGCGTGAATACCGCCGAACTGGAGGCGAAGCTCAAGGACAAGAAGGGCGCGCACATCACGGAGGCGGACATCATCGCGGATCAGGCGTTACTCGCGAAGGAGCTTCAGGCGCGACATATCCAGGGGCAGCTTTTCACCGGCCTTGCCGAAAAGGATGGCCGCGTCTGGGTCATTTTCGACCTCCAGCATCCGGAAGCGCAGTTGGCAAAGCTCGACAAGAGGGTCCGATACCTCGAGACGCAGAATTTTGAGGGCGCATCCCGAATTCCCGCCAGTGCCCTGGCTGCCGCCACCGGCCTCAGGAAGGGCGATCACCTGTCGCCGGAAAAACTGAATGCGGCGCGGCGGACCATTCTGGACCTGTATGCGAAGTCGATGCCGGGCAAAACGGTGTCCCTCAAAATCAACATGCGAACCAAAGCGGACGGAGAAGTAACCCTGACCTGGATGATCGGCGAGCCAAAGTGACTGGGGGCCCAACCAGCAAGGCCGCCGCGGTTCCGACCAGGTATCTGGTGGCGCAATATTTCGAGGGCACCTCTCGCATTTCGGCGAGCGATCTGGCTGCCGCCACCGGCCTCAAGAAAGGCGACCGGCTATCGCCGGAGAAACTGAATGCGGTGCGGCGGACCATTCTGGAGAAGTGCGCAAAGTCCATGCCCGGCCAGGTGCCACCCCTCAAATGCAGGATGCAAATCACGATCGAAGGCAATGTAACGTTGACCTGGATCCTCGGCGAGCCGGAGTGAGGGCGGGAGAACGCAGCTGAGTTTGCCGGCCCCGCAATTTACCCTAAACATTTCATTATTGAGGTCTCTCCCATTTTCGGCTTGCGAAGGCATTGAACCTGGGTTACGTTGCCTTCATGGTCCGTTTCAGGGGGCATATAGCGGAACCCTTCGGCAATTCGAAAGAAGCCGACTAAACCTATGCCCGCTTCTCTTCGAGGGAAAACTCTATGAATAACCTTTCGAAAACACTGCTCGCCGGCGTAGCGCTGAGCTCGCTCGCGGCTGTTCCTGCCTTGGCCGCCGGTGCGCCAAGCTATCACCTCGCGGGCATTTTTGCCCGTGGTATCACGATGCATTCGGGTGTCGCCCATTCCAAGACCAACATCCGTGACCCGAAGTATACGAACTACACGACCAACATCACCTTCTCCGGCACCATCAGCGGGCCCGCATTCTACAAGGTTCCGACACTGCTGTGGGCCGAGACGTGGATCTATAGTTCCTGCGGCGTGCAAGTGCCCGGCGGGAAGGGCAAAGTCGCGGCGAAGGCCAAGGCTGGCAAAGTTGCGGTTGACGCCATAACCGGCACGATCAGCGGCTGCACCAATGGCACCATCTATACGTTCCATGGTCCGCTCTACACGTTGAAGAGCAAGACGGCGACCTCCGACACCTTTGTCTTCGATGTCGATGCGAAGGACGCGGGCGCCAAGTTGAATCTGAAACTTGTCGGAACGACCAATCTGACCATCAGCCCTCCCTGAGGCGCTTGTGCTCTTTCGGCACACGCCGCCAGAGCATAACGGATTGTTATGAGCATGAAGACCAGCGGCAGCCGCCGCTGGTCTTTTTTTGCGCGCAGCGGCAACGCTTTGGCTTTGCCAAGGCGAGGGCAATACGTTATTTCGCTGCCTGATCGAAGTTGGTATCTGTGGAGGCGGCGAGGTGCCATTACCCATAGCTCGCGTGGTGCCGACGGCGGTTCTTGCCAAAGGCGGCCTTCGCCGGACGGAAGACGGTCTGCCCGGCTTTGGCCAGCCGCTGCAATCGGATACGGACGCCTGGGTTCCGGCACCGTCTGCCGGCAACCAGGAATCGCTTGCCTCGCAAGCCTCGCGGGAGGCGGCGATCCCCTCGCCTGCCCAGCTTTACGAACTCGGCCTGACGACTGCCGCGATGGGGTTCCATACCGCGGCCATTGAAGCGCTGCGCGAATGTACCTCGCGCGCGCCAGACCACGCGGCTGCGTGGCGCGATCTCGCCGAATTGCTGCGTCTGGCCAAGGAGGATGCGCAGGCTGAAGCAGCCGATGCAGCGGCGGAACGCGCGGCCTCCTCTGCCGGCAAATGGAAAAACGCCGTGGACGAGCGCGGGCCGGCCACGCTGAAAAAGGCAGAGGACAGGCTGCGTGAGAGCCTTCAGGGCAAATCGCCCGAAGAGGCCACCGCGACGCTGCGCAACCATCTGGTCGCCAAACCGCTAGACGCGGCAGCTATGCGGCTGCTGGCAGAACTGGAAAAGCTGGCTGGCGACGAAATAACATGCCTGCGTCTGCTGGAGCGGGCGCTGGATCTTTGCCCGAACTATATTGGTGCCCGCCAAAATTATGCGGGGTTGCTCCTGGAGCGGCGCGCCCTCGGCGCCGCCGCCGCTCAGACAGCGCATTTAATGGCCCACGAGCCCCGCAACGCGTATTACCGACACCTGCACGCCCATGCCATGTTCCACACCGGCAACCTCGAGGCCGCGGTTGACTTGCTGGCGGGCCTGCTGCGCGACGATCCTGGCGAACCGCAATATTGGCTGCTGTACGGGCAAGCCCTGCACCACATCGGCCGCCGCGACGAAAGCGTTCAGGCGTTCCGTCATTGCCTGGCTATGCGGCCGGACATGGGCGAGGCCTATTGGGGCCTGGTCGACATGAAGGGCAAATTCATTACGGAAGCCGACATCGCCGCCATGCGAGCACAGTTGGATGAAAGCGAGCTGGAACCCGAGAGCCGCAAGTTTATGCTATATGCTCTGGGGCACGCACTGGAGCGGACAGGCGATTTTCCCGCGAGTTTTGCCGCCTATGAGGAAGGTGCGAAACTGGCTCGCTCCAGCAACGAGCACCCCCCTGGCAAAGTTCAGCTCACCTTCGCTGACCGCGGCGGCATTGATCGTTTCGACCACGCCATTCGCGTGCGAAGCCTGAAGGCAGTGTTCAACCGCGAGAACCTTGCATCGAGGCCGGTGCAAGCCAGTGCGACAGCGACCCGCGACACGCCCATCTTCATCATCGGCCTGCCGCGCGCCGGCTCCACGCTCACGGAACAAATTCTCGCCAGCCACAGCCAGGTGGAGGGCACGCGCGAACTTCCGCTGATTGGCGACATCGCGGGCGAGCTGGCACTCAGCCGGATGATGGCGGTGCCGAATGCCTATCCCGAGTGCATCCTGGATTTGACTCCGGTCCAGTTGGCCGCGCTT
>Ga0182024_10009274_pt1 | contig 20403 bp, 16 predicted proteins | sample P32metaG_FD_120480 | JGI IMG/M metagenome (GOLD analysis project Ga0182024, IMG submission 120480) | Permafrost microbial communities from Stordalen Mire, Sweden - P3-2 metaG (Illumina Assembly) | ecosystem: Environmental > Terrestrial > Soil > Wetlands > Permafrost | place: Sweden: Stordalen... | reverse complement strand
GCGATCTACGAAGCGTGTCTCTTGCGGTTCCGCCCCATTATGATGACAACGATGGCGGCCCTTCTCGGCGGTCTACCCCTGGCCCTCGGTTCGGGAATCGGGTCCGAACTTCGCCGGCCGCTGGGCATCTCCATGGTCGGCGGCTTAATTGTGAGCCAGGTGCTCACTCTGTATACGACCCCCGTGATTTACATTTTCTTCGATCGCCTCGCGCAAAGGTTTTCAGGCAAGCACGCTTCCGGAACAGCGGCAGCGCCCGCACCGGCGGATTAAACCTATGAATATCTCATCTCCATTCATTCATCGTCCGGTCGCCACCACACTCTTGACAGTGGCCATTGCGCTCGCCGGCGGCGTGGCTTTTAGATATCTGCCCGTGTCGCCGCTCCCTCAGATCGATTTCCCCACGGTTTCGATCCAGGCGAACCTGCCCGGAGCAAGCCCGGAAATCATGGCTTCTTCTGTGGCGACGCCCCTCGAGCGTCAATTCGGCCGCATCGCCGGCGTCTCGGAAATGACTTCCTCCAGTTACCTGGGCTCGACCCAAATTACGCTGCAATTCGATCTTGACCGCAATATCGACGGCGCGGCCCGGGACGTTCAAGCCGCCATCAATGCCGCGCGGAGCTACCTGCCGACGAACCTGCCCAGCAATCCAACATACAAAAAGGTGAATCCCGCGGATACGCCGATCATGATCATCGCGCTGACCTCCGACATTTATACGCAGGGGCAGCTCTATGACGCCGCGTCCTCCATCATGCAGCAAAGGCTTTCGCAGATTCAGGGTGTGGGCCAGGTGAACGTGGGTGGAAGTTCCCTCCCTTCGGTTCGCGTGGAGCTTAACCCCACCCAGCTCAATAGCTACGGACTTGGGCTCCAGGACGTAAGCGCCATGTTGAGCCGCCAGAATGCGAATCTGGCGAAAGGACAGATCTGGGACAACGATACGACCGCGGACATCGTCACCAACGACCAATTGCTGAAAGCCGCCGATTACAAGCCCTTGGTCGTCGGATACCACAACGGAGCTGCCGTCAAGTTATCTGATATCGCCGATGTCCAGGATTCCGTCCAGAACATACGCGCCGCGGGCTTTGTCAATGGGAAGCGAAGCGTCTCGGTCATCATTAACCGGCAACCCAACGCAAATATCATCGACACGGTGGACCGAATCCGGCAGGCTATGCCCTCGCTCAAGAGTTCCTTGCCTTCGGCCATTGATTATACGATCGTGGTCGATCGAACCACGACGATCAGGGCCTCGGTAAATGATGTCGAGCGATCGCTGATCATCTCGATTGTCCTGGTCATCCTGGTCGTGTTCTTCTTTCTTCGGAATTGGCGTTCCACGATCATTCCTGCCGTCGTCGTTCCCGTATCGCTGATTGGAACCTTCGGCATCATGTATTTGTGCGGCTACAGCCTCGACAATCTTTCCCTGATGGCGCTTACGATTTCGACGGGCTTCGTGGTGGATGACGCGATCGTGGTGATCGAGAATGTGACCCGCCACCTGGAGCAGGGGGTCGCCCCGATGCAAGCGGCGCTGCAGGGCGCAAAAGAGATTGGATTTACCGTACTCTCCATCAGCTTGTCTCTGGTAGCCGTATTCATTCCCATCCTGCTGATGGGCGGCATCGTGGGGAGATTGTTTCGCGAATTTGCCGTGACCTTGTCCGTCGCGATTCTGGTTTCCCTCGTGATTTCCCTGACCACCACCCCGATGATGTGCGCCCTCCTTCTAAAGCATGACCGGCCCGAGGACCATGGCTCGCTCTACCGGGCGAGCGAAGCTTTCTTCAGCTGGATGCTGCGCACCTATGAAAAGACCCTTGGGTGGGTCCTCCGGCACCCGGCATTCACCCTGGGCGTCCTGCTGGTCACGATCGCGGTTAATGTTTACTTGTTCGTAATCGTACCCAAAGGCTTTTTCCCGCAGCAGGACAATGGAACCATTGCCGGGGGAATTCAAGGCGCGCAGGATATTTCATTCCAGTCGATGGCGTCCATGTCTCAACAATTCGTCGATCGAATCAAGTCTGACCCGGCGGTCGCGAATGTGATGGCCTATACCGGCGGGAATGGGGCGATCAACGGCGGATTTGTCTTTATCGGGTTAAAGCCCCTCAACCAGCGAAATGCGAACGCGGGCCAGGTGATTGCCCGCTTGCGTCCAAAACTCACTTCCATGCCGGGGGCGACCGTCTTCTTGCAAGCGGGCCAGGATTTGCGCATCGGAGGCAGGCAGAGCAACGCTCAGTTCCAATACACCATTCAAAGCGACAACGTTCAGGATCTCGTAAAATGGGGCCCTCAACTCCTTCAACAGATGAAGAAACAGCGGGGCTTCACCGACGTCAATAGCGACCAGCAAAATCTGGGACTCCAAGCCACTCTCGTTTACGATCGCCAGACGGCATCACGTATGGGAATCACCCCTCAGGCCATCGATAACACCTTGTATCAGGCGTTCGGGCAAGCCCCCGTCTCCACAATGTATACGCCTCTGAACCAATACTACGTCGTGATGGAAGTGGCACCGCAGTTCTGGCAAAGCCCGGACGGACTCAAGAACGTATATGTCCATCCAGCCACGGGCGGGGAAGTTCCTCTAAGCGCAATTACTCAATTTCAACCGAATACAGCTCCGCTCGCCGTGAACCACCAGGGCCAATTCCCTTCCGTGACGGTTTCCTTCAATCTGGCCCCCGGGGTCGCGCTCAGTGACGCCGCCCAAACCATCGCTGCCATGGAACTGAAGATGGGCATGCCAGCAACCATCCACGGAATGTTCTCAGGAACTTTGCAGGCCTTTCAGGCCTCGCTCGCGACGGAACCCTTTCTGATCATTACGGCGCTCATGGCCGTTTACATCGTGCTCGGCATCTTGTACGAAAGCTATATTCATCCCATCACGATTCTATCGACTCTTCCCTCTGCGGGCGTGGGTGCTGTCCTGGCGCTCATGCTGTTTCATACGGACTTGAATATCGTTGCGCTCATAGGAGTCATCTTGCTGATCGGAATAGTCAAAAAGAACGCGATCCTCATGATCGACTTCGCCCTGGCGGCCGAGCGCCATGATGGAATGAACCCGAAAGATGCCATTTTCAAGGCCTGCCTCCTGCGCTTCCGGCCGATTTTGATGACCACCATGGCGGCCCTGCTCGGCGCGTTGCCGCTGGCCCTCGGCACGGGAACTGGCTCTGAACTGCGCCGCCCCCTCGGGATCGCCATCGTGGGTGGGCTCATCTTCAGCCAGATGCTGACCCTGTACACCACGCCCATCGTTTACCTGTATCTCGACCGGCTGCGCGTGCGCGAAGGAGCTAGCCGGCATACTTCAGGAGCGGCACCGCAACCATCCATTGGTTGACACCTCATAAGAGTGGCCATGAAGCAAATTAAAAACCAACTCGAGCGCATTGATATGAAACCCTCCTATAGAAACATTTCTTTTTTTCCGGTCGCGCTGGTTCTCTTATCCCTTCTCGCCGGATGCACGGTGGGCCCGAAATATCACACGCCAACCCTGCAAACTCCTGTCGCCTACAAGGAAACCAAGGACTGGAAAGTCGCCACGCCGCAGGACGCCGCCGTCCGCGAAAAATGGTGGGAAATCTATAACGATCCCCAGCTGAATTCCCTGGAAGAACAGGTGAACGTCTCCAACCAAAGCATTGCCGCGGCACTCGCAAACTTTCTGGAAGCGCGCGCCCTCGTAAAAGAAGCGCGCACGCAATATTTCCCGACGGTTGGTGTCGGCGGTTCGATCACCAACGAACGGCTTGGCGCCACTCGGGCGCCATCGGGCACACCGAACAGCTCCTTTACCGCATATTCATTGCCTTCGTTTGACGCCTCATGGGAACCGGATCTGTGGGGCCGTGTGCGCAACACGGTTCGCGCAAACGTCGCGGGAGCCCAGGCCAGCGCCGCCGATCTTCAAAATACAAAGTTGAGCATCCAGGCGGAACTCGCGGTGGACTACTTCCAGCTGCAAGGTCAAGACGCTCTTATAAAACTCCTCGACGAAACCGTCTCCGCCTATCAGGAATCCCTGCGGCTCAATCGAGTCCTGTTTTCCACCGGGATTGGCTCGGATGAGAATGTGGCGCAAGCCGAGACGCAGCTCGAATCCACGCAGGCCCTGGATACCAACCTCGGCATCCTCCGCGCTCAGTTTGAACACGCGATCGCGCTTCTGGTCGGGCAACCCGCATCGTCATTTTCCATACCCATGGGCCCTTTCAATTCGCCTCCGCCCGATATTCCCTTGGGCGTTCCCTCTCAACTTCTCGAGCGCCGCCCGGACATCGCCGCCGCGGAACGCAGCGTGGCCCAGGCCAACGCCCAGATCGGCGTCGCGACAGCCGCCTTCTATCCGAACGTCACTCTCAGCGCTTCCGCCGGACTCGAAAGTACGGCGATTTCCAGTCTGTTCACGTGGTCAAGCCGCGTCTGGTCTGTCGGCCCATCCCTCACCGAGACGATTTTTGACGCGGGGTTGCGCCGGGCGACCGTCCAGCAGCTCCAGGCCGCTTACGATTCAACCGTGGCCAACTATCGCAATACCGTACTAACTGCATTCCAGCAGGTCGAGGACAACATCTCCGAGCTGCGAATCCTTTCCGTGGAACTCGGTCAGCAAGACACTGCTGTCAACTCGGCGAATCGCAACCTCCAGCTCGCGACGGATCGCTACCGCCTCGGGATCGACCCGTACCTGAACGTCATCACCGCTCAAACCACGCTACTGAGCAACCAGCAAACCGACCTGAACCTCCGCATCCTGCAAATGACCACCAGCGTCCAACTGGTCAAAGCCCTGGGCGGCGGCTGGAACGTCACGCAAGTCCCCGCACCGGCCCAGCTCATCTCCAAGACGCTTCCTAGCCCGCAACCCGCGTCGAATCAGAAGAATTGACCCGTCGTCGCGCACAAGCCGCGCTATGGCGGGCTGTTGCCCGAATGGCCCATCGGCGTAATAATGGATTGGGCCTTCTCGACTGGCTCGGTACTTTTTGGAATACCGGCAAAATATAGTTTCGCTTTAGATTCGCCTTATGTATAATCCTCTTCCCATGAAGACCACCACGATCAAGAAGATTCTGCGGTTCGCTTTCTACTCCCTGCCGTTCTTTGCATTTATCGCGCACGGCACGGAAACTCGTGCCAGGATTGCCGGACCCCAAAACGCGAAGGATTTTTCCGTGCCGGGGAAGGTGGCCATTTACAAAAGCCATCGGGCGCAACTCGCGAGCCTTTCCCGCGTTCCGGCTAATCCTCCTAAATTGCCTGGCGAGAAACCGACCGCCCAGGAAGTGAAAGCCTACGTCCGGACGCAAGCTGTGGAATATGGCGTGAATCCGAAACTTGCTCTCTGGATCGTCAAGCACGAGTCCCAGTTCAACCCGCGCGCCAAGGGCGACGGAGAGGCGAGCCGTGGACTCTGGCAAATTTCAAAGATCTATCATCCTGAAGTATCGGACGCGACGGCTTTCAATGTCGCGTCAAGCACGGGTTGGAGTCTGGAGCGGATTCGATCAGGGAAGGCATACGAATGGTCCACCTACCGGTATTGCAGAACTCTGTACGCGGATTGCCCGTTCTAGTGGCGCATGCTTTAGCTTGTGGTTCTTCGTAATGAGTTAGGGTGTATGCGCATCACTGGAACCGCACAAGCGAAAGCATGCGCCACTAACCCTTCTGCACCGGCAAGTTAGCGGCTTCCCACCCTACAATTCCCCCGGCAATTTCGCTGACGTGCTCAAATCCCCCGCGCTGCAACAAACTGGCGGCGATGGAAGACCGGTAACCCCCCGCGCAGTAAACCAGAAGCGCCCTGTCCTTCGGAATTTCCCCAAATTTTTCCGCCAGATGATTAAGCGGAACGCCCAGGCTTCCCGAAATGTGCTTCTGTTCGCGCTCCCGAGGCGTGCGGACATCAATCGCGAGTGGCGCCTGAACAGACGATAAAAGCTCGGCTGCGAACGGCGCGCTGATACGCTCCGTAGTGACCGTCAGTTCCGGCCGCGATTTCAGACTGTGCAATCCATCCCGCAAATATCCAACAACGTGATCGAACCCGATGCGCCCGAGCCGTGTCGCCGATTCGCCCTCCCGGCCCGGGTCCGCAATGATTACGATTGGACGCTCCCGGTCCAGCACCGTCCCAGCCCAAGTCGCGTACTGGCCGCCAAGGCCGATGTTGATGCTGCCTGCCAGATGGGCCGCCGCAAACTCACCGGAATCGCGCGTATCGAGAATTTGCGCGCCGATCTCCTGCAAGGCCAGCACGTCGTCGAGCGTCATGGCATTCATGCGCTCCAGCGTTTGATCGAGCGTCGGCCGTTCCTGGCTGTTCAGCACGGCGTCATAGGTAAAATAGGCCGGAGCCTCCGGTTGATCGGCCGTCACCACCTGAATGAACGCTTCCTTGCTCATCGGCTGCAGCGCGTAGTTCAAGCGCCGCTGCTCTCCCAGGGTTGAAAACGTTTCCTTGCTCAGCGACTTCCCGCAAAGCGACCCCGCGCCGTGCGCCGGATATACCAGGCTCTCGTCCGGCAGCGCCAGCAATTTGTTGTGCAGCGAATCGAAGAGCATGCCGCCAAGCTCGACGGCCGACCAACCGAGCGCCGCGCGCAAGTCGGGACGCCCCACGTCCCCTATGAACAAAGTGTCGCCGGTCAGGACGGCATGCGGTTGGGTGTCGCTGACATTCAGATCGTATACAAGAATGGAAATCGACTCCGGCGTGTGGCCCGGCGTTTCGAGCACCTTAAGCCGCACACGCCCGAATTCGACATTATCGCCGTCGCGCATGGGAGTAAATGCGTATCCCGCTTTCGCCGCCGCGCCGAGATAAATGGTAGCTCCGACTCGGTCGCGCAGTTCCAGGTGCCCGGCAACAAAATCGGCATGGAGATGAGTCAGGAATACGTGTTTGATTTTGAGCGCGTGTTCGGCGGCGAACGCGATGTACTGGTCCGTGTCGCGTTGCGGGTCCACGACCGCCGCCGTGCCTGTCGCCTCGTCTCCAATCACGTAAGAGGCATGCGCCAGGCACGGCAGATAGAATTGTTTGAAGATCACTTCGTCTTCCCTTCCCTCGCGAACCGTTACTTCGGCTGGGGAACAATCCGCAGGTAGGGCCGTGGCGACTTCCAGCCCCCGGGATACTTCTGCTTGGCTTCTTCCTCCGTCACCGCCGGCAGAATGATCACGTCCTCGCCCTGTTTCCAGTTCACCGGCGTCGCCACTTTGTGCTTGGCCGTCAGTTGCATGGAATCAACTACGCGCAGGACTTCGTCGAAATTGCGGCCGGTGCTCATCGGGTAGCTGAGCATCAGCTTGATCTTTTTGTCCGGGCCGACCACGAACACGGTGCGCACAGTGGCGTTCGTCGCGGCGGTGCGGCCGTCGGAAGTGTTGCCCGCATCGGCCGGCAGCATGTCATAGAGCTTCGCAATTTTCAGTTCCGGGTCGCCAATCATCGGGTAATTCACCTTGTGGCCCTGGGTCTCCTCGATGTCTGCGGCCCACTTGCTGTGGCTCGACACCGGATCCACGCTCAGCCCGATAATCTTGCAATTGCGCTTGGTAAATTCAGGCTGCAGCCCGGCCATGTAACCGAGTTCCGTGGTGCATACCGGCGTAAAATCCTTGGGATGTGAGAACAAGATGGCCCAGCCGTCGCCGATCCATTCGTGGAAGTTGATCGTGCCCTGCGAAGTTTCGGCCGTAAAATTGGGTGCTTCGTCATTTATACGCAACATCGATTCTCTCCTGGTCTTAAGTTATCTGGAGAAGGGGATCCAGCGCCCCTCGCTCCGAGTATCCTGGCGCGATTCGCGCGCCAGCCTAAATTTCCAGCTTGAAACTACGGTCCGCGCATTCTACGCCTCCACCGCATTCGACGCAACGCGGTCGCCCGAAGATTCCGCCATATGAGGCCCGAAACTTCGGCCCACTCCCGCCTGTCACCCCTCAGACCAGTTAGCCGATAACACATCAAGCACAACAAACCACGGTACTAATGCCCCGCAAAGTTATTTTCTGCACTATCACCAAGGGGAATCCCACGTTGAGCTTTCGCTATTTGGCAGTAGGAGTTTCCAAGTGAATCGAAAGTGGATATCGCGCCTCGGCGACGTCAACAAAGAGCTCCTCCTCATTTTCTCGATCATCGCCGCCGCCGGGATCGTCAATTTCTTCATCGCAGGCCAGCGTTTGGTCCTGACTTTTTACAATCTCCCCACCCTTCTGGCTGCTTACTATTTTGGTCGCCGCCGCGCCGTCGAGGCGGCGGCTGCCTCCATCCTGTTTGTCACCTGGATTAACCTGATGAACCCGGCGGTTCTGGGTGGAAATCTGGAGTTGAGGACCCAGAGCCTCTTAACCTGGTCGGACCTTTGCGTCTGGGCGGGCTTTCTGCTGATCTCGGCCTATGCGACCGGGAGCCTCTATGAGTTGGGCAAGCGGAGACTGAACGAACTGCGGCAGACGTACTACGGCGTGCTGCAGATCCTGAACCAATTCGTCGGAAATGACAAATTCACGCAAAACCACTCTTACCGCGTGTCCGTCTACGCCACGAGCATCGCCGCCGAAATGCGCATGCCGGAAGACCAAATCGAGGATGTGCGCGCGGCAGCCTTGCTGCACGATATTGGGAAGCTGGAAGTCAGCCGCGAAATCCTTTACAAAGCCGCGCAACTCGACGACGACGAAATGAAAGAGATGAGAACGCACGTGGAAAAGGGCGTCCGGCTCCTCAGCCCCGTGGGCGGCTCGCTTCGCCGCGTTTTGCCCATCATCCTCGCGCATCACGACAGGTTTGACGGCTCGGGATACCATCCATCGAAAGGCGAGGAAATTCCCATCGAAGCTCGGATTATCACGGTCGCAGATGCGTATGACACCATGATCAGCGACCGCCCCTACCGCAAAGGCGTCACGCCAATCGAAGGACGCGACGCGATCCTCAAAGGCGTCGGCACCACCTTCGATCCCGCCGTCATCAAGGCATTTGAATCCGCGTTCCGCAAGCAAATGTTGGAAATCTCCGAAGTAATGGTGTAAAGGTGACCAGCCTCTGCGACTGGCCGCAGAGGAAGCTCTTCTGTTGACACTGTAAACTAAAACGTTTACGCTCCAGGGATGATCGGAGGCTTCCGGCATAAGGGACTTGAGGAAATTCACCTCACCGGCAAGACACGCCGCATCGGAGCCGATCAGGTCAGAAAGTGCGTGCGTATCCTTCAATTGTTGGAAGTGGCGGCACAGCCCGCGGACATGAACATCGCGGGATTTCGCTACCACGCCCTGCAGGGCGGCCCTAAACGCTGGTCCGTGCGCGTGACCGGGAATTACCGGATCACTTTCGGCTGGTCGGGCGAAATCGCCATGGATATCGATTATGAGGATTACCACTAGGAAGGAAATCATGGGGAGAAAGAACAGAGCGCCGCTTGTCCATCCGGGCGAGATTATCAAGGAAGATATCCTGCCGTCCGTCGGCCTGTCCGTGACGGCCGCGGCGAAAGCTCTGGGCGTGTCCCGCCAGATGCTTCACGACATTCTGGCGGAGCGAAAACCCCTGTCCGCAATCATGTGCCTGAAGGTGTCCCGTCTGTTTGGCGGCTCGCCGGAAATATGGATGCGTTTACAGGCCGCCTATGATTTAAGAAAGGCGGAACTGGACAAGAAGATTATGAAACGCGTCGCGCGGATCGTACCCGTAAAGCCGGATAACGAAGTTCGAGCCTGAATCATTCCAGACCGCGCGCCCCACCCTTTGCAGTTTTCAAAAGATGGCGATTTAGATTCGAAGATAACGGGAATGAGGAAATGAATAGTCCGAAAATCCCCGCCCCTGCAAAACCCGCACGGATGGGGCATGCAGCTCCTATTCCTTGCGGGAGAGCCGGCTGACGCCAACTTTACGGACTACTTCGAACCCCAACCGGAGATACAACTGAATGGCATCGAGATTGGCGCAACTTACGTGGAGCCAGGACACGATGCCATCGCGGCGGTGATTTCCGGCAAGCTGCCCGATAATGCTCGTCCCGTATCCCGTGCCACGATGCGCAGGATGCGTGCAAACGGCGCTCAGTTCCACGAATTCATCGATCATCAAGCGCTCTCCGCCCATCGCAACGAGCTTGCCGTCGACGCGGACTCCGAAATAGGAACCCATTTCGCAAGTCCTGTCCCGAAAGAAGCCGGGAAAAGCCAGATTCGTGAGTTCCACCATTTCGGGAGCGCAACCGCCAGCGAGCTGTTTAACATCCGTATTTGTGGCAGGCAGGTCGACTGTTGGGGGAAGCACCATCTGATAACAATCCAGCGATTGTTCGATGAAAAGCCCCGGCGCGGCTGAACCAGCCGGCCCAAAAATCCAGACGGATTCGCCCGGCGCAAGGAGAGAGCGAAGTTGATCGAAGGCTTTCCTGGTCGGCGACGCCACCGCGGCGAACGGGGCGATATCGGCAGGATACCGGCGAGCCTCCCCTAACGACACGGCAAACCGACGATGGGTCGATTCGAGCGCGTGCCATATCGGATCCGCAAAGATGCGCTCTGGAAGAGCGTGATCCATTGGGCCGTCTCGACGCGTTGGCGAACAGAAATCCTTCGCTCGCCCTGGACGCTATTCTCTGGGCTGCACGCGGACCAGATAACCGTTATAGTCAATATACCATACAGTAACTGGGTGCGTGGAAGCGTCAATGTAGGTCCGGCGGTCGTAGGCGAACGGCTCGGGCAGCTCGTAGACGTGCCACTCCCCGGTGTGCTGATTGTAGCGAACCATCTGCCGGCCGTGCAGCACGCCGGCCCAAACTTCGCCGTTCGCGTCGGGCTGCGCTTCATAGAAGTCCGTGTAGGGGCTCGGAGCGATCGGAGGAAGGTGCTCTTCGATCAAGCCCGTCTTGGCGTTGAGTTCGATCAGGGCGCCGTCGCCGCCGCCGAACCACGGATTGTCATAGGGATCGAACCCGCCGCGCTTCCCCGTCATCATGTGTTCGCCCGAGTTTTGTTTGATCCACTCCCCCGTCTTCAGGTCCATCCGTTCGATCGTGTTTCCCCAAGCCGGCAGCCCGCCCCCTCCGTAGTACTTCCCATCGGGGGAGATCAGATTGTCGTAGCTGAAGCTGACTTGCAGCGGGAAGCGTTGAACCACCTTGCCCGTTTCCGGGTCAATCTTGCGGACATTGTCGTCGCGGCTATCCCAAACGTAGCCGTCAGGAGTCAGGGAAAAGTTGCCGAAGCCCGGCGCGTTCAGAGGCACGGCATCCTCGATTTTCACCTGTGTGATTTTGCCGGTGGCGAGATCGAGCCGGTTGAGATTGTGGCTCCAGTTTTCCGAAAACCACGGGACGTCGTTTTTATCCAGCCTTACCGCGTGCGTTCCGGGCATGCCCTTCGGCGTCAGCGGAATCGTGTATTCGGTCACGATGCCGGTCTTCGGGTCGAGTTTTCCGACCAGGTCGGTCTTGTGACTCGTCCACCAGATGTTTCCTTTCGAGTCGCCCTGCGCATCGTGCAGCGCCAGCAGCGCTTGGGGCAATTCGTACTCGGTGACCACGACACGCGTGTCGCCGCCGCGCGGCCTCGGGAACGCGCGCATCGGCTCGTCCTGCGCGTTCGGGCCGCGAACGCGCGTGAGGAACTTTACCAGCGTCTGGACTTCCTCGGGCGACGTGCCGTCGCGGCGGGTGACCGAATTGGCTCCGCCGCCAGTCGTCGTTGTTCCCTTGATACGAATCACAAGCGAGGTGCCGGAATACTGCGTCATGCGGTCAACGATCAGGCCCCAACTGTGCTCGTCGTAGCGGTTGCGGAAAATCTGGTTCCAGGAGTGGCAGGCGGAGCAATTCTTTTGCAGCGTCGCCTTCTCGTTGGCCGTGCCGGGCATGTTCCAGAGCAGTTCGGCGCCGCTGAGCTGACGCTCGATCTCAGGAGTAGCCGGCAGTGCGTCGCTGTCCGAAACTTTCTCGAGCTCAATGTCATTGAGCTTGGTCGCGCCATCAATATGAACGGAATTGATGACGTAGGGTTTGAACAGCAGCGGGGTCGGGACGCGCAAAACGTAATCGCCCGTCTGCATCTTCGGAAATTCGTAATGCCCCTGTGCGTCGGTGTACACGGTGGTCCGCACGCCATTGGGCGCGATCAGCTGCACGCCTACTCCCTCCGGCGAATCCCCGCTCGGAATCTTCACGACTCCCGCCGCGCCGCCATTGAGTCCGCTCTGCACGGACCACTTGTTGGTCTCGGCGCGATACCACGGATTCGGCCCCGGATTTACCCCCTCGACGCAGCACTTTCCTTCCTTGATATAAGTAACAAGGTCGGCGACATCCGCATCCTTCAATGTCGTCCCGAACGCCGGCATTCCCGGACCGCCCTCCTTGATTTTTGCCGCGACATTTTCTTCGGTCACCGGATCGCCGGACATCAAGGAATCATGCTTGAACAATTCCTTCAGATAAGGGCCGGTCCGCGCGTACTGGTTGTGGCACATCCAACACTTGTAGAAATAAATGTTCTCCCCGCGCCCCGCGCCGCTATCGGCAATCACCTTGTAAGTGTCCAGCCGCGCCGAGCGCTGAAAATCGTCCGTGTGCATCACCTTGCTCGATGCCGACTGGGCCTGCGGCGGCGCCGCCTGCGACCGGCTCGCATTCCCCACCACGAGCAGAGCCAGCCCGAGGGTGAGCGTAGCCAGAACAATGACGCGCGTAGGAATGCGGTTATGATTTTTCATGGTGTCCTTTATGATCGGCAATCGCTGATTCAGACAGACTTCGCCACCATCGCGGAATACAACCATTAGCTATAGTTCATAAATTCAGAACTGTCAAAATATTTTCATTCGCGCGTTGATGGTGGCAACTGCCGCCTTCGGCATCCTGAAATTACGAATCGGTGCAGCAAGCCTAGAAACGCCGGCGTCCCGCCGGCAGCAGTTACGCCCGTGTAACATCGAAACAAGCCTGCCGGCCGGACGCCGGCGGTGCGACCCCCCCGACTCCAGGCGCGGCGCTGGAAGATGGAGGGTCCGGAAATCTATGTCCAAGCCGCTGAAGCATCGCGCACCGCGCGCGGGCCGCCTTGAATTTTTGCGCGGCCGGCACGCGGTGTCTTTCTCGATACAGATTTAGTTCCCGGAGTGATCCAGCTGAGCGTTCTCGTTTCCCGTTGAAGCTTTCGACGCTGTTTCCACAGTCTTGAGTTGCGGTACCGGCCGCTGCCACAGGACGCGCGCGTCAGGGGCATCGTTCGGATACGCTTCCGTTGATTCTTGCCCTTTCGGTTCCAGGATGACGTCCACCCGCCGGTTGTAGGCGAGCCAAGTCGCCTTCTTCTTGTTCTGCATCCATTTTGGTTGCGACTGCGAATCCTGCGATTGAAGGCTCGTGACTTGCTGCTCGGTCAGTTGGCTCGCCACACCCTCGGCACGAGTTTCGATTTTGTCCGCGGCGATTCCCTGGGAAATCAGGTAATTTTTCGCGGCTTCCGCACGCCGTTCGCTGAGCGCCTGGTTGTATTTCTTCGGCCCTCGGATGTCGGCATGCCCGACAACCATCAGCTTGTTTTCTTGATCGTACTGCTCGTTGTTCTTAAACGTGGCCGCGGCCCGGTCAAGTGTCTTTTTCTGGCTGGAGACCAGGCCGACATTTGGATGCTGGCGAACGGGATAGGCCGTGGGATAAAAGAGGCTTGCGAGTGTGACCGGCGGCGCGGGATCGATGGAGCCGACCACGTGCAGCGTCGCGGTTCGAGTGACTGTGCCGCCGCAAGCGTTCGCCGCGCTCATCGTATAAGTCACATTTCGATCGATGGCGCCGGTCCCGGTTCGGTCTGGGTCCGCGTCAATCTTGCTGCTTCCGCTGGTCGCAACGCTGCCGAGTGGCTGGATCGAGACTTGATTCGCGTTCGACGCCGACCAATTCAAGATCGCCGAATCCTGCTCGACCACTTTGTCGCCAATTTTGTGGTAGCGGATCTGCGGCTGGCTTAAAGCAAGCGCCGCCGTCGGCTGCGCGTTTACATTCACGCTTACCGTTTGTTCCACGCTGCCGCCGGGTCCTTTCGCAGTCAATTGATATGTTGTCTGATGCGTTGGGGTCACGCCTTGCTGGCCGCTAGCCGCGACATTCCCGATATTCGAAATCGCCGTATCCACCGCATCGCTTGACTTCCAGCTCAACTGCGTGGACTGCCCGCAATTCACCTGATCCGCCTGGGCGGAAAGTTCGGCCGTGACGGGAGCGATGGGCACCATTGCGCTGGCCACGCCCGCTTCGAACCGCGGCTCGGGCCCGAGTTTCAGGCCGGCCTTGAAATCCTTCGTCTTGGTTGCACCGTTATGATTCAGATCGACGATCACTCGTTCTCCGGCTTTCACCGTTACGGGGCCGGACCAGACCGTCTGTCCCTTCTCTGTGGCGGTCAACTGGTAGCTGCCGGGTTTCACGAGCAGCCACTGGTGCCAAATGAAGTTGTTGTCGAACTCGTCGGCGTGTCCCACAAAGTACGCGGGTGTCGTACCATTGAGCAAAACTGCCGCTCGCGGGTGGCCCTTCAGTTCGATATCGCCGAAGGGCCCGGTCACTTTGTCGCCCGAGGCCTGGAGGACGACGTCCATGTCCGTCGTCTTCTCTGCCGTGATATCCACATTTTTCGTTTGGGGAGTGTACCCGTAGTTGTCAACGCTGACGGCGTGGTTGCCGGCGCTCAATTCGATCGTCTGGCTGCCGTCGCGAATCGCCTTTCCATCCACGAAGACATACGCCTGTTTTGGACTCACGTGAATTTTCAATTTTCCAGTCGCTTGGCCGCTCTGCGCGAACGCGGGAGCAATGCCCAGCGCCAAGAGAGCCGCACCGACCAACGAAAACCCTAGGGGGGATTTGATCTTCATGACTGCGTTCTCCTTTTCGAACTTTCGAATTGTCTTCTCATAACCGGACGCCCTGGGAATATATCGCATTCCGATGTAATAGAAGCTCCGCAGGCCCCGCGGGTTGCCCGCCGGCATGCGGCGCGGTTGACAAAGTATATCGCTTTACGATATATAAGTGCAAGGGCGTGTCCTGCCTGTGGGGCAGACATGATTCTTCCCAACCTGCCGCATTACGAACCAGCCCCAACCGATACACAGGAGGATTGCACAATGACCAAGCAGTGGAAGTATGCCGCGATCGCCGTCTCATTCGCTTTCGTAGGGGCCGGACTGGCCGCTCTGACCGCCAGCGCCGCGCCGCGTTCCGAAAGCGCTAAATCCACCGCCAAAACCAAAACCTCGGCCACGATGATGTCGGACACGGATTTCGCCAAGGCCGCTGCGGAAGGCGGTCTCGCCGAGGTCAAGTTAGGAGAACTGGCTGAAGACAAGGCCACAAGCAAAACGGTAAAAGATCTCGGCCAGCGCATGGTAGACGATCACACCAAGGCGGACGACAACTTGAAAACCGTCGCCGCGAAGGACAACATCTCCATTCCCTCTCAAATGAATGCGAGGGATCAGGCAACGTATTCCCGCCTCTCACAACTTTCGGGGACCGCGTTCGACCGCGCCTACGCCCGCGATATGGTGAGAGACCACGAAACCGACATCGCCGTGTTCCGTCACGAAGCAAACGACGGCAAGGACGCCACCATCAAGAGCTTCGCCGCGCAAACCCTGCCTACTTTGGAGGACCACTTGAAAGAAGCGCGCCAAGTGCTCGAAAGCGTCACGCCGAAAACCAAGCCGCAAACTGAAAAGAAGCAATCTTGAATTCGACGGAATGAAAGATTCCGCGTCACGAAATCCGGATGCAATACGAAGAAAGCACTGAACCTTTCCTTTGATGCGGTGGGGACGGGCAGTAGGCAAGCCCGCTCCCTTCCGCCCCCGCATCGCCCAAATCCGAGGATTGTCGGACCGCGCTTCCCACATCAAAATTTGTCTTGACCCAAACCCCGCTGGCGTATACTCTGTACCGAGTACTTTGTACAGAGTACTCTGTAGGGGATACTCTATGACGGATAGCAAGCGCCCTCTCACGAACCCACTGGCTCTGGCCATTCTTGTTCTCCTCTACGAACGGCCCATGCATCCCTACGAGATGGCCACCACGCTGCGCGAACGCCGCAAAGAGAGCAGTATCCGGCTGAATTACGGCTCGCTCTACGCCGTCATTAAACAGTTGCTCCGGGAAAAATTCATTGCCGTCCGCGAAATCTTGAAAGAAGGAAAGCACCCTGCAAAGACGGTCTACGAACTCAGGTCCCTGGGGGAAGCCGAATTGATCGATTGGATGCGCGAACTCGTGAGTTCCCCGGCCAAGGAATATCCCATGTTTGAGGCCGCGATTTCGTTGTTGCCTGTCTTGCCGCCGGAGGAGGTGATTGAGCTTTTGGAAATTCGCATCGGGCTTCTGGAAAAAACCATCGACCAGATTGACGAGGAAGAACTCAAATGCCGTGAAATGAAGCTGCCGCGCCTGTTTTCGCTCGAGAGCGAGTATTACAAGGCGATGACGCTCGCGGAATACGAATTCTCGAAGGATCTGCTCTCCGATTTAAAACGCGATGCCGGCAGATTGCGAAGCGGCTGGACGGAAATGCGAATGCAGCATCTGGCCGCAAAAGCGGGCTCGAATGAAGCAAGCGTCCCCGCAGTTCCCAAAAATCAGAAAAGGAAGGAAAGCCATGAACGAAAAAACTCTTGAAACGTATCGCCCGGATCTCGATCCCAAGATGATGCGTTACTGGATGCGGCAAGGACCGAAAGCCGCCGCGTTTCTCTTGGTCATTCCAGGTTGCGCCATCATCGGCTACGGAGCCGGGCTTCTCGCGAACCATTCTCTGCCCTATAGCGTGATCGGCTTTGGCGCGGGTCTTTTGCTTTGGGGATTGATCGTTTCCTTTAGCCGCTAGCCACGAAAGGAGAATTGAAAATGGAAGCATCGGCAAGAAAACCGTATCGCGGGATTTCGATGGAGGGCGGGCTGGCCACCTGGTACGCCAAAATCACGCGGAAAGATCTCGCCGAATTCGAGCGCCTGGCGCGGGAACTCGCGATGGATCTCCCGGCAAATGCGCGCGTATTCGAGATCGCGCCGGGCCCCGGATATCTTTCTGTCGCTCTAGCAAAACTCGGGCCTTTCAAGATCACCGGACTGGATATCAGCCAATCGTTTGTCCAGATGGCCTCCGAGCATGCAAAGCGCGAAGGCGTAACGGCCCGGTTCATCCACGGGAGCGCGTCGGACATTCCTCTAGAGGATGGCATGTTTGACCTGATCGTTTGCCGCGCGGCATTCAAGAATTTTTCCGAACCCCTGAAGGCTTTGAACGAAATGCATCGCGTGCTGAAACCGGGAGGCCGGACGATCATCATTGACCTTCGCAAGGACGCGTCCTGGGAAGAGATTGTCGCCTATGTGGATGGGCTCCACATCAGCCGGGCGAACACCTGGATGACGAAATTTACGTTCAAGCACATGCTGCTGAAGCGTGCCTACACGGAAGGGCAAATGATCTCCCTCGCGGGTGAATCTGATTTCAAATCCTGCGAAATCAAGAAGGCGCCTGTGGGAATGGAAATCACTCTCGTTCGTCGGCAGCCACTTGCTGAGCAGGCGGCCTGAATTTCCGAGGGGTGCTTCCGGGAACGCTAATCTGCCAATTGGCGAACTTTAGCCCGCCAATCGCGAGATTGGGGTTCCCTCGGTTTATCTAATTCCTTTTATTTTCATAAACTTACAGAGTGCATTCCCTTGCAGGGCCTGTTCTGGAAACCTGCCCACGCGTCTTCTGTGCCATATTGGGAATGCCCCCGCATCTTAAGCTTCCCTTAAGGTTCGGAGAAATAGGCTGCGACGCGCAAAAGGGGGAAATCTGCGACCTTGCGTTCGCTTCCAGCGACTGGTCCATTGCGTTCGAAGGCGGATGCAGGGTGCGGGTTCAGGGGCGGCAGATAATCGTCTGCAAGAGACCAAAGACATTTAAAAAAAATTCATTCAGATAATTTTCATGTGGAATTGCTATGCTTCACGCGTCTACTGAATATGAGCTTCTTTTTTAGGGTTAGACTCTGCTTTTTTGAAGCAGATGCTGGAAATGCGCTCCGGCGCGGCAGGCAGCAGAGGCCGTGAGCGGGAGGAGACGGACTCCATGGGTCATTCATTTGGTCTTGTAGAAATGGGCAGGTTTAGCGGGGGGCTCGATGCCTGCTCCAGTGGCTCGTTCAATTCAATCAGGCGTTTTTCTCTATTGGCATTGGGCTTGGCGATTGCGTTGATCCTCCCAATCTCAAGAGCCGCGGCGCAGGCCACTTCTTCCTCGCCCAGCGGAGAATCAGAGGTACAGCTTCTTCAGCCAACAGGGCCAGGCCAGGCGGCGGCGCCTACGACGGTGACCTTGCAGGACGCGCTGGAGAGAGCGCGGAAGCTCGATCCTACGCTTGTGGGCGCGGTTTCCGATGCCAGGAGCGCACGGGAAGACCGGATCCAAGCCCGGAACGCCATGCTGCCGCAGATTACAGCGACGACGCAATACCTTGGCACTCAGGGAGATGGCGGGAAAATCTCCGACGGAAGATTCGTGACGAATGACGGTATTCACGTCTACCGCGCCTGGGGCGTGTACCATCAGGATCTCTCACCGGGCCTTTTGATGGGAACTGCGTACACACGCGCCAAGGCCGCCGAAGCGCTTTCCAACGCAAAGTCCGAAATCGCGCGGCGCGGGCTGGCCGTTACTGTGACAAAAAATTATTACGGCCTGGTCGTGGCGCAGCGCAAGTATGCAACCGCGCAGGCCGGGCTCGATCAAGCCAAGCATTTTCTGGACATCACGCAGGATCTGGAGCACCAGGGGCAAGCCCCCCACAGCGACGCTTTGAAAGCTGAAATTCAATACCGGATCCAGAAGCAGGCCTTTGACGAGGCCAAGTTTTCGATGGAAGACACGCGCCTCGGACTTGCCGTAATTCTGTTCCCAGACTTCAATGAAAATTTCACGGTTGTGGATGACCTGGACTCCGCTCCTGCTTTGCCCCCGTTTCCGGAAATCAAAGAAATGGCCGAAAAGCAGAACCCCGACATGCGCGTCGCCCTGGAGACGCTTCACGAGGCGGAGTTGGACGTGAAGCTGGCAAAAAGTGCGTTCCTACCCACGCTGACGGTCGATACGGACTACGGTATTGAGGCGAATTGCTTCGCGCTTCATTGCACTCGTGCATCGCTGCAAACGGACCCGGCGGTCGGAGTGGTTCCGAACCTGGGTTATTTCCTGACCGCGGCTCTCACGGTGCCGGTTTGGGATTGGGGGACGTTGCGGAGCAAGTTGCATCAGGCGGAATATAAGCAGGACTCGGCCAAGGCAGCGTTGAGCCTGGCCAAGCGAATGGATGTGAGCGAACTCTACGCCACCTATGACGAAGCAATTGTAGCGCGCGCGGCACTGGACGAATCCCGGAGCACGGCGGAACTTGCGGCGGAGAGCCTGCGTCTTACTAGCTTGCGATATCAGGGCGGTGCTGCTCCGGCGTCGGACGTGGTGGACGCGGAAACGGCGCTGGTGACAGCGCGGAATGCGTACGCGGATGCGCAGGTGAGGTATCGGACGCTGCTCGCGAATTTGCAGACATTTACGGGGAGTTTCTAACGGTTACCTGGATCAACGGATTGGCGCGTTTTTGTAGCGTCCGCCTTTAGGCGGGCACTCCGGGGTCAAGCAAATGCCCGCCTAAAGGCGGGCGCTACATGGCCCGGCTGAAACTTCGACCCACAAAGACTTTTTGCGGGATAAGTTGCAGGGAATCGAAAACATAATGGCAATGGAAGGAATTGGAGCGAAACAATGCAATTTCATTCGATGAAACAAATGGAAAAGGGGCGGATGGCCCGGGCTCTTGGCGTCGTTCTCGCTGCGGGGATCTTATTTTCGGGCTGTGGCCCGAAGGGAGAGGTCGAAGCGTCGCCTACCGTTACCGTGCAGGTGGACGCCGCGGAAAAAGGGCCGATCCAGCGGAAGGTCGTAACGGACGCGGTGCTGTACCCACGCGATCAGGCGGCGATCGTGCCCAAGGTCGTCTCGTCGATCAAAAAATGGTATGTGGACAAAGGCAGCCACGTGAAGGCCGGGCAGTTGCTGGGGGAGCTCGAGAATCAGGACCTGACCGGTGCCGCAATGAAGAGCCAGGGAGGCTTCGCGCAAGCGGAAGTCACCTATCAGATGCAGCTGCAGAAGAGCTCGCAAGATCTGAAGTTCGCCAAGCAGACTTTGGATTCGGCGCAGAAGTTCTACGACGGCCGCGCGGCACTGTACAAGGAAGGCGCGGTTTCGGCGAAGGATCTGGACGACGCTTCGGTGGCATTGTCTCAGGCAAAGAAT
>Ga0182024_10009273_pt1 | contig 20404 bp, 19 predicted proteins | sample P32metaG_FD_120480 | JGI IMG/M metagenome (GOLD analysis project Ga0182024, IMG submission 120480) | Permafrost microbial communities from Stordalen Mire, Sweden - P3-2 metaG (Illumina Assembly) | ecosystem: Environmental > Terrestrial > Soil > Wetlands > Permafrost | place: Sweden: Stordalen... | reverse complement strand
ACGATGGAAGATCTGCTCGAAGAGATCGTCGGCGAAATCCGCGACGAGCACGATGAAGGCGAAGAAGAAGCGATTCGCCGGCTGAGCGACGACGAGTGGGTCGTTGAAGCCGGTACGAACATCGAAGACGTCAACAACGCGTTGGGGATCTCGCTGCCGCACGAGGAGTTCGAGACGATCGGCGGCTACATCGTCGGTCTGTTCGGCCGCCTGCCGCGCGAGGCCGAGGAGATCGACGCGGTCGGCGGGATTCGTTTGCGCGTCGACCGCACGCGCGGCCGGCGCATTCTGGCCGTGCGCGTGATCCGGCACCAGCGCGAGGGCGCTGAGGAAGCCGAAGCCGCCAGCGCCCGACCGGCATGACGTCCCGGAGCTCGAGCACCGATGCGATCGTGCTGCGCGCGCGACCGCTCGGCGAAGCCGATCGCATCTACACGCTGCTGACCCGTGAGCGCGGGAAGGTCGACGCCGTCGCCAAGGGTGTGCGTCGCCCGCGCAGCGCGATGGGCGGTCGGCTCGAGCCGCTCGCGGAAGTGCGCGTCGCGTTGCACAAGGGGCGCTCGCTCGACGTGATCACCGAGGTTCGCACGATCGCGTCGTATTGGGAGGGCCTCGTCCGGCCGGACGCCTTGGCGACCGCGTCGCTGTTTGCCGAGACCGTCGACCTGTTCTCCGAGCCCGAGCTCGCTTTGCCGGAGATCTACGCGCTGCTCGGCGGGGCGATCGGCGCGGTCGCGGCGAGCGACGCGCCGGCCACGCTGGTGCCGCGCTTTCAGCTGCGACTGCTCCACGCGCTGGGCCTTGCGCCGGCCGATGACGCGTGCGTGCGCTGCGGCGCCGGGTTCGACGAGCACCCTTCGACAGGCTCAGGACAGGCTATCGCATGGCTCGATCTCGAGGAAGGGGGTCTGGGCTGCGAACGCTGCTACGGCGTGCGGGGCGAGGCGCAGGCCTTGAATTCCGACGACGTCGCGAACTTCCGCGCGCTCGGCGCCGAGCGCGGAGCCGGTGCCGCGCTGCGAGCGACTGCGCGCGTCGCGCGCGCCGCCGACGACATCGTCACCTGGCATCTCGGCCGCCGCCCGAAAGCGCGCGCGCTGGTCTACGAATTCTCGTCATGACCGTCATTGGACTCGACGTCGGAACGCGTCGCATCGGCGTCGCGGTCGGCGAAGGCACGTTCGCGTTTCCGCACGCGACGATCGAACGAACCAACGTCCGCGACGACGTTGCGGCGATCGTCGCCTTGGCGCGGGAACGGGGCGCCCGCACGATCGTGGTCGGCGATCCGCTCACGATGGCGGGCACGCGCGGCCTGGCCAGCGAGCAGATCGACGCCTTCGTCGCGCACCTCGCGCGCGCGTTCGACGGCACGATCGAGCGCGTCGACGAGCGCCTGACCACCGCCGCCGCGCAGAAGACGCTGATCAGTGCCGACGTCTCGCGCGCCAAGCGCAAGAAAGTCGTCGACCAGCTCGCCGCCGTGGAAATTCTCGAGACGTGGCAAGCCCGCAGGCCTCGGTGAACCGTGCCGGCCGCGCGCTGGTCGGCGTCGCCGTCGCAACGATTCTGTGCGTCGGCGTCATCGTCGGCGCGGCGTCGCTGTGGTTCCGCGACGCCGTCTACATCGACGATGCGCTGCCGGCCCAGCAAACCGACGTCGTCGTCCCGAGCGGTTCGACGTTCGGACAAGTCACGACGCTCCTGCGCGAGCGGGGCGTGCTGGCGCATCCGTTCGCGTTCCGTCTGCTCGCCCGGCTGCGGCGGGTCGACAGCGAGGTCAAGGCGGGTGAGTACCGCTTTCCCGCCCACCAGACGAGCGATGCCGTGCTGCAGCGGCTCGTGCGTGGCGACCAGTTCGCGATCTGGGTGACGATCCCCGAAGGCTACACGGCGCGGGAAATCGCGCAGACGCTGGCGAGCCGATCGTTGGGCGACGTCGGGCTCTACGAGCGCGCGTTCTTGCGCGCCGGCGGGGTCAGTATCGACGGCGCGCGGACGCGCAATCTCGAAGGCTACCTCTTCCCGAGCACGTACCTGATCCCGATCGACGACTCGCCGCAGGCGGTCGCGAACATCCTGGTCGACCAGTTTCGACACGAGCTGCCGATCGACGCGGAGCGCCGTGCCCGCGGTCTGGGGCGCAGCGTGCCGGACGTAGTGACCGTTGCTTCGCTGATCGAACGGGAGGGAAAAGTCGACCAGGATCGGCCCCTGATCGCATCGGTCATCTACAACCGCCTTCGGCTGGGGATGCCGCTCGAGGTCGATGCGGCAATCGAATACACGTTCCCGGAACATCACGACGTGATCACGAAGCGCGACCTGGCGATCGACTCGCCGTACAATACCTACCGTCACACCGGTCTGCCGCCGACGCCAATCGCCAATCCGGGCAAGGCGTCGCTGGACGCGGCGTTCGGTCCCGCCAAGAGCGCCTATCTCTACTACGTAGCCAAGCCTGACGGGCATTCGGTGTTCGCCAAGACGCTCGCCGAGCACAACGCGAACGTCGAGCGATACCTCAAGTAAGGAGCCTCTCATCGATACCAACGGCAGCCCGAACCCGAACGGCAACGGCGTCCCGCCGGGCGACGGCGCGAAACATCCGCTCGATCTCAAGGACATCCTCGAGCTGCACATGGAGGACGGCACCGCGCTGCGCTTCGAGGTCGTCGGCCTGGTGGAAGACGACGAAGGCAACGCGTACGCGGTGTGCTACAACGAGCAGTCCGATGAGTTCGCGGTAACCGACCAGTTCGGCGATCTGCTCGAAGACGAAGAGCTCGCGCAGGAGATCCTCGACGACTTTTTCGTGCTGGCCGAAGAGACGACGCCGCCCGGAGATCCCGCGTAGAGCCCGTCCTGAGCATGTCGAAAGGCCCCGTTCTGTTCCTCTCGGCGCGCGTCGGGGAGGGGCACAAAGCCGCCGCCGCCGCCGTCAGTGACCGGCTCGCCGCGCGCGGGATGCGCGGCGAGGTCGTCGACAGCTATCGCTACGCGGCGTCGCTGTTCTCGAAAGTGGTCAGCGACGGCTACATCGGGATGGTGCGCACGATCCCGCAGTTGTACGGCTTCATCTACAGCCGGGCCGAACGTGCGACCGAAGCCGGCGGCTTTCGCGTCTGGGCCAGCGAGTTCACGGCGCGCAACATCCGCGGTTTGATGCAGCGACTCAAGCCGAGCGTCGTCGTCTGCACGCACGCGTTCCCGTGCGGCGTGATGTCGGCCTACAAACGGCTGTACGACCCGTCGGTTCCGGTGATGGGCATCGTAACCGACTTCGTCGTCCACCCGTTCTGGATCTATCGCAACATCGACGCCTACGCCGTCGCAACGCCGGAGATTCGGGCGACGTTGGTCAGCCGCGGCATCGATCCGCAACGCATCGGCGTCGACGGCATTCCGGTCGATCCGCGTTTCGGTATCGCACCGCAGGACCGCGGCGCGCTGCGTGAAGGGCTCGGTCTTCCGCGCGATGCGGAGGTCGCGTTGGTGATGGGCGGCGGACTCGGGCTCGGACCCGTCGCCGCGACGGTGCGAGCGCTCGCGCGTTCGGCCAAACCGGTGCTGCCGGTCGTCATTGTCGGCAAGAACCGCCGGTTGGAGAACCGCGTCGCCGAGGAAGCACGCCGCGACGGCGACGACGTGCGCGTGCTCGGCTTCGTCGAGAACGTGTTCGACTGGATGCGCGCCGCCGACGTGTTCGTCTCCAAGCCCGGCGGACTCTCGACATCGGAAGCGCTCGCCGCCGATTTGCCGATCGTGCTGATGCGCCCGCTGCCGGGTCAAGAGGAACGCAACCTGCGCTACCTCGTCTCGCGTGGCGCCGCGCTGCAGACGACGCAGGGCGACAAACTGGTGCACACCGTGGACGAGGTGCTCCACGACGAACGCGTCGCAACACGCTTGCGCGCCGCCGCGCGCGCACTCGCGCACCCCGACGCCGCGGACCGCATCGCCGCGCGCATCAGTTCGATGATCCCGTCGGCCGCCGTTGTCGCGTGAGCCCCCGGGTAGGGAGCGTTCGGCGGGCGTTCGAACGCTCCGGTTTCGCGCCGCGGAGGGGGTGGCCGAGCGGCTGAAGGCGGCGGTTTCTTCATAGCAAAACAGAAGAAATAAATGGCAATCGTTATTGCGCCCGCATTTCTCGATCGGTTTCCCGAAAAGTTCGGAATCCGCACGACGGAATGCATTGACGTCGTGGAAAGCCCCATTCGTCGTAGCGCATTCATCTTCGCGGGGATGCAATTTGAGATCTACTACGGAGATCGGCGCGGGTACCCTTTTGTGGTAGTTTGCGGCAATCAGGGCAACGACCGTATCATCTATTACGCGTACTCCGTTCCACTGGACCTCGTCACGCGTCCCGACCGTGAGGACCTCGACCATCTCTTCGAGCTATTTGTCGAGCGATTTGGGCACGTCATCGAAGTAAATGGTTATCGATCTAGATGTATTCGTGGTGTTTACTTTCGAGTTACTGCAGAGTCGCTACCGGCCATTGAACTCTATCACCAGTTCAGGGTCGAGAATAGTGGCCAGAACTTTGCACTTTCCGTAACGGCTCAGGTTGACAAGCAGGTATCGGGCCTACGTGTTCGATGTGCGCTGGTATACTCTTTAGACGACGAAGCATACAGAACTTGGCTAAAGAGTGTAAACCTCTTGGAGTGGGCCGCTTCGGACCCACAGCCTTCTGGGCAGAGGGTACGCGTTGACGACCGAGGCGAGGATGCTGGACTTTCGGATGCAATTGCTTACACGCGCGGTTCAGACATGCGGGTTATGGCCGACCGTTTTCGGGAGTTAGCGACTAACATGTTACGCAAGGAGAGCCTTCAGAAGCTTCGTCCGACGCACCCATTGAGTAGGTTGCTCTCGGCGCTAAATGCAACTTATGACGAGGTGACCGCGTCGGACGGCGCGTTTCGTAGATGGCTATACTCGCTCGCGGAACTCAGTATCAATGCTGGAACGTGGGAGCGTACTGTCGACCCTGCGGACCTTTGGTCAATAATCGTTGATCCTCTATTGAAGAACAGAATCGAAGGTCGGTTAATCGACGAATCGCAGTACCACGACACCCTGGCGGAATTATATATATGGGGATCGATGCGACAGAAGGGAATCACCACGGAGCTTACCGACGATCCCGGAATGCCGGACCTCCGATTGTACGTGAGCGCATCGGACGTGGTTCCCGCCGAGGTAAAGGTCGTACACGAAGGCACGCTCCCCGCGGCAGTACGACGTCATATTGAGAAAGCAAATCGTCAAATCAAACGGTTTGCGCCCGATCGCGGCGGCATCGTGTACATGTTCTTCGAGCGAAGCGAGCCTGCGCGAGTCCAGATCGATGCCTCAGAGCCTGCGGGATTCTTGATCCCTTATCGCGAGGCGGCAATCAAAGTGCTGGCATCGACCATGTATCGTAGCGTGGCCTCTGTTGTGCTCATTTGGGACGAATACCTTGCGGTGGGGGAAAATGCAGATGGCCCGACCTTGTACGCGTTTAGGCGCCAATTTGAGGTCCTCCATCACAAGAGTGGTCGCCCAACAGGCCCACTTGACGAACGCATATATGAAGTTGGATTCTCGATGAGGCTTTGGGACATTCGTCAGCATAATATCGCGCGTAATTAGTTGTAAGATCGGAAGTGAGGCGCAACGATGGACCGCTCGCCCACGAGCTTCTAAGGAGTGCGATTATTGAGTCGGGGCCTTTAGCGATGAGGATGCGGAATCGGAGGCTCGCAACGCCAAACGGACGACCGACGCGGGAGCGGATGCCGAAGTTCGGTTGTTGCGGTCTCGAGGCCATCGTACGGGGACAGTCAGAGCAACCGACCGACGCGGGCAGGTAAAGAAAAAACCGCGTCGTAGCGCGGTTCTTACGGAAGTGGAGAGGTGGCCGAGCGGCTGAAGGCGGCGGTTTGCTAAACCGTTATACGAGTTACATCGTATCGAGGGTTCGAATCCCTCCCTCTCCGAAACCAACGGCAGGGATCACACCGGTCCCGCCGTATCCCAGGAGGTCGCCGCTCACGGCGTGCGCATGCGGTCGTAGCTCAATTGGATAGAGCAACAGGCTACGAACTTGTAGGTTGGGGGTTCGAGTCCCTCCGACCGCAGATCTACCCCGCTACGGCGGGGTTTTTCATTTCAGTTTCCGTTCGGTGTCAACACGATCTGACTATGCGTATAGTCGAACGTCCAATTGAAGTGGCGCAGGAAGTCGAAGCCGATCAAGCCGCTCGATCTGCCGAACGCTTCGTTCGGAGCAAAGCACGACGGCGCGCCTTTATAGTGAATCGGTCCGACTTGGATCTCGTCGAAGCGCACGCAGGTCGCCGGATACTCGGACACGCCGTCGACGCCGACGAAGTTCTCGCGATCGATGAAGGTGCCGACGTGACGTTTCTGCATCGCCTGCGGCAGGATGACGAAGAACGTGTTGCCCGTGTCGAGATAGACGTGGGACAAGGTCTCGTTTTGCAGCTTGATGGGGACCGCTGGGAGAAAATCGGAGAGGTCGACCGGAAACGCATTTGCGCCTTCTTTGGTCACCGGTTCATTCTGCTGCGGGTCGAGAACCGTCAGCTTTGCCTTCGCCAGATCGACGTCGACGAGCGCGGTCGCGAGCACGTCGAATCCGAGGATCCCGTCGGAGACGCTTTGCTCCCGCTCGTCGCGGTCGGATTGCGGCGCTGCGCGCTGCGCGATGACGTCGTGAAGCGTGTTGCCGCCGATTGCGAGCGTCGCGATCTGGACCTCGGTCGCGTTGACGACGTTCCTGTTCAAGCCGGTGAATGACGAGCGTCCGACGTCCTTGACGCTCGCGATGCGCGCGAAGCGATCGGAGAGCAAGATCCCGTAGGATCCCGAGTCGATCAGAAAGCGGCCGGTGTGGCCGTTGAGCGTCGCGTCGACGTACACCGCGCCGCTCACGACCTCCGCTTCGCGCCGAATCGTGATCGGGACGGTGCTCGGCTCGCCGAACGTCCACGTCGCCCGCGGCGCGGGTGGATGCAAGTCGGCGTCCGCGATTGCGGCATTAGCCTGGAAATTGACGACGCGATACAACCGAGCCGAGCTTCCGTAACGTAGCGCGTTGACATACCGCTTGTTCGGAGCAAACTCGCCGTAGGAGACGTCGTGGATCAGCTCGCGCTCGGCGGGGTCATCGGGCGAGAGCGCATAGCCGAGCAGCGCGCCGTCATCGCCGAGGTACAGATCGGCCGGGACGCCGCCGGGCGGCGTGATGCGCACCACCGACGCCTTGACGCCGTCGAACGTCACCGGCGCCTGCAGTGCGGCCGCCGTGTCGCCGAAGGCTTCTGCTTCGATGACGTCACGCGTGAGCTCGGTCGAAGCGGCGTGAGCGCGGACCGTGACGGTGAAGCCGTTCTCGTTCGAACGCCAAAAGAGGCGGCCGGTAAAGCCCGCATCGCCGAGGGGCCGGTCGTAGCCGAACGCGCTTTCCCGGTACAGCAACCCTCGGCGCACGATCTCGGTGCGGCCGCGGCGCGATCCGAACGGCTCGACACTCGCATGAGAGGCAGCCGCGGGCGGCGTCGCATCGATCGCCGGCGTGGCGTCGGCGAGAACGATGGTCTCGCGAAACGAGGTGAGCGTTCGGTCGCCGTTCGCCCACCCCATGAACGCCTTGTGCCGCGCCAGCAGCGCGGCCGCATCGTCGGTCACGCCGGCGAGTGGCAGTGCGCTCACCAGAATGACGACGAGAAGAACGATGGTGCGATACCCCCTCGCTATCACTGTCTTACATTCCGTTCGGTGTCAACACCAACTGGCCGTGCGCATAATCGAACGTCCAGTTGAAGTGCTGAAGGAAATCCATACCAATCAAGCCACCGTCCTTACCGAAGACCTCGGCCGACGCGAAGCACGTTTCGACCCGCTGGTAGCGGTACGGACCAATCTCCAGCTGGTTGATGCGCGAGCATTTCGCCGGCACCGATGTCGGACCGTCGACGCCGACGAAGAAGAGATTGTACTGGAACTCCACCGGCGCGCCGGAGAACGGATCGGTGATACGCGCCGAATCGGTGAGCGCGACCACGCGCCCCGTGCGCGTGAGATCGTCGCTGAGCGCGACCAAGAAGTCGTCGCCGCTGTCGAAGACGGCCTTCGTCGTAACATTGCTGACGCGCAGCGAGATACCGGGCTGTCGTGAGGCCAAGTTGACGGGAAAGGCGTACGCGCCTTTGGCGACCGCCGGCTGGAACGCGTCCGGATCGAGGATGCGAATCGTGCGATCGGGGAGGTTCACGTCGACCAGCGCGCCGGCCAGGAAGTCGTAGCCGAGTATCCCGTCGATGCCACCGCCGAAACCGCCCCTTGCGACCGAGACGATGACGTTCGAAAGCGTGTTCTTGCCGACTTCGAGAGTGTCCACGCGAGCGAGCCGCGCTCCCACGCCGCGCCCATTGATCCCGAAGAAACCGGTGCGCCCGAGGACGGTGAGCTTCTTGGTCAGCTTGTCGGTGAACGAGCTGTAGAGCAGAATGTCGGCGCCGTCACCCGAGTCGAGCAAGAACGTTCCCGGCGTTCCGTTGATCGTGGCATGGACGTGCACCGCCTTACCGGGCGGTAGGAATACGTACGGCGGCGTCCGGGTGACGAACTCGATCGGCGCCGGGTCGGTCGAGGCGAACGTCCATTTCGGCTTCGGAACCGGCCCGCGCAAGTCGTCGTTCGTCACGTCTTTCACGGAACCGTCGACCAGTTTGAACTCTCCGCGGCCTGCCTTGAACGCGGCTGGGACGTGGACGCCCGGCGCGATTTCCTTGTAGCCGATGATGTCTTCCACGTTGTGGCGATAGTGGTCGTCGGGATCGTAGGTGATTTGTACGTACGCGCCCGTGGCTTGGTCGACCGCGACTTCCGCCGTCATCCCCGAGGGCGGCGTCACGCGCACGATGTCGCACGCGATGCCGTTGACCGTCCGCGTACCGCGCGATTCGAGGGTCGCATCGGCCAACTGACCGCTATCGAGCTCGTTTTCGGTGAGCGCGAGCCGGCCTTGATCCTCGAGCAGCAGCACCGTATAGCCGTTCGCGTCGGCGGACCAAAAGGCGCGGCCGGTGAAGCCGCGTTCGCTCGAGGATCCGTTGGTCGACCCGAGTTGGTGAAAGAGTGCGCCGCGACGGTAGATCACCGTTTCTGGTGCACTACTTTTCGGGATGTCGGCTTCGTCGGGCCCGGGCGTCGGCGGCGGCGTCGCGGTCGCGTCGCGCTCCCAGCGGTAGCGCAGCACCACTCCCGGCGGACTGCCGACGTATGAAGCGTGGCGCGCCAGCACGGCGGCTGCACCCCCCTGCGCGGCCGTCGAGGGATGAGGGATCGCAACGAGCGCGAGCAACGTTGCGACCGCCAGGGTCAAAAGCACCCGGAACGTCATACGGAATAGTTGGCGATGTATCGGCCATTACGCCTGCCCCAGCGACCGTGCACCCGTGGAGGGTCTGGACGGGTTCTGGATAATCGACGTGCGGCTCGTGAAGACGTACGGCGGCTCGGTAGCTCAGCGGTAGAGCGGGGGACTCATAAGCCCTAGGTCGTAGGTTCAAATCCTACCCGAGTCAGGAATTTCTCTCGAGGTAACCACATGTCGACGATCCCCTGCGATTTCTGCCCGCACCCGGTTGACCGAGCGCAAATGGAAGAGATCGAGATCAGCCACTACGTGCCGGATAGCTCGGGGGACGATTTGGCGTACGCGCGGACGTATTTCTTCGGTCATCCCGATTGCGTGCGCAAATTCTATCGCGGTCTCGTCGAACACAAGCTGGACCTCTTCAAGCACATCCCGACGACCGGTCCCACCGGCCCGACCGGCCCTGCCGCAACGGAAGACCGCGGCCGCTAACCGAAAACTGCCTACGATGGTCTTGCCATCGCCAAACCGCACGTGCTTGCGATAATGGCGCCATCCCAGGAGGCTGACCCGCGTATGCGGGTCATGCCGCGGGTTCAGCGAGTGAAGCGAGATGAACCCTGCTCCCGTAGCTCAATTGGATAGAGTGTCGCCCTCCGAAGGCGAAGGTTGCCCGTTCGAGCCGGGCCGGGAGCACGTTTCCTTCATGCGCCGCGCGCTCGAGCTCGCGGAGCTAGCGATGTCTGCCGGCGACGTTCCGATCGGTGCCGTGCTGGTCGTCGACGGCCGCACGTTCGAGGCGCACAACGAGCGCGAGGCACGTCCCGATCCGACGGCGCACGCGGAATTGCTCGTCATCCGGGCCGCGGCGCAGGCATTGAACCGGTGGCGTATCGGCGGCACGCTGTACGTCACCAAAGAGCCGTGCGCGATGTGCGCCGGCGCGCTCGCCGGTGCGCGTATCGAGCGCTTGGTCTACGGGTGCCGCGACCCCAAGGGAGGGGCGGCCGGTTCGGTCATCGATATACTCGGTTCGGCCGCCGTGAATCACCGCGTCGACGTTGTCGACGGGGTGCTCGCGGAAGAAACCGCGGCGCAACTCCGCGAATTCTTTGCCAAAAAGCGGCGCACGGAGAGGTGGTCGAGTGGTTGAAGGCACCCGCCTCGAAAGCGGGCGAACGTTAATAGCGTTCCGAGAGTTCGAATCTCTCCCTCTCCGCCACGAACAACAGGCACAGAGTGCAGCGCTCTCTGTGCCTGTTGCTTTCTAGCGCAGCGCGACCTTCGGATCGCTCGGCGTCGCCGGAAACGAGAAGTCGTGATTGGTCGCGTCGGCCGAAGCGGTGACGCGGCCGATCTTGAGCGGTCCGTAAAAGGTGTGGGTGTATGCAACGTGGCGCACCAGCCAGTGCGAGTCGAAAACGCCATAGTCGCAGGCGAACGTCGTCGTCGGACCGATGTAGATGACGCGGGTCGGCAGGTTCGTCGCCGTATCGACGTAGACGTCGTGGATGTAGAAGTCCGAGCTGTTGCCCAGGGTGAGCGTCGGCAGCGCATCCATCTGGATGTGCGCGATGCTGTCGGTACTGTCGGCGGCATACGACGCGTGATAGTAGCGCAACGAGACGACGACCACGTCGGCGTGTGAGGTTTCGCGCGGATCCTTGAACGTGAGCGGTGGGCCCGGCTCGACGTAGCTGAGCAGATCGCGCCGGTTGCCGTTGAAGGTCACCCGGAAGTATGACAGCGCGTCGAAGGTCGGCAACAGCGGGAAACTGTGCGCGTATTGGCGCTGGCCGTTCGGCAGGTCTTGCAGGACGGCGAAATCATCCTTGGTTCGCGACTCGACCGAGCGCAAGACGATCTTGTGCTGGCGCATCGACGGGACGTCGACGACGACGTCGGTCTTGTACGCAATGTACGGGGGCGAGTTGGCGAAGGCTGCCGCGGCGGCGTTCGCGGCGAGCCGAAACTGCGCGTCGGCGGCGGTCACGCGAGCTCGAACAGGAGGGTCGGGAGAACGATCAAAAGCGCCGTCATCGTGGCTGACTCTTCGCGAACAACGTACGTCGGTACCGCTCGGTTCCTCACCGCGGCCGGTGCCCGGGCGGTGCTCGACGCCTCGCTGGCCGAAGCGGAGCGGATCGGCGTACCGCAGTGCGTCGCCGTGGTCGACGCCGGTGGGCACCTGCTGGCCTTCGGGCGCAACGATGGCGCACAGATCGCATGCATCTCGATCGCGGTCACCAAGGCGACCTCGGCCGCCACCCGTAAACGGCCAACGGGGGACGAGGGAGGCGGGGATATGCTGGCCACGATCCGTTCGGCGCTGGCCGCCGACCGAATGACGGGAATCGGCGGCGGCATCCCGCTGATCGTCGACGGTGACGTGGTCGGCGGCGTCGGGGCCAGCAGCGGCACGATCGAACAGGATACCATCGTTGCGCGAGCCGGAGTCGCCGCGCTGGCGTGACGACGCTGGCGGATCGTCGCAACTCGACCTTTGAACGCGACGCGGTCTCGCTCTGGCGCGCGATCTCGGACGGTGATGCGTTCGATCGCGACGTCGGGTTGCCGCGGGTGCGCTACCGCTTCGAGCCGGACGAGAACGGTGCGCGTGATGCTCATGCGCAGATTCGCCTTGCTGCGGTGTGGCTGTCATGGGATGAACCGGCATGCACGTGGGAAGCGCCGCGGCGCATTTCCGTCGAGCGGCGCTTTCCGCGCGGACCGATCGCGCGCTACGCCGCGGCGCTCTCCGTCGCGGCTGATGATGAAGACGGCGCGCGCGTTGAGCATAGCGTCGAGATCGACACGCGCAATGCGTTCGGTGCACTGCTCGCGCGTCCACTACTGGCCTACGTTCGTCTGCGCGTCGAGCGAGCGTGCAGCCGTGCCGCGCGCCGCGCAGCGTCGATATCACGCGACGGAGCAGGCGACGGCGTCGCCGTCGTGCCGGCCGCGACCATTTCCGGCGTCGCGCGTTTCGTGGATGCCTGCGAGGCTTTGCGCTCGCACACCGAGGACGAACCCGCGATTGCGGCGCGCTTGGCGGCGCTGGTCGAGCATGCGCCGCGCTCATCTCTGCAACGGCTGCGACCGCACGAGCTCGCCGATGCATGGCAGTTTCCGCACGAGCACGTGACGGCGGCGATGCTGGCCGCCGCGCGCGCCGATCTTCTGACCACGGCATGGATGGTCATCTGCCCGCGGTGTCGCGTTCCGCGCGCCGCGTACCGCACGTTGGCGGAACTCCCGCCGACGGTGCAGTGCGAGGTCTGTCAGATCATCTTCACCGCCGATTTCGATCGCAACGTCGAGCTCACGTTCGGCGCGCCGCCGGCGAATAACGCCGCGCAGGCTGCGCAGCCGCGCGCGCTGCGGCCTTCCGACTCGCGCCAGATCGTCGCGCAACGCGTGCTCGGAGCGGCGACCGCGGCCGAGATCGAGGTCGATCTCCGTCCGGGCGCCTACGTCGTGCAGGTCTTGCCCGACCGCGTCGCACGGTTCACCGTCGAAAGCGACGCCGGTTCCGCGATCCTTTCCGCGCGCATCGAACCGGCGCGCGTCAACGCCGATGCCTCTGTCGTGCGCGCCGGCAGCGTCCGATTGCAGGTCACCAACGTTTCGGCACGCGACGTAGTCGTGCGCGTCGTCGAAGCACCGCTGGACCGAACGATGGCAACCGCCGCGCGGGTGACCGCGTTACAAGCGTTCCGCGACCTGTTCCCCAACGACGTCCTCGCCGGTGACGCGCAGGGAACGATTCGGTCGCTCACCTTCGTCTGTGCCGACGTCGTCGGCCTGGAGCGCATCGTCGGCGAACTCGGCGACGCACAAGTCGCGCGGCGCGTGCGGGCGATCGTGAGCGCGCTGCGAGAGATCATTGCGGCCGGTGGCGGGGGGCTCGTGAAGAGCACCGGCGACGGGGTGACCGCCGTCTTTTCCGAGCCGCGCGATGCGGTTGGTGCCGCGTTGCGATTCGCCGCCGTCGCGGCGCCGCTGGAGCTGCGCGTCGGGCTGCACCGCGGTCCGTGCGTCGCCGTTACGGCGAACGGCCGGCTCGACTACGTCGGCGCGACGGTGAGCACGACGGCGCGGCTGGCACGCGTTGCACGCGCCGGCGAGCTGCTGCTGACGGATGCCGTCGCCGACGATTCGGACGTGGCCGGAATGCTGCCGCCGGGCGATCGCGGTGTCGTGACGCTGCGCGGCGTACCGCAGCCGATCGACGTGACGCGCCTGCGCGGCACAGCTGTTGCAGCACTGCGATGAGACCCGCGAACCCGCTTTACGACGATCCCGAGCTCGCCGAGGCCTACGCGCGCGTCAGCGCGGCCAACGTGTGCAATGCCGCCTACGAACGTCCGGCGGTGCGAGCCGTTTTGGGCGACGTGCGGGGTCTCGATGTGCTCGACGCCGGCGCCGCCGCCGGCGAACACAGTGCCTGGCTGGTCGCGAACGGCGCGCGCGTCGTCGCGCTCGATGCCAGCGAAACGATGGTTCGCTTGGCGCAAAGGCGCCTGGGCGATACCGCGCGCGTCATTGTGGCCGATCTCGCCGAGCCGCTCCCGCTCACGGATCGAACGTCCGACCTCGTTCTCTCCTCGCTCACGCTGCACTACGTCGCCGATTGGCTTGCGCCGCTGCGTGAGTTCGCGCGGGTGCTCCGGCCCGGTGGCCGCCTGGTGCTGTCGACGCATCATCCGAGCGCGATGCTCGAACCGGATGAGGACTACTTCGCGGTGCGGCCGGTCGACGATGCGTTCAGCGACTACGCGGCCGAAAAGGTAGCGGTGCGCTACTATCACCGGCCGCTCGAAAAGATCGTCGACGACGTCGTCGCGGCCGGGTTCGTCGTGCGCGCGCTGCGTGAACCGCGGCCGACCGCTGAGGCGGAACGGCTCGACCCCGAGCTCGCTCAGAAGCTGCGGACGCGTCCATGGTTCCTCATCGTCGACGCGGAAACCGTCGCGCGATGACCTATGACCAGAAATCGTATGAAGCGTTCGCGGTCGGCGACACGTCGTCGTTCTCGAAGACGATCGGCGAGGCCGATGTGTTGTTGTTCGCCGCGGTCAGCGGCGACAACTATCCGCTGCACGTCGACGCCGAGTACGCCAAGACGACCCGCTTCGGACAGCGCGCCGTTCACGGCATGCTCTCGGCGAGCTTGGCCTCGACGGTCGTCGGTCTGTTGCTTCAAAAGCCGGGCGGCATCTACGTCCAGCAAACGCTGCACTTTCGCCGGCCGGTGTTCCTCGGCGACACGCTGACCGCGACGGCCGAAGTGACCGAGCTGCTACCCGCCGAGCGGCGCATGCGCATTCACGTGCGCGTGACGAATCAGCATGGCAAACCGGTCGTCGAAGGCGAAGGCCTCATCCAAAAAGACGAACTTTAGAAGAGCGTCGGCGCTTCCTCGATCGGTTCGATCGCGCGCGGATCTTCGAAGGTCGCGCGGTTCAGCTCGGGTGTTACCGGATACGAGCTCATCCGAGCGGCATCGAAGGGAACGAGGGTGCGCAGGGCGTCGTCGACCGGTCCGTTGAGCCAGCGCTCGATCGCGTCGTCACCGAGGATCACCGGCATGCGATCGTGGATCGTCGCGCAGAGCGCGTTCGGCTCACAGGTGACGATCGTGCAGCTTGCCGGCGCGTCATCAGTGGTTCCCCAACGTTCGAAGAGTCCGGCGAAGACGAACGGTTCGCCGCCGTCGACGACGAACCGGTACGGCCGGCGAAACTTCTTCGAGCCGCCCCATTCGTAAAAGCCGTCGGCGAAGATCACGCAGCGTCGCTGTTGCAGCGCGTCACGGAATGCCGGCCGCGCGGCCAGGGTCTCGGCGCGCGCGTTGATCAACTTCGGTCCCTCGTTTCCGTCAGCACCCGCGCCGGTGACGAAGCCCCAGCGCATCGGCTCGATCTCACCGCCGGCGTCACCGCGCGCCGCCAAGGCGTCCTGGGTCGGCGCGATGTTGAAACGCCGCTCGACCGAACGGCGTAGCCGAAATTGCGGATACCGGTCGGTGACGCGACCGGGCGATGCGAGCGAAAAGCGAGCGCACATGGACGCGCGACTTCGGCGGCTCCGAGGTGGGCACCCGGGCTGGTATGGCGGTCACGCGGGTCGTGGTCGCGGAGGACGACGCGTCGATCCGCGAACTGTTGGTGCACCACCTCGAGACGGAAGGTTTCCGCTGCGAGCAAGCTATGGACGGCCCGGGAGCGCTTCGTCTTGCCCGCACGGGGCCCGACGCGCTGATCCTCGACCTCGGCTTACCGGTGATCGACGGCTTCGAGATCGTGCGCACCCTGCGTCGCGAAGGACGCGATCTGCCGATTCTGGTGCTGACCGCGCGCACCGCCGAGATCGATCGGGTCGTCGGACTCGAGATCGGCGCCGACGACTACATCCTCAAACCGTTTTCGCCGCGTGAGATCGTGGCGCGCATCAAGGCCGTCGGCCGGCGCACGGGGATGACGTCGACGACGATCCCGGTGACGCTGACGTTCGATCGGCTCGAGATCGACCAGGCGGCGCGCGAGGCGCGCGTCGACGGATCCAGCGTCGGGCTCAAGCCACGCGAGTTTGCGCTGCTGCTCGAGCTCGCAACGAACGCCGGCGTCGCGCTGTCGCGCGCGACGCTGTTGGAGCGCGTTTGGGGCTACGACTTCGACGGTGACGCGCGCACCGTCGACGTGCACGTGCGGCGCCTGCGGCTCAAGCTCGAGGAGCAGGCGCGGTTGCCGCCGCTCGTCCACACGATTCATGGTTACGGGTACCGGTTTGCACGCGGCTGAGATCGGCGGGCTGCTGCCGCGCTTGGTCGCGTTCGAACGACGGCTCGGTGGACCGGCGGCCGACGCGCGGCCGATTCTGGTCGTTCGACTGCCGGAGCTCGAGCGCGTCGCGTGGCGCCGTGGCCTGCGCGCGGCGCGTGCGCTCGAACGGACCGCGACGGCGGCGTTCTCCACGGCCGTTTCGCGCGTGCTGCGGGCGGACGACCTCGTCGCCCACGATGCGGGCAGCGACGTCTTCGTGGCCGCGCTCGTCGCTGCGAACCGCGAGGGGCACGGCGCCGCCGCGCCGATCGACGTCCGCTCCGCACTCGCCCGCATCGCCGCGACGATGGAAGCTACGACCCGGCTCGAGGTCCGCACCGGCTGGACGACCTACGATCATGCGAGCGACCGCGGCTGCATCGACGCGGTGCTCGAACGCGCGCTGGTGCGCGGCGTGCAGGAGCGGGAGCGCTATGCGTTCTTCTCGTCGCTCGGCCACGAGCTGCGCACGCCGCTGTCCTCGATTCGCGGTTACCTCGAGACTCTACTCGATCCCCAGGTCGACGACGAGACGCGTGTGCGTTTCGTTCGCATCGCCTACAACGAGTCGCTGCGCCTGGGCCGCCTGGTCGACGGGATGTTCGAAATCTCGCTGCTCGATCTTCACGCCGACCGCACGGGTCCGGCGGTCGGATCGCTCATCGCGGCGATCGACGGCGCGCGCGACGCGTGCGTGGCCGCCGCTGCGAAGCGTCACGTGACGCTGGTCGTCGGAGCTATTCCACCACTGCGGGTTGGGATCGATACGGATCGCCTGACTCTGGTGCTGGTGAACCTCATCGACAACGCCGTCAAACACGGGCGATCGGCCGGCCGTGTCGAGGTTAACGCCGCAGTCGACGGTCGATTCGCGCAAGTCACTGTCGACGATGATGGTCCCGGCGTCGGAATCGAAGACCGCGACCGGATATTCGCGTTAGGCGAACGCGGCGCAACGACGGCGGAGGGCAGCGGTATCGGTCTCGCCCTTGCGCGCTTGATGGTTGAGCGCTCCGGGGGGCGCATTGATCTCGTGGGCTCTGATTTCGGCGGCGCCCGCTTTATCGTGTCGCTGCCGCAGATCTAGTCGCCGCCGAATCAGCTACCGGGACACGGAGCGGGGCAAAGCTTGGCTTGGAATTGCTTGGCGACGGCGAGCGGAATGCCGTAGCGCTTCACCATCATCGACGCGTAGGTGACGCCGCCGTCGGTGCCCAGGAACTTCCACGAGCTGCCGACTTGATGCAGCCACGCCTGCGCTTCCGCGTTTCCGCCGCCGGTTCCGAACGAGCACTGCGCCCAGCTCTGCACGATGAAGCACGACGGCTGCTCGATGTCGGTCACGTGAATCGAGCGGAAGTGTGCGATGAGCGCTGCGGTAGCACCCTTCTGCGCTGCGGTCGCGGCGAAGGCCGGTGCGGTCAACGCGAGCCCGAGCGCCGCGATCAGAGCGCCGGCGCGGGGGGCGTAAGACGCAAGGGTCGTCATTGAAGCCTCCAACGGGCGGCCTGTTGGCCGCTGAACACCCGCGTGCGCCGAAACGGCGTTGCGAAGGTTACCGTGTCGAGCAAGCGGCCTCCTGTCCATCACGACGGCTTCGGCTGCGGCGGTGCCGGCGGCGCTCCGTCGCGAACGCACTCGACCTTCAGCGCATTTTGCGCGAGGACTAGTCGGGCAGGGCGAGCCGGATGGGTTCGCTGCCGTCGGAGAAATGCAGCACGATCTCACCGTCGGCCGTGCGCACGACCGACGCGGGCACCGAGCCGGCCGGCGCCGGTGCGTGACCGTTCGACGGCACGGCGGCGGCGCGCTTGCGGCGCGCGAGCCGCTCGCGCATTCCGGCGAACGCGACGTAGACGACCGGCACGATGAACAGGTTGAGGACCGTCGAGAGAATCATCCCGCCGAACACGGCCGTTCCCAACGAACGGCGACTCGCCGCGCCTGCGCCGGATGCGAGCACGAGCGGGACCGTCGCGAGAATGAAGGCGAGCGACGTCATCAGGATCGGGCGCAGCCGCGTTTGTGCGGCCTCCCGAACGGCGGCTGCCGCGTCGAGCCCGGAGCGCCGGCGCTGGTTCGCGAACTCGACGATCAGAATCGCATTCTTACTGGCCAGCGCGATCAGCATCAGATAGCCGACCTGCGCGTACAGATCGCTCGGCAGCGAGCGCAGGTCGAGCGCAAGGATCGCGCCGAGGATCGCGAGCGGCACCGAGACCAGGATGATGATCGGGTCGCTGTAGTTCTCGTAGTTCGCCGCCAGTACGAGGAACACGCATAGCAGACCGAGCCCGAAGATCACCAAGGCTTGACTGCCGAACTCGATCTGCTCGAGCGAGATCCCGGTCCACTCGTAGGTCAAACCGGCCGGTAGCGATTTGGCCGCGGCCGTCATTGCCGCCAGCGCCTGGCCCGAGCCGAAGCCGGCCGCGGGAACGCCGTTGATCTCGATCGAGCGCATGAGATTGTAGTGGGTGATGATCGGCGCAACCTGGTCCATGTGGGTGCGCACCAACGACGAGAGCGGAACCGTCGCCGCGACCTCCGGTCCGGCCGCATTCGTCGTGCGCACGTAGATTCGGTCGAGCGCGCTCAAGCGGTCGCGGTACGTCGTGTCGGCCTGCACGTACACGCGGTACGAACGGTTGAGAAAATCGAAGTCGTTGACGTACTGCGAGCCCAGATACACTTGCATCGCCGCGAAGACGTCGCCGATCGGGATCCCCAGCGTCGCCACCTTCTCACGGTTCACGTCGACCACCAACTGCGGGCTGTCGTCGCGAAAGGTCGTCGACACGTTGCGCAGCGTCGGATCACGCCGCGCTTGGGCGATGAGACCGCGCGCCGAAGAGGTCAGTGCGGGGATACCGAGATTGTCTTGATCCTGGAGCTCGAACTGGAAGCCCGCCAGGTTGCCGATACCGCGGATGGCCGGCGGATTGAAGGCGAGCACCGTGGCGTTGGCGATTTGCGCGAGTTGCGGCCGCAGGCGCCGCATGATGCCGTCGGCGGACTGACTCACTGCCTTGCGCTCGTCCCACGGCTTGAGCGAGACGAACATCAAGGCTCGGTTCGGCGCGTTCACCCCGAATTGCGTCCCGTTCGGCTCGAACGTCACCGCAATCTCGGGGTATTGGTTGAGGATGCCTTCGATACGCCGCGTGACGGTCTCGGTCTCGGCCAACGAGGCGCCTTCGCGCAACTGCACCGTCACGTAGAAGAAACCCAGGTCCTCGTCGGGCAGAAAGCCCGTCGGAATCGTTTGATAGGCGACGTACGTGCCGACCAGACCGACCACGAACAGCCCGAGCACGACGACCCGCCAGCGCAGCAGCGCGGGCAGCAAGGCGTGATAGCCGTTGCGCGTCGCGTCGATCGCGCGGTTGATCATCCCGTAGAATCCGGTGCGGTGGACCTCGTGATTGCCCAGGAGCAACGCCGAAAGTGTCGGCGTGAGGGTGAGCGCATTGAAGAGTGAGATGGTGATCGCGCACGCGATGCTCAGCGCGAACTGTTTATAGAGCTGGCCCGTCGTTCCGGCGAACGCGGCGACCGGAATGAATACCGCGAGCAGCACCAGCGAGCTCGCCACCACCGCGCTGGTGATCTCTTTCATCGCCGCCGCCGCGCCGGCGAACGGTTCCATCCGCTTCTCGTTGACGAAGCGGGCGATGTTCTCGATGACGACGATGGCGTCATCGACGACGAGTCCCGTCGCCAGCGTCAGGCCGAACAAGGTTAGCGTGTTGATCGAGAAACCGAGTACCTTCATCAATGCGAAGGTGCCGATCAGCGAGACCGGGATCGTGATCGCCGGGATCAACGTCGTGCGCCAGCTCTGCAAGAACAAGAACACGACCGCGATCACTAGCACGATCGAGATGCCGAGCGTCTTGAGCACCTCGCGGATCGATTCGCTCACGAACGGCGTCGCGTCGAAGCCGAACTTGTAGGTGATGCCGTGCGGGAAGTGCCCCTGCAAGCGGTCCATCGTGGAACGGACGTCGCGCGCGACCTGGAGTGCGTTCGCGCTCGGCAGGGTGAGCACGGCGACGCCGATCGCGTCGGCGCCGCTCAGGCGCAGATCCTGCGCGTAGCTTTCGGCACCGAGCTCGACGCGCCCGACGTCGCGTAAGCGGACGAACCCAGCGTCCGGGTTGGCGCGTAAGATCATGTT
>Ga0182024_10009272_pt1 | contig 20404 bp, 24 predicted proteins | sample P32metaG_FD_120480 | JGI IMG/M metagenome (GOLD analysis project Ga0182024, IMG submission 120480) | Permafrost microbial communities from Stordalen Mire, Sweden - P3-2 metaG (Illumina Assembly) | ecosystem: Environmental > Terrestrial > Soil > Wetlands > Permafrost | place: Sweden: Stordalen... | reverse complement strand
GAACTCGATGCGGCGCTCTTGCGGCAGGCCGGCGTTGCGCTCGACCATGCCGTTTTGCATCTCGATGGCGCAGCGCACGGCGTCGACCACGCTGCGGAATTCGACAAGAATTCCATCGCCCGTGCGCTTGACCACTCGCCCGCGATGAACCGCGATCATGGGATCGACCAGGTCGCTGCGCAACGCGCGCAGCCGCGCCAGCGTGCGGTCTTCGTCCGAGCCGGCCAGCCGGCTATATCCGGCCACGTCCGCAGCGAGAATCGCCGCAAGTTTCCTGGTCTCGCTCATGGCGCCCCTTTGGCAATATTCAGACCGGCGCGAAGGATCGGCCATGCCTGCAACTTTCGACGCTCACATTCCGAGAAAACGCCGCCGGGAGCTGCCTTTCTCCTAAACTTTCCGAAAACTGACACAGCGCGTAAGCTGACGCAACGCGATCTGCGGCGTCGCGCCTGCGAGCTTGAGCCTCGCTTCGCCGCTCTTTCCTTGAAGTCGAACCGTGACCGGAAAGACGTCGTCGCGGCCTTGAGCCACCCGCCGCCAGATGCGCCGGAGCGGCGCGATGCCGCCGGCCGCGCCAGGAAAAAAAGCGATCGACGACGCCGCTGTCCACAAGGTTTCGCGAGGACGCGAAGATTTTGCTAGGTCGGCTGCGCGGTTTTGCTATCCTTCACTAGAGAGAATCACTTAGGCAGCGCTGGGATCGACGCCGCGCAAGTGCATCCTGGTTAACGGAGCGGCGATTTATCCGGCAGTTAGTTTGTGAGCGCAGAACAGCTCGGATGGACGGGCGGGCGGAACAGTATCGCCCGGCCATTGACGAAGGCCGTTGAGTATTTTGTTCGACTGAATTTGTTATTTGTTGAACGATAAGTATTCGAGTGAGGAGCCGACAAATTGGGCGAGAACAGTTCGAAATCTCATCTTGAGATTGGCGGCGAGTCTCTGGACGCCCCGGAAAACGGACGTCCTCTTTCCCTCGTGGAGATCGCCGGTCGCGTCAAATGGTTCGATGTGACCAAGGGCTATGGTTTCATCATCCCCGACAGCGGCGAACCCGACGTCTTGCTCCATGTCACGGTGCTGCGGCGGGACGGTTTTCAATCCATCCATGAAGGCGCGCGCGTCGTCGCCGAAGCGACGCATGGCGAGCGGGGGATGCAAGTGTTTCGCGTCCTTTCGGTTGAGGCGGGCGAGGCGGTTCATCCCTCGCAATTGGCGCCCGCGCGCACCCATGTCCAGGTGACCCGGGTCGGCGGCTTCGAGATCGTCATCGTCAAATGGTTCAATCGCATCCGCGGCTTCGGTTTTCTGTCGCGCGGCGAAGGCACCGAAGACATATTCGTGCATATGGAGACCCTGCGCCGCTACGGCTTTGCCGATGTGAAGCCCGGCGACAGCCTGCTGGCGCGCTTTGGTCCCGGCCCCAAGGGCCTGATGGCGGCCGAACTGCGGCCGCTCGACGGGTCGAGACTGCTCGCATCGCATTAGGGCTGCGATGCTCCACCGCTAATTTCGACAGATAGGGGCCGCAGGCGGGATTTTGCCATTCGCGGCCTTCGCGTTGTATCCTACGCTAGCCGACATTCGGCGCGCGATAGAGCAGGCGGCGAGCACAATTGTCGATCCGGTCGATCCTATTTGTTTATCGGGACCTGCCTCGCCGATGGACGGCGGCGTGGATCGTCGTTGCGTCTTTGGCGCTGCTTGCGAACGGGGCGGCGGCGCAGAGCCTCGACAAGCTCGAGATTGTGACCGCGACGGGCGTTCACGCTTTTTCGGTCGAAGTCGCAAGCGATGACGCGGCGCGCGAACAGGGCCTGATGTACCGCCGCTTCATGCCGCCCGACCGGGGCATGCTGTTCGATTTCAAGCGCGAAGAGCCGGTCATGTTCTGGATGAAGAACACCTATATTCCGCTCGACATGATCTTCATCTCGCGCGCCGGAATCGTCGTCAGCATCGCCGCCGATGCCGAGCCTTTGTCGGAGCGCACCATTCCCTCCGGCAAGCCCTGTTACGGCGTTCTGGAGGTCAATGGCGGGGTCGCGGCGAGCATTGCCCTCAAGCCCGGCGACAAGGTGCTGCATCCGATATTCGCGCCCTGAGGCTGGCCGCGCTAACCTCACGTTGCATCCTGGCGCGACCTAGCTACAATTGCGGCGAATGTTCGCCCGGACCTAGGCGGTTTCGGGCGCAAGGAGTTCGCGCTTGACCTTAACCTCGCCGTTGGGCTCGCCCGTTGGGCCGATGCCGCAGCGGGCGTCCGGCATGGATGCGGCGCCGCTGCGCCGGGGCGCGGCGCCCGGTCCCTATGCCGCGCTGGATCTTGGCACCAATAATTGCCGCCTGCTGATCGCCCGTCCGACCGCCGACGGGTTCCGCGTCATCGATGCGTTTTCGCGTATCGTACGGCTGGGCGAGGGATTGTCGCAGACCGGTCGCCTAAGCGAAACGGCGATCGCGCGCACGATCGCGGCGCTGGCCGTCTGTCGCGACAAGATGCGCCTCCACGGCGTGGCGCGCGCTCGCCTGATCGCCACAGAGGCCTGCCGATCGGCGGAAAACGGCGAGCAATTCCTTGCCGAAGTGCGCGAACGCCTCGGGATTCAACTGGAGATCGTCGATCGCGAAACCGAGGCGCATCTGGCCGCGGCCGGCTGCGGCGCGCTCGCCGACCGCGCCGCCCAGTCGATCGTCCTGTTCGACATTGGCGGCGGCTCGTCGGAGATCGTCTGGCTGTCCTGCGAAAAGGGGCCCGGCGAGGCGGCCTGGAGCGATGCGACCGCGCAGCGGATCGAGGCCTGGGAATCCTTGCGTCTCGGCGTCGTGACGCTTGCCGAGAAATTCGGCGGTCATGAGGTCAGCGACGAGATTTTCGCGGCGATGGTGCAATTCGTCGCCGATCAATTGGCGCCTTTCGCTGTGCGGATGGCGGGTCAGACGCGATGCGCGCATTTTCACTTGCTCGGCACTTCCGGCACGGTGACGACGATCGCCGGCGTCCATTTGAACCTGCCGCGCTATGATCGCCGGCAGGTTGACGGGCTCTGGCTGACCAGCGGCGAGGTTGACGCGACGATCGGGCGATTGCGCGCCATGACCTATGCGCAGCGCTCGGCCAATCCCTGCATCGGCCATGAGCGCGCCGATCTGGTGCTCGCGGGCTGCGCGATTCTCGAGGCCATCCGTCAGAGTTTCCCCGCCGAGCGCATTCGCATCGCCGACCGCGGCCTGCGCGAGGGCATATTGACGCAATTGATGAGCGCCGACCGCGTCGGGCCGCGGGGCGCCAGGGTGGACGCCTGATTAATGGCGAAGGCAAGCGGCGGCGGTTCGGGACATGAGGGCGGCCGCTCCCTCAAGACCAAAGTGCGCACCGCCAAGAAGCGCAGCCTGTCGTCGACGCTTTGGCTGGAGCGCCAGTTGAACGATCCTTTTGTCGCGCAGGCGCGACGCGAGGGGTTCCGTTCCCGCGCGGCCTATAAGCTGATCGAAATCGCCGACAAATATCGCCTGTTCAAGCTCGGCCAGCGCATCGTCGATCTAGGCGCCGCGCCGGGCGGCTGGTCGCAGATTGCCGCCAAAAGCGTCGGTTCGGCCGATGGCAAGGGCAGGGTGGTCGGCATCGACCTTCTCGACATCGATCCCATCGAGGGCGTCGAATTCAGGAGAATGGATTTTCATGATCCGCAGGCGCCGGCGCTTTTGACGGAGATGCTGGGCGGGCCGGCCGACGGCGTCTTGTCCGACATGGCGGCCAATGCGACGGGCCATCGCAAGACCGATCATCTGCGCATCGTCGGCCTTGCGGAACTGGCGGCCGAATTCGCGCGCGGCATTCTCGCGACCGACGGTTTCTTCCTCGCCAAAGTGCTGCATGGCGGCACCGAGGGCGAATTGCTCGCCAGCCTAAAGCGCGACTTTGCGACCGTGCGCCATCTCAAGCCGAAAGCGAGCCGCGCCGGCAGCGCCGAGCTTTATGTTCTGGCGACGGGGTTTCGGGGGAAGGCCGAATAGCGGTCGGCCTTGTTAAATTCCTCACTCCGCCGCCGCCGGAGCCGTTGCGATCGCGGTGGCCTTGCGTCCGGAAACCTCCGCCCCGGCGTCTGGCGCGAGGCGGGCGAAGATGAGGACCGAAGCGCAGGAGATCAGCGCGACGACGAAAAAGGCCGGGCCGAAATCGCGCGCGACCAAAGTCTGGTCGCCGTACATCAGCTGGATCGATTCGATCGCCGCGGCGCCGGCGGCGATGCCGACCGTTTGCGACATTTGCTGCGAAACGCTCGAGAAGCTCGTCGCGCGGCTCATCTGGGCTGGCTCGATATCGGCATAGCCGATCGCGTTGAGCGCGGTGAATTCGAGCGAGCGAAAAAAGCCGCCGAGCAGCAGCGCCGCCAGGATCAGCCAGACCGGCGTCGCCTGCGTGAAGAAGCCGTAGGAGGCGAGGAAGGCGCCGCTGATGAGCGCCGTGGCGATCAGCACGGGGCGAAAGCCGAAACGGCGCAGGATGGCGGCCGCCGAGAATTTCATCGCCATCGCGCCGGCCGCCGCCGCGAAAGTGAGCGAACCCGAGGCGAAGGGCGATAGTCCGAAGCCGAGCTGCAACATCAGCGGCAACAGAAACGGAATGGCGCCGATGCCGACGCGGAAGATGAAGCCGCCGACGGCGCTCGTGAAAAATGTCGGAATCGAAAGAAGTTTCAGGTCCAGAATGGCGTTGGGTTCGCGCCGGGCGTGCCGGACATAGGCGACGAGCGAAGCCAGGCCGATGACGATCATCGCGGCGTTGACCGGCGCCGAGACAAAACCGCGGCCGATCAAGGTGAGCCCGAAGATAAAGGTCGCCAGGCCAAACCCGGAAAGCAGGAAGCCGGTAAAGTCGAACCGCGCCACCTTTTCCTCGCGCAAGTTCTCGATGAACAGCAGCGTCAGCGCGATGCCGAGGATGCCGATCGGCACATTGATCCAGAAAATCCAGCGCCAGTGAAAATAGGTCGTGATGAAGCCGCCGAGCGGCGGCCCGACGACCGGGCCGATCATTGCCGGGATCGTGAGATAGGCGAGCGAGCGCACGAGGTCGCTTTTGGTGACGCTGCGCAGCAGCACAAGCCGCCCGACGGGCACCATCATCGCCCCGCCGACGCCTTGAAAAACGCGGGCGGCGATCAGCGTGAACAGCGAATCGGAGGCGCCGCAGAGGATCGATCCGAGCGTGAAAGTGGCGATGGCCGAGCAAAAAACCGTGCGCGCGCCCAGCCGGTCGGCGACCCAGCCGCTCGCCGGAATGAACACGGCCAGCGTCAGCATATAGGCGGTCAGCGCCAGCTTGAGAACGATCGGATCCTGATGCAGATCGGCGGCAATCGCCGGCAGGGAGGTCGAGAGCACCGTCCCGTCCATGTTTTCCATGAACAGGGCCGTCGCGATGATGAAAGGGGTCAGAATGGCGGGTCGCATGGGCTCGGGCAAGGTTTGAGGCCCCCTTGTGGCGCCGCGAGGCGTGGCCCGCAACGCCTAATAGGCCAATTTTGGCGCCGTCCCGAGGCCAGAGCGCTCACGAAGCGTTGATCAATTGGGCGGGGCGCCTGTTCGCGCGGGACCCAGCGTGTTAACAGCCGACGCCATGCGAAGCGCGAACGGAAGGAACCGTCATGGCGGCCATCGAGAAATCAGCGTTTCCTGAGGGGCTTGCTTTCGACGACGTGCTGTTGCGGCCCGGCCATAGCGCGATCATGCCGAGCCAGGCGGATATTGGCGCGCGGCTGACGCGCACGATTCGCCTCAACGTGCCGATCCTATCCTCGGCGATGGACACCGTTACGGAAGCCCGCCTGGCGGTGGCGATGGCGCAGGCGGGCGGCATCGGCGTCATCCATCGCAATCTGTCGCCCGAGGATCAGGCCGAGGAAGTGCGCAAGGTCAAGCGCTTCGAGAGCGGCATGGTCGTCGATCCCATCACGATCTTTCCCGACGCCACGCTCGCCGAAGCGCTCGCTTTGATGCGGCGCAGCTCGATATCTGGCATTCCCGTCGTCGAGCGCGGAATCAACGGCAAGCCGGCCCGGCTGGTCGGGATCTTGACCAATCGCGACGTGCGTTTCGCCGACGATCCGCGCCAAAGGATCAGCGAACTGATGACGCGCGACGTCGTGACGGTGCGCGAGGGCGTGGGCAAGGAAGAAGCGCGCCGGCTGCTGCATCAGCGCCGCATCGAAAAACTGGTCGTGGTCGACGAGGACGGCCATTGCGTCGGCCTCATCACCGTCAAGGACATCGAGAAGGCGACGCTGCATCCTCATGCGGCCAAGGACGCCGAAGGGCGTCTGCGCGTCGCGGCGGCCACGACGGTCGGCGACAAGGGCTTCGCTCGCGCCGAGCTTTTGATGGCGGCCGGGGTCGATTGTCTCGTCGTCGACACCGCCCACGGCCATTCCGAGCAAGTGCTGGCGCAGGTGCGCCGCATCAAGCGCGCCACCGACAAGGTTTCGATCATCGCCGGCAATGTCGCCACGCGCGAGGGCGCGCAGGCGCTGGTCGACGCGGGCGCCGATGCGATCAAGGTCGGCATCGGCCCTGGATCGATCTGCACGACGCGGATCGTGGCGGGCGTCGGCGTGCCGCAGCTCACCGCGATCATGGAGGCGGCCGAGGCCGCCCATGCCGCCGACGTTCCGGTGATCGGCGATGGCGGCATCAAATATTCGGGAGACCTCGCCAAGGCGATCGCCGGCGGCGCCGATTGCGTGATGATCGGATCGCTGCTTGCGGGAACCGACGAGAGCCCCGGCGAAGTGTTTCTCTACCAGGGCCGCTCCTACAAGACCTATCGCGGCATGGGCTCCCTCGGGGCCATGGCGCAAGGCTCGGCCGATCGCTATTTCCAGCAGGACATCAGCGATCAGATGAAGCTCGTGCCCGAAGGCGTCGAGGGCCAGGTGCCCTATCGCGGGCCGGCCGGCGCGATCATCCATCAGCTCGCCGGCGGCCTGCGCGCCGCGATGGGCTATGTCGGGGCGGCCGATATCGCCGAGTTTCAGGCCAAGGCGCGTTTCATGCGCATCTCGTCGGCCGCCTTGCGCGAAAGCCATGTCCATGACGTTGCGATCACGCGCGAAAGCCCGAATTACCCCTCAAGCCTGTGAGCCGCAGGCCAGGGCGTCGCCATTGCCTTTCCCGGGCCGAATGATAGCGTCGCGGCGAGCCTGGTTCCGAACGTTGCGACGCAGTTCGGGCTCGGCTCGAATGCAAAAAGGAGGTGCATCATGATCAAGACGTTCATCATAAGCGCATGCTTGTCTTTTGTAGTTGCGACGGCGGCTGACGCGGCGATCGCGCCCGCGCCGCTCGGCAATTCCAGCGCGGTCGTGAAGGTGGCGGAAGGTTGCGGGCCGGGCTTCTGGCGTGGTCCGGCCGGCCATTGTCATCCGATGGCCATGGGACGCGCCTGCCCTCCAGGATTCCATCTCGGGGAAGGCCACCGCTGCTGGCCGAACTGACCGCGATCGCGGCAGGCACAGTGCGGGATTGAAGGAGGATAGGCCGGACCGGCAAGGTCCGGCCTCTTTGTTGTGGATCACGCGCGCGTCGCAGCTAAAACCCCGAAGCGCCGAACCGGATGATGTGGCACGCCTCGCCCCGTTTGGCGGCGGGCGCGTGCGGCGCCCGGATGACGAGGCATTGGGCCTGCGCCAAAAACTTCACCAGCGAGGAATCCTGGCTTGCGACAGGCTCGGCGATCAGCGCGCCGCCAGGCCCGCGCGTGAGCTTTGCGCGCAAATAATCCTGCCTGGGGTCATTGGCGCCGACGTCGGCGCCAAGGACCGCGGGTTCGCTAACGTCCTCGCCGGCGGTCGGATCGCCGGCCAGCGCCCGCAGCAGGGGCGCCAAAAACAGGATCGCGCAGACGATCGCCGAGACGGGATTGCCAGGCAGGCCGAGCACGCGCATGGCGCCCAGCCGTCCCTGCATCAGCGGCTTGCCGGGCCGCATGGCGATGCGCCAGAAGCCGAGTTTGAGCCCGGCGTCGACAAGCGCCTTTTGCACGAGATCATAATCGCCGACGGAGGCGCCGCCCAAAGTCACCAGCACGTCGGCCTCAATCTCGCGCGCCCGGCGGAAGCTGCGCGCCAGTGCGTCCATTTCGTCGGCCGCGATGCCAAGATCAATCGGATCGCCGCCGCAGGCCGTTACAATGCCGGCGATTGCGTAATTGTTGGACGCGACAATCTGCGCCGGCCCGATCGCGCCGCCTGGCCGCACCAGTTCATCGCCCGTCGCCAGCACGGCGACGCGGGGCCTGCGACGCACGCTCAGAGCCGGGTGATTGGCGGCCGCGGCAAGCGCAAGATCGCGCGAACTGAGCCGGCGCCCGGCCGGCAGCAACAATTCGCGCTCGACAAAGTCGATGCCGGCCTCGCGCACATTGCGCCCGACCGCCTGGCTGGCCTTCATCACGAGAAAATCGCCCTCGCGCGTCGCATTCTCCTGCACCAGCACGGCATCGGCGCCCTCGGGCACCGGCGCGCCCGTGAAAATGCGCAAAGCTTGCCCCTCGCCAAGCGCGCCGGCAAAAGCGCGCCCGGCCGCCGATTGGCCGACCACCCGGAGTCTTGCCGGCGCCGGCGCCGTGTCGGCGGCGCGCAGGGCATAGCCGTCCATCGCCGAATTGGCGAAAGGGGGCTGCGTGCGCAACGCATGAAGATCGCTCGCCAGCGTGCGCCCGAGCGCGGCTTCGATGGCCACGATCTCCGCGCCAAGCGGTTCGGGCGCCGAGGCGAGCACGCGGGCCAGCGCTTCGGCGACGGAAATGAGGCCGTCCGCGCTCATGACGCGCCTTCGGGCGCGCGCCAGTCACCCGATTTGCCGCCGCTCTTCTCGATGAGGCGCACGCCCTCGATGCGCATGCCGCGATCGACAGCCTTGGCCATGTCGTAGATGGTGAGGCAGGCGATCGAAACGGCGGTGAGCGCCTCCATTTCAACGCCCGTCTGCCCCTTTGTCTTCGCCTCGGCGCGCACGCGCAGGCCCGGCAGCGCTTCGTCGGGCGCAATATCGACCCCAATCCTGGTCAGCAGCAGCGGATGGCAAAGGGGGATCAGTTCATGCGTCCGTTTGGCCGCCATAATGCCGGCGATGCGCGCCGCGCCCAGCACATCGCCCTTCTTGGCGTCGCCCGACAGGATCAGCGCAAGCGTTTCGGCGGCCATCACGACTCGGCCCTCGGCCAAAGCGACGCGCGCGGTCTCGTCCTTGCAGGAAACGTCGACCATGCGCGCCTCGCCGGAGGCGCCGATATGAGTGAGGGTGGTCATCGCGCTTCGCCGGAGCGGAAGATGGTTCTGGCCATGGCGCCGGCTCCTTCGCAATCTCTGGCGATCTGCAAGCCTACCAGCCGCGCGGCTGATAGGCCAATATCGACGCTTCCTTCGTCAGGGGCGCTGGCGCAACAGGAAGCGCTGCACCTTCCCGCTTGGCGTCTTGGGCAGTTCGGAAACGAATTCGACTTCGCGCGGATAGGCGTGCAGCGACAGGCGGGTGCGCACATGTTGCTGCAAGGCGGCGCCAAGCGCTTCGCTCGCCTGATGGCCTTGCCGCAGGACGACGAACGCCTTGACGATCTCGGTGCGCTCCGGATCGGGCTTGCCGATGACGGCGACTTCGGCGACGGCGGAATGCTCCATCATCACACTCTCCACGTCAAAGGGTCCGATGCGATAGCCGGCGGAGGTAATGATATCGTCGTTGCGGCCGACGAAGAAAAAATAGCCTTCTTCATCCTGCCGCATCGTATCGCCGGTCAGATACCAATCGCCGCGCAGGTTGGGCGATTCGGCTCGCCAATAGCCGTCGAAAGCGAATAGCGGCGAGCGGATGCGATGCACGGCGAGTATGCCGAGCGTCCCGCGCGGCGCCGGCTGCAATTGATCGTCGAGCACCGCCAATTCAAATCCGGGCATCGCCAGGGCCGCCGAGCCGGATTTTGCCTCTTGGGCGAGGGCATGATGGTTGTTGGCTAGCATGCCAAGCTCGGTCTGGCCGTAATGGTCGCGCAGCGGGCAGTGCAAAACGCGTTCGGCCCAACGCGCTACTTCCGGATTGAGGGGCTCGCCGGCGCTGCTTGCGACGCGAAGCTGGCCGGCGATCGGGGCCATCGCCTCGTCGCCCGCCGCCATCATCAGGCGATAGGCAGTGGGAGCGGCCGCCAGATTTGTCACGCCTCGCGCGGCGATGACGCGCGCGGCGGCCTCTACGGCAAAGGCGCCATCGACCATCGTCGTCGCATGGCCGAGCAGCAGCGGCCCGATGACGGCATAGAGCATGCCATAGGCCCAGCCGGGATCGGCGACGTTCCAGAACCGGTCTTCTGGCCGAAGATCAATCGCGTCGCGCATATAGACGGCTACCGGCAACAGCATCCGCAGGGGATAGCGCACGCCCTTGGGTGGGCCGGTCGTGCCGGAGGTGAACATGATGACGAAGGGATCCTCGCCCGTCAGCATGACGGGCTCGAACTCGGCGGCCTGCACGTCTAGCGCTTCGGCGAAGGATGCGGCGCCGGTCTGGCCCCGATCCACCATCAGCACCGGCGGACAATTGGCGACGCCCGCCAGCTTGGACCGGTTCGCCGCATCGGTGACGATCAGCTTGGCCTGGCTGCCGCTCGGCGCCGTGACGCGGCTTTGGATCGCCGCCGGTCCGAAGGCCGTGAACAAGGGCTGATAGATCGCCCCCGCTCGCCACACGCCCAGGATGATCGTCAGCAATTCCGGGATTCGCGGAAGAAGCGCGGCGACGACATCGCCTCGCCCAATTCCTCGATCGCGCAGCAGGTTGGCGAACCGGGCCGAGCTTTGCCGCAGTTCGCGGAAGGTCGCGCTTTCCCGCGAAAAATCGCGGCCAAACCAATCGAGCGCAACTTGCCCATTTTCCACCCAGCGGTCGCAGCATTCGACGCAGGCGTTGACGCCGTCGGCGAGGCTGCCTTGCAGAATCTGCAGCTCCAGCGCGGCAAGCGAAAAGCTGCGATAGGCCGTCCCATAGTCGCGCATCGCAAAGCCCTCCCGATCTCTTAAGGCGGCCGGCGGATCAACGCCCGCGTGGCGACTAGGCCTCGATGCCGGTCAGCAGCGCGCGCGTCGCCGCCGCGACATCGTGCTTGCGCATCAGGGACTCGCCCACGAGGAAAGTTTCGATTCCCACATCCGCGAGACGCACGCAATCGGCATGGCGGGCAATGCCGCTTTCGCCGACCACGATCCGGTCCTTGGGAACCAGGCGCGACAATCTCTCGCAAACTTCGAGCGTCGTGTTGAACGTGAGCAAGTCGCGATTGTTGATGCCGATCAGCCGCGCTTCAAGGGACAGCGCGCGCTCGATCTCGGCCTCGTTATGCACCTCGACCAGCACGTCGAGGCCGAGGTCATGGGCGGCCTTGTTGAGGGTGCGCGCGCATTCGTCGTCGACGGCGGCCAGGATGATGAGGATGCAATCGGCGCCCCAGGCGCGCGCCTCCAGCACCTGATAGGGATCGAACAGGAAATCCTTACGCAGCACCGGCAGGCGCGAGGCCGCCCGCACCATGCCGACATGTTCGGGTTTGCCCTGAAAAGAGGGCGTATCGGTGAGCACCGACAGGCAGGCGGCGCCGCCGGACTGGTATGCTTTGGCGAGCGCGCGCGGATCGAAATGCTCGCGGATGAGGCCTTTGGAGGGGCTGGCCTTCTTGATTTCGGCGATCAGCGCGAAACGGCCGGCGGCCTGCTCGCGCTCGATTGCCTTGAGGAAGCCGCGCGGCGGCGACTGATCGTGGATCTCGCGCTCCAGCGTGGCGCGCGGCACGCGCACCTTGGCGTCGGCGATTTCGCGCCGCTTGTACACTTCGATCTTGCGCAGAATGTCGGACATGCCCACTCCCGCTCCGGTCAATCGTTCGAGGCCTGGACCAGCCTGTCGAGCGTCCGGCGGCCCTCGCCCGATCGCAGCGCCGCGGCCGCGAGATCCACACCCTCTTTAAGCTCGCCGACCTTACCCGCCACGACAAGAGCGCCGGCGGCGTTGAGGATCGCAATGTCGCGATAAGCGTTATGCGCGCCCTCCAGCACGCCCAGCAGCGCGGCGGCGTTATGGGCGGCGTCGCCCCCCTTGAGGTCGGCGGGCTGCGCGCGCTTCAAGCCCAGTTCCTCGGGCGCGATTTCGAAGGACCGGATCGCCCCGTCGCGCAATTCGACGATGCTGGTCGGCCCGGTCGTCGTCATTTCGTCGAGGCCATCGCCGCCATGGGTGATCCATGCGCGCTCCGAGCCCAGATTGCGCAAGACCTGCGCCATCGGTTCGAGCCACGCGCCCGAGAACACGCCGATCAATTGACGCCGAACGCCCGCCGGGTTCGACAAGGGCCCGAGCAGGTTGAAGATCGTGCGCGTGCCAAGCTCGACCCGCGCGGGGCCGACATGGCGCATCGCCGCGTGATGGGTGGGGGCCATCATGAAGCCGATGCCGGCCTGCTTGATGCAGCGCTCGATCGCCGCCGGCTCGATGCCGATCTTCACGCCGAGCGCGCCGAGCGTATCGGCGGCGCCCGATTTGGATGAGGCGGCGCGGTTTCCGTGTTTGGCGACGGGGACGCCGCAGGCCGCGACAATGATCGCCGCGAGCGTCGAGATATTGTAGGAACCCGATCCGTCGCCGCCGGTGCCCACCACATCCACCGCATCGGGCGGCGCTTCGACGCGCAGCATTTTGGCGCGCATCGCCGAGACCGCGCCAGTGATTTCCTCGACGCTCTCGCCGCGAACGCGTAAGCCCATCAGGAATCCGCCCATTTGCGCGGGCGTCACCTCGCCCGACAGCATCGCGTCGAAAGCGGCCGCCGCTTCGGCGCGGCTGAGAAAAGCGCCGGCGGCGACCTTGCCGAGAAGAGGCTTGAAGGATTCCATTCCCGGCTGTTCTCCTAATGGACGCTCGCCGCGCCGTTGAAGGCGCGCGCGAGATCCAGAAAGTTCTGTAACATGAGATGCCCGTGATCCGAGGCTATGCTCTCGGGGTGAAATTGCACGCCATGCACCGGCAGCGCGCGATGCGACAGGCCCATGATGAGCCCGTCTTCGGTCTCGGCGGTGATTTCGAGTTCGGCCGGCGCGCTCGCGCGCTCCACGAGCAGCGAATGGTAGCGCGTCGCCTGAAACGGGCCGTTGACGCCGCGAAACACGCCGCGCGCATTATGCGAGATGCGCGACAGCTTGCCATGCATCGGCAGCGGCGCGCGCACGACTTCGCCGCCGAACGCCTGGCCGATCGCCTGGTGGCCAAGGCAGACGCCCAGCATCGGGATGGACGCGCTCGCGGCGCGAACGAGATCGAGGCAGATGCCCGCCGTATCGGGCGTGGCGGGGCCGGGCGACAGAACGATCGCGTCCGGATTGGCGGCAAGCACCTCGGCGACCGAAATCTCGTCGTTTCGCCAAACCGACACTTCAGCCCCCAGCGCGCCCAGATAATGCGCGAGATTGAAGGTGAAGCTGTCGTAATTGTCGATCAGGATGACGGAGGGCATGGCGGCTCGTTGGGCGAACGCCGCCGGTGCGGCGCTTAAGCGTCTTTTCCGACGCTGCGCCGCCCCCGTCAAGTTGCGCGCGGCCACTGAAAATGACTCGCAATCGCGCCCGCGCCGAAGCGCCAAGGGTCAGGGTCGCCTTTGCCGCCGCGCGACGTTGCGCAAATGGCGCCCATGAACGACAGTACGCGAGGGGTGACGGCGCGCGTTGCCCGACATCGATTCCTAAAGGACATTCATGACCTACAGAGCCCATCCGCGCGATGGAATCGCCTGGGTGACGGGCGCGAGCTCCGGCATCGGACGCGGCGTCGCTCTCGAACTGGCCAAACGCGGCTATGTCGTCGCCGCCAGCGCGCGCCGCGCCGAGGAATTGCAGACTCTGGCGAGCGAGGCGGCTGGGCTTGCCGGGCGCATCGAGCCGACGCCGGTGGATGTAACCGATCGCGAGGCGACGGCCAAAGCGGTGGCGCAGATCGAGGCGCGCGGCCCGATCGCCCTGGCGTTTCTCAACGCGGGCAGTTCGTTCGACGACGCGCCGGGCGACATTGGCGGCGCGGGATTTCGCCAGACTTTTGAGCTCAATGTATTCGGCGTCGTCAACAGCCTCAATCCGCTGATGAACGCGATGAAAAAAAGGGGCAAAGGCCAGATCGCGATTACCGGATCGATCGCCGGCTATGGCGGCCTGCCGGGCCTGCGCGCTTATGGGCCAACCAAGGCGGCGATCATCAACCTGGCGGCGGAAGCGAAATTCTCCGGCGACCGCATCGGGGTGACGGTCCAGATCGTCAATCCCGGTTTCGTGCGCACGCCCCTGACCGCGGCCAACAAGCATCCGATGCCTGGCATCGTCGATTGCGACGATGCCAGCCGGCGCATCTGCGACGGCTTCGAGCGCGCGGGTTTCGAGATCGCCTTTCCGCGGCGCCTCGCCTGGTTTCTCAAGGCGCTGAACCACTTGCCCTATGGTGTGTATTTCCCATTGATGAGCCGAGGCGCGCCCAGGAAGTTGGAATAAGCGGGGCGGCCAGCTGGTCGCCGGTGGTGAGAGACCCCATATGGGTGGACGGGGGCACCTTTAAATGGGAGGGCGATCGCTTGCAATGCTTCCCGCCCTGGCCCATCGGCCTGTTGATCGGCGCCGTCCTGTCGGCGGCGCTTTGGGCCGATTCCATCCCGTACGCGCTGGCGCAGTCGCCGTCCGGCAGATTGGGGGCGCTAGCTGTCAATGCTGGCGTGAACGATCCCGAGCCGGCCAAGCGAACGGTCGAGTCGGCCTCGCGCGACGCCCAGAAAGCGATCAACGCCTGCGGCGACGATGTGGCCTTGCAATGTGTGGCGGCCGAATTGTCGAGATATGCCGATGCCTTGCGGCAGATCGCCTTGGAGCGGAGCCAGGAATCGCCGGCCGCTCCGCAAAGCCGCCGCGCCGGATGCCTGTCCAGGCATCACAGGCCCCTCCCATGCCGGCCATGAAGTCGCGTCCGGCGGGACGATTTGTCATCAAGATAGTTCGCGGTGATTTCGAGCGTAGCGTCTTGAGCAGGTTCTCCGTCACAAAGAACCTTGTATTTCCTTCGCTGCATCGCCGTCTTACTGACGTATGAACTCTAGTTGTGATTGTTATTTCGCATTGAGGAACTAAAATTGGAACTAAAAACGATCTATTTTGTTACCAAGGAAGTTGATTCTATGAATTGATATTTTGGCGACCCTGAAAATTACGTCGCGGAAGCCGATGTTTCATTCCCGCGGGCCTTGCCAAAGTCAAAGGATGCGATGTTGCGTTATCTCGGCGGAATCTCAGGCAGCGGCACGTTGAAATGCAACGGGGAAGAGATCGCGCGCGCAAGCTACGATTTTGACGGCTATTTCAACAAACCGGCAGGCGTCACAAGCTGCGGGGAGATCAAGGTTGCCGCCGTCGCTCTCAAAAGCGTGTTCGGCCGCACGGACGTCCAGCTCCTTACCGATGACGGCCGTCTGCTCGATCTGCGATTTTCCGAAAAGCAACTGCCTGCGGCGAGCGAGGTCGCCCATGTAGACGTCACGGGAGAGTTGCCGACGCCGCGAAACTGGCGCCACTGACAATAATTCCAAGCCTCAACCGCCGCCGGGATCCTTCCGGCGGCGCTTCGTTTTCAGGTGGCGACGTCGTCGCCGACGGGCGGTGTCGAGCCGAGCGTGGATGGCGCCGTTCGATCAGGAGCAGTGAACGCGGCCCCATTGATCGCGCCAGCAATTGCCGTAGCCGCGTCCATAATAGCCCGGGCCATAATAACCGGGCCCGGGTCCGTAGTAGCCGCCGTAGTACCCCCCGACGAGGGCGCCAGCGGCCAGGCCGCCTATGATTGCTCCGGGACCCCATCCCCAACCCCGGTGTCTCCAATAGACCTTAGCGATCGGCGAGGAGGCGAGAGGTTGCTCGAGCGAGGGGCCCGCGAGGGTGAAGGCGGAAGCGGGACCCATCGACAGCGCCAATGTTGCGGCGCCGGCGAACGCCGCCACGGAAATCGCCGTTAAGCTACGTAAAGACATGACTGTTTCCTTCGGGTTGCCGCTCGGCTTCATCGAGTCCTTGAAAGCATGATCGGCTCGCCAAGCGGAAGTTCCCATAGGAAACACCGCGAGCCACCCGAAGGTTGCAACGGCGCCATTGTCGTCGCGCGATCGGTACGGCCAGGCGAGTCTCCGTTTGCCCGAGCCGCGTCGGGCTCACGCGAATGCCGATACCGCATGCAGGAAATGTATATTTGCGCGCCCCGGGAAAACGGACTAATCTGCCTAAAACCGGAACATTCGGGAGCCAACCGCGTTGTCGTGATGAGGCGGGCGAAAGTGTGCGGCTATGACAAGAATCCTCTCTTTATCGCAGCAGCGGCCGAGGCGGCGCGTCGGTTTTGCTATTTTCGCAGGCCTGATAATCCTGGCTGCGGTCGCTTATGGACTTTGGCTTAATGCGGGGGCGGGTCCATAGGGCCGGGTCCATAGGAAAGAGAGCGGAGCCGCCAATGGGCGCCCGCGCGCATCGGCAAATCCGCAGCGCCGCGTTGGGCAGGCGGCGCCAACGAACGGGCTCTTTCGTGGTGGCGAGGGAAAAATTGACGGCCGTCTGCTTACGCTGACGGCGTTTGGTTACGAACCGTCCCTCAGCGATCCGGCACGCAGCGATAACCCTGACCGTTGGGGAAACTCTGAGAATGCGTGTCCGGCGGGCACTGGCGAAGATCGTTGAAGCTCGAGCCCCAGAGCAATGCGCCATATCGAAGCCATTTGCCTGTCATATCGAAACCTCCAATTTGGAACCTGGGCGATCGCACTCCGCGGGGCGACGCCTCGCTCAAGGATACGAAGGAAGACGTGCGCTAGACTTGGGCGCCGCGGGTCACTTTTACGAGAGGACGCCTCGGCGACATTTGCGCCGCGCCGGAGACCACGAGCAAAGATCGCAAGCACCGATTTTTGGATCGCCGCTCGCGTCGCCGGGCTAAAGGCGCCGAATGGGTTCGATGAGGCCGGAGTCGACGCAACGGGAAAATCGGAAGTGACGGCCGCCGGAAATCTCGCCGGCGGCCGTTTCGCCAGGACGCGGCGGCGCTACGGGCGGCAGTGCACGACGCCGCTAAAACCCGCCCAGCAACGCCCGCCCCATTCGTCAGGGCTGGGGTCGGGCACCCGGTGATTGTGATGCCAGTTTCCCCATTGATCCCACCACACTTTTTCGATCTGGCCGGAAGCCATGGGATCGCCGAGCGAGGATCCCGACAGCGTGAAAGCGGACGCCGGACTCATGGAAAGCGCGAGCATCGCGGCGCCGGCAAGCGTCGCGATCGAGCGGTTTGCAAGATTTAACATCGACATGATTTTCTCCTTTTTTGCGTGACAGCCAATCGAGCGCGTCGCGACGAACGGCAAGCGATGCGCGGCCGCCCGATCCAACGCGTTTACGGTCCCGATTGGCCGCCGAAAGAGCGCCGATCAGGCGGGCTGTCGCTCTGGTTCTGTCTAAATATCAATGGCTTCCTTCAACTCATCGTGACCGAGGGCTCGGCCAGCACAGCAAACTGCCGAGCCGTCTCAAGGAGATGAGCGCCAGGCTCGACATGACGGCATGGCCGGCGCCGGTGATCCGGCTTTATCTCTCGCCGATGACGCCGGAGGCAGTGCTTGCCGGCGCCGCCGATCCCGACCCGCTGACCAGGCGGGGCGGGGTCTGCGAGGCGAATTTCTACGCCGGCGAATGGTCCCTACTGAGCGGCCACAAGGATGATGCGGCCCGCCTGTTCACGCTGGCCTCGAGCGATTGCCTCTGGCGACAAGCGAATGGGAATCGGCCGATGCCGAACTGAAGGCGATGAGCGTCGTCCCGCCGCAAGGCAAGCGCTGATCGCGAACCTTTGCTAGCGCTTGGCGCAGACGATCACCGGATTGACGCCGGCGCTGCCATCGCAGGTGGCGCCCGTCGTCCCGGTGATATGGAGCTTGCGCCCTCGCTGCCGCAATAGGCGCTGATGATGATTTCTCCGGCGTCGCAGCTAGGCGAGGGTTGATCGGTGATGACTCGGAAAGTGGCGCCGGAGGCGCCAGCCGGCCCAGCGGGGCCAGCCGGCCCTGACGCTCCGACTTCGCCCTTGGCCCCTGGCGCGCCGGCCGGTCCCGCAGAACCTGCAGCGCCTGGATCGCCCTTGTCGCCTTTCTCCGCCTTGGAACATCCCGCCACGGCCAATAGCGCGACAACGACGACGCTCGCGATCAATTTGTGCATTCGAATTTCTCCCGTCCCTCTTAACCGCCTGGCGTCGTTGGAAACATTGTCCGCGCCGGCGCGCGACATCGATAAAGCCGGATGCGCGCGCTAAGTTCTTGAGAATGCTGGATCCCGAGCAGGACTCGAACCTGCGGCGGGCCGTGTGGATGGGTCAAGGCGACGGGGTGGCGATCCGCGCAAGGCATTACACGTTCGAAGGCAAATCGACCGCGCTTAGCCAGAAATCCTTGATGGCCCTCACGATGGTATAGAACGCGTCCCACTCCGCGGGCTTTTTGAAGTAGCAGTTGGCGTGGAGTCGGTAGCTCTTGATCGTGCTTGATTTGCGCCAAGACCTCGTAGCCGCTGATCTTGGGAAGATTGAGATCGAGCAAAATGAGATCGGGCGTGGGAGCCCCTCGGTGTGCGCCCTCCCGTCTCAAAAAGGCCATGGCTTCGGCGCCGTCCGAAACCACGTGCAATTGTGTGATGCAGCCGTAAGCCGCGCGAAGGCTTCTTGCGCCAGCCGGGCGTCGCCAGGGTTGTCTTCGACTAAGAGAACGTCTCTGGCCACTTGATTGCCTCGAATTGTTCGACGCAGCGATAGGGCGATTCACCTTTCGGGGCATAGGCTCGGAAAATACTCACATGGGCGCTGCCCGCTGTGATGATCCGGCGACGCGCCTGAATGAGTATTTTCCGATTCTTGCCGGCCGGCGACGGCAAAGGCAAGGTTGTCATCGAAGGCCGGGAGCCGATTGCTTCCCAAATTCAGCCCTGGCAACGCGGTTTGCTTCTGCGCGGCTGCCGGCCTTCGCTTCCGGAGACTCGCGGCGGCCGGCGTCACGAAAGCGTCGCGCCGCGTCCCGTAAATATTTCTGCTGCGCGGGCTGCTCTTTCCCCGTGTGGCGCGGGCCGCCTCTGCCCACCCCCAGCCTGGGGGCGGCCCGCTTCTCAGGAGCCGGGGCTATTATCGATCCCCGTTGCCGCCCGCCAGGGCGCGTGCCTCGATTGATGCGTTAGCGGGGGCGCCAGCACGGTCGGGGCGGGGGTGCGAAGGATGTAGTCCTTCGCGGTCCATTGTTCGCCCTTCACTAGGTCGGAATCATCGATCGTGGCTCTGCTTTCCTCGACGATCTGGCCACGCATGATGGCGGCGCCCTCCCGAGTCGCCATCCGTTTCGAGACGACATAATCGGTAATGTCCTAATTTGAATTCTGGGTATCCAACGCCCATAAACGCTCAAGAAGATTTTTTAGGTAGGCGTTGAGAGTTTCGATCTCTTGTCGAACGATTATTCGTTCGTCAGCATTCATAGGCAGCACGCCCAGATCGAGCCAGTTCAACCCAATAGACTCTCTCAACGTTTCGATATCTCGCAGTAGCTTTTCGGTCTCGGTCATTTTGGCCCTCGATGCTCCGCGACGATCGCCGCGCGCACCGCATCCGCTGGCGACTTGATCGCCCCCATCTGTAGCAGGACCAGGCGTAGGCGCGCGTAGCCTTGGGATGACCTTCTAGGTCGAAGACATGCACGACGCCTTCCCAGACGGTTTGGCCGTTATGGGTCTCCGTGACGGGGACCGATTGGGTAAAACTAGCGGAGCCGCCGTGCTGGGATTCTACACACTCGGCCAGAACTGAAATCGTGCCGCTCATGAATTGACTCGCCAGATATCAGCGGCCTTGCTCGCCATATATGCCTGTCGATGCTCAATCTCTTTCCGTGACCAACTATTATTTTTCGACAAAGATTTTGTCGTTTCGATATCAGACTTTCCAAAGATCGCTTTTTTCTTTTCAAATCCCAATCGACCAAGCTCTCGATTTCTCGCGTCACCAACGAGACACAAATTGCCCAAGCGCTCAACGCATTCGTCTACTATGCTCGGATAGGCGCTGACGATATCGTCCCACTCACTTCCCGGATGTCGCGGAAGGATATGCTCAAGAGTGAGCTTGGACGGTTTAAGTTCTTTGAAGTGGATCCCGGATTTAGGACCACCGGTTAAGGTGTGAAGCGTCCTGCTCTGTCGCAGCGATGGAGCGAGTAATGACGAAGTCACGCAAGAAGTTTGATGCGGCGTTCAAGGCGAAG
>Ga0182024_10009271_pt1 | contig 20406 bp, 14 predicted proteins | sample P32metaG_FD_120480 | JGI IMG/M metagenome (GOLD analysis project Ga0182024, IMG submission 120480) | Permafrost microbial communities from Stordalen Mire, Sweden - P3-2 metaG (Illumina Assembly) | ecosystem: Environmental > Terrestrial > Soil > Wetlands > Permafrost | place: Sweden: Stordalen... | reverse complement strand
GTCGCCATCGAACCCAGCTACAAGCCGACACCGCAACCGGTGCCGCTGACCGCGGGTGGCCGGGCACTGTGATCGGACGGCGCCTTACTTCGAAGGGCTGCCGTAGCGTGAGCTAGACGCAACGGCGGCGCGCCTTATACTGTCATAGGCAACTTCGGGCGCGTAACTCAATGGCTAGAGTGCAACCCTTACAAGGTTGAAGTTGGGGGTTCGAATCCCTCCGTGCCCACTGTTGCTTTCTCAAGCCTGCCGATCGATTCCTGGCTTCATTTCCTTCCCGCGCGGGTCCCGACTTTGGTGACGGTGGCGGCCAGCAGCAAATCGTGATTCTTCTTGCCGGTCAGATGATCCAAGGCGTTGAGCGCCATGGAGGAGGGATTGAGCGTGGCTCCGGTCGGGCCATTGGCGGCGGCCAATGCGGCGGCGCGGGCGGAGTAGGCGCCGCCATCGGTCCAGGTGGAGAGGAGGGTTTCGAGGCTGAGGATGTCGGACATGGAGCCGGCGTCATATTCGGTGGCCCCGCCGACCAGCACGTCCCCGGCGGCGCTGCCGCGGAGGGTGGCCCGGCCCGGACCGCCGATCAGCAGATTCATTCCGCCCCCACCGGCAAGGGTATTGGGCCCGCTGCCACCGACGAGGATGTCGTTGCCCGCGCCGCCGGTGGCGACGGTGCGCCGCCCGCCGCTGAAGAAGATCACGCCGTTGCCGACGCGCGGGTTCACGGTCAGCGTGTTGCTGCGGGAACCTCCGTAGACGATCACGCGATCGATGCCGGAATCGGTGGCGACGGTCTTGCGGTTGATCACCACCTGCACCTGGCCGGCCACCTTGGTGGTCTTGATCTGGATCGCGTCGTTCCCGGCCGGCGCGTACACCACCAGGTCATTTTGCGTGGGGTCCAATTCATCGGCGATCAGCCCGGAGGCAGGCATCCCATCGGTGCTTTGAATCGTGGCGGTGGAGAAGGTGGCCGAGATGATGGCATTGGAAACCGCTGAGTAGAGCACGGAGAAACTCAGGTCCGGTTCCCACGCGCCGTCGCCCAGCGTGGTGACGGCAATCGTCTTGCTGGTCTGGCCCGGCGCGAAGGTGACGGTGCCGGTCGAGCTCTGATAGTCCCGGCCCGCCAGGGCGGTGCCGTCCTCGGTGGTGTAATTGACCGTCACCGGCAGAGTCGAAGCGGCGCTGAGCGTCAGCGCGAAGCTTGCCGTGCCGTTCGCGGCCGAGCGGGTGACCGTTGCATTGCCGAAGGAAAGGCCCGGCACCACGATCACGTCCGCCGGGCTCGAGCTGTTGCTGGCGGAGAAGTTGGCATCGCCGACGTAGCTGGCGGTGATGGCGTCCTGGCCGACGTTCAGCGACGAAGTTGCCAAAGTCGCGTGTCCCGATCCGTCGACGTTCGCGGTTCCGATCGAGCTTCCGTTGGCGGAGAAAGTCACCCTGCCCGTCGGGACGAGCGGGATGCCGCCGGAGCTGACGGTTGCCGTCAGCGTCACGGATGCGCCCGCGGCGATCGATCCCGATGACGCGTTCACCCCCAGCGTGGAAGAGCCCTGCGTGATCGCCTGCGAAACGCCCGAAGAGGGGCCGGCGGTCTCAAAGGTGCTGTCTCCGTCGTAGTAGGCAGTGAGTGTATAGCTGCCGACCGGCAGGCTGGTCGCGTCGAAGGTTGCGTTGCCGGTGTTATCGAGCGACGCGCTGCCGAGCACAGTCGATCCGTTCTTGAAGGTCACGCTGCCGGTCGGGGTGGGAGCGCCGTTCACACTCGTGCTGACGGTCGCATGAAGCACCGCCTGGCCGAGAATGGCCGACCCGGAGCTGGTGCTTGCCGCGATGGTTGTCGGCAGGCCAAGATAGGTGAGCGTCACGTCTTTCCCGGCGCCTCCGACATAGCTGATCTGCCAATTGCCATTTTGGTAGGTGATGACGTGGCCTTCGGGCATGCCGATAAAGGTGCCTGAAACCGCGGAGGAAGTGGTGTTGTGGATGACGGGGAACACCGTTCCCGTCGCCGGGGTGTAGCCCAAATTGGCAATGGCGAAGTTCCCCGCAATCGTGACGGTCCCGCCGGCATTCAGGCCGGTGTAGGTCGAACCATCGGATGCAATCCAGTCGAAGGTGGATGCGGCAGCCAGATCAACAGGGCCTGTGACGGTGAGGATGCCGGGATTGAAGGGGCCGAGTTCCATGTTTCCGCCGGTCGTGGTGAATGCGGAAACCGTGCCGCCCCCTCCCAATTCGCCGCCCGTCTGGTTCAGGATTGCGTCGGGCAGGTCGGCGTTCACGATCAAGTCGCCGTGGGAAAGGGAAATCTGGCCGGTGGTCGAATCGGCGGAGGAACCGTTGAGGAACAGTTCGCCATTCCCAGCCAGGGTAAATGAGACCGACCCATTGAGGGGCCCCGAGAAGGTGTTGGTGCCGCTCGTGTCGTCCACCAGCGTGCCCGCGCCATTGAGCGTCCCGGAGCCGGTCAGCGAGCCGACGGTTTCGGTGTCGCCGGAATCGATGGTGAAGGTGGTCGAGGCCGCGAGGCTGACGGCGGAGGTGCTGGAGATCTGACCGGTTTGCTTCGATTCGACCGATCCGCCGTTGACGGTTAGATTTCCCAAAACTGCTGCGGTTGATGAACTCAGTGTCAGCGTGCCGGCAGTCAAAATCGTGTTGCCGGTGAAGGTGTTCCCGCCCGCCAGCGTCACGCCGCCGTTGGCGATGGTAAGGTTTCCCGTGCCGCCAATAGCGCCCGTAATTTTCAGCGTTGTCTGGATCCCATTTACGCCCCCGTCGCTGGCGGGCCGTCCGGCGACCGATGCGCCACCGCTGAGGGTGATCGGACCGGACCAGGTAGCGGTGGTGGTGGGAGCGCCGGTCGGCGCTTCACGGGGGAACAGCGCCGCGTTAGCCAATGGGAATTGGCTGACGCCGGCCCCGCTGAGCGTCAGCGGCTCGGCGCAGGTGATGCCCAGGTCAAGCATAATGGCGCCACCGGAATCCACGATCGTTCCGCCGGAGGTGCTTCCCAGCCCGGTATTCGATCCAAGATAAAGCAGGCCGCTGGCGATCGTGGTCGTGCCGGTATAGGTGTTGTTACCGCTCAGATAGACCGTTCCGCCGTTCTGTTGGAGGTTGAACGAGCCAGAGATCACGCCGCCCAGGTTGAGCTGGCCCGAGAGATTGAGCGTGGAGTTGGCGGTGAGGACGATGTTGTTATCCAGCCCACCGCCCCCGGCCCCCGAGGTGGTGATGGATCCCGCCAGTGAAAAGCCCAGGCCATAGATGCCGTAAGAGCCTTCGAGGCTGATGGCCTGGATCGTCAGACCCGAGATGTTGTTATCTGCCGAGGTAAAGGAAACGCCGTTGGGGAAATCAAGCGTGACGTTGCTCTCGGCGGCGGCGGGCGCGCCGCCGGTCCAGTTGGACGCATTAGACCAATTGGTATCGCCGCCCGCGCCCGTCCACGTGTGGGCCGCCAGCAGAACTCGACCTTCCAAAACTTCGACGACTGCCTTGGCCACGCGCTGAATGACGTTCACGGGTTGCACCTGGGATGAATTTCGATTTTTGCTCCGCCCGACGGGGGAGTCGCCATTGGATCGGCTGATTGGTCCGGAAAATTCAGTGCCGGGGCCCGTTTGGTGATGGAAGGCTCTCGCGACCGGTAATGATCCGTCGCCCTATGCTGAGCCTACGTCCGTTTTGCCCGCCCCACCGCTTGCCCTTCGCGGAAGGATCCTCTTTCCGCGGAGGGCAAGCGGCGGCACAGCGCAACAAGCAATCCCCACGACCCATCGGAAGCGCGTCATAACTTGGCGTGCTTCCACCCTCCCTGTTGGAAGCGGATGAAGACCGCGATTCCTCGGATCGTGAGCTCGAGGGCAAGAATCACCCAGATGGCGGCCAGCCCGAGCCGCAGCCACCAGCCGACGATCAGCACGCCCGCCAGGCGGATGAACAAGACGCTGGCTAGATTGATCAGCATCACCAAGAACGTGTCCCCCGCCCCGCGCAGCGCGCCTGCAAAGATGATGGCCGCGGCAAATCCGGGCTGAGCGAAGGCGGTGATGAACAGGCACCGCGCGGCCAGATCCGCGATCGACGGGATATCGGACATCACCCCGGCCAGTTTCCTGCCGAACAGGACAAACACGACGCCGCCCACGCTCATCGCCGCCGCCCCAACGGCATACGAGAGATAGGCGGCGCGTCGCGCCCGCGCCGGGTCCTTCCGTCCCAGCGCCTGCCCGACCAGCGTGGCGGCGGCGGTGGCGACCGCGAAGCCGATCATGTAGCTGAGCGCCTCGACCCGCACCGCGATGATGTGCGCCGCCGCCATCACGTGGGTGACGTCGGACCGGTTGATCACGATGATGATCAGGAACTGGGCGACCCAGGTGAGCAGCGATTCGGTCCCGCTAGGGAAGCCGATCCGGAAGATGCGCTTGAGCGTTACCCAATGAGGGCGAAGCCGGTGAAGGAAGAGGCGCAGGCGTCCGCGGCCGCTGACCAGCACCGCAAACAGCAACACGCCGCCCGCCACGTAGGCGATGACCGTCCCGATCGCGATACCGCGAAAGCCCATCACCGGCAATCCCCACCAGCCACGCGCCAGCGCCGCGCTGCTCACCATGTTGACTGCATCTACGACAATCATCGAGATCGCCGGGGTGATGGAATCCCCCGCTCCGCGCAGGCAAGCGCTGGCCGCGTACATCAAAATGCTGAACGGGAGCGAGAGGCTCAAAATGCGGATGTAGAACAGCGAGAAGCTAAACGCCTGCCCGGTAAGCCCCGTCATCACCGCGATGGGAAACTGCCCCGCAACGAGCACCACCGTCAGCCCAAGCCCGATCAACACCGCGGCGGTGACGGATTGCCCGCAGACGCTGTTTGCCAGCGAATGATGCTTCGCCCCGATCGCGCGGGCGATGATCGCGGTGCTGCCCGTCCCAATCGCGCCGGCGATGAGCCCAATGAGCCACAGAACATAGCTCACGGTGCCGACGGATGCTGTGGCATCAGCCGCCTGCGCCGCGGGCAGGTGGCTGGCAAGATAAACGTCGGTCAGCCCCACCATCATGTGCAGCATGTTCTCTGCCACCACCGGCAGCGCAAGCCAGAGCAGCTCCGCCAGCAGCGGATTGGGGGCGGGACCGGGTGCGTATTCGAGCGCGATGGCGCGCGCGACCGGGGCGCGGTTGGTCATGTGGGCGATGATAGGCTCGGGCCGGCGGCGCGAATGTCCGCGCGCAGCATTACTCCCTCTCCCCCCGGGAGAGGGTTGGGGTGAGGGGAAGCCGGAGGACACTTCGATCAGCAATGGAAGGCGCTTGAAATTCCCCTCACGCGGGCCCTCTCCCGGAGGGAGAGGGAGGAAGAGGGAGGCAGGCGCGCGATCAACCAGTGTGGTCTGGTCGATTGATTAGAAACGTCCCCGAGTCGTGGAAGAACTTGCGAAGCATCGATTCGGCCTGGGCCGGCAGCTTCGTCTCGGCCAGGGCGGCTTCCATCAATTCGATCCACCGGTTGCGTGCGGCCTGAGTGACGGGAAACGGCACGTGCCGCATGCGGAGGCGCGGGTGGCCGCGGCGCTCGAGGTAATGCCGCGGGCCACCGAAACGCATGATGATGAACGAGCGAAGGCGATCCTCTGCGCCCGTGAGGTCGCGATCGCGATAGAGCGGGCCAAGAATGTCGTCGGTGGGAATGCGCCGATAGAAAGCGGAAATGAGACGGGTGAAGCCCTCTTCACCGACCAAGTCGTAGAGTTGGGTGTCGAGCAGATCCATCGGGAAACAGTCTAATCGGTCGCGCGGCGAACGGCCCGCAAGCGGGCCCGCTAAACGGGAAGATCCACTTCGTTTAGCGGGCCCGCTTGCGGGCCGTTCGCTGCTCCGACTGAGCGCGCGCCGTGTTCTCCCCGAAGCATCGCAAGAAGCGACTGCCCCGCAACGATCGCAGATTCATAAACGACTCGTACCGGCGCACCGCGATCCGAGGCCAGCTTCTGACAATCTTCATATTCGGGCATTGCCCCGATGGCCTCTTCCCCAACCCGCTTTACTTTGACGCGCACTGTTCCGAACTCCGTCTGCACCTCGTGCATTTCTCGCTGCGCCTCGTGACGGCGGGCGATCGCGTGAACCCGGACGCCGAGCGTGGTCGTCTCGCGCAGAATAATTTCCGCAAGCGCCGATTCGTGTTCCGCTGAAGCGAGCACGCCGAGCAGCACGCCAGGCCGGCCCTTCTTCATCTGGATCGGAATGAGCCACACATCCTTGGCGCCCGCGGCAAAGAGCTTGTCGCTGACGGCGGGATGGAGCTGCGGGTTCATGTCATCAATGTTGGTCTCGAGCTGAACCAGCGGCCCGCCCGCTTCGACATGACCCAACCAAAGCCGAGCGATGTTGGGCCAGGCGCAGTCGCGCTGGCCCGCGCCGACGCCGATGCGCGACAACGTCATCGTCGGCTGCTCGAACGTCGCCAGCTCGGCCAGCAGCGCGGCGCCGGTGGGCGTAACCAACTCACCCGGCCCCGGAGCGGGCCGCGTGGGAGCGCCGACTGCCGCCAGCAGTTCCAACGCCGCCGGCGCGGGGAGCGGAATTTTCCCATGGTCGCTCCCCGTCCACCCCGGCCCCAGCGGCAGCGGAGACGCGTGGATGCGCTCCACGCCCAACTCGTGAAAGCCGGCGACGACTCCCACCACGTCGATGATCGCGTCGATCGCACCAACCTCATGGAAGTGAATCTCCGCCGGCGTCGCCCCATGCACCTTCGCCTCGGCATTGGCCAGGCGAGTGAAAACTGCCACCGCGCGCGTTCGAATGATCTCCGGCAGGTCCGATGATTCAATGATCTTCCGCACGTCTGCCAGATTGCGACGATGGCGCCCTTCAGCGAACAGCACCTCCACCTTCATCGCGCGAAGCGATCCCTTGCGCACCTCCTGCACCTGCACCGCCCATTCACCCGGCGGCAGCTTCAGGCGCTGGATCACCCGACGAAGCTGCTCCGCGGGCCACCCGCAATCGACGAGGCACCCCAGCAGCATGTCGCCGGAAACGCCGGAGGGGAGATCGAGATACGCGATCATTGATGGATTATCTCATCTATGGTCGTTCCTGATGATGGAACATATCGCGGATCACGCTCACGATCGGGCGCTGCTTCTGCTCGCGAAACTCCCCGGCGTCCATGTAAATCCCAAAGCAGACCGGGCACGATTCGTACCAGATGTGCGGCTGATGCCGGTCCACCATTCGGATCATTTGCGCGTGACAGGAAGGGCACTTGATCCGCACCACCTGGTCGCGCGGCTCGGTGAATTTCGCGCCGGTGTCGATCGCCTCGGCTCCCGCGGTTTCAAGCAGGTGCTCGTGAGACTCGGCACTGAAGAACAATCCCTTGCAACGGTCGCATCGATCGACCGACTCGCCCGCGACCGGCACCTTCTCCATCCCAGCGCTACACTTGGGGCAGGCCAGAGGCTGAGTTTCAACCTCGTCGATGGGATTCGTCTGTGTCATGGAATTATTTTATCGCGCGATAGTCGCCCGGGGGAGTGAAATTCGCAATGGTTTCTATAGCAGGGGGTAGCGCCTGATTATGGCGGTCCCCCCGGTGGGGCGGACAGGCAGACAGGAATGTCTGCCCCACCAATTCGCCACAAGAACAGTTACACCTTTAGCATCCCAGCGACACCCTGCGATTCACCAAAACCGCCAATCGTGGGAGATCAGTACGTACGCCCCCAGAAGGAAATTCGTGACCGCGTGCATCAGGATGCACGCGCCGAGGCTGCGGGTGTAGATCAGCAGCGAGCCGATCATCAGGCCCCAGACGATCGCGGTCATCCACTCGACGTGGACGCTGCAGAAAAACAGCGTCACAACGATCAGGGGAATGCCTCGATCCCATTCGCCGATCTTGGCGAGTTTGAAGTCTGCCGGGGCGGCCACCGTTCGCCAGAGAAAATCGCGCCAGAACAGTTCCTCCATGAACGGCACGACCAGAGCCGCCCCCGCCCATCGGATGGCGATGAACGACCAGCGCGCCGCGGGACTTGCGAACGCTGCCGTGGGATCCAGGATCGGCGCTGAGGGGCGCGGATAATTCGGCCAGACGTGCAGCAAGCCTTTTTCCATGCCCACCCATTGAAACACGCCGACAACGCCGAGCACGATGCCGAGCCACCAGTAGGTCCAGCGAATCTTGGTGTAGTTTCTCCAGAAGAGGAACAGCGGCACCGGTGTGAGAAACACCTTGAGGAAGTAACTAGCCGGATAGAAGGTTTCCCAGTGGCCGCCGGCCCAGGTGAAGAGGAGCCAGATCGCCATGGGGAGGATATAGGCCAATTCATAATTGAAGGCCCTTGGCATCGCCCCCTGTCCCGGCATGTCTCCCTCGCCCTTTGGGAGAGGGTCGGGGTGAGGGGAAGTCGGAGTAGACATTGAATTGGCCAGGAAAGGCGCCGGCGATTTCCCCTCACCCTAACCCTCTCCCGGGGGGAGAGGGAACCGGAAGGGGCTGTCCGGACAAGCGTTATTTGTTGGCCCTAAAAAGTGCCAGGCTCGCCGTGTGGCCATGAATAAAGTTTTTCGCGCCGATCGGGCCCAATTCCCCCGCTGCGAAAAACCCGGCGATCGGCGTCGCGGGCATCGCGCGCCGGGCCACGGCGATGTCGTGGCAAGGCTCGGGAAAAAGCTTGGTCCCGCGGCCGTTGCAACTGAAGAGCAGCCCGCCGGCGGCGGGCGTCGATTGCGCCTGCCCTTCCAGCATTTTCACCAGGTCCTCGTCGGCGGTCCGCGCGTCACGGACGTGGAACTGCACGGTCTGCCCGGTGCGGATGTAGTCGGCCATCGAAACCGCCCCGCTCTCCTGATCGACGCCGACGACGTTTCTGACCAGGTAATCGCCACGGCCGAAGCTTTCGCGATATTCGCTGATCGCCCGGCCGATCAGCAGTCCATTGTGAAGCAACTCGCGATCGTCCTTCGGCATGGACTCGATCGCGTCCTGCAGCGCCCGGAGCGTCGGCTTTCCGCCGACCTGTTCGATCACGTTGTCGTGCGATTTGGTGACGACCATGGGGCTGCCGATCGGACGGCACCCCTGGCTGACCACCGTCTCGACCTGTAGCGGCCCACTCAGGCTGATGCCGACCATTCCCTCGCCGAGGCACTGGTCGTTGCGCAGCAACACGTTGTGCCCCGGCTGCCGCGCGCTGCTGGCCATGCCGCCGACCAGCGGCACGCCCGGGGCATGAGAATCCAGCGTTTTCATGAGTTCATCCACCGGCGTGGTGAATGGGTCGCCGAAGGCAATCACCGCGCGCGTTTGCTCGCCGATGCCGAGCCGCTCCTTGAGCTGCCTCTCATCGGTCAGCACATGGCGCCAGTCGGTCCGCCCGGCGATGTGAAACGGATGCACCCGCACGTCCGGCAGCGCCGCCGCCAGGATCGCGACGCCCGGCTCGCGCTCGATCTCCATCTCCCCGCCAATCACACCCTCGGCCGAGCACCCGACCAGCGCCTGCGGATCGAGCTCGAGCCACAACCGTTCGAGAATCTCCTCGGCGTCGTCGCGATGGTGGCCGGTGATGAAGGCAAACACCACGTCGGTCTTCCCGCCGGTGCCCTCCTGAGCCTCGGCAATGACTTCCTCTACCGCGTCATATGCCGATTCGCTCCCGCTGATTGCACTGTGAAACCGCATCTTTCCTATTGTCCCGTAACCAACGGCGCGGGCAAGGGGGTTGAGCAAATCCGCGCCAACTGCACCTCAAATGGGCCCGCGAATCCATCACCGCATCGGGTTCCAGTCCGCTCCTCACGTTTAGCGGGGCCGCTCGCGGGCCGTTCCCCGGTGCGCCAAACGGCCCGCAAGCGGGCCCGCTAAACGTCAAAAGCTTTCTACCCCGAAAGGCATATCAAACGATGACTCCCTCATCGGGTCTAATGGTGTGAAGGGCGCGATCGCGTCCGGGAGGTTTTGATCATGCCAGTGCATCAAATCATTCCGAGTCTAAAGTCGAGAAACGCTCAATCCCTCCCCCAGATCGAATCCTTGGAAAACCGCCGGTTGCTGAGCGCAGATTTGATCGGATCGTTCGCTGGCGCCCTCCCCGCAACGCTTCCGCCCGGCGGCGCCAATCACGCGACCGTTCGGGTGACCAATCCTTCGGGCCAGATCGAATCGGGAAAGACCACTGTGAGCCTCTACCTGTCGGATGCGCCAATGCTGGACGGCGGCGCATTGATCCTCAGCACCGCCACCCGAAATGTACACCTGCGCGGTGGACAGTCGGCGGCATTCCCATTCCGCTTTGCATCCCCGTCGGCCTTACCTGATGAAAGCGGCTACCTGATCGCGCGCATTGACGGCCCGGCGGCCACGGACGGAAGTGTGGACGAGACGATCGCTGTCGCGCCGCAAACCGTGGCCGTCGTTCAACCATTCGTGGACCTGGTCGGCCAGGTCGCGCAGGAGCCGTCCACCGTATTTGTGAGCAGTTCCTGCCCAGCCGGCGCGGTAGCGAAGGTGCGGGTCTTCAATGCCGGTAACGTCGCCGCACGCGGGCCGTTGCAAATCACAATGTATGCCTCGACGAGCGCTACGCTCGATTCAAGCGCCACCGTGATTTCCGTCGCGACCTTCCCCGGCGCTGCAATTCATTCGGGCGGCTCGCGTCAGTTCGCGGTGCATCTGTCGCTGCCCGCCGGCACACCGGTGGGAGGCTACACGCTGCTGGCGTCGATCAATTCCTCCCACTCCATCGCCGAGAGCAACACGGCCAACAACCTTGCCGTCGGCCAGCATCCCTTCGCGGTGGCCGCCGCCCCCACGCTCATCGACCTCCGCGATCACCATCATCAGGACGACAACAACAACGATCAATCCGTGATCCTGATCGACGACGGTTCGGACAATGTGGACCTTGGCTATGTCGATAATTCGGGGTCGGATAACTCCGCCCCCGCGCCCGCCGACACCGGCGGCGACACCCCCGCGCCCGCTACCGCCCCATCCGATCCAGCAACATCTCCCGATCCCGGAACCCCATCCGATCCCGCAAGCCCCGCTGATTCAGGTTCCTCCTCCGACGGCGGCAGCGACTTCGGCGCCCCCGCGCCCGTTGACCCCAGCGCCGGCAGCGACTTCTGATTACGAATCCCGGTTGATTTGAGCGATTTCGCGGAGCGGCTGGACCTTCGGTCAATACTGTCCGCCACCCGCTGGGAGATTGGAAGGAATGGCGGCGCCGGCGTCAGTTCCGCCGGGTAAGCGATATCTTAATTTATTTCGGCGTGACCGCGCCCGGACGATTGGGGTCCCATGCGGATGCCTGCTGCTCCTGCAACCACCGCGTGGTGTTTCCCTTGCCGCGCAGGAGCGAGCGCCACTGGTACTTGTGGACGAACTTGCGAAACTCGGCGTCCCCATAGCGGGGCTTGCGCGAAGCCAGGCTTTTGAAGTAGCCCCACAGCATCGCGACCCCGCCAATGACGATCGGGGGCCGCGTCATGCGGAACAGGGCGCTGGCGAGCATGTAGGCCGGGGTGGTCCCCATGAAATATTGACCGAACCCATGGCGCACCCGGCCGTGCCACCAGCTTCGGTCGCTGGTGCCCATGGGGCGAAGGTGCTCGAAGCGAAGTTCGGGATCGTTCCAGCTCGCGGCGATCCAGCCGAGCATCCGGCAGCGGTGGCCGTCGATCCCGTCCCACATCAATTCGCGAACGAACCCGCCGATCTGCTTGAAGCAGGCGACGCGGTAGAACTTGATCATGCCGACGGAGTTTTCGTCGCCGCACATTTCGTCGACCTTTTCACCGTCGGCCCCGCGGAACCACGGCTTGCCGCTGGCGGTGCCGATGCGCGGATCGCCTTCCATCCGCTCCAGCAGGCGCTCGAAGTATCGCGGCGGAAGTTCGAGGTCGAGGTCGAACTTGCAGACGTAATCGAAGTCGTCGGGATTGATCGCGTTGTAGCCGTCGTAGAAGGCGTCGATCACCCCGCCGCCCAGCTTGCGGAAGCCGCGGTCCTCGCGGCGGCTGATGCGAATGTATGGGAGCTTTGCCACGTACTCGGCGAGAATAAATGGGGTCTGGTCCTTCGAGGCATCATCCACAATCACCCAGAGCGCGGGCGGCACCGTCTGATTGGCGATGCTGTCCAGCGTCCGGCGGGCGTATTTGGCCTCGTCGCGGCACGGCGTGATCAGGCAATACCGCCGGCCGGATGGAGTCACCGCGGGCTTGGTCGCGGGAGGTTGAATCGTTTGCGTCATCGGATCGAAAGAGTTTACAGCCAGATCGAATGCCGGTCGCACCAGCGGAGCAGAATGTACAGCGCCCAGACCCGGGACCAATAGAGTCCCGGCGCGCCGTCCTTGAACGCCTTCCAGAGCCGGGCCACGGTCGGCCCGCTAAGGCCGGCCTTGGCGGCCAGGCGCTCGTCGCCGAGGACTTGATCCATCCCGTCTTTGAGCCGCCGGCGAATCCACGTGTCGAAAGGCATTACGAAGCCGCTCTTGGGACGTTCGAAAAGCCTGGGATCGAGTCCGATCAAACCCGCATGGCGCAGGGCCTGCTTGCGCCCGAGCGGCTGATATCGAACCGAATCCGGCAGGCGGTTGACCGTTTCCAGCAGCACCTGATCGACCAGCGGCAATCGGGTCTCGAGCGAGACCGCCATGCTTGCCGCATCGGTATCCCGCAGCAACCGCTCGCCAAGAAACAATCGCTGCTCGAGCACGCTGACGGCTTCCAGCGGGGATCGGCCCGCCGATTCGCTGGCCAGCCGCTCGTGCAGCGCCTTGGGCAGGCCCGATCGATTTCCATTTCGGCCCGCGACGCCATTCAGCAGCTCGGCCTGAAAATCGGGGAGGAACAGCGCGTACGACAATTGATAGAGCCGCAGCAGATCGTCGCCGCTCCGCACCATCTCGGGAAGCTTGGCCCAGCGCGTCTGGGCGGCGACGGTCCCCTGCTTACCGTGAATCGCGCCGGCAAAAAGCTTGGCCGCGCCCACCTTAGCAGCGGCCGGCACCCAGCCGGTTCGGCGTGCCCAGCGGTGCAACCTCGGGACGTATCTGAAGGAGGAATATCCGCCGAACAGTTCATCCCCACCCGTCCCGACGAGAGCGACGGTCAGGCCCGCCTGCCGCACGGCCTTGGAGATAAAGTAACTGTTCAAACCATCGAACGTCGGCTGATCGAGGCTGTTGAACGCCGGCTCGAGCGCGTCGAAAAAGTCGCCCTCGCGCAGCACGATCTCGTGATGCTTGGTGCCGATTGCTTCGGCCACCGCGCGGGCGTGATGCGCTTCGTTGTAGGTTGATTCCTCGAACGCCAGCGTGAACGTATTGACTTGCTGCGCGCCGGCCTTCTGGGCGAGGTTGGCCACGGCACTGGAATCGATGCCGCCCGAGAGAAAGACCCCCAGCGGCACGTCGCTGGCCAGGTGAAGCCGCACCGATTCGGCCAGCGCCTCGCGCAGCTCGTTCGGCCCGATCTGATCGTGGCCCAGCCGTGGCACCGACCAATAGCGCTCGGAAATTTTCTTTTGTCCCCGCGCGTCCAGCACCTGCACTTCGCCGGGCCAGATCGATTCGATGCCCTGCACCGCGGTGCCGGGCCCGGCCACGAAGCCGTTCCACACAACGGATGCGACGGCATCTGGATCAAGCTTTGGAGTCGGCAGCAGACCTGACGCAAGCAGCGCCCGCACTTCCGAGGCAAACAATACCGACCAGCTTCGGCCATCGCTCGTATCGGGATTGCGATGGACATAGAGTGGTTTAATTCCCAGCGGATCCCGGGCGATCGTCAGCTCGCGCTTCGATTCATCCCAAAGGGCGAAGGCGAACATCCCGCGCAGCTTTGCGACGGCGGCGTATCCGCGAAGGGCAAGCAGGCGAAGCAGGACCGCGGTGTCGCCGGTGGATTCAAACCGCTCCCCCGCCGACGTCAGTTCCTCGCGGAGCGCGACGTAGTTGTAGATTTCGCCGTTGAAGACGATCGTTTGGCCGCGCGGATCGGTCATCGGCTGCGAAGCGGCAGTGGAGAGATCGAGAATCGAGAGCCGGCGGTGCGCCAGCAAACAGCCGCTGCCGGATGAGTCCGGCGGGCTGAACCAGAAGCCCTCCCCGTTCGGCCCGCGGTGCGCCATCGCGGCGGCCATGCGGCGCAGCGCCGCGCGGTTGTCGTCATCGACCCGTCCAATAATACCCGCAATTCCACACATTCGTTCTTACCGCAGCTTCCATGCTTCTGGCCCGCAGCCGGTGGCGCGACCCTTCAGCGCGACAGACACCCCGCCATCTCTTATCGGCAGCCGGCGGGAATCTCAATGGCACGGCAGTTGAGCCGATGTAGTGCGGTTGGGCAACACGGATTGTACCCTGACGGAAAGATGTCGAGGTTGTATCCTGCTCCCCGTCGTTTGAGGTGTCGCTGGAAATATGTAAACTTCGCCGCGCCGACAACCGACAATACGAGCCGGCGAGTCCGAAGTTTCGGACCAACCGCGTGTTGGCCGCTTTCTGTTAGCTAGAAGGATGATGAGTCCATCCTGTGTTCCATCTACGGTGCGAGGATCCATGCGAATGCAACGGTCATTGTGGGCGATTTTGATCTGTGGTTCCCTGGTTGGCGCGATCGGCTGGGCGACGGGTTGCGAAAAGACCCCCAGCGGAACCGGCCCCGGGTCCACCGGCACAGCGGGCAACCCCACCGCGGTGGTTGATCTGGACAAGGTCGCCCGCGATCTGGGCTGGCTCACCAAGCTCCAGACGAACATGGAGGCTTACCAGGGCCAGCTCAAGACTGACCTGCAGCAGTTCCAGCAGCGTTACGAGGCCCAGGTGCAGCAGCACGTGAAGGACATGATCCCGCCGGGCACTAAGGAAGGCGACAAGTACACGCTGTCGCAGACCCAGTCGCAGGAGCTGACCAATTACATCGTGGCCGCCCGCCAGCAGGTGCAGCAGCTCGGGCAGGAGGCCAACCAGCTCTACAACAATTATCGCGTTCAATGGGCTCGGCAATATCGCGACGCCCTCTCGCCGATCGTCCGCCAGGTGGCGCAGGACAAGCGAATGAACGTGGTGCTGGTGCAGAACGAGAACGTGATGTATGCCGACCGCTCGGTGGACCTGACCGACTCGGTGGTGGACGCGGCACGCAAGCAGCAACCGCTGCTCACGGAAGTTCCGATGAGTCACCTGCAAGGGCCGCCGGATGTCAAGTTGAATCAAACACCCGGAGTGGCGACGCAGCCGTCGACGCAGCCCGGTTCGACGACGCAGCCTTAGGCGAGACGCGGGGCTCGTCTATTTGGGCGAGGAAGGAGCGGGCGGTTTGTCGGCCGCGACCAGCTCCGCGCGGGCTTTTGTCAGGTGCAGGCGCATGTCGTCGGAATCGGGGGCGAGTTGGGTGGCGCGATCGAAGTTCCAAACCGCTTCGCGCAGATGCTGTTTGCCCTGGGCGGCCTGAGCGAGCCCCAGCCGGTCCCACGCAATGGCCGACTTGGGCTCGAGGCGCGCGACGGCGCGGAACATTTGCTCGGCCTCGGCATAAAATTTCAAGTGCAAGAGCACGGTGCCGGCGATATTGAACGCCTCGGCGTTCGCCGGATCCAGGGCGACCACCTGCTTGAGCTGCTCGGCGGCATCCGCCAGTTCGCCTTTGACCAACAATGCGATTGCCAGATCGATCCGGGCGGTGACGAACCGCGGGCTGGTCGCGACCGCGACGCGGAGTTCGGCTATCGCCTGATCGACCTTCTTCTGCTCGAGAAGCACCATCCCCATGCTGCTTCGAACGCTTACGTCGTCGGGCCGGCGGTGAAGTAACGCCTGATACGTTTGAACTGCGTGATCCAACTCGCTGTTCTTCGCATACGCGTCCGCGAGCCCGGCCAGATATGCCCCATTGGCCGGCTCCCGCTTCAGTCCGTCGAGATAGCACTGGATGACATCCGCATAGCGGCCGCGCGCCAGATAAAGCTCCACGCGAGCCGGGAGCAATGAGGCATCATCCGCGCCGGTTTCCTGCGCCCGGCCCAATACGTCTGCGGCTTTGGTCTCCTGGCCATGCCTGATCAGAAGGTGGACATACTCAACGACCGCAACGCTCGATGCGGGTTCGTAATCGAGCGCGTCCTGCCAGACGGATTCCTCGCCGTCGTAGATCATTGCCTGGTTCCAAGTGAGGAATCCCAGGCCGCCCAGGCACGCGACCGCCGCGGCGACGCGAAGACTTCGCACGAGAGTACTCGAGGAGAACCACGACACGCCGACGACCAGCCCCCACGCGATCGCCGCGATGGGGACGGCACAGGCCAGATAAGCCCAATGATCGGCCACATAAATGGGCGGTGTTGACGATGCGACAACCGATCCCAGGCCCGGCAACAGCATCGCGATAAAGAGGAGGCACGCGGCTAAAAATCCGCGCCCGATCCGCTTTCGGCCGGCCCATCCCCCTGCAATCACCGCCACCAACCCGGCGACAAAAATGAGTTGCAACCATCCGCTAGCGCTCCATCGCGAATAGACAAACAGAAGCGGATACGGCCAGACGACAGCCGCTGCCGAAGCCCAGACCGATCGGCAATCAACCGACAGCCGCTGAAGGATTGAAAGCGTCGGTCCGTCTCCCGCGGGATCCATGCCACCGGCCCGGTGCATCATCAGGACGCTCATCACCGTCCCCGCAACCGCGATGGCGAAGAAGGGCGCAAGCCTCAGCCAGTCGATACTTTTTAGCGCCCCGTGCTTCCACCAAATCAGACCCAGCAAAACCAGCGGCAGCGACAGCGCCATCGGATCGCTCAGGCTCGCTGCCACGGCCAGGAGCAACGCCGCCAAGTAGAGCCGCTTGACCGGCTCGTAGCCGAGCAGATCGTCCCAATCATAAGCCTCGCCTTCGGCGGCAAATTCCTCATCCGGCGTGGGCAGGATTCGGCTCAAACGCAGGAACGCCCAGATCGCGCCGAGCATCAGCCCGTCGCCAAGCAGATGCGATTGCTGGCTGATCCATGCGACGGACTGCACTTGGATTGGATGGACGGCAAACAGCGCCGCGCCGAGCCATGCGCCGCGGATTCCCAGCCGGCGCAGAACCATCCAAACCAGCCCGGCGTTGACTGCGTGCATCACAATGCTGAGCAGGTGATACCCCAGCGGATGGGACCCAAAGTAGTGGTGTTCGCTCCACAGAAGCGTTTGGGCCAACGGCCGGTATTGCCCAGCCGTCGCATGGCCCCAAATGCCGGCCACGCCGCTCACTCCCCAGAGCAACACGTTTTGCGTCACCCGGAGGTCGTCCTGCCAAACCAGGCCGCCCCAGATGGCCACCGGCAGATAGGCCAGTACGCACAGCCCAAGAAACCCCGCCGCCCGCCACGCCAACCGCACGGCATGCCCTACATCGCCCGGCTCGGCAAAGAACGGGGTGTCGTCCGGCAGGTAGAGAACCGGTTCGATCGTCTGAAGCGTCATGTGAAAGCTGGAAAAGGCCGGGAATTTGGGAGTTAAAACCAGATGGAGCGTGACCTTTACGTCAATAATAGTGGCTACGCTGGGGCCGCTGGCCAGTTCTACGCCGCTAATGCTATTGAAATACTACACCATGTTTGAGCTTCTTGCGGCATCGTCCGTACCACGGCTTCGCGAATCGGCACGCGTTCTCATTCGCGAAGCCGCAAGCAGCGGAAGGAGCGACGTCACCTGACGCGAATGTTCCTCGACATGACCAGTGACTCCACCGTCGCTAAGAAGGCTCGGCAAGAGCCTCGCCCTCCCGGATGATTTTTGCACTCCTCAATCGCCAACCAGCCTTGAGAACCGCAGTATATATTGGCGAAAGTCGGACTGCCGCCGATTGAATATTTGCCGAACTTTCGCCTCGTTCAGACGATTGAATACTATGCCTCCTGCGCAAATTGCATTGGCGGATCCGACCGCCGGCTTATCGGCCGCCTTCGCGCCGCCCCGCGCGGGGGCGGTCCGGCAACTGCGCTCCGGTATTTCGTGGCAGGCCGTGGTGATTGGCGGCTTGCTGATGGTGGGCGAGCTCCCATTGCTACTGAAGTTTTTCGCCGATCTCTGGTCCCGGCCTCAGTACCAGTTTTTCCCCGTTGCGCTGATCGCCGCCGGGTATGTCTTTTGGGAACGGCTGCGCGAAACTCGCCCGGGAGAACTCGAGCGCGGCTCGCCAGGGATCACGGCCGTGCTACTCGGCCTGTCGTGGATCATCCTCTCCTTCGGTTTACTCTATCTCCGCTGGATGGCCCCGGTCTCCACCTGGCTGCTGCTGGCGGCGGCGGTGTGGTGGGCGGGCGGCGCCCGGCTGGCGCGGGCCGTGCTGCCCGCCGGCATGCTGCTGCTGATCATCATCCCGCCCCCGGCCCACCTGGACGATGCTTTGGGTAATCACCTGCGGGTGATCGCGGTTCACGCCAGCAGCAGTGTGCTGGAACTGGTGGCGCTGCCGCACCTGATCACCGGAACCGTCATCGAAATTCCCAGTCACCGGCTGCTGGTGGAAGAAGCGTGCAGCGGCATCAACTCGCTGATGTCGGTCATGGCGTTTACCGTCCTGTACGGCATCTGGCAGCGCCGCGGGGCGTGGTTCACGGCCGCACTCACCGTCGCGGCTGCCGGGTTCGTCCTGTGCGCCAACATCGGCCGAATCACGCTTGGGGCGATCCTCGTTCACTTTTGGAAAATCGACATCCTGACGGGAACCAGCCACGAACTGCTGGGAATGGTGCTGTTCGGCGTGTGTCTCGGGCTCGTGATCAGCTTCGATCGGTTTTTGCTGATGGTGTGGCCAAAGAGGAAGGGATTGGGCGAGCCGAAGTCAATTTCGGTAGGGAACGGTAAACACGGGCGGGACGCCCGTGCTACAGGTGGGTTGCTCTGGTGGCCGGCGGCGGTGGCGTTTTTGGCTCTCGGTGTAGGTCTCCAGGCGCGCGTGGGACGCGATTGGGCACAATCGCGACTACCCGACAGCGCAAAGTTTTCGCTGCCGCCGAAACTGGCGGGGTGGGAACTGGTGCGCGGCGAGGGCATGATCAACGGCCGGCCCGAAACCGACGGCCTGAAGTCGAACTTTTGGGTCTATCAGTCCGGCGCGATCAAGGCGGCGGTGGCGCTGGATTATCCGTTCACGGGCTTCCACGACGCGACGATCTGCTATGCCAGTTCTGGTTGGGCGATCAACGATCGGGCGCAGCTTCAACCTCCCCAGCGGCCGCGTGACGGGTTCATCCAAGTGCAGATGTCCAAGGCGCCGATGATGAAGGGCGAGTTGGTGTTTGCGCAGTTCGACGAGCATGGCGTTGCGCCGCCGGTCACTCCGGCCGTGCCGGCTGGCGGGGGCCGGGTGAAGGTGGCGCTGGCTCTTTCGCGGCAGAAGGCACAGGCGCCGCCAACGTATCAGGTGCAAACGCTGTCGATCGGATACACCGTCGCCTCCGCCGAACAGCAGGCAAGCCTCCGCGCGCTGTTCATTGCCGCCCGCGAAGAACTCGCCCGGCAACTGACGGCCCAACTGGAGGGCGGCCGATGACGCGGCCCGCCTCCCGAATTCGGCGGACTTCCGAGCCCGCGGCCGGCGCGGGCCGGCCGCGTCTGCGTGTCCCGCGCTGGGCGGCGGCAATGCCGGCGCTGGCGATGATCGTCGTGATGCTTCTACTGGGCGTCGCGGGCTGGTCGCAGCGGCCAGATCGAATTGAAGCGCGCTACCGCCAGACCGCGGACGCCGCGATGGCCGCCGAAGATTTCCGCACCGCTCGCGTATGTTACGAGCGATTGCTGCAAGCCTCGCCGACAGACAAACCACTGCTTTTGGGCCTTGCGCGCACCCTGCTGGGCCTTGGGCAATCCGCCGAAGCAGCGCAGCTCCTTCAAGGGCTCGCGCCCGCCGATGCACCCGGCTACGCGCCGGCCCACGTTCTGCTCGCTGAGCAAATTTTGAATGCCTCGACCGATCCCCAAACACTGCAACTTGCCGAGGCTCACTTGCATCGGGCGCTCGAAGCCGACCCCCACAACGTCGACGCCCGCGCCCTGCTGGCGCGGATCTACGCCAACACAGGCCGTTCGCTGTAATCCAGACCGAGGCAGAATCTGGCGCGCCCACGTTTAAGCGGACGGCGCGTATGATGCACACACGGCTTGCGCGCTTGACAACCCGGTCCCGTGCGCCGTACGTATGTGCCCCCTACTTTTTGGCGGTTCGGTTTTTTAGAGTCTTCCGGGCCACCGGCGTCCTCGGACGGAGAAACAGGTGATATCGGTTTCGCAGCTCACCAAGGCCTACGGCGGCGTGCTTGCCGTGGACCACATCAGCTTCGAGGTCGGCAAAGGCCAGATCGTCGGCTTCCTCGGACCCAACGGGG
>Ga0182024_10009270_pt1 | contig 20409 bp, 24 predicted proteins | sample P32metaG_FD_120480 | JGI IMG/M metagenome (GOLD analysis project Ga0182024, IMG submission 120480) | Permafrost microbial communities from Stordalen Mire, Sweden - P3-2 metaG (Illumina Assembly) | ecosystem: Environmental > Terrestrial > Soil > Wetlands > Permafrost | place: Sweden: Stordalen... | reverse complement strand
TCCAACCGTGTACTCGGAACCACAGAGATACTGCTTCTCAACCACACCGGCTGCGGGTTCACGACATTCACAGATGACGAGCTGAACGCGAAGCTGAGCGCTTCGACCGGAGATGCATCGCCGGCTCCAATGCGCTTCTTCTCCTATAAGGATCCCGAGCAAAATACCCGGGAGCAGATCAAGAAAGTCAGGTCGCATTCCTGGATTGCCAAAGACATCCCCGTGCGCGGCTTCATTTTCGACGTGGACACGGGCAGATTACGGGAAGTCAAAGTTACTTGAACACGAGCGCGCCGCCTGACAGGAGACGGTCATGACCACAGACGGCCCCGTCGTCACGCACGCTTTGCCCGGGCCAACCGACGCCTTCTCGTCAAGCTTGAGGGCATCTATCGAGACATTCACGCCAATCCGGAGCTGTCCATGCAAGAGCACCGGACGGCTGGCATCGCCGCTGCGTGGTTACGTGAGCAGGGATACGACGTGACGGAGGGTGTTGGCGGCACGGGCGTGGTCGGATTGCTGCGCAACGGCGATGGTCCGGTTGTGCTGCTGCGCGCCGATATGGACGCGCTTCCGATCAAGGAAAGCACTGGCCTAGCTTACGCCAGCGACAAGACCGGAACCGACCGATTCGGCCAAGCTACATCGATCGCTCATTCTTGCGGGCGCGATATGCACGTTGCCTGGCTGATGGGCGCGACACGTATCCTGTCCGAGAATCGGCACATGTGGCGCGGCACGGTGATGGCCGTATTCCAGCCAGGTGAGGAAACCGGCCAGGGTGCCCGCGCCATGATCAAGGACGGCATGGTCAAGCGCTTCCCCAAGCCGGACGTCACTTTGGCTCAGCATGTGATGCCGCTGTCGGCGGGGCAGATAGGCTGGCGCATTGGGACGATACTATCTGCGGGCGATAGTTGGGAAGTGACATTGTTCGGCCGTGGTGCGCACGCCTCGATGCCCCAAAAGAGTATCGACCCAGTGGTGATGCAGCGTCGGCAGTGATGCGCCTGCAAACGGTCGTGTCACGGGAAGTCGCGATGACCGACTCCGCGGTAGTCACCGTCGGAACCATGAAAGCCGGCATGAATGAAAACGTCATTCCCGACCGGGCGCTGCTTCGACTGAATGTTCGTACATTCAAGGATCAAGTGCGGACTCGAGTGCTTGCCGCGATCAAACGCATCCTGGAGGCAGAAGCGGAGGCTTCAGGCGCTCCAAAACCTCCGGAATTCTCTGTGCTCAGCGAGTATCCGCTAACCCGCAACGATGAGGCTGCCACTCGAAAGACGGTAGCCGCTTTCCAACGACAGTTTGGCGCCGGTCGGGTGATAGAGATCGCTCCAGCGACGGCGAGCGAGGATTTTGGGCTGTTTGGCGCGGCTTGGGATGTGCCGACTGTGTACTGGGTGATTGGCGGCATCGATCCAGCTACCTACGCGAATGCTCAAAAGGCGGGCAAGCTGGACGAACTCCCGGCCAACCATGCTCCCGACTTCGCTCCGGTGCTCCATCCCACTTTGGAGACTGGCGTCGAAGCGATGCTCGCCGCAGCAGGCGCTTGGATCTGCTCGCCCACCACGAGCGCAGTTTAATTGAGCCAGCACCGCGCGGCTGCACTCAGTCTCGTCCATGCATAGCGCCTTCTTGCAAGTCCTGATGGAGGTGCTCGACTGGGTGGGAACGTTCGCGTTCGCCATGAGCGGCGGACTGCTGGGCGTACGGAAGCGATTCGATTTGTTCGGCGTGCTCTTTCTGTCGTTCGTGGTGTCGGTCGTCGGCGGCATGATGCGCGACATTCTGATTGGCGCAGTCCCTCCCGTCGCAATCATGGATATTTATTATTTTGCGATTGCGATGGTAGGTGGCTTGATCACCTTCTACTGCTATCCCAAAGTGGCATCGCGCCAGCGCCAAATACTGCTGCTGGACGCAGTTGGCCTTGGTCTTTTTGCGGTCGTCGGCGCACAAAAGGCGATAGATTATGGCATCAATCCATTGATGGCGGCGATCATAGGTATGCTGTCCGGAATCGGCGGCGGGATGACCCGTGACGTCCTCGCCGGAGACATCCCGTTTGTTCTGCGAGGCGATCTTTACGCGATTGCGGCGCTCGCCGGTGGAGCGATCGTATCGATCGGGACCGTCATCGGTGTGCAGCCCGCCTATCCGATGTTGTTGGGCGCCGCAGTGTGTATCTTCCTTCGGTTGATGGCAATCTATTTTGGTTGGCGCGCGCCTGTCGCCCGCTGGAGCGGCGACGGGGAGCATGAGTGAGGCCGCGCGTACTGGTTGCGTAAAATATGTTCGATGAGCCGCAGCACACTTGGAGCGTAGCTCATGACAGAACTCTTTTCGATTTCACTTTCCTCGAGCGCGGGACAACGGGGTCGGAAGTGAGGGAAAAATGATTATCCTGGCTGGTGACATCGGCGGCACCCACAGTCGAATCGCTTACTTTTCCGTTGCACAGGACGAAATCAAGTCCGTCGCTGAGGAGGTCTATCGCAGCGCCGACTATACTGGGCTCGACGCGATCGTAACCAAGTTTGTCACGAGTCATCGAGCAGACTGCAAGCACGCGTGCTTTGGTGTTGCCGGTCCGATGCATGACGGTCAGGTCAAGGTCACAAATTTGCCCTGGACCGTCGATGCGTCGGCGCTGGCGAGTGAACTCGGCTTCGAGCGAGTTACCCTTATCAACGACTTGGAGGCGATTGCTTACAGCGTTGACGTACTGAAGCCGCAAGATTTCGTGATTCTAAACGAGGGAGATCCGAAAGCCTCAGGCAACGCGGCGGTAATAGCGGCGGGTACTGGATTGGGCGAAGCCGGGCTTTACTGGGATGGGACGCGTCGCGATCCGTTCGCATGCGAGGGTGGCCATACTAACTTTGCGCCCACTAATGACTTGGAGGACGACTTGCTTCGCTACTTACGCGCTCAATTCGGGCACGTTAGTTGGGAGCGCGTCGTTTCGGGGATGGGATTTGTCAGCCTCTACAGCTTTCTTCGTGAAACTGGCCACGGCGCAAAAACTGACTTTATCAATTTCGAGGCGACGCAAGAGGATCCTGCGGCTCTGATTTCGCGATTCGGACTCGATCGAACCAACGCGATTTGTGTTCAGGCGCTGGACATGTTTGTCTCGCTCTATGGTAGTGAAGCCGGCAACCTTGCACTCAAGATCATGGCAACTGGTGGAATCTTCATCGGCGGCGGGGTCGCTCCGCGAGTTCTCAAGAAGCTTCGCGATTCGAGTTTCCTAACGGCTTTCACGGCGAAGGGGCGAATGAGCAAAGTTCTGAAAGCTATTCCGATTCGGGTAATTCTAAGCGACAAAACGGGCTTACTTGGAGCCGCCCGTTGCGGCGCTCTTAAGGCGTAAATCTGCTATCGGTCCGAACGTGCCTCGATTGCGTCGCGGACCTAGACCGACGTCAACCGGCGATTTTGGGCTGCCGTGATAGCGCGTCAGGAACGCCGGAAAACAGAGCGCCTAGACCTTCCGCCATCGTCGGATGCGTAATGATCGCGTCGCGCAATCCCGTGTATGGCATAGCCGCCAGCATGGCGGTCTGGACCACGGCCATCACCTCGCCAGCCTGGGGGCCAATCATGGTGAAGCCGAGAATACGGTCGTTACGCGCGTCGATAAGCGCCTTCAGGAAACCGTCAGACTTCGTGTACCACCGCCATTCAATCGCGCTTCGATCGTCTTCGGCGCGATGAATCGACCCTCTCCCATGATCAGCTGGGCGCCACTGGTCTTGTAGTGATCCAGGTGCATGGCGATCAAACCGTCGACCATTTCGCGCTTGCGTTGGCGCACTCTCACCATATCGATCGCTACCGGACCCGTCCTTGTTCCGAACTCTGACGCGCGACGGACAAGGCCGGCAACTTCAGCGCTCCAAATCTCATTCTTGCTGGGAAGGCAGTTGACATTCGGGCAGGAGCCGCCGATCCCGGGAGGTAGGCATTCAGATTTACGACGCAGGTGTCCGTGTGTAGACATTACGGCACCCATGCGTATACAATTGGGCGATGCCACTTAACATTCGCAGTGAAGCCGTTAATCAGTTGGCCGGGAAACTTGCTAAGCGCGTGCGCACGAACAAGACCGAGGCCGTCAAGCGTGCTCTGGAAAACGAGTTGCGGCGGCTCGATGAAGCGCCGCCGCGGCGCGCGCGGCTCCGTGAAATTCAGGCTCGCGTACAGTCTTGGCCCGCAACCGGATTGGAAGCCGACAAAGCGTTCTTCGACGATCTCAACGAGGTGTGATTATGTTCGTCGACGCTTCCGCCATCATTGCCATACTTACAGAGGAGCCCGGCGCCGACGATTTGGCGGACCTGCTGGATACCGCCGCCGCGCCTATTACTTCGCCGCTTGCAATCTTTGAGGCCGTACTTGGCGTCTGCCGGAAACGGGGCACGACGGTCGAGAAAGCCGAAACCGAGGTGCATGCATTTCTCAGGGTGGAGAACATCGCGATAATTGCGATCTCCGCGCAAGATGGCGCGGCGGCGCTGGCGGCTCACGCGCGCTACGGCAAAGGGCGCAAGCATCCCGCGCGGCTCAATCTCGGCGATTGCTTCGCCTACGCGATGGCCAAGAACCATCGCACTCCGCTCTTGTTCAAGGGCGACGATTTCAGCAAAACCGATATCCGCCGGGCAGTTCGCTCCTGAGTTGCCGGTCCCGATGCGGCGCTCTTTCTGACGTTGATTACACGCTCGACACTGGCGCGGCCGGTGCTCAGGCGGGCGGCTTCGCAGGCGTGATCGGCAGCGCTCCCAATTCGCAGATCGTGACCTTTGGAACGGCCGCGCTGCCCGCCGCAGGCGATCTGATCACGACGCTCGACGCCGCAGGGGCCGCGCTGGCAGCGTTCCTCACTCCGCCCGAGCAGGCCGCCCTGATCGAAAGCGCAGCGAGTCTCGCCGCCTTCCTCACGGTAGCGAGCGATCTGATTAGCGCCACTGACAGCGCGGCAGATAGCGGCTTCGGCTTTCCGATGACCGCCAGCGATGCGCTCGCCTTCGCCGACGATGCGCTCGCCGGTCTCGCCTACACCTGAGCCCGCGCGAGACCCCGACTCTGCTCGACAGCGCCATCAAGGCCGCGCGCGGCGCCCTCATGACCGCGGCAGATACCGTGGCGTCGAGCGATCGCCCGGCCGGGGTGCCATTTGCGTTCTACGACGGCGGAGCGATGCCCGGATTGGGCCATATGCCAGGCCAGAATTGCCACCCTCTCCACTTCAAAGAACGAGGATTTCAAATCGTTCGGGCTGAGACATGTTCCGTTCCTTCTCGATTTGGGCTGACTGCCGTCGCCAGCCCTCAGGACTCGGCTCTTGACGGACTCGGAAGCGGCTCCAATCCCCGAGGGCGAATGACGATAGCTTCTTGAGTTACTGACAGTTTTTGTTTCCAGCGCCGAGGAAGGCCAGGAAGGTGATGCTTGCTGGCGCGAATGCGACATGATTCGACGCAAGGCGTTTGCCATCGAGACTGGGGAGTTCACCGTCGTCGTCCAACCTGAGCTCATGCCCATTCAACTGGACCCGGGAATCCTTTAGCTTCTGCGCCGTCAAGGTGTAGCGGTCCGCCGACATTGGTACGTCAATGGATTCCACTTTAGTCCGATTCGTATTGATCGCTAGCAGCGTCACCCCGCCGGGATGGTCGGGCAAGCAATGCGCATAGACGTGTAGTCCGGGATGAGATGGCCCGGCATTAAGGACTGTCCGACCCATGAGTTTGCGCCACAAAAGAGCGGCCCAGTAATTGGGACGCGGCGTCAGTGTGTTTTGATCGATCAGGCCATATTCGCTCGACGCGAGCGTGTTGTGGAAAACGACTTTAATGCCACGCTTGGCCATACGACCATGCTGGTCGAGGTAGCGGAAGGTGTCGAGAAATGTGGATGCCCAGGGATTGCCGCCGCATGCCGCATCGGCTGTCTCGGTCACCCATATCGGCTTGCCCGGTTCGAAGCGGTCGCGGAGAGCTTGATAAAAGGTTTCTATCTTATCCGGGCGAGCGAGCCACTCTTCCGACAGCGCCGCTCCAGCGGTCGTGCCAGCTATCCCACCGCCGAGAGCTGCGCAGCGCTCGGAAGCCGCCGCATAGGAATGGTAGGAGAAGACGTCGAATACCGGCCTCGGGGTAGCAGCAAATATGTCCGCGGTTTTGAGCAGCGGGCCCGGCATGAGCTTAATCCCTTCCCCGACCGAGGCGACACGCGGCATTGTAGCGGACACCAGGGAGACCGAAGCTGCATTCGTGGAGCTTGCGAGACCCGCGGCTGCGGCCAGGGCTGCGACCAGCACCAATGCCCAAAACCTATCAGAGCAGTCGTTCTTCATTTTCTGCCTGCGCTTGAAGCGAACGGTTGTACTCTTGGGCGGCTGGATCTCTCGGCGACGAAGGTCAGCGGACCTTCGAGAGATTCAATAGACCCCGAGAAGGCGCAACGGATGCCTCCTCTATATCTCGGAGACAAGATTCGAGGAAAGTCCGATCGGGCAGAGCAGCTTCCACCGCTTCTGTCGATCGACTGTAAATCTCTTCCGGCTGGGTGTATTCGGCACAGAATGGTAGCCTATGCTGAGATTGGCTGCCGTCCTGAGGGCGAGGGTCGATATCTCAAGGATGGTGAAATGCCGTTGGTCGAAATCAGCGCCGGATCCTTCTCTTGCAGGCATTTTCGCATACCCCGTTTCGCGAAAACGGACGAGGGCAGGTTCAATGAGCACCACGCGAAAAATAGCAGTGATCGTCGGAAGCCTACGCAAAGGCTCATATAATCGCATGACCGCCAAAGTTCTGGCGGCGCTTGCGCCCGCGGGGCTTCAGCTCGAAATTGTCGAGATTGGACAGCTTCCCCTTTACAACCAGGACGGCGACGATGAAGGAAGGCCCGCTCCGGCATGGGTTGCGTTCCGCGAGAAGGTCAAGGCGGCCGACGCCGTTTTGTTCGTGACCCCGGAATACAATCGATCGGTCCCAGGGGTGCTCAAAAATGCGATCGATGTAGGCTCACGTCCATTCGGACATAGTGCCTGGGAGGGAAAGCCTGGAGCCGTGATCAGCGTGTCGCTGGGTGCGATCGGCGGTTTCGGAGCAAATCAACACCTGCGGCAGTCATGCGTATTCCTGAACGTACCCACAATGCAACAACCCGAGGCCTATATCGGAGGCGCCGCAACTCTCTTCGACAAAGAAGGAAATATCACGAACGAGGGCACACGAAAGTTCTTGAAAGGCTTCATCGAAGCCTTCGCTGAGTGGGTCGAGGTTCTCATTGCCCGTTGAATCGCATCACGTGTCCTCTCCCGCACGGGGCTTTGCCTAATAAAGCCCCTCTGCCCCTTTAATAGCAAGCCTGCCCCAAAAAGACTCGACACTCCGCCGGATTCCGATCCACTACTAAGGCACCCGCGTAATGCGGGCTTCTTAGTATGGCCGCTGAGCCAGTGCTTTATCGTTTTAGTTTTATTGTTAATTGGCCGTAGTTGGGCATTCGCGGGAATCGTCCGGCCAGAGCGAAAAATATCCGAGTTTAGCCATCATCTGACTGGTGACGTCGTCATTGGCTTTTGTCAGCGAGATTTGCCAGCAGACGGAAGTTGTATACTGCCCGTCGTCCCCATATGTCATCTCGGCTCTAAAATATATACAGCCAGTGCCGTTCCGCAGATCGGCGAATTCGCCCACAGTCATATCATCGGTGCCAACCGCAGTGAAAGGAGCGGTCCCGACAAGATTGGGCCAGATGAATTCCTCTTGTATAGGTGCCTGCGAAATGTCCGGGGGATCGCTCAATACTACGGGACTCCACTTCACAATGGCCCGGAGTTTGCCTTTGCCCGGCAATTTACCGTTGTTAATAAGAGCATAAGTTATGCCGATGTTATTGATCAAAGAGTTCTCGTTTTTTGCGACCACCACCTTCTTAACTTGCTGCCTAGGATCGACGATTATCTGAACATAGGGTCGCGAGCCTTCACCGATGAGTTGGCGAGTAAGACCATTGGCGACCCACGCCTGCCAACCGTAGAATACGACGGCGACAACGCCAGCAGCGGAGACATAGAGCATCCATTTGTCTACCCAATTGGGTTCGGGTTGGCTTGGGTTCTCATCGTCGTTGGTGGTTGGCATCTAAAGTTCCCCCCTAAAGGACTGCAGACTACAGCAGCGTTCCGACAGCGAACGCTTATCGGAGCGCTACTGTTCTGCGCCGGAATGGCCGCAGCTATTTTGACTTGCTGGCTAGCTTCTCCGGTTTAGTTTTTCGTTTAGCGGGATTCACGGGCGGCGTACTGAGCGTGCGTTTTAGAGCATCCTCGAAAGTCATCGGATGGAGTGAAATGGGCTTATCATCTTTTCGTTTAGACATGTTGCTCGCCTTAATTGGTGTCTTCGTCGTTGTAGGCTACGCACATGTAGGAATGAAAGGACATCGCTTTCTTGGTCGGAGCGTACCAACCGCATACCTGCGTCCAATGGTGCGTCCCGAACTCGTCGTCATATTCGACGCGACCAAAAAAGGCGATCCACGAGATGCCGTTGTTCAAGTCGGCAAGCTCCGCAGGCGTGGTATTCACCAGGTCAGGGTAACGCAATACCCCCGGTTTAACGGTTTTTTCGGGCGTACCTCGCGTGATACCGAATGGAATCTCATCAGACGCTTGAAAAGACCCCATCATTATTGTCGGCTGCTCGTCAGGATACTCCTGAAACAGGTCGAATTTTGGCATTTCCCCATTCTTAACTATTTCTGCGTTAAAAGTGCCCTTTACGGTTCGCGCAGGAGTTTTGCCTGTATTAACTATCGAAACGGGGACTGCCACATATGGACTGAGCGTAACTGGTTTTTCCCGCTTTTGTCGAACTGTTCAATTCTCACAATGAGCCGAGCGCGCTCATCGGCACTCATTATTTGGGCCTGACGGCCGAGCAAGCAGTATTGGAGAAACGCGACTACGGTCAGAAGGGCCGTGAACAGGCCAACGATCCAATCGGTGCGGCTGCTCGCATCGGATTTTTCCCGCAGCCAAGTGCGCGTTCTTTCGCGGTAATAATAACGGTCTTCGCTCTGAATTCCGTCGCTGTCTTTTGTCTCGGGTTTGGGGCCTTCTGGTGTCTCCAAGATTGGACCTCAAGGGTGTTCTAGGCTTTATTACTATTGCTGCGGTTTTTTTGATCCTTTCTTTTCTACTAATGCGTTCTTATCTGGCTTCACCTTCACTAGGGCCTTGGCAATTTTGGACGCAAGCGAATGCAATTGCTCCGGCTTCCGTGCCCGTCCACCGCTGGCCTACCGCTGAGGCCGCTCCCAGCGCGGCGTCCTCAGCATCCTGCTATCGCGGACTTGAAAATGCCATCGTTCTTGCGGTTATTAAAACGCCACGAAAACTCGTTCAAATACAAGGGCGGAAATTTCTTGCTCCGTGAGAATTCAAATGCCAACTGGATCGGCTTGCTGGCTCTCGCGCTCGAAAGATGGGTTGATACCTAACTCAAACATCGCATGAACCAAGCAACAGATATTGTGCGCCAAGGCCTTCAACATCACTTCGTTGATCGTCGGCAAGTTTCCGTAGTCTGCAGGCAAGCCGTACCCAGATCTCGCTCAGCACGCGATGCGTGAAGCGAAGGTTTTGGCAGACAACATTTATGCGACGGTCAATCGGTTACCGATGAAACCATTTGTCTACAAGACGAAGGGCGTCATGGCGTCTCTGGGACACCACCGCGGAGTAGCTGCCGCGATGGGCGTTCCGCTTCGTGGGTTTCTGGCGTGGTGGCTTCGACGCAGCTATTACCTGCTGGTTACGCCGCGGATGGCTCAACGCGTTGGACTCGTTGCAGACTGGACGATCGGCCTTTTCTTTCACCCTTCTTTGAGCAAGATCGATCTCAACACTGAAAGGGAAATGCTGCTCCGCTATGCCGCCGTTGGAGCGCTCGCCGAGAGCGGACGCGCAACGGAGTCGAAGAGCGCTAACGCTCCGGAAAACGCGCGTTGAAATTTACCACTGGCCAGGTGCTCCACCGGAGGTATGCATATAGATATTGATCCAAGGTAGCGTTCGGTCAGCAGTTTCGAGTGTGCATATGAGCATAGCCCGCATCCGACTCGTTCTTCGATCCATATTTCCGACGGTCGCTATCAATGCCGCTCTAATGATTGCGGTGGTGGCGGTTGGATGCAAAAGCGCGCCGCCCGCCACATCCAGCGCGGCGATCCCGCAGGTTTTGGTCGCGAAGGCCGTCCAGAAGGATGTGCCGATCTATACGGAATCAGTGGGGACCACTGAAGGATTCGTCAACGCGAAGATTCTACCGAAAATATCCGGTTATCTGCTCAAGCAGGACTACAAGGACGGCTCCCACGTTCATGCCAACCAATTGCTATTCGAGATCGATGATCGCCCATACAAGGCGGCGCTCGACCAGGCGCTCGGCAATCTTGCCCAGGTGCAGGCGCAGCTAAAGCAGAACCAGCAGGACCTCGCCCGTTTTACCGCTCTGTATAAGGCACAGGTTATCTCGAAACAACAGTTTCAAAACCAGACCCAGACCACGCGCGCAACCGCCGGGCAAGTACAATCGGCGCGGGCCGCGGTGGAAACCGCAAAGCTCAATGAGAATTGGACCAAGGTGTATTCGCCGATCGACGGTATAGCCGCAATCGCGGACGCGCAGGTCGGCGATTTGGTCGGCAACACTACATTGCTCACCACGGTTTCTCAGCTCAATCCGATCAAGGTCTCATTTCCGATCAGCGAAAAAGAGTATCTACATTTTGCCGGCCGAATAAACTCGCGCGAAAACTCAACGCCGAAAGACACTGACGTTCCGTTTGAATTGATCCTCGACAACGGTAAAACCTATCCGCATCGGGGCCAGTTTTACGCTGCGGGACGGCAAGTTGACGTGCAGACCGGCACTATCCAGATTCAGGCTATTTTCCCCAATACCGAAGACATTCTTCGCCCCGGCATGTATGCCAAGGTCCGCGCGAATACCGGCGTCCGCAATGACGCGGTGCTGGTTCCTCAAAGTGCGGTCTTTCAAATCCAGGGACAATACGAGATCGCGACGGTCGGCGACGACAACAAGGTGACGCTGCGTTCAGTCAAAGCCGGCAAGAAGGTGGGTGACCTCTGGCTCATCGAATCGGGTGCTACCGCGGGCGAAACCGTCGTGACCGAAGGCGTGCAGAAACTGAAGGATGGAATGGAAGTAAAGCCGACGTTCGCCACCGAGCCCTCGCCGTCCATCATACCCGAAGCGACGGCGATTCCCGCGATCAACGCGAGCCCGGCCCGGCAAAAGTAGTTCGATGTCGAAGTTCTTTATAGACCGGCCCATCGTCGCGATGGTGATCGCGATTTTTTTCGTAATCGCCGGCGCCGTGATGATCTTCCGCCTTCCGGTCGCCCAGTTTCCCGATATCGTGCCGCCTCAGATCAAGACCGCCGCAACCTACACCGGTGCGGACGCGCTCACCGTCGAACAGTCGGTAGCCACACCTATCGAGGAGCAGGTGAACGGCGCCAAGAACATGATCTACATGCAGTCGATCAATGGCAACGACGGCTCGATGTCGCTGCAGGTCAGTTTCGATGTCGGGACCGACGTGGATATCGATCAGGTGCAGGTGCAGAACCGCCTCTCGCAGGCGCTGTCGAGCCTGCCGGCCGCAGTCAGCAACTACGGCCTGACCACGCAGCAGACCGTGGGGATACCGCTGCTGGTGTTCTCGATCACTTCGCCGAAGAGAACCTGGGATCAGAGCTTTCTGGCCAACTACACCACGATCAATATCCAGGACGAACTGGCCCGGACTCCGGGGATCGGCCAGGTAAAAATTTTTGGCGCGGGCAACTACGCGATGCGCGTCTGGGTGACGCCGGACAAGCTCGCCAAGCTTCAACTGTCGGTGGCGGATATCGTAAATGCGCTCTCGGTCCAGAATGTGGTCAATCCCGCCGGCACGATCGGCGGCGAACCTGCCCCTCCGGGCCAGCAGTTTACCTACCCGGTGGTTACGCAAGGCCGCCTGATGAACTCGGACGAGTTCGGCAATGTCATTGTTCGCGCCAATCCGGACGGCTCATTCGTGCGCCTCCAAGATATCGCGCGGATTGATCTGGGCGCCGAAAATTATAATCAGCTCTCCTACATCAACGGCGCACCGTCGGCCAACGTCGTGCTTTACCAGAACCCCGGCTCCAATGCGCTCCAGGCGGCGAATCTGGCGAAAGCCGAAATGACCGCGCTCTCAAAGCATTTCCCGCAGGACATGCAATCCGTCCTGACGCTCGATACGACGGTGCCGGTGACCGAGGGCGCGAGAGAGATCATCAAGACCTTGCTCGAAGCGATCGGCCTGGTCGTATTGGTCGTCTTCATCTTCCTGCAGAGTTGGCGCGCCACGCTGATTCCGATCCTCACCATCCCGGTGTCGCTGGTCGGCGCGTTCATGTTCTTCCCCTTGGTCGGGTTTTCGATCAACACGCTTTCGCTGCTGGGGCTGGTGCTGGCCGTCGGCCTGGTCGTCGATGATGCGATCGTCGTGGTCGAAGCGGTCGAGGCGAAGATCGAGCAGGGGCTTACGCCTCACGATGCGGCGGTCGAGGCGATGGAGGAGGTCAGCGGCGCGCTCGTAGGTATCGCGTTGGTACTGTCGGCGGTGTTCATCCCGGCCGGCTTCATGACGGGAATCAGCGGCTCTCTCTACCGCCAGTTCGCGCTGACGATCGCATTCTCGGTGCTGATCTCGGCCTTCAATGCGCTGACATTAAGTCCTGCTCTCGGAGCGCTGATCCTGCGGCCCAAAGCGGCGCAACGCACCCGAGGCCCGCTGAGATATTTGTTCGGATGGTTCAACCGCGGATACGCGCGCGTGCAGAGCGGCTATGTCCGCGTCTGCGGAATCCTCGCGCGCAAGGTGCTAGTCGCGGTCGCGATTCTCGTGGGCTTCACGATCGTTGCCGGCGGTTTGGGCAAAGTGCTCTCGAGCTCATTTCTTCCCGACGAGGACCAGGGCTATTTCCTGATGAACGTCGAGCTGCCGGAGGGAGCCTCGCTCCAGCGCACCGACGCGGTCATGAAACAAGTCAACGCGATCCTGAATACCGAGCCTGCTTTGCGCTACTACACCGGTATCGCGGGATTCAGCATACTTTCTCAGACCAGCAGCCCGCGCAGCGCGTTGTACTTCTGCGAGCTACAGCCCTATCCCCAGCGCATGACTGCGACGCAGCAGGCGCCAGTCATCGTGGCAAACCTCAACCGGAAGCTCGCAACGCTTTCGAGCGCGCAGGCGTTTGCATTTTTGCCGCCTGCGATTCCCGGCATCGGCCAGGCCGGCGGCGTCGATTTCTTCATTCAGGATCGCGGCGGTCACGACGTCGATTATCTCTGGCAGAACACGCAAAAGTTTCTCGCCGCGGCGCACAAGCGGCCCGAACTTGCGCAGATGAGCCTGACCTTCAGCCCCGGCGTTCCACAGTTCTTCGCCAACGTCGATAAGGACAAGGTGTTCAAGCTCGGCATACCTATTGCCGACGTGTACGAGGAGTTGCAAACCCTGCTCGGCGGCGCATACGTAAACCAGTTCAACCGCTTCGGCCGGGTGTGGAAGGTTTTCGTCGAGGCGGAGCCGCAGTATCGGAACAAGGCGTCCGATGTCGGCCAGTTCTATGTGAAGAATAAAAGCGGCCAGATGGTTCCGCTCTCGACGCTGGTCGCGATGCAGCGCACGAGCGGACCGGAATACACCACGCGGTTTAACGAATATCGTGGCATCGAGATCTTCGCGACGCCGGCGCCAAGCTACAGCACTGGCGACGCAATGAACGCGATCACCGCGACGGCCGCCAGCGTCCTGCCGCGCGACATGGGATACGCCTGGAACGGAATCACTTTTCAGCAGGCGGTGGCTGGCGGCGGCGCAGGCGTGTTCGCGTTGTCGCTCGTTCTGGTCTTCCTCATTCTCGTGGCGCTCTATCAAAGCTGGTCGCTACCATTTAGCGTGCTGCTAAGCGTGCCGGTAGCGGTGTGCGGCGCCTTCTTCGGCTTGTGGGTGCGCAAACTCGACAACGACATTTACGCGCAAGTCGGTCTGATCATGCTGATCGGGTTGTCGGCGAAGAACGCGATCCTGATTGTCGAGTTCGCCAAGGCGGAACTCGAAAAGGGCGAGCCGATCATCGATGCCGCGCTAAACGGCGCGCGCATCCGTCTTCGTCCAATCCTGATGACTTCGTTCGCCTTCATCTTCGGCCTGATGCCGCTGTTGTACGCTCTAGGCGCCGGTGCGATCTCCCGCCGGCTTATCGGCACCGTCACCATAGTCGGCATGGTGTTTTCAAGCGGCATCGCGATTTTCCTGGTGCCGCCGCTGTTCGTCCTTGTCGAGCGGTTGTCGCAACGATTTCAAGGCAAAAGCCTTAAGCTCGTTCCAGGGTCGCAGAGACCGGTCAGTCCGCTCGGTGCATCCGAGCGCCCCGCGCCCAGACGCGGTTTGTAAAAAACATCACTCCGGGAACCCGCCGGTGAGCCCGAAAAGGCGCGCACGGCCTGGCTATCGTCTCGCATTGGCGTACGCGTCGGCTTCATCCGCTCTCAGGACCTCACCTTCTCGGCCGCGACTAGATGGGTGACCTTCGCAAGGCTCTTGCTGATAGACGTGAGAAAAGACGGCAGGCAAATCCTTCTGGAGTTTTCCGGGTGCAGCGTTTTGCTGGAGGGCCGTAGTCTCCGGCCCGTGGCGAACGCCATCGCCAGCTATTGCTGCGCAAGCGTGGAAGCGTTCGACCCGGACAAACGCGATCAACCCACCGATCCCGAAGCCCCGTTTATCAAGCGTGTCCGGTTTTACTACGCCTCGACGGAACCGCCTGCGCGCGCCGTGGAGCGCCCCGCCGAGCGGACGCACTGAGAGCGCGAGTTGATAGTTGGCGCATGGGCACACCGCGCACTTGTTCTTGACCGTCCCTATCCCGTTGGGACAAAAACATCAGGTTTTACGACCCGCCGGGCCAGCAGGCGCAGGACGACCAAGAGCAGCCGTCGCGCGACGGAAACCGATGGGCAGTTTATGATCCTGTCGATGAGACAGAGGATTTGATCAATAGCGGGAACCCATCGTGGGCGCTTGCCAAAGCCACTGTCATCATTCAAGGAAGCACTAAGCATCGCTGTATAGGTTTGATTATCTGATTCGTACAATCTGCAGGACTTCGCGTGACTCGTTCTCGTAACGCAAAAGCAAGTAGGTATCGGATTGATCCGAGCTAACTTGAACAAGTGTCATGTTGGACTCATCGCTTGGTATAGTGGAAGCCAGCGGCAACATCTGCGTGGATCTAGCGGTCGCCTGCTCGACTGTCATCAAATCTAACTGTCCATTCTGGGGGACTACAAATGTGTTTGTATCAAGCAATCTGCCTAAGGGCCGTTCATCCAAGCCTTGGATCGGTTTGGTGGCGCCCGATACAAGGTCGTATTCATAAATAGTACCTTGTTGCTGCCGTCGGGCAACAAAGACAGCTTGTCCTGCATTATCCCAGAACAACGGCTGACCCGAAGTCAAAACGCGGAGGCCTGCTCCGCTAGATGACATAGTTACCGCTGAGTCAGTTCCCAAAATGCCATCGTATCTCCAGGCTAGTATTTGCGAACCATCGGGCGAGTACCTTGGCGTGTAGAAATATTCAGAAAACCCTTCCTTACTCTCGCCTTGAGCTGGTTCAGCGCGTGTTAATTGAAGCAACCCCGTACCGTCCAGTCGCACCGTGTATATGTTGGACTGATAATATTTGGTACCACCGCTCGCAGAAAATACAAGGCGTTTGCCGTCTGGCGAGAATGCTGGATTATCAAAGACATCCAGACCAGGGCCCACGCTTCTTAATACTTGTCGGTCCTGATGAGAGGCTATATCCACTATGTGCAACGCGTTATCTGCTCCGACGAAGACGATCTTTGTCGAGTCAGGGCTGAGCGAAGCTCCCGACCCCAGATGCTCTTGCGACTGCTTGAAATTGAATACAATCGTGCTCGGATGCTCTGTCGCAGCTCGCGGTGCCCCGCCAACAGTAGATAATACGAGTGTAAACACTATGATTGCGACAGTTGCTTGCTTCATGATTCCGCTCTAATTAGAAATTGAACTTGTTCCAGACAGTTTCAAACAGGTAGACTCCGCCACCGCCAGCCACGGACTGGATGAAGGGTGTGTAGCGATACTACGCGTAAGTAGCGGCAGTGTTGACGCTGAAACCCACAGCTTCTCGATCCGAGTAGTCGGTTACATAATGTTGTATCCCGTCGCCCGAATGGAAAAAGAACGGATATCTAACTATACGGCCAAAGGCCTTTTTATCGTTGAAACGATTGACCAAAGTGATTGCTGCACACGCGATCTGGCGCTTAAAAGTATTCGGTTTGTGACATCCCATACCGAAGTTCAAGACCGATGCGCTGGGTAAGGTGTCGCTTGAGACTAGACTATTTTCCTTTTCCGCTGTGGCAATTAATACTTCAGGGTTAATTTTATGCAGAACAGCACTTTGATGAATTATAGTGGCTGCGCTTGTCTCTTTCGCCCCAGGTTTCAGGGGTTTGCCGGTTGCTGAATAGATAGGCTCCCCAGGGTCAAGGACGCCATTACCATTTAGATCCTCGAATCCTTGAGTTGTGCCGACGAATATGAAGCGTGCCAGAAATGACTCCTGATCGCTAAGGAACGTCTGAATCTCAGACGTGCTCATCGTACTGACATCTCTGAAACTAGAATCGCTGACCTGCGATTCGTGAAAATTAAATCCGTCATAGTTGAAGATGGTAGCTGCTTCAGACGCCCTATTAGAGGCCGTTACGCTTGCAGCAGTCGTATCGGTATCACCAAAGAGAAGATTCCCCGGGGTGTAGGCTCCTTGTCCGTCTCCATCTGCCAAAGTTGTAACGGAGGCGACGCTACCGAACGTGGCCGTGCTGCTAATGGTAAACACTTTTGGCGGACTTACTGAAAAATACAAAACGGTCTGTTCGAGACCATCAGCGAGCACTATGTTTGCCGAACAGTCAATGCCAATCTTCTTGTTACAATTATCGTTCGTGTTGATCGAAATCTTTGGTGAGGTCGGTGGCGGCGCTTGCGCACCGAAGATGAGGATATACGAACCAACGGCTGAACCGGCTCCGAAAACGGCCTGAAACGACCCTTCAATTGGGATCACGCCACCGGCGGACGTCGTCCAACTCCCACTTTGATTGGAGGCATTGGGCGCAGAAAAAGGGCCGAAGCTATTTTGTGCGGAGCCTGTCATCCAAGTTAATTGTGCGGAACTGCCAGGAGATATGTCGGGACTAAAGCTGCCGCTAAAGCCATCAGTGCCCCCAAGGCTCTCATTGCAGGCCACATTGTAATACACGTCAATAGGCACTGTATCTTCCTGCGAATTAGCCCCACCGTTAACTGTGTTGCCGACATACTGAATGGACAGTGGCCAGCCGCCGCCGAAGGAGCACTCGCCTGAGCTGTTTAGATTTAAGGATCCAACGATCTGGAATAGGTCGCCGTTATCGAGCGTCACCGTGAAATTGAATGGCTCGGCGACGATGCCGAACGGCTCTGTTTCACTTGGCGGTGGCGGCCATTGGCCGACTTCGCAGACGCCATTTGCGTCGAGGCTATAAAAATTCTGGGTATTCGATACGCCAGTGCTGTTCTGATTTTGCCCCTCGTAGGCGGGGAACATATCTATGGTTAAGGGGTCGTTTGGGGACGTACCAGACAAGCTTGAAGGAGCGCTTGCAATTCCCGCGACTTGCGCATTAGCGCGCGGTTGAACCCGTCTAGCAAGAAACGCTTCAAAAACAAAGCTAAGGCCAAATTCGGCGATAAACCGCCTAAGGCGCAATCGAATCGTAGATTCAGGCGTTGACTATTTCGGCCTGCGGGTGACGCCCGCTCGCGCGAGGCGATTGGAGTTCTGGCTGCCGCGAGGACGCCGCCACGAACGACGAGGCGATGACGGCGCCATCCACATCATGTCCGCCTACGCTCACACGCTCGCACTCATGCTTAGGGCTAAATCATGCCCGGATGATCGCGACGGCGAGAACGAAGACGCGCAACTTGCCCTGTTTTAACAGATCGCAGGAATCAGGCCGCGAGTGCGGCTCCGGCGGCGCGATCATCGCCAGCGGTTCTTTCCGTCCAGCTTGGAGCGGGAGCCGTAGGGGCCGGTTGCACGGCTCCGGCGCTTGCGGATGCAGCTAAGCCGCCTGCTGGTTGCGTGCGGTTTCCGCGTTTAGGAGGCTTGCATACGCCGACGCCGACGCCGCATCGCCCTGCCCTGCCTTCTCGACCATCACATCTTTGATCCGATCAATGTTGGCCGCGTCTTTGTAGCCGCCAGTGCAAAGGCGACCCGGGTCGCCGATTGAAAACTGACCCACCCCGGCGTGGGGTACTCCGTAGTAGCGGAGGGCCTCATGTTGGTGGCGGAGGAAGCAGTGGAAATCCGGGTTCTGAGACGGCAAGGCAAGAGCATTCGCGAGATCGGCGCGAGTGCTGGAGGTGTCGCGCGACACGGTGCGGCGCTATCTGCGAGGCCAAGGGCTGCCGCGCTATGAGCGCGAGCATAGCGACAATCTTGGTCTGCCTGAGACTCGCGTCAGAGGCAGTCCCTGACAGCCGATAGGGACGATGTTCGGCCGCCGCGATCTCTCCTCTTGTCGAAGCCACGATCAAGTCCGTGATCGAGGTCGCGCCGCTGGCTGCGCGCCCGACTCTTGATGATGTCTTTGGACTGTTGGCGCTCGCGAAGATTCCGCTCGTGGTCTTGCGATAACTCCCAGCTTGCCTCACCAGCCCGCCGAGCGAGGCCCATGCCTTCGAGGAACTGCAATCGTGCCACGTCCTCTCCGCCCTCACGCGGGCGGCATCGCTACGCGGTTGGAACTGTTCGTAACTTGCCAAGCCCGACTCGTTCGCCTTGCGTTGCAGCGTTCTATCGATCTCAGTCCATTGCTCTTTCCTGATCACGCGCTCGCGCGCACGCAGGACCTCGGGTTCAAGTCGCCGGCCGAGTGCCCTCGTCACGATCTCCTGGCTTCGTCCGCGCATGCAGAGCTTCAGCTATTCGCGGTTGATCTGCAGAGGCCGTCCGTCATCGCGAACCCCTCGCACAAGCAGGTGGATATGATCGTCGTCGGTGTTGTGATAATCGATTCCGACCCACCGAAGCTTCGTATCGAGAGCGCGCTCCATCTGTTCGACCAAGCCACGCACGTGTTCCTGAAGATCAGCCGGGAGGCGTCCTCCGGCGAGACGATAAAGCGCCAGAGCAACCCGTCCTTCTTCTACCAATCGCGCACGACCGCGACCATATCGATAGCGTCATGCTCGCCATCAAAGCCCCGACCCTTGCCGTGCTCCCGCTGCGCTCCTCGCGTGACAGATAGCGGGCGTGAGCGGCCCAACCGCCGGTATGGTCGTTTCGCTTGAACGAAGCGTTGACCACCGAACGGCGGGAGTAGGTGTGCGGTTCCAGCGCGACCCGCCGCCATGTCTGTCCGCCGCTGAGACTGCCCCTCGATTGGCGACGGAATTCCCCACCTGACTCGCACTCGCCGTAAGGCAACCGCTCACCACGGAATCAGTGGGCACGGATGCTCCGCCGGCGCGAGACGGAGCTTGATATCGACCTCTTTGTGGCCGAAGAATCTATGCCGGCTCATGCGTCGACTCCGTGAGTAATGCGCTCAAGCTGGCAATGAGTTGCGACGAATTTTCTGGCGCGTGTTCACGCAGAGCTTCGATGATTTCTCTGACCTGCGCACTGCTGAGTGTGACCGAATGAAGTTCCTTTGCGCGGCTCCAGGACTTCCACGCGCGCTTGCTGGTGGCTCGCTCCTCAAGCCGCTCTCGTCCGGCCGCTGCGACCCATGCGCGCTCAGCGGCATCGAGGGTTGCGCGCTCGTGCGCGACGCTGAGTAACGCTCCGAGCAGGAAGCCTGGGGCCTCGTGGTCGAGCCGGCTATTGCTACCAACCCACCAAGATTGACGAGGTGATGTACTCGGAGTCCTTGCTCGTGGCTATGTACGTTTGTCGCCATGATTCACCAAGTGAGAACCGGCTTGAGCGCTGCTCGAACTTCTGAAATCGGAACAGGTCCGAAGTAGCGGGCATCCCAGCTCCGTACGTTATGGAAGCCGAACAGCCAGACCTCGCCCGGCGCGACCTGGCGCTTTCCCCAAGATGCATGTGGCAATGGCCGGCCGATGCTATCGCGTGTTGCGACGGCGCTGTCTGCGAACACCTGTCCGTCGACAGAAACCCATCCGGGCTGCACTTCCAAAACG
>Ga0182024_10009269_pt1 | contig 20411 bp, 18 predicted proteins | sample P32metaG_FD_120480 | JGI IMG/M metagenome (GOLD analysis project Ga0182024, IMG submission 120480) | Permafrost microbial communities from Stordalen Mire, Sweden - P3-2 metaG (Illumina Assembly) | ecosystem: Environmental > Terrestrial > Soil > Wetlands > Permafrost | place: Sweden: Stordalen... | reverse complement strand
TTTGGCGATCGCCTCACCCAATCCGGCGCTCGATCCGGTCACCAGTGCGCGCTTTCCCGCAAGTCTCAAATCCATGTTCGTGCCGCACCGATGCTGCCGAGGATGGCCTTCGGCTCGAGGTAGGCCTGGAGCCCGAAAACGCCGTATTCGCGGCCAATGCCCGACTGCTTGAATCCGCCGAAGGGCACCGCCGGATCGTGCGGCGCGCCGTTGATGACGACACGCCCGGCCTCGATTTGGTTCGCCACCGCCGAGGCCCGGTCCGGGTTGGGGGAGATCACATAAGCCTGCAACCCATACGGCGTGTCGTTGGCGATCGCGATCGCCTCCGCCTCGTCCCCGTAGGTCAGCACGCAGAGCACCGGGCCGAAAATCTCTTCCCTGGCGATCGTCATATCATTGGTGACGTTCGAGAAGACGGTCGGCTTCACGAAATAGCCGCCGAGGCCGTCGGGATGGCCTTCGCCGCCGGCGACAACGGTGGCGCCTGCCTCGATGCCGAGCCGGATGTAGCGCTGAACCCGCTCGTACTGAGTCTGACTGACCATAGGCCCGATCGTCGTGTCCGCGTCACGTGGGGCGCCCGCCTTGACTTTCCTGATGGCGATCTTGGTCTGAGTAATCGCCTCCTCCAGCCGCGATGCGGGGACAAGAATGCGGGTGCCGGCGATACAAGCCTGGCCGCTGTTCACGAAACCCGCCTCCAGCGCCAGGGGAATCGCCTTAGCGAAATCGGCGTCATCAAGGATCACCGTGGGCGACTTGCCGCCGAGTTCCAGCGTCACTCGCTTCAGCGTCTCGGCGGCGCCGCGCAGGATCGCTTTACCGACCGCCGTGGAACCTGTGAAGGAGATCTTCGAGATGTCAGGGTTCGCGGTGATCTCCGCGCCCACGACATCGCCCCGTCCATTGACGATGTTGAACAGGCCGGGAGGCGCGTTTGCCTCGTGGAGCGCTTCGAGCACGACCTGGGTTTGAGCCGCGCTCATTTCGCTGGGCTTTATGACTGCTGTGCATCCAGCGGCCAGCGCGTAGGCAAGCTTGCTGCAGATGAACCCGGCATTGCTGTTCCACGGCGTGATGAGTCCGACCACGCCAACGGGCTCCATGATGACATCCGCCGTGCCGATCTGCCGCTTCAGATCGAATTTCTCCAAGGTGCGCGCGGCCTCCATAAAGCTGTTCGACGCGTGAGCGGCCATCCAAATCGATCGGGAGACTGGTGCGCCGTACTCCAGAATGATCGCATCCAGCAACGCATCCTTTCGGGCGTCCATCACCTCGAAAAGACGATGCAGAAGCGCGATCCGTTCGGTTTTCGTACTGCGCGACCAGGATGGAAAAGCGCGCCTCGCCGCATTGATCGCCGCGCGCGCATCCTCAACGTCCCCGAGCCTGACACGACCGAATACCTCGCCGGTGGTCGGGTTGTGCAGATCAAATAGCTCCGTTCCGTGCGGTTCGACGAACCGACCGTCAATGTAGACGTGACTGATTTCTTGCATCTTAAGTCCTCGCGCGCCGTTGGTACTACCTTGGATTATGGGCTCCCGACTATCCAGAATAATCTGTATAATTCTTCATAGAGTGATGCAGGAACTTGGATAATGCGCAAGATCGGGATCGTGGAGTTGGAAGCGGCCATGGCGGTCGCCAGGCGACGAAGTTTCCGCGCGGCATCTTCCGACCTCGGCGTTTCCCCCACCGTTCTTAGCCAGACGATCGCAGGCCTCGAAGCCAGATTAGGCATTCGGCTGTTCAACCGAACGACGCGCAGCGTCTCCCCGACCAATGCCGGCGAGCAATTTCTAGCCGAAGTCGAGCCGGCCGTGGGTGCGATCAATCATGCGGTGGAGACCGTCAACACCCATCGGGACAAACCCATCGGCTCACTAAGAATTAACAGCTCCGTCGGAGCGGCTCGGCGCATTCTCTCGCGAATCATCTTGGAATTTGTGCGTCTTTATCCCGACCTGCAGGTGGACCTCGTAACGGAGGATCGCCCGATAGACATTGTGGCTGAGGGCTTCGATGCAGGCGTAAGACCGGCAGACACGGTGCCCGCAGATATGATTGCGGTTCATCTGGAGCCGATACAGGGATCTGCTGTTGTCGGGTCGCCAGCCTATTTCAAGGGCAGAGCCGCGCCTAAGACGCCCCAGGATCTTATGCGCCATACCTGTATCCGCGCGAGGAATCCCAGCGGTAGCATGGACCGTTGGGAGTTCGAGCAGGGTGGCCGGGTTATCACGCTTGATGTACCTGGCCGGCTCACCCTTGACGATGCGAGCTTGATGCTGGAGGCAGCGCTGGCCGGTACCGGCCTGGCTTACCTAGCCGATTGGTGGATCGACAAGAGCGTCCGTGAGGGGAAGCTTCGGCGCGTCCTGGATAGTTTCATCCCGTCATCTGCGGGGCTCTGTCTCTATTATCCAAGCCGTCGCTACCAACCCGCTGGATTGCGCGCTCTGATCTCGTTCATTCAAGTCGTTTGCCGCAGCTCGGTGTAGCGCACCGCATCTGTCGCTGTTGAACCCAGAGTCCTCGGCGATGGACTCGCTGCAAGTGTCTCGCCCGCCTCGACAACTGACCCCGGAGGCGTAGCTGGTCAAAATCGATACTCTGGTCTGAGACGCGAGTTGGCCTGGGGCTCATCGCGCCGATGTTCAACGCAATTCCAGATAATGCACCGCCAGGGCCTGCAGTTCGCGCAGCGCGGCTGCGCGCCCGCTGAGCCCCTCCTCGTCGCTTAGCCCGCTCGCAGCCTTCATCAGGGCCAGTACCACGACCGCGCGATCGCGCGCGATATCCGCCGTGAGCGTCGGCGTACGCGCGCGCAGGATCGATGCGATGCGCTTGCGCAGCAGGTAGCGGAAGGTGGTGCGGCGGCTGCGCTCGTCCATGCGCGCCTCGGCCAGCGGCAGCGCTGCAGCCCGCGCCTGCGGATGGCCCCGCAGCACGCCGAACAGACCCTCGACAAGAGTGCGGGCATCGATCTCACCGGCGCGGGCTTCGAGCGCTTCGAGGTCCGCACTGGTGGCACGCTTCTGGGCGCACGTCGGCAGCGCCCACACGCCCGGTGCGCCGTGGCTGAGCCCCGTGCACTGGGGCAATCTCGCCCTGGTGCTCGTGCTGGCAGCGCTCGGGCAGCAACTCGCCCGCGTCGTGCGGCTGCAGGCGTGGGCTCTTCTCGGACCCATGATTCTGCTGTCCGCGCTGCACGCCGCGGGCTGGCTCAGCATTGATCTGCCGCGCCGGCTGCTCGCTGCGGCCTATGCGCTGCTCGGCTGGCACGTCGGCCTTGGATTCCGGCGCGATGCCCTGCTCCATGCAGGCCGCGTGCTACCCGTGGTGGTCGCCGCCGCGCTGTGCCTGATGGGGCTCTGCGGGGTGCTGGCGTGGTGCCTGACGCGGCTCGCGCACACCGATACGCTCACCGCCTATCTGGCGACCAGTCCCGGTGGGCTCGACTCGGTGGCGATCATCGCCGCCTCGACTCCGCAGGTCGACCTACCATTCGTGCTGGCGCTGCAAGCGGTGCGGCTGCTGTTCGTCATCTGCCTCGCCCCGCTCATCACGCGCCTCGTCGCCAAGTGCTCGCCGCATCTGCAGGCGGCGCGGACCTGAGGGCGTGAGGTCTCAGCTTGATGAGCCAGGTGACATGGCTTGCGGAATTCACCAGACCGTCGAGCAATGCCAGTTCGATGCGAGAAACGCAGCTCGCTCTTTTCCCTCAGCGCCATCGAATCGGCTAAGATCGAGCAGTGGGATGGAGTTTTCATATTGCAGATCCTTCATCTACCTACGGATAGCTAAATCGCTGCAATTCCACGACGGGTATTACTCGAAATGCTGACCAGCGTGCCAACCGGTCTTGGACGCAGGCATTGCGCAATTCCATGACGAAGACCCTTTCTCCACGGGGGATGTAAGTGAGCAGAGGGAAATTTGGTCGAACATGGCGCTCTCGCATTGGTGCGATTGCTTTGGTATTTTCCATGGTGACGCTGCCGCATTCATCCTCGAGAGCGGCCGATCCGGCGCCTAGCGTCCTCTCGGCGAAGGACCTGTTCCCAGTCGGCGGCGAGGTATATCGAGAGCATTGCGCCGCCTGCCACGACACTGGCGTAGGCCGCGCACCTCAGAGGATTATCCTCAGCTACATGACGCCGGCGGCGATCCATGGCGCACTCACCTCGGGGGTCATGCGCGAGCAGGCTGCTAACCTAACCGAAGAGCAGAAGATCGCGGTGGCCGAACATTTATCGCAGCGCGAACTGACCACGGACACCAAGCCCGCTCCGCTGAAGATGTGCGAAGGCAACCGGGCGAAGTTCGACCTCGGCAAGCCACCCGCGTTCTCGAACTGGGGCTTGGATCTTGCCAGCACCCATGCGATTTCAACGGACAGCGCCGGACTAGACCGCAAGAACGTCGGCAAGCTCAAGCTCAAATGGGCGTTCGGTTTCGAGGGCGCCAACCGCGCTCGTTCGCAGCCGGCGATCGCCGCCGGCGCGATCTTCGTGGGCGCGCAGGACGGATCGGTCTTCGCGCTCGATCGCGAGACCGGTTGCGTGCGCTGGCGCTACCGGGCCTCCGCAGAAGTGCGCACTGGCATTATCGTCAGCCCTTGGCGCGCGGCCGACAGAGATGCCCGGCCGCTCGTTTATTTCGGCGACTGGGCGGGCAATGCCTATGCCGTGAATGCGCTGACCGGCGAACTTGCTTGGAAAGTGAAAACGGACGAGCACCCTGCCGCCGTGATCACGGGAACGCCGTCGCTCTACCGCAACGCGCTTTATGTCCCGGTGTCCTCGCTCGAAGAGGCAACCGCCGCGTCGCCCAATTATTCCTGCTGCTCGTTCCGCGGATCGATACTGGCGCTCGATGCGACGACCGGCACAGTGAAATGGCGCACCTGGCTGGTCGACGAGCCCAAGGTATTCGGGAAGAATGACAAGGGAGTCGACCGACTCGGCCCTTCAGGCGTACCAGTGTGGAACAGCCCCGCGATCGATCCGAAGCGCAACCAGCTCTATATCGCCACCGGCGACAACTACGATGAACCCGTGACCGCTCTGAGCGACTCGATTGCGGCCATCGACCTCGCGACGGGCAAAGTAAAGTGGCACTACCAGGCGCTGGCAGGCGACGCCTGGAACGTGGCGTGCGTCGCTCCGGTGCCCGCGAATTGTCCGCGGCATCCCGGCCCCGACTTCGATTTCGGTGCCGGCGCTGTGCTCGCGAAGGCGAAGGACGGTCGCGAGCTGGTGGTGGCGGGGCATAAAGGGGGCGTTGTCTATGGCGTCGATCCCGACACCGGTAAGCTTGCCTGGCAGCGACGCGTCGGGCGTGGCGGCATGGCGGGCGGCATCCACTTCGGGCTCGCGGCAGTGGATGGCCACGCCTATGTGCCGGTGACCGACATGCCGGATGGGCAGCCGTCGAAATTCCCGGCAAGCCCGGGGATGTACGCGCTCGACGTCGCGACCGGCGACTTTATCTGGAAGGCGCCTGCACCGGAAAGTTGCGCCGGCAGGAAATTCTGCCTGACGGGCTACAGCGGCGCGATCTCGGTGACGTCCGAGCTGGTGCTGGCAGGTTCGGATGACGGCCATATTCGCATCTATGACGCAGCAACCGGCAAGGTCCTTTGGGACATGGACACAGATCGTGATTTTGCGACAGTAAACGATGTTCCGGGGCACGGTGGCGCGATGAGCGGCGGCGCGGCGCCGATCGCCAATAATGGCGAGCTGATCGTAGATTCTGGCTATGGTTTTGTCTCCAAGATGCCGGGCAACGTGCTGCTTGTTTTCGCCGTGGAGTAGGAGCTGGAGGTCGCGCCCGTGCGTAGATCGCCTCGCACGGCACGCCTTCATTGGAATTCAGAAGGCGCTGACCTATCCAGCCATCGACATGCGAGAGAGGCAGCCCCTCGAAGTCGAGCTCAGACCGCCGCTGGGAAGCAACACGCCGTCGAATCCCAGCGTGTCGGCGGCCCTATGCACCCTTCGCCAGCTCAGCGTCGACCGCCGAGACCAGGCGCGAATCGTCGGCAGTGACATCCGGCGCGAACCGGGCCACGACTCGGCCTTGCCGGCTCACGAGGAATTTCTCGAAATTCCAGAGCACATCGACCGGATTCTCGGGATTCACGCCATAGCCCCTCAGGCGTTCGCGGAAAGGACCGTCCCCAATGGCCGCCGGCTGTGCCCGGGTCAACTCCGCATACAGCGGATGCTGGTCCTCGCCCAGGACCGAGATTTTCGAGAACAGCGGAAAATGAACATCGTAGCTGGTGGAGCAGAACTCGCGGATCTCGGCATCACTGCCGGGCTCCTGGCCCTTGAAGTTGTTGGCCGGAAAGCCAAGCACTTCCAGCCCCGCGGCGCGCTTGCTTTGATACAAGCCCTCGAGGCCCTTGTACTGCGGCGTCAATCCGCACTTGGACGCTACATTGACCACCAGCAGCACCTTGCCGCGATACGCCGCGAGACTGCCAGCAGCGCCGTCGATTTGCTTCAATGAGATGTCATACAGGGATTCGGTCACGGCATTTCCTCATGGTAACGGTGGGGTTGATGCGTGATTCTACTCAAACGCCGGCGTACCTGCAGCGCCATGCGTTCTATTGGCAGACACGCCCCTGTCGGCCTACCGAGGTTACATGAGCTTCTGCCAATCCATTATTTCCTCAGGCTAAATCACTCCGGTAGGCTGATCCGTAGTCCGTAGTCTGACGTTTGTTATCAGCACACATTTGTTGGAGGCCCCATGCCTAACCTGCACCTCGGAGATGTTGCACCGGATTTTGAACAGGATTCGAGCCTCGGCCGGATTCATTTTCACGAATGGATTGGCGACAGCTGGGCCGTATTGTTCTCTCATCCAGCCGACTTTACGCCGGTGTGCACCACGGAACTGGGTTTGACCGCGAAGTTGAAGGGCGAGTTTGCCAAACGCGGCGTTAAAGTGATCGCCCTCTCCGTTGACCCCGTGGAGTCTCACAAGAAATGGATCGAAGACATCGATTCGTCGCAGCACACTACGGTTAATTTTCCGATACTAGCCGATGCGGATCGCAAGATCAGCGAACTCTATGACTTGATTCATCCTAACGCTAGTACCACCGCGACTGTGCGCTCGCTGTTCGTTATCGATCCGGAGAAGAAAATCCGACTGATCATTACCTACCCTGCGAGTACCGGGCGCAATTTTGAAGAAATACTGCGGGTAATCGACTCACTGCAACTCACTGACAACTACAGTGTGGCAACCCCCGGCAACTGGAAACATGGGAACGATGTTGTCATCGTACCGTCAGTGCAAGATCCCGAAGTGATCAAGCAGAAGTTCCCCAAAGGCTATGTTGCGGTAAGGCCGTACTTACGGATCACACCACAACCCAATTGGCATGATCATGCGGACGAAATCTCCCGTTCAGGGTGAGGTCCATTCGTACCCAGGTCTCGTGCAGCCTCGCCGCTGCGGAGGTTCAAATCCGCCATCTCCCGGATGACACCGCGCTCAGTCACCCAGGCCGTGACCAGCCGTGCCGGTGTGATGTCGAAAGCCGGATTCGCGGCGCGAGAACGGGTAAGCATCACCGTCGCAAGCTCACCCACTGATGTTTGTCCGCGGATCGAGGCGACCTCGTCTGGATTGCGCTCCTCGATGGTGATGTCCCGCCCGCTCGCAAGCGAGCCGTCGAACGTAGAGAACGGGAACGCCACGTAGAACGGCACCTCGTTGTCACGCGCCGCAAGCGCTTTCAGGTAGGTGCCGATCTTGTTGCAGACATCACCGTTACGGGCGACGCAATCGGCACCGACCAGACACAAATCCACGTCGCCTCGTTGCATGAGAAAGCCGCCGGCGTTGTCGGTGATCACCGTGTGCGCGACACCGGCGCGGTTGAGCTCGTACGCGGTCAACAGCGCACCCTGGTTGCGCGGGCGAGTTTCATCCACCCACACGTGCACTGGGATGCCCAACTCGTGCGCCCGGTAGATCGGTGCGAGCGCAGTCCCGAGATCTACCGTGGCGAGCGCTCCGGCATTGCAGTGCGTTAGCACGTTCACGGTCATGCCGGGCTGCACGGCGCAGCGAATGAGGTCGAGCCCGTGCTGACCGATCGCGCGGTTGCTGCGCACATCTTCATCGCAGATCGCCGATGCGCAGCGATACGCAGCCGCGACGCGCGCGGTTCCCGCGTGGGGCTGTGCGCTGGCGCGAAGGCGCTCCAGCGCCCAGCGCAGATTCACGGCGGTGGGCCGCGTGGCGAGCAGCAGCGCCAGATTACGCTCGAGTGACGCGTCGGACGGATCGTCGCGCAGCGCCAGGCACAGGCCATAGGCGGCGGTTGCGCCGATCAGGGGTGCGCCCCGAACCCACATCTCGCGTATGGCTTGAGCGGCCATGGCGGCGGAGGTCAGCTCGACGCGCTCGACCCGCCAAGGCAGTTGGCGCTGGTCAAGAACACTGACCGACCAGCCGTTCTGCGTGACGACGATCGAACGCTCGATGGGGTCATGCGGATTCATGGGTGCTGCTCCCGCGCGGCCGAGATGAGTGCCGCCACGTTCGTATAGGCGCCCCGATTGAGCAGCATATCGCGGGCAAGCCCTGCCGCGCGGCGTTCGCAGACCGCTCGCAATTCCGGGTCGGCAATCGACTCGAAATCCTCGACATGCGCAAGCCCCAGGATGCGGCGGAGCATCTTGCAAGCCGCAAAGCCCACCGACTGATCCCAAATCGACTGGAGCCGGAGCGTGATAGCCCGCTCGCGCAGCTCCGGTGCATCGCTCAGGAGTCGCCGCGAATAGAGATCGCCGTGCGCGCTCTCGCGCCACAGGTCCGCAAAAACTTGCGCGAACGTCGACCACAAATCGTCGACTTGCGCGAGCAAATAGCTCCTATAGTCGTCGCGCTCGCCGCGCGTACGCTCGTGCCCGCGCTGTGAGGCATGCGCGAGCAGGAAGTTGCCGATGAGCGCGCCGGGATCGAAGCCCATCGGCCCGTAGAACGCGAATTCCGGATCGATAACGCGCGTGTCGCCGCGCGTCACCAGGACCGAGCCCGTGTGCAGATCCCCATGCAGCAACGCTTCGGTGTCGCTCAGGAAACGGGCCTTCAGCTCCTGCACCGCAAGTTTGAGCGGCGTGTCGCGGCGCACCGATTCGGCCAACGCATCGAGCTGCGGCTGCGTGTGCCGGTTCAGCGGCGCGCTGAAGTATGGCTCGTCGAAGATGAGGTCTTCACTGATCTTGCACATGGCGGAGTTCGCGAGGAAGGCACCGATCCGTTCCCTCTTCACCGCCGCAGTCAGAAACAGGTCAGACGAGTGAAAGAGCGTGCGCGCCAGGAACGTACCGAGGTGTCGACCCACAAGCGGATAGGGTTCGCCGCGGACGAACCCCTTGCGCAGCACGATGTGGGGGCTTAGATACTCCATGACTACGAGTGCCATGGCTGAATCGGCATGGTACAAACGAGGCACGTAGGCCGCTGCCCATCGCGCCTGCTCTGTGAGGGCGAGATACTCGAAATGCGAGCGCGACAGCGGCAACGGCCAGCTGCTGCCCACCAGGCGCACATAGGGCAGTGCCTGCTTGACGACGAGCGAGCCTTCCGGCCCCTCCACAATGAAGACTTGATTGAGATTGCCATCGCCCACTTCGCGCGTGTGCCACGCGCTGCGTATTCCCAGCCTCTGGGCGAGCGTGCTGTGAGCCGAGAGGTAATCCGCAATCGTTTCCACCGTAAGCGTGCGGTACCCCGCCGGGGCACCCGTCGGCTGCAGCTCAGCGAAGTTCGCGATTCGCGTGCGATCACGCGTCCCCTCGTCCGCAGGATCGCGGCACACGTGGATCACCTGCATGCCGGCAATAGCCGCGGCGCTGATCTCCCCGAAATGGTCGGACAAAAACAGCATTGCGGCGGGCGGCAGCCCGATCTGTGTGGCAATGGCGCGGTAGGAATCGGGTTCGAGCTTGCTGCCGATTGTCGTGTCGAAAAAACCGGAAAAGCACGGCGTGAGATCGCCATACGCGGTGTGCGAGAAGATCAGACGTTGCGCCAGCACGGAGCCGGAGGAGTAGATGTAGAGCTTCACGCCTGCGGCGTGCCAGGCGCGCAACGCCTCTACGGCATCCTCGTACACGTGGCCGCGCAACTCGCCGCGCTCATAGCCTTCCTGCCAAATGAGGCCCTGCAAGGACTTGAGCGGCGTGAGTTTGCGATCTTCGCCGATCCAGCGCAGCAGCGTTGCGATCAGCTGTTGCGTATCGAGCGCCGCGTTTCCCTCGATGCGGCGCACGTCGTCGAGCAGAGCGCTCAGCCCCTGGGCATGCTCGGCGACGTAGCTCGGAAGCCGGGCGCGAGCGTAGGGAAAGAGCTCGTCCTTCACGAAACTCAGGCTGCTTGTGGTGCCCTCAATGTCGAGGAGCAGGGCGCGCGTGAGCGCATCGCTCATGCCGCCTGCCGATCGAAGGCTGGGAAACGTGTGGCGATCCGATCGCCGGTGAAGCGGGCGACCCAACCTTCGGGCGTGGTGAACAGGCGGATCACGGTGAAGTGGGGTTCCGGCCCCATGTCGAACCAATGACGCATGCCGGCGGGCACGCTGAGCAGATCATTGCGTTCGCACAACACCATATGCACGCGCGCATCGGCATGCAGATAGAACATAGCGGCGCCCTCGACGAAGAATCGGACCTCATCATCATCATGTGTGTGCTCGGCGAGAAACTTCGCGCGCAGCTGCTCCCGCTGCGGATGATCTGGCAGGCAGCGCAGCACATCGACGGCCTGAAAGGCGTGGGCGTGCTCGAGTCGCTGGATTTCGGACTGATAGGCCGCCAGGATGTCCTCGTCCTGATCGGTGGACGCGAGCGGCTGCTGCGCCGTCCAGCGCTCGAAACGAACGTTGATCCGGGCCAACCCCTCGCGGATGCGCGCTTCGTCCGCGGTATCGAGTTCTGCCGCCAGCGGGGCGTCGTCGCGGTAGATGGTCAAACGGCTCATGCAATGTCTCCTGTGGTGATTCTACGTTCTGCGACCGATTCGCAGGGTCTCGAGTTCGCAGGACATCATTAGCTCGAGCGCCTCGACCACACGCTCGGCTTCCTCGACGGTCGCGCCCCACGCATAGACCCCGTGTCCCCGCAGCAGCAATGCCGAGGGCGTGGGCTGCAGCGTCATGAGCCGCGCCTCCACTGCGCGGGCGAGCGTCGGCATGTCCTGGGAATTATCGAAGACCGGTATCACAACCCGGGTGTCATGGGTCGTCACCCCTGGCAGAACCTTAAGCGTCTCATAGCCTTCGAGCACCACATCCGAGCCCCGCGGCAGCAGGCGCGTGAGCGTGATCGATGCCACCGAGTGCACGTGCAGCACGGCCTGAGCACGCGCGTAGAGGCGGTAAACGCCCGCGTGAAGCGCGGCCTCGGCCGAAGGCGGCTTTGCGTGGAGCGCGTGGCCGTCGAGGTCGATTTGCGTCACATCGTCTTGACCTAAGCGTCCTTTGTGGCGTCCGGAGACCGTGATGGCTATATGCCCGTCGTTGAGCCGAACAGAGTAGTTGCCGGTTGTCGCGGGGGCCAGACCCCGGGCGTCCAGACGCCGTCCAACGGCAAGGATTTCAGTGATGGCGCAAGAGAGCGTGAGCGGCATCGGGGCCAGTGTCGACGAACATGGCGATCCAGCAGGTCGCACTGCCTCGCTCACTTGCCGGCCGCCTCGCGAAGCTTCGCCAAAAATGCGCGCACCCGTTTCGCATTGGTACCGGCATCGCCTCCGCCCACGCGCGATTCCGATCGCACATCGACACGGCTGCCAGTCGATTCGGGAGTGGCGCGCACCACAACATCATCCTTGAAACCGAAATACAGCGTCGTATCGGTCGCCTCGAGCCGTCCTTCCGACGGAACGACAGCCACGATACTCCAGCCCATGTCTCTTGCGACCTGTTCTGCCAACTGAACCGCGCGCGCTGGTGGCTGCGGCAGCACGACTGGTTGAATGTCCGGGTAAGCGCGCCTTTGGGCATCGGGCACATTGATCGTATTACCCTGCATGGACTGGGTGCGCTGGTACTGCGCCGGGTTCCTGGCTCCGGAAGCCAAACGCAACGGAACCGCATCTTTGAATACGGGCGGATCGTTCAGGTCAGTCGTCACATCGTGGATGGGCGCCGTACCCAACCCCCGGGAAATCCATAATCCGGCAACGATAGTGACCACCAAGGAAAGCGCAATGACACCGGTGGCAGCGCGCGACCGCGCCACCTCTTGCCGACCTCCCGCGACGAGGCCAATGGCGCCCACGATGAACGTGATGATGAAAAACAGAAAGCCAATGGCTGTTCCGAGCAGCGCCGGCACGAGCGGGAGCAGCCCCAATCTGTAGGTGGGCCCGGCAAATACGAGCAGGAAAATGGCCAACATGCCGACAAGGAACGCAGCCCTCGTCATCTTGCCTGGCCAGCGTGCGCCCTGCCGAGCCGTTGTGTTCATCGAACCCCCCAAGTGTCGCGCCGAGACTCGCCACGTATTGAATAGCGATATCCTAGCACGGCATGATCGCGACCTCATCGGTGCAGTCGATGTGAGATTGAGTGCAGGATAAATGGCCGATAGCACATTCGTCACCCACGAGGCGTCCACTCGCCTGATCGTATTCGCCACAATATTAGGCATATTGATCTTTTGGGAACGCTGGGCCGCGGCTCACCCCGCCCGAATTTCTCCGGGGCATCGATGGTCTGCCAATTTCGGGATGGGAATTCTCGATACCTTGATTCTGCGATTGATTTTTCCGGCCGGCGCCGTCGGCGCGGCCACGCTGGCCGCGAGGCAGCACATGGGAATCTTCAACCACCTGTCAGTCACAGGCTCCGGAGCAATCGTGGCGAGTCTCATTCTATTGGATTTGTCGGTCTACCTGCAGCATCGGTTGTTTCATGTGTTTCCATGGCTGTGGCGCGTTCATCGCGTGCATCATGCGGACCCGGAAGTAGATGTGAGTACGGCGCTGCGGTTTCATCCGCTCGAAAGCTTGCTCTCGATGTTGCTAAAGATGGGTGCGGTGATCTGCTTTGGCATGCCGCCGCTCGGCGTGCTCGCATTCGAGGTTGTTTTGAATGGGGCTGCGATGTTCAATCACGCGAACGCATCCCTTCCGCCGCAGTTGGAACGCTGCGTACGTTTTGTCCTCGTGACTCAGGATATGCATCGCATTCATCATTCGATCCACGTGGTGGAGGCGAACCGCAATTTTGGATTTTGTGTTTCCTGGTGGGATCGGCTGTTTGGTAGTTACTGCGCACCGGATCGATCTTCGCTGCAAAGTCCGATCGGTCTTCCCGACGCACCCGCTGCGCCCGAACATCTACGCCTGCCCTGGCTGCTTTCGATGCCGTTCAGGAGATGAGCTTAGAACCCGGCGGTCCGCATCGATCGTTCGGCGATCGACCGTGATCGCTGATATATTGCCATGCGCCGGCGAGAATCTCTCGCACGTGGAACGCTCATGTACGCAACACTGCCGCTACCGCAACAAGAATAATGAAGAAGGCGTTTCTTGCTCTGCTCATTCTCGCCGCCATCGTTCTTTTCGTGGCATTCGATGTAGGCCGTTTTCTCACGCTCGACTCTCTGAAGCAGGCCAAGGAAAGCCTTGCCGTCTGGCAGGTCAAAGAACCCGGGCTGGCGGCGGCCGGTTACTTTTCTCTGTATGTCGCGATGGCGGCATTGTCATTGCCGGGCGCGGCGATCATGACGTTGGCCGGGGGCGCCATCTTCGGGCTCGCTGAGGGCACATTGCTCGTCTCCTTTGCTTCGTCCATCGGTGCGGCCTTGGCATTTGCCAGCGCACGTTTCGTTCTGCGCGATAGCGTGCAACGCCGATTCGGGAATAGGCTCAAGGCAGTCAATGAGGGCATGGCCAGGGACGGTATGGTTTACCTCTTCACGATGCGCCTGGTGCCCGTGTTCCCATTCTTTTTGGTCAATCTACTCATGGGCCTGACCGGCATACGGCTCGGGACATTTTACTGGATCAGCCAGCTGGCCATGCTTCCGGCCACCATCGTCTACGTCAACGCGGGGACACAGCTCGCACATATTCAGCATCTTTCCGATGTCGCCTCGCCCAGGCTGCTCCTGTCATTTACGCTTTTGGGAATTTTCCCGCTGATCGCACGGGGAATCGTTCGCGCGCTGCAGAGACGCCGCGTCTATGCACGTTGGCGACGCCCACCCCGCTTCGATCGCAATCTCGTCGTGATCGGCGCGGGCGCGGCGGGATTGATCAGCGCCTACATCGCGGCCACGGTGAAGGCGAAGGTCACGCTGATCGAGGCTCACAGGATGGGCGGCGACTGCCTCAATTACGGCTGTATACCGAGCAAGGCTCTCATCCGCAGCGCGACGCTCGCACATGAAATCGCGCACGCCGACCTGTACGGAATCGAGCCCGCGGCGCCGCATATCAACTTCAGGTCGGTGATGGCGCGCATACAGGAGGCGATCCGCGCGATCGAACCGCATGACAGCGTGGAACGCTATACCAAGCTCGGCGTGGAAGTAATGCAAGGTTACGCCAAAATCATCGATCCTTGGACCGTTGAGGTGGCTCTCAACGAAGGCGGCACCCGGCGTCTGACGACGCGCAGTATCGTAATCGCCACGGGCTCCAGTCCCAGCGTTCCGTCGTTGCCGGGTCTAGAGCAGGTCGGTTACGTTACGTCCGAGACGCTCTGGGAGGAATTTGCCGGGTTGGAATCGCCGCCGCGACAACTGCTGGTTCTGGGCGGCGGACCTGTCGGCTGCGAGCTGGCGCAGAGTTTCGCGCGGCTGGGTTCCACGGTGACGCAGATTGAGATGCTGCCTCGGCTTCTGATCCGGGAAGACGTCGAGGTCTCGGCGTTCGTGCGTGCAAGGCTCGAAGCAGAAGGCGTGAGGGTGTTGACTGATTGCAAGGTGCTGCGCGCCGAGAACCAAGGGCCGGCCAAAACACTCATCATCGAGCACCAAGGCAACTCGACGAGCGTCGAATTCGACGCGCTGATCTGCGCCACGGGGCGCACCGCGCGGCTCCAAGGGTATGGCTTGGAAACTCTGGGCATCGAAACGGGCCGCACCATTCACACAAACGAGTTTCTGCAGACGCTTTATCCGAACATTTTCGCGGCGGGCGATGTAGCGGGTCCTTATCAACTGACCAACGTCGCGGGGCATCAGGCGTGGTACGCCGCGGTCAACGCACTTTTCGGCGGTGTCAGGAAGTTCAAGGCGGACTATTCGACCATCCCCTGGAGCACCTTCACGGATCCTGAAGTGGCACGCGTGGGACTGAGCGAGCTGGAAGCGAAGGATGGGAACGTACCTTACGAAGTGACTCGGTACGATTTACATGAATCGGATCGTGCAATTGCGGACAGCGCGACCGAGGGATTCGTCAAGGTGCTCACCGTGCCCGGCAAGGACCGCATCCTCGGTGTAACCATCGTGGGCAAGCATGCAGGAGATTTGCTCTCGGAGTTCGTTCTCGCTATGAAGCATGGTTTGGGACTCGCCAAGGTGTTCGGCACGATTCACATTTATCCCACCCTCGCCGAAGCAAACAAATCTGCGGCCGGAGAATGGCGTCGCGCACATGCGCCGCAACGCCTGCTGCCGTGGGTGGCGCGCTACCATGCGTGGATGCGGAGATAATCTTCTTTCATCCCCGCGGGGGTTGCTCGTGTTTGGGTTGGTGCTGCTCGCAGGCCCTGCATGGCCCGGCGTCGACGCCGAATCCCTCGACTCAATTGTCGTCACCGCTCGGAAGCGGGATGAGTCTCTGGCCGAAGTGCCGGCGAGCATTACCGCCTTCACGTCCGAGTCGCTCGCCGCATTCAACATCCAGTCATTCCCGGACTATGCCACCAAGACGCCCAACCTGTCGTTTACCTACGGCAGCGGCCCGACTGGGATATCGGCGGCACGGACCGTGGCGATCCGCGGGGTCGCCGGTCAGAACCTGTTCGGAACGGCGGGCGCGACCGGATTCTATATCGACGACACGCCGGTACCAGGATCTGTCGATCCGCGGGTCGTCGACTTGGACGACATCGAAGTGCTCAAGGGTCCGCAGGGTACGCTGTTCGGAGAGAGCTCTCTCGGTGGAAACGTGCGGCTGATCACGAAAGGGCCGAATCTGACGACCGATGATTTCGGGTACATGGTGCAGGCCGGTGTCACCTCCGGCGGCGGCAGCGCCGACGGCGGCGGCCATTTCATCGGCAACGCGGTACTCGTGCCCGGTGAGTTGGCCGTGCGCGCGGTACTATTCATCAATCACGACGCAGGCTATCTGACTCGTACGTATCCAGATCCGTCGAATCCCCCGTCCCTCGGTTTGACCGATCCATTCGCGACCGTGCCGCGCCGCAGCGTGGGTGATCAAGGAGCCATCACCACGGGTGGTGGATCGCTGTCGGTCTTGTGGAAGGTCGCGGACAACTTCGACGCCAGGCTACGGGTCATGTTTCAAGACAGCTCCGACAACGGATTTCCGGCAACGTTTGCACCGTTACCCGCGTTTCAGCCGATCTACACGCTCAACCGAGCCTTCAACGTGCAGCCAAAGGCGTCCGATAACTGGGCACTCCCCTCGCTAGACCTGAAATACAGCGGCCAAGGCTGGTCGTTGGTTTCCTCGACGAGCTTCTTCGCGCGCCACTCATCGGATATCGAAGATTCCACCTATGGCACGCAGCAAATTTTCGCGTCCTACTACCAAGTCAGCGGTTTGCCAAGTCAGCCGTACCTCTGGGACCAGGAGCACCGCCACAAGCAATTGAGCGAGGAACTGCGACTATCCTTCGATCCGGTCCACAACGTGAGCGGCACCCTGGGCGCCTTCTATTCACGCACTCGGACGACGCTCTCGATCCCGCCGACCTATGCCAACGGATTGCCGGCGGCCACGGTGAATAACAAGGTTGTGGGCCCTTGGCCCAACGATCTGATCTGGACAGATTACAACCCGCAGGCGCAAGACGATATGTCCTTGTTCGGCGAGCTGTACTGGAAATTCTGGAGCCGGTTCACGGCGACGCTGGGCGCCCGCCAATACTGGCTCAAGCAGAGCAGTGATTTTACCGCCGATGGTTTCAACAACGGCGGCGCGACCTTGAGCGATCCGCAGGAGAGCAAGCAACAGGGGTTTGACCCGAAAGCGGGACTCTCATACCAGGCTACCGAGGCGGCGATGGTGTATGCCTCGGCGTCGAAAGGCTTCCGCGCCGGTGGAGCGCAGCCGTTTCTGCCTTTTTGCGCGCTGCCCACGTTGCCAGTGTCGGACATCACCCAGCTTAAGTCCGACACGCTCTGGAGCTATGAACTCGGGACCAAAGCGCAGATACCTCAAACCGGCCTCCTGATCTCCGCAGCCGTGTTCCACATCGACTGGAGCAACTTGCAGCAGCAGGTCGCGCTGCCGTGCGGCGCCTATTTCAGTGTCAATGGCAACGCGGCACGGATCAACGGTGCGGAATTCGAAGTCACGGGCCGGGTCACGCCGGCGCTTCAACTGCGCCTCGGCGTGGGTTATGAAAAGACCGACATCACCGAGCCCGGTGCATTGGCGATCGTGGGAGTGTTGCCCGGTTCGCGAGTTCTGGGCACTCCGGCTTGGAACGCGTCGCTCGGCGCCGTTTATAATCGACCGATCACATCGCAGCTCAAGGGATTCATCGAGGCCGACTATAGCTACACGGGAGACAGCATGTCGCTGCTCAACGGCGGCGGCGGCGCGCTCGCCACCCGCCCGTCGTACTCTCTGGCCGATCTGCGCTTCGGAATTCAGCGCGGCAGATCTGAGATGTCTCTCAACATTCATAATCTGACCAATGCCAAACCGAATCTCGGCGACATCGGCTACGTGGGTTACGCGCAGTACAACAGCGCAGGCACGATCGTTCCGCAGGTGGCCACGTTGCAACCACTGACCGTGCTGCTTCGATATCAATACAACAACTGAGGCCCATGGCTCTCGGCGGCGGGCTCGCTCAACGAAATGTGCGAATTGCCAGAACGCTTCGTTGCACCACGGTGAGCACACAAAGACCGGCGGCGATCCACGCGAGAGTCGGGAACCCCCGCGGCCATACGGTCATGGCGGCGAGGAACGCGATGGTTTCTGTCCCCTCCATCACCCCAAACGAGTAGAAGAACGACTTTCTGCCCTGCGCAGTGGTCTCCAGGCCGCGCTTTGCGGCCAGAGTGGCGAACGCGAGGAACGACGTACCCGTCGCGGCGAAGCTCGCAAGCAGCGCTGCAGCCGGCAGCGCATTGCGTGCCGGGTTGGCAAACGCGAACGCCAGCGGGATCGCTGCGTAGAGCACAAAATCGCAGACAATGTCGAGATACGCTCCCCGGTCGGTGGGCGCAGAGCTTCGCGCAACGGCACCATCGAGGCCATCGAACAATCTCGAGAGTGCGAGCAACAGCAGCCCTAGACCGAAACGCTGAGTGGCAATCGCAGCCGCCGCCCCGAGTCCGACACCAAGACCGACGATCGTCATGCCGTCAGCCACGACGCCCATCGCCGCGAGGCGGCGGCCGCAAGCGTTGAGCGGCGGGTCGATCCAGGGGCGCACGAGAGTGTCGAGTATGAGCAGGCTCCTAAGCTTGCAGACAGGATTGGAGTACGAGCGAAGGCCCGGCGGCGGCGGCCACATCCTCGCGGTCGTGCGTGACCAGCAGCGTCGGCAGCCCGCGACGACGCACCTCGCCGAACACCCACTCGCGGGTTTGTGCACGCGTAACGGCATCAAGTTGCCCGAAGGGTTCATCCATCAGCAACGCACGAGGCTCTGACAAAAGCACGCGAAGCAACGCGACGCGCGCGCGTTGCCCGCCCGAGAGCGTCGCGGGATCGCGCGCCTCGAATCCCGCAAGGCCGATCGATTCGAGCGAATGCGCGATTGCCTCCCGACGGGCGGCTCGCGCTCCGCGTGGACGACTGCCGAAGCTTAAGTTTCCGCCGACCGACAGATGCGGGAACAGCAGATCATCCTGAAACAGGATGCCGAGACGGCGTTGCTCGGGCGGCTGTCCGTCAAGCGCTTCTTCACCCATGCGAACCCGCCCGACTGCTTCAAGAGCAGGCGGCAGTGCACCGGCTAGATGGGCTAGCAGCGAGGATTTTCCCGCTCCGTTCGCGCCCAGCACCGACAGCACTACTCCGGGTTCCACCACGAGCGTCAGCGGTGCAAATAGCGGGCGCCGCGCCAGCGATACAGTCACTTGCTCGAGGATGAGCTGACTCATCGCGGGACGCCTTGTCGGCCGCTAAACGCCGCACGTCCAATGAGTGCCGCGAAGAGGAGCGCGGTCAGCGGGGCGAGCGCCTGCGCCGCGCCATAGGCGGCCGCCAAGCGGAGATTGCCCGATGAGGCAGCACTCGTCGCCTCCGTGGCGACCGTCATCACGCGCCCCGCGCCGGCAAACAGGGTCGGCAGGTAGAGCGCCGCGCTGACGCCGAAGGCCACAGCTCCCGCCAGCAGCGTCGGCCGTAGCAGCAGCGGGAGAGTTACCGCCCACCATAACCGCAGGCCGCCCGCTCCTAGTGTTCGGGCCGTCATGATCAGACGCGGGTCGAGTTGCGCGCGCGCGGCGGCGAGCAGCCCCCACACGTAAGGCAGCGCGAACAGCGTATGCTCCCAGCCCACCGCTGCCCATGTGCCGTCCAGTTGAAGCCGGACGAGCAGCGACTGCAGTCCGAACAAAAAGGCGAGCTGCGGCAGGAGCAACGGAGCGAACAGAAGCACCCCGATACGTGTGCGCCAGCGAACGTCGTCAATCAAACTCTCATTGATGAGCGTGACGAGCGCAATCGCCGCGATTGCTGTCGAGCAAGCGAGTGTCACGGTCGAGCCCAGGGCCATTTTCAGCGATGGCGCCAGCTGCGCCACGAGGCCCAACTCAAGGTGATCGCCGAAGACCGCCGGAAAACGCCACATCGGACTGACGGACCTCAGGCCAAGTGCCGCCATGGCACTTATCGCGAGGGTAAACGATAATCCGATCAGTGACGCCAGTAGTCGGAACGGCCTTTCAGCACGAAGCCCGCGGTGTCCGGATTCAGAATACGCGCGCAAGGCCAAACGCGCGAGGCGGGAACCTCCCCAGGCTGCGGCCAACGCGCCGAGCGCGACGGCGAGGAGAAGCACCGAGCCCGCGAATGCCTGGGCCCGAAGCTCGAGACGACTCGCGGTAAACCATTGCCAGACTACGACCCCCAGCGGGGGCGGCATTGCGGGTCCGAGCGGTATCGCCATTTCGACGTTAGTCACGGCAAACACCAACACGGCTGCCAGCGGCAGGCGAATTCAGCGCTGTAGAAACGGGGCAACGCTG
>Ga0182024_10009268_pt1 | contig 20412 bp, 18 predicted proteins | sample P32metaG_FD_120480 | JGI IMG/M metagenome (GOLD analysis project Ga0182024, IMG submission 120480) | Permafrost microbial communities from Stordalen Mire, Sweden - P3-2 metaG (Illumina Assembly) | ecosystem: Environmental > Terrestrial > Soil > Wetlands > Permafrost | place: Sweden: Stordalen... | reverse complement strand
GTGGTGCGCAGGAACTTCACGTCGCCGCCCAGGCCCGCGAGGTCCTGGTTGAGCGCCGAGCTGATGCCGGTGGTCGGGCTGCGGGTGTTGTCGAGCGTGTTGTAGTTGACGGTCGAGCCGACCGCCGAAACCCAGGCCGGCCCATTGAGCACCGCCTGCTTGACCGGAAGCGAAGCCTCCCCGTTGGCGTAGCAGGCGGGCGGCGGATTGGCCGGCGAGCAATCCATCAGGGCCGGGGCGAGCGAGGTGCTTTGGTTGTAGATCGAGTAGCGCCATTGCACGCCCAGATCCTCGGTCAGCGCCGTCCCCAGCCGGAACGTCGTTCCGTAGGTCGTGCTGCCGTAGGATTGATAGCTGTTGGCCAGGCTCTGCTTGCCGTAGATGTCGGCTCCGAGCGAGAGCCCACTGCCGTCGACATGCGGCTGCGTGAACGAGAGGTTGAAGCCCTGCGTGTACTGCCCATAGGTCAATGACGCGGCCACCGCATAGCCGCGTCCGAGCAGGTTGCGTTCCCCGATCGATACTTCGCCGACCATCCCGTCGGTGGTCGAATAGCCCCCCATGATCGAGAAATTGCCGGTGTCCTGTTCCTCCACGTCGACCTTGACGACGATACGGTCCGCGACCGAGCCGGGCGCGTCGGTGATCTTGACGGTCTTGAAGTATCCGAGATTCTTCAACCGCCGCTCGGCGCGTTGGATCAGCGCCCGGTTGTAGGCGTCGCCTTCCGCGATGTCGAACTCGCGCCGAATGACGTCGTCGCCAGTCTTGCTGTTGCCGTGGATGTCGATGCGCTCGATATAGCGGCGCTGGCCTTGCGCGACCGTATAGACCAGGTGGACGAGATGGCTCGCCGGATCGCGATCGTCGCGCGGCTGCACCACGACGAAGGGATAGCCGTGCCGGGCCGCCGCGAGCGAAAGCGCTTCGACCGTCTGTTGCACCGCCTCGGCATCGTAGACGTCGCCGGCTCGCGGCTGCAGCCGCGCGCCCAGGATCGCCGGATCCAGCTCGCCCAGGTCGGACTTGAGATCGACCGATCCGATCCGATATTGGCTGCCTTCCTCGATCTTGAAGGTGATCAGGAAGCCCTTCTGCTCCGGATCGTACTCGGCCACCGCGGCCAAAACGCGCATATCGGCATAGCCGCGCTTCAAGTAGTAGCGGCGCAGCAGGTCGCGATCCGCATCGATGCGATCCGGATCGTAGATGTCGTTGTTCAGGAGAAAGCTCAGGATGTTGGTCTCACCGGTCTTGATCGCGCCCTTGAGCTGATCGGACGAATAGGCGTGATTGCCGACAAACCGGATCGTCTTCACTCCGGTCCGGTCGCCTTCGTGGGCCTCGAATACGAGATCGGCGCGGTTGCCCGATCGTGCGATGATCTTGGGCTCGACGCGCGCCTCGAAATAGCCGCTGCGCCGATAGATGTCGATCATGCTGGCGACGTCCTCCTGCACGATCGGGCGCCAGAGCGGGCCGCCGCTCTTGGACTGGATTGCGGCCTTGAACTGCTCGTCCTTGAGCTTCTTGTTGCCTTCGAGGGCAACCCGGCCGAGCGTCGGATTCTCGACCACGCTGACGATCACCTGATCGCCGGACCGGCGGATGCGCACGTCGGCAAACAGGCGGGTGGCGTAGAGCGCCTTGAGCGCCGCATCGAGGTCGGCGGCTTCCAGATGCTCGCCGTCCCCGGCGTGGAAATACGTGCGGATCGAATCGGCCTCGATCCGCTGATTGCCCTCGACCCTGATGGTGGATGGTTCGGAGGTCGGCGCGGCCGATTGCGCCCACACCGGGTCAAGGGCGGCCTGCGCCAAAACTCCGCCCGCGAGCAGGCCGGCGATGGTGCCGCGGCCGACCAGGTCAAAGGGGCGCAGACGTGATGCCATTCCAAAAGCCGTTTTTACCAGCAGCCGTTTTTACCAGCAGCCGCTATTGCCATGGGTTTGCTTGTCTCGCCCGGCCGCCCGAGAGCACGCGAGCGCTTGGGCGAAAGCGTGACGATTTGTGTTAGATTGCGGGGCATTGTTTGGGCCGCGCGGCAAATCGGCCATAATGATTAAATCGTGCATCACGCCGCGAAATCCGATTCCGCCTCATTCGTGGAGAAGATTGGATGTATGCTGCCGCCGGGCATGGAGGAGACCTGATTGTCGACCCATCGATCGTTGCATCGATCATTTCCTGACGCGGGCGAGGAAAGCTCGCGCCGATGATGCGCTTCCTCCCCGCCTTCGCCGGCTTGCTGCTGGCGGGCTGCGCGCTTGGCGCCGATCCGGCGCCGCCCGCGCTCGACGCCGCGAGCGCTCCCGATATCGCAGCGCTGGCGACCAAAATTCAGGACACCTTCAAGCTCGTGAAGCTGACCGGATATCCGCGGGTCTCGCCGGTCCGCAAGGCGCCGGTCAGCGCGCTGGGGGATTGGATTGTTTGTTTGACCAGCGATAGCGAGAGCGATCGGGTTTATGCCTTGATCATCCAGGGCAGGGACATCGTCGATTATCGCCTGGCGCTGACCATCGACGGCTGCGCGCATGAAAGGTTCGCGCCGCTGGCCGGCCCGATGGTGACCAAGTAGTGCCTGCTGGGAGATGCCAGGGCTGGTACCGTGGGCAGATTGCACAGCCAAAAGATTAATCGGATTGCGCACATTAATTCGCCATCCCCAAGGCCCAATCGACCGAAACCAGCCTGCCGAGCAATGACTCGTTGCCTAAAATTCAGGCATCAGTGCCACCCAGGAGGAAGAGCGGGAAGGGCTCGATATCTCGATTCACGGCGAGGCGATTCAATAACCGGGCGCGCGCATGGGAAGCTCGCCTGCGCCAGCTTGCATTCCGTGGTCCAAATTCATGTTCCCAATTCACGGTGGTGCCGTCGCATGCGATGATCGAAACAGGCTCTACCGCGGCGCTTGCGGCGTGCCGGAATACTGCACCGTGCCTGCGACCACCTCGAGCTGCGATCGCGGATCCTGGAACGATTGCCACTTCTGCGTCCGGCCCTGCAGATCCGTGGCGACGACGGTGTAATGGAGGCTGCCGGTCGGGTAGTCCTCGGGGATCACCCAGCCTGCCGACCAGAAATAATCGATGCTGCCGCGCGGCGGGTGGCCGCCGTAGCGCATCGGCAGCTTCTGGCCGTCGGACAATTCGATCACCACGCCTTGGATGCCTTTGTCGTCGAGCGGCTTGCCGGTGATGTCGCGCACGCGCACCCGAAAGACCGCATTCTCGTTGTGCTTGAATTGATTGTTGAGGACGCAGGTCGGGCCGGTCTGCCCCTTGCCGGTATTGCCGCGCACCATGTCGCCTTCGATGAAGATCGATTGCGGCTGCTGCGCCTGTGCCGGATGCGCCAGGCCGAGCGACAAACCAATGATCGAGCCAGACAGAATCGTGATCGTTCTAAACGAATGGTTCATGGGGCGTTTTCCGCGTGAAGCTGCACCGGATCGCTGATACCTGAATCTTCGGCTTTGATCCAGCCGGGCGCAAGCGGCCGGTCAGCGGGCCGGTGCGGCGCGCGATTCACGGAATCTTAGCAAGCCAAACCCAATATCGGCTTGTTGTTCGCCTTGCAGTCGGCGCCGCTTCCGCTGGGGAACAAATGTCGAACCAAACGGATAATTCCGACTGGCAGTTCACGATCGACGAATTGACCGGACTCTCCTGCCGCAGGCCCTTTCTCACGGCGGCGGCAGAGGAGCTGGAGCGCCATCAGCGCGGCCGGCGGCCGCTTTGCCTGTTGATGGCGAACATCGATTCCTGCAAACGATTCAATATGTGCCGTGGACATCTGGTGGGCGATCAACTGATCGTGCAGGTGGCCAACCTTTGCCTGGCGGTCAAGCGCGGTGCGGATCTGGTTGCCCGCGTGGGCGGCGACCAATTTGCGATCCTGCTGCCGGACACCGACCTGGGCCAAGCCGAGATCATCGCCGAACGCCTGCGGCGGACGGCCGAGGCAACGCCGCTGATTGCCGAAGAGCGCGAGTTCACTGCCACCGTCAGCGTGGGGATTGCGGAGTCTCACCCGGGCGCCGACCTCGCCCTGCTGATGAAGGAGGCCGATGACGCGCTCTATGAGGCAAAGCGCGCGGGACGCAATCGGGTCGCCCATGCGGCCAAAGTTTCCGCAGGCGGCTGAATCGGCGGAAATCAATGAGCTCCGGATCTTCCGAGCTGTTGGTGCGCGAGCGGTTGCCGGAACAATGCGCCGGGCCGATGGAGCTCTGCCAAGCACGTCCCGCGGTGGACGCCGCTGCCCTCAAATATTGGGCCTTTATCAGCTACAGCCACAGCGACAGCGCCTGGGCCGCGTGGCTGCACAAGGCCATCGAAACCTACCGCGTGCCGAAGCGGCTGCGACGACGCGGCGGCCCAGCCGGAGAGATTCCGGGTAATCTTTATCCGCTGTTTCGCGACCGCGACGAACTGCCGAGCTCGGCCGACCTGGGCGGCAAGATTCACGAAGCGCTGGCACAATCGCGCAATCTCATCGTGATCTGCTCGCCAAGGGCCGCCGTCTCCCGGTGGGTCGAGCAGGAGATTCGCGCCTTCCGGGCGCTTGGACGCGGGGACCGCATCTTCGCTCTCATCATCGGTGGTGAGCCGAAGGCAGCACCCGGCTCAATCGGCCGGGAGTGCTTTCCGCCCACCTTGCGCGAAGGCGAGCCGCTCGCCGCGGATGCACGGCCCGGGAGGGATGGGCGCGACGCGGCCCGGCTGAAGCTCATTGCCGGGATTCTGGACGTCGGCTTCGAGGAGTTGCGCCAGCGCGAGCGGCGCCGGCGGCTGCAGCAACGCCTGCGCCACGCCATATCCGCCATCGCGGCGTTCGCGGCTCTGATGCTGGCCTATGTGGGCGTCGCCGACAAAGGTCTCGACGTTCCGGGCGCCGAGCGATTGCGGCACGGCCTCGACCGCTATCACCTATCGTGGTTCCGGCCGGTGCGAAGCGATCCGGAGGTCCGGCAAGCTGCCGGCGAGGCCGAGGCCTCGCTCGTCGACCGGATGCAGCGCGAGTGGCGCGACGGATCCTGGCAACGCCCGAATTCCACGCGCGTCACCGGCCCGAAAGTCGCCATCTCGCCTTGGGTGACGTCGCAGGCGATGTGGGCGGTGTTCACGGCGATTTCGCCCGCCGACAAGGCGCTCCCCGACTTCCTCGCCGTGTTGGATGCTCCATTCGCGGCGGGGCTGCCGGTCGAGGCGAGCGGCAGGAAGTTCGGCTGGTTCGTGAGCAATGCGGATTTTCCGGAAGCCGAGCCCGCGCTCATGACCATCGGGGCACTGGCGAGCGCGCTCGGCCGAACCGATCTGCTTGATCCCGAAGAGCGCCGTCATTTTATGTCGCGGCTTGCTTATGCGCAGGAGGCTGCCGACATCTACCGGCCGGTCGCGGACGGCGGCTGGAACATGTATCCGCAGCAGGACGACCCGACCGCGCATGCGACGTTCGCGACCGCGGAGGCATTCCAGGCGCTGATCGAGCTGCGTCATGCGCAGCTCGATTGGGAGGGTGATGCCGGCCAGGTCGACGCCATGCTGCGCGCAACTTTCGGCTGGCTGGTGAAGGAGCTTGACGCAACCAGCAATCCACCGGGCTGGCATGCCGATCCGGGCCAGGGTCCGGTCGCCGACGGCTTGACGCTGCAGATCTATGCCGAGCTCCTGCGCTGCGAAGATGAAGACGGAATCCCGCTTCCGGCCGCGATCCTGCAGGCGATACCTGACCAGATCGATCGTCTGCTCGGGCGGCCCATCGACTACCCCCTGGCGGCCGCGAGCTACACGCGGGTCTTTACGAACTTCGACGGGACGCGGGTGACGCGGTGGCAGGACGTGACCTTCATCTGGCTGCCCTACGCGATCGAGGTCGCGCAGCGTTGGCTGCGCCGGCTCGAGCGAAACGGCGGCTCGCCCGAGGCGATGCTGCAGGCGCAGCGCGTGCTCGGCTATCTGGTCGTCGATCTGGGCTCGCGCAGCTTTCCCGACGCGGAATCCGGAAAGGCGCCGACCTTCGTCGCCTCCGAGACGCTGCACGCATTGACTTCGGTCATGCCGGAGATCCAAAGTTTGTCCCGGCCTTGATCTGCCGTTGCAGATTCTGAGGTTGGTACGGTCCCGGCTCAAGGCCGGGACAAGTGTGGTAGCCGTCCCGCGCAGGCAACAACCGGCGGGCAGGCCACTGGTCCCTATCGGCAAGACCGCATAAGCTTTGCTCCGTCCGGCAGCAAGCCGCTCGATCCGGCTGACGAAACAGAAGCTGGGACCAACGAGCAATGAAGCGCCGAGGGAGGAAGCCATGGGAGCGCGCAGGTCATTCGCCGCCGCGTGCCTTTTAGCCGTGCTTTGGGAGTTCCCCGGACTATCGCTGCCGGGTGCCGCGCAAGCAGCCGAGCTGGTCGTCGTGACCGGCCAGGGTACGACGCCCGGGGTGAAGGAGGTCGCCGCCGCGTTCGCGCGCACGAGCGGGCACAAGGTGACCGTCATCCAGGCGACCGTCCCCGACCTGGAGCGGAGGTTCGCCGCCAACGAACCGGTGGACCTGATCGCGAGCAGTCCCGACCAGATCCGGGATCTGGTCAAGAACGGCAAGGTGGTGGCCGACAGCGTGACGCCGTTCGTGCTTGCCGGTCTCGGCCTGTCGGTGCGCGCCGGCGCGCCCAAGCCGGACATCAGCACGGTGGAGGCCTACAAGGCGACGTTGCTTGCCGCCAAGTCGATCGGCTATTCGCGCGGCTGCAGCGGCACCAATGCGGCGGAGGGGATCGACAAGCTCGGCCTCACCGGTGAGCTCAAGCCCAAGACGGTGCTCACGGACGGCGGCCCGGTGGTCGAATATCTGGCGCGCGGGGAGTTCGAGATCGGCATCCAGCAGACCAACATCATGGTGGGAGCGCCGGGGACCGAATATGTCGGCGCGCTGCCCGGCTTCCTGAACAAGCCTTGCCCCTCGAGCGTCGCGCTGATGTCGGGCACGAAGGAGCCCGACGCCGCGCGCATGCTGATGCGGTTCATGCTCTCGCCGGAGGCCGCACCATTGCTGCGCAAGACCTTCGTGGAGCCGGCCAAGCTCTGAGCCGGCGTTCGGCGATCGCTTGATCAAACAAATAGAGGGGGGATCATGATGGGCAGACCGATAAGCCGGCTGGCGGCATTGTGTGTCTTGCTGTGGCTGGGCCAAGGAGCGGTCCGGGCGGCAGAGATCACGGTCCTGGGCGGGATGGGCGTCATTTCCGGGCTGCGCGACCTCGCGGCCGGATTCCAGAGCGCGACCGGAAACAAGGTCAACGCGGTTTTCGACGGTAATCCGCTCGCCAAGGTCAATGCCGGCGCGCCCGCCGACATCGTGGCATTGAATCCGTCCGTGATCGACGACCTCATCAAGAGCGGCAAGATCGTGGGCCCGCGCGTCGATTTCGCCCGCGCCGGCATCGGGGTCGCCGTCAAGGCCGGCGCCCCCAAGCTTGATCTGAGCACCGTCGACGCCTTCAAGCGCGCGCTGCGGGCCGCCAAGTCGATCGGCTATTCGACTGCCGGCAGCGGCCTCATGGTGGCGAACATCATCCGGGATCTCGGCCTCACCGATGAGCTCAAGGCGCGCACCAAATTTCTCGACGGGTTCCCGGCCGCCGAGGCGGTCGCGCGCGGCGAGGTCGAGATCGCGCTGCAGCAGATCAACGTGATCCTGCCGGTGGCCGGCGCCGAATTGGGCGGTGTGCTGCCGCCCGAGCTGCAGCAATACAATCCGTTCGCGGCCGGTGTGCTGGCGGTCTCCAAAGAGAAAGAGGTGGCGGCCGCGATGGTCAGGTTCATGGGCGCGCCCGAGAACGAAGGCCTGGTGCGCAAGAGCGGGATGGAGCCGCCGGCGCGCTGACGCACGCGGCACTGCTATCGAACACTTCGAGCCGGCCGTGCAGGTGATGAAGCAGAAAGGCATCGAGCCGGGATAGGCTCGGGATAACGCTTGGCGCGTCACGCCGGAATCTGTGTCAGCGGGCGCGCAAGCGCTGGATCTGCATCTGCGCCAGGAACGGCACCAGCGGATGCGTGCCCATCTTCACGATCGCCGGCATGTCGAGCTTGATCAGCGCCTCGCGCTGGTCGACCGGCAGGGCGAACTGATCCGCATAGGCGCCGGCATCGGCGATATATTTGGCGCGCTGCCCGGCGTCATGGGCAAGCCCGTGCAGCGCCGATGTAAGTGCCACCAGCTCCGGCTTGATCGAGGGATAGTGGGGCACCTGCGCGGGCGGGGCGGAATCGATCCAGGCCAGCGAAGCATAGTTGTGGTGCCAGCTCGGATCCATGGACACGACGTCAGGCACCCGCTCGCCCAGCGCGCCGGCGGCGCAGGCCCAGCAGCGCAGCTCGATGTTGCCGGTCTCGTCGAGCTCCGTTTCGTCATAGCCGATCAGCGACTTCAGGTTGCCGGCGGCGAGCTTTTCCAGCACGCGACGGTCCCAGCCGAGCTCCGGATTGGCGTAGCGGTCGGTGCCGGGGAAATGCGACATGCCGCCGCTCGACAGGATGACGGTCTTGAGGCCCAGCGCCGTGACGGTGCGGGCGATGGCCTGGCCGAACGAATAGCAGCGCTCCATGGTCGGCTGCGGCGGCAGATAGGCGTTGACATAGATCGGCAGCACCGGGCCGGTATGGCCGATATGGGTCAGCGGAATGCCGATCGCATAATCGATCTTGGCGGTGCTGCTGAAGGCCGGATCGAAATTCTGCCGATAGAGCGCCCGCACCAGCTCGAAGCTGATCTCGCTCGGGATCTGCCAGCGGAACTTGCGTCCGGCGAACTCGCCGGTCGCCTCGCCGCCCACATGGATGGTGAAGGGCGGCGCCGCTTGATGGAAGAACTGCTCGGCGTGATCGTTGGAGAAGATGATCCAGAGGTCCGGCTCGAGCGCCCGCAGCCGGGCGCCGATCTCGGCCGCGACCGTCCTGACATGCTCGACGACGGTCTTGTCCTCGGTCTCCGGCATCGTGAAGAACTGCGGCGCATGGGGCAGCATCGCACCGCCGATCACGGTCGACATCATGATTGTTTCTCCTTGCTGGGGCGAAACTATCCCTCAAGCAGCACAACAACAAGCTGGCCAGCGACGGCCCCGGTCTCAGACGGTCATGCCCCGCGCAGGCGGGGCGCCTAGTAATCGCAAGCGCTCGTTTTATGCTCAAACGGTAGTTGATACTGGGTCGTCCGCCGAAGTGGACGATGACGGCGGAGAAGGCGCCGCTTTGAGTTTGCCTTCGGCTTCACAGGGCAGGGCGAAGGAAGTACCTTGCGGCCGACTCCCCGGCGTACGGGCGCCGTTCTTCTCAAACGCCAATCAGGCAGCCAGGAGGCATGATGGTCGAGGTGCCGATTACGATTGCGTGCGGCAATTATGACCGCACGCGCGCGATCCGGGACGGCCGGGTCAAGGTCGAGGGCTGCGCCGTCACCTTTCTGCCGCTCTATCCCGAGGAGATCTTCTTCCGCGCCTTCCGGTATCAGGAATTCGACGTCTGCGAGATCTCGTTCTCGAGCTTCATCCGCACGGTGGCGGCGGGCAATTCCGCCTATGTGGGCATCCCGGCCTTCGTCTCGCGGATCTTCCGGCATTCCGGGATCTACATTCGCACCGATGCCGGCATCCGCGGTCCCGCCGATCTCAGGGGCAAGCGCATCGGGCTGCCCGAGTATCAGATCACCGCGGTGGTCTGGATGCGCGGCCTGATGCAGCACGAATACGGCGTTTCGCCCTCCGAGATTCATTGGCGCAGCGGCGGCCAGGAAGAGCCCGGACGCCACGAGCGCACCCCGCTCAAGCCGATCGCGGGCCTCGACCTGCAACCGATCGGGGACGATCAGACGCTGGTCGGCATGCTGCGCGACGGCGAGCTCGACGCTCTGTTCACGGCGCGCGCGCCCTCGTCCTTCGTCAATGGCGAGCCGCATATCGCCCGCCTGTTTCCCGACACGCGGGCAGCCGAGAAGGCCTATTTCAAGAAGACCGGCCTGTTCCCGATCATGCATCTGGTCGGGATCCGCAAGACGCTGGTGGAGCAATATCCCTGGCTGCCGACCAGCGTCTACAAGGCGTTCTGCGAGGCCAAGGCGCTCGCCATGGCGGACCTGCGCGACGTCAACGCCCTGATGGTCACGCTGCCTTGGTTGGAAGCCGAGACCGCCGAGACCATGGCGGCGATGGGGCGGGATTTCTGGAAATACGGGATCGCCGAGAACCTGCGCGAGATCGAGGCCCTGACCCAATACTCCCACGAGCAGGGCTTGATCGAGCGCAAGGTGAAGGTCGAGGAGCTGTTCGCCCGCTCGACCTTCGAGATCTCGAAAATCTGACCGTCAGCCTGCCGACATGATCATTCGGCCGCACGCGGAAGGACGTCCGCTTTGCCGCGGCCGCCGGCGCGCATGCGGAAGAATATCTGGGCCAGGATCAGCAGCGCGGCCAAAGCGACGAAGAACGCGCTGATCGGCCGCTCGACGAAGACGAAAAGATCGCCGCGCGAGATCAGCATGGCGCGGCGGAAGTTCTCCTCGAAGCGCGGCCCCAGCACGAAGCCGAGCAGGATCGGGGCCGGGTGGAACCCGAGCTGCAGCAGGACGTAGCCGAATATCCCGATCACGATGGTCTCGCCGACCTGGAACATGTCGTTGTTGGTGCTGTAGACGCCGATGCAGATGAAGAACAGCGCGCTCGGGTAGAGGTAGCGGTACGGAATGGTGAGCAGCTTCACCCACAGCCCGATCATCGGAACGTTGAGTATGACCAGCATGATGTTGCCGACCCAGAAGCTCGCGACCAGGCCCCAGAACACGTCCGGATGCTGGCTGATGAGCTGCGGGCCGGGCACGATCCCCTGGATGGTCAGGGCGCCGAGCAGCAGCGCCATGACGGCATCGCCCGGAATGCCGAGGCTCATGGTCGGGATGAAGTCGCCTTGCACCGAGGAATGGGTGGACGCCTCCGGGCAGGCGACGCCTTCGATGGCGCCGTGGCCGAAGCGCTCCGGCGTCTTCGAGATCTTCTTCTCGACCGCATAGGACACGAACGACGCGATGGTCGGTCCGGTGCCGGGGATGAGCGCGCACAGGCTGCCGAGCGCGGTGCCGCGCAGCATCGGGAAAAACGCCTGCTTGAAGTCGGCCTTCGAGGGCCACATGTCGCGCAGCTTGATGTTGGTATATTTGGTGTCGATGGGAGCGGTCTGGTTGACCGTATTCATGAACTCGGCGATGCCGAACAAGCCGAGCGCCAGCGCCACGATCTCGACGCCGTCGTCGAGCTCGGTCATGCCGAAGGCAAAGCGCGGCGTGCCGGTCTCGATATCGGCCCCCACGATACCCAGCAGCAGGCCGAGCACCGTCATGGCGACGCCCTTGATCGGCGAGCCGCGCGCGAGCGTCGAGCCGGCCAGGAGCCCGACCAGCATGAGCGAGCACACCTCCGATGGTCCGAACTTCAGCGCCACCTGCACCAGCACGGGCGCTAGAAAGGTCATCTCGGTGATGCCCCACGAGGCGCCCACGAACGAGGCGATCACCGTGATGCCGAGCGCCACGCCGCCGCGGCCCTGCTTGGTCATCGGGTAACCGTCAAGGCAGGTCACCGCATGCGGCGGATGACACGGCAGGTTGAGCAGGATCGAGCAGATGGCGCCGCCGTATTGCGAGCCGTAAAAGACTCCCGCCAGCATCAGGATGGCGCCGACCGGCTTCATCCCGAAGGTGAGCGGCAGCAGGATCGAGATGGTGGCCAGCACCCCCATGCCGGGCAGCACGCCGACGATGTTGCCGAGCAGCACGCCGAGGAAGCAAAACATCAGATTATGCGGCTCGAGCGCGACCCCGAAGCCGTACCAGAGATCGGTCAGTGCGGAATAGATCACGGGGACCCCCAGCGCCACATCGGCAGCGATACTTGCAGCAGGTAGTTGAACAATATCACGCCGCACACGGTGACGCCGGTCGCGAGGATGAACGCGCTCTTCCACGTGCTGTCGCGAGCACCGAGCGCGGACACGAACACGCAGGCGAATGTTGCAGGGATCATTCCGCCCGAATTTCCCAAAAAGATGAAGAGAATCGGCCCGGCCAGGATGCAGGCCCAGGCGCGCCATTCGGGCTTGGGCATGATGAGCTGATCGTCGCTGACGGCGTCGGCCGTGGCCGCGACTCCGGTGATGAGAATTCCGAGGAACGTCATGATGACGCCCAGGATGATCGGGAAGAAGCCCGGTCCCATATGGAAGAGCGTGCCGATATTGTAATGGCGCGCTTCAAGTATGGAGCCGACCCCGATCAAGGTCATCAGGCCGCCCGCATAGTAGTCTTTCTTCTGCGTGAGCAAGTTACGCAATGGTTCCACCCCCTGCCTTATATTGCGGTCTTTGACGGCAGAGCCAACCCATAATCGAATTTGCGTGTCAATTAAATAGCCGCATGGGGCATTACGCATTTTTCGCCCGGTCCGGTCGGGTTACCCCCGGGGCGCCTCGATCGGCCGGGATCGCGGTGCCAAGGGCTCTATTCGTCCTTCTGAATCAAGGTCATTGCGCGGAGCGCCAAAGGACTTGCGGGGACGCCTGACGGGCCCGGCCGGGACGTTTGGTCGCGCAGGCTGGAACGCAACAGTATAGAAAAACGACTTGGCCGCGGGATGGTCAGGGGACGGCATTTTGTTGCATCGCAGCATGGCCGCATTTGGCGGAGCCGGGGGCGTTGAGCAACGGCCGATTGAGGGTTTCGAGCAGGCCGGTCCGGATCCGCGCGTTAACAACAGATCCTTTGGCTTGAAGCGCGCTGCTTTTCTTCGGCTTTTCTTCGCTGATCGCATCGAATATAGTTGCTGGGTGCCAAGTGGGGGCCCGGACGGTTCTCCGGTTGGGTCGGTGCTATGCGCGAGATTACCAAATATTGGGTCGGGCCGGGCTTGGTCGCGGCGGGCTTGGTCGCGTTCACGACGGCCGTTCTATTGGCGATCTTTCTGATCTGGCGGGGCGAGCATCTGATCTTCGGCTATTTCATTCCGATCACCTTCGTGGCGGTCAGGTATGGCAGCGTGCCCGCGATCCTCACCGTCATCGCCAGCGACCTCTGTGCTGCCTATTTTTTGTACCCGCCTGATTTCAGCATCTATATCGCCGATCCGCTGCAGGTGGCCGAGCTCAGCTTTTTCTCGCTTCTGGTCTTGGCGACCAGTCAATTCATCGGCGGTTTTGCGGACGACGATCGCGTCCGCAAGCGCGCCCCGCCTTACACGAAAGCGTAAGCGTTGCGAGTTTCCTGGTGCTTGCCCCTGCCGGGCGCGCAGGAGCGGCGCTCAAAATCAGTCATGCAGGAACGGTCGCAGCGCGGCAACGACGTCGTCGGGAAATTCCTCGTGGGCTCCCAGCTTGCCGCGCGCAAGGCGGACCGTCGCGACCCCGGGAAGCTTCGCCAGCGCCTCCATCTCGGCCAGCGACCGCGATGGCGTCTCGCCCCCATGGATGAGCAGGATCGGCACGCCGGCATGGCTGGCGAGATCCAGAAATTCCGCGCGACTGGCAACCCGATCCAAGGCGCCGGTGACGAAGGCCACGGACGCAAACCGCGCGCCCTTGGTGTCCATGACCCTTCGCTTGTCCATGAGGCGCTCCCCGCGCAGCCACGCCGGATCGCTGTAGACATGGCCGGAGACCATCCGGCCGACCACGAACGAGCTGACATTCAACCGGTAGAGCAGGGGGCCTAGCCCGGGCATCTCGATCAGGCGGCGGATCTGTGCAAACAGCGGACGGTCGCCGCCCGCCATGGTCGGCAGCGGCCCGCGCCAGGTCGGCGCCAGCAGGACGATCCGGTCGGTGCAGCCCGGATGCCGCGCGGCATGGTGCAAAACGTAGGTCGCGCCATGGCCGGCGGCGATGATGCCATGGGGCTTTTCGCCGAGCTCGGCCAGCGCATGGTGCAAGAAGGCCGATAGCGCATCCGGCGTCCAGCGCAGATCCGGTCGCGGCGCGCTGCCAAACCCCGGCCAATCGAGCGCGATCACGCGAAACTGCGCGGCCAGCCGCTGCATCAGCGGATGCATTTCGACGCGCGTAGAGATCGAGCTCAAGGCCGGCAGCAGGAGCAGCAAGGGACCGCCGCCGGTCTCGTCCAGTCCGAGCGCGACCTCGTGATCCTGCCATGACCAGTGCAGCTGCCGGGTGATCATGTCGGTTAGCTTTGGCTCCATAAGGGCCGCGCTATCTGGCGGCCGCGATCGCCTGCGCGCGCGCCACCACGGCGGCCGGCGACCGGTAGAGACCTTCGACCAAGGCCTGCACATCCTCTCCGCTGACGAAATTGATCTCAAGCCCGGTCCGCGCGCCCTCCTCCAACAGCTCCGGATCATTCATGGCGGCCGCGAATCCGGCGCGCAGGACCTGTGCCAGGCGTGGATCGAGGCCGGGCGGCGCCACCACGGGGCGGCCCATGGATTGGCGCGAAAAAATCACCTCCAGCACTTTCTTGTCGTCGGGATCGGTCACAAATTCGGTGACCAGGGGGATCGCCGGCAGCTCCTTGTGCTTGTTGAGCGCCAGCTGCATGACGATCTTCAGCTTGCCGGATTCGAGCAAGTCCTTGTTGCCGGATCGAGCGACTCCCCACGAATAGCCGACGATGCCGTCCAATTCGCCTCTCTCGACGGCCAGGAGGATCTCGTTGGTGCCCGGATAGCCGCCGATCGACGTGAGCTTGGTGCCCAGGAGCGCGTTGAGCGCCGCGGCAAAGACCTGTTGGTCGCCGCCGGCGCCGGTGGCGCCCACCTTGAGGTTCGTCCCCGCCAAAATGTCGGCGAGGGTCGCGGCCGGGCCGGGCTGCCGGATGTAGAGCCCCGACACCTCGTTGTTCATGCTGCCGAGCCAGGTGAACCTCGTGGCATCGAACATCGCGTTCGAGGCACTGCCGTTGAGCAGCGGATCCGCCGCCACCCCGCGGCCCACGATCGCGATCTCGGTGCCGTCGCGGGGCGCCACGTTGTAGATGTAGTTCGCCAGATTGAGCGAGCCGGCACCGGGCTTGTTCGACGCAACCACGCTCGGGTGGCCGGGAAGATGGTTTCCCAGATGCCGCGCCAGCAGCCGGGCGTAGGTGTCGTAGCCAAATCCGGTCGGCGAGAAGCCGACGAGCAGCCGGATCTGCTTGCCGGCGAATGTGACCGACGGACTCTCGGCCCGCAGTTGCGCCGCGCTCGGCGCCATCGAGGCGGCTAGCAGCAAGCATGCCGCCAAGAGCAAGCATGTTGCCAACAGGCATCGCCGCGACTTCGCGATCGTCAATCGCGGTCCGTATCGGGATGCTTGACGAGGTGAAACTGCGGGGTCCGGTAGCCGCTCCAGGGCAATTCTTCCTGGCACAAGACGCACGCAAGGATGGCCGGACCCTCCTTGGTCTCGTCGGTCTCGGTCACCTCGTAGACCGCGCCGCATTTGCACGTGATCTGCACCATCCCGCAAGTATGGCCCCAGGCAGGCCCGAAATCCACCCTGGACCATGCCCTGTCCTATTCCGCCGCCCGCACCAGGCGGGCGCTGTCGAGATGGGCGACGACCTCGTCGATGTGCATCGCATCGGCATACTTGTGATGCAGGTCGAACAGGTTGAACTTGTGGATCAGCTCGGAGCGGTCATAGGTGCATTGCTCGACGATGGTGACGTGAAAGCCGTTGGAATAGGCATCGACCACGCTCGCCCGCACGCATCCGGACGTGCTTTCGCCGCACACGATCAGGCTCTGGATGCCGAGCAGCGCCAGATGCGAGAACAGCGGCGTGCCCGCAAAGGCGCTGGCGCGCTGCTTGTAGATGACGATATCGGCGCCCTGTGGCGTGAATTCGTGATAGATGGCATACGGATCGCCGCCCGGTATGGGGCGCTGGCGGCGGGTCGAAACGGCGCCCGGCGGCCGGTTGTTGGGGCGGATGTCCTGGGTGGAATAGAACACCGGGATCCCGGCCGCGCGGGCGGCCGCGAACAGCCGCCTGGTCGGCGCGATCGCCTGATGGGCATAGACGCCGCAGGTATTGGGGAAGCGCTCGTTGATCTCATAGGGCGATTGCGGACCGCCGCGATAGACCAGGTCGTAAAGGTCGATCGCCAGGAACGCCGGGCGCGGCCCCACGAAAGTCTCGCGCCGCCAGCCGGCATAGAGCTTGATGTCGGCCTCCGGGATGACGTCCTTCCAGCAATGGTCCTCGAACTTGTCGATGGAAGTCATGCCGCTCTCCTCATCGTGACGGCCAGGTCCAGGCCGGCCGTTCATCGTCCTGCACCAGGGTCTCGCCCAATTGCTTCTCCAGCACAATCTGCTTCGCCGCGGTCGTGGCTGCAAGCTCGGATACCAGCGCCACGGCATGGGAGACGACCACGATCTGCGATCGTTTGGCGGCCTGCGCGACCAGCCGCGCCAGCGGCGCCAGCAGGTCGGGATGCAGGCTCGTCTCCGGCTCGTTGAGGATCATCAGGCTCGGCGGCCGCGGCGACAGCAGCGCGGCAATCAGCAGCAGATAACGCAGCGTGCCGTCGGAAAGCTCGGCCGCCTTGAGCGATCGCAGCAGGCCGTGCTGCCGCATCTCCAATTCGAAATAGCCGTCGTTGTCCACGATCTCGATGCCGGCGCCCGGGAAGGCGTCGGCAATCGCCGCGCGCAGTTCGGCATCGCTGCCGATCGCGCGAATGGTCTGCAGGGCGGCCGCGAGGTCGGACCCGTCGCTGCCGAGCACCGGCGTGTAGGTGCCGACCTGCGGCCGGCGCGCGAGCGCATCGCGATCGGTCCGCAAGTGATCGTAGAATCGCCAGTCGCGCATGCGCTCGCGCAGGAGCAGGAGCTCGAGCGCGTCACGCGGATCGCTGCAGTGGGTCATCATGCTGTCGAACGGCGCCAGATTGTGGAATACCTGCCGCCATTCCCCGGCATCGCCGCGAATGCGCACGAGGGGTCCGTTGCGCGCCGCGAACACGTTGCTGCGGCCGAGCGTCTCGCCCGTCCACAGGCTTTCGGCCTTGATCTCCGGATCGCGCGCGAATGCGGAAGGGGAGGATTGCGGCAAGCCGAGATCGATGGCGTAGCCGTAGTCGTCGCCCGCAAAGCCGAGCTTCAGGCTGATCACGGCCTTGCGAACCGTGCCCTGCACCGGATAGCGGCCGCTTTTGACGGAGCGGGAGAACGATTCCGGCCCGGCCCAAAGCGTCGAATGCAGGCCGCCCTCGGCGGCCAGCGACTGGATGATGCGGCCTTGGGCGACGTCGGCCAGCAACCGTAGCGCGCGATAAAGGCTCGATTTGCCGCTGCCATTGGCGCCGGTGACCACGTTGAGGGGAGCCAGCGCCAGCTTGACGTCGCGCAGCGACCGATAGCCCGAGATGGCGACCTTGGTAATCATGGTTGTCTGGCTCGCCGCCGGCCGCGAACGCACGAACTACCCGATGACTTCGAGAAGTCCTTCCTGCCACAATTTGCGCGTCAGGCTGCGCTGGATCTTGCCGCTCGTCGTCTTTGGAATGGCGCCGGGAGGAATCAGCACCACCTTGTGGATGGCGATCTCGTGCTCGTTGAAGACCGCATCGCGAATGCGGCCGGCGATTTCCTCGATGGAAATCTGGTGGCGCGCCGTGCGTTCCACTTCCTGGACCAAAATGAGCCTCTCATCGTTGTTCTGGTCCATGATCGTGAACGCGGCGCCGCAGTGCCGCCGCAAGGCCGGGTGGCTGTCTTGCATGGAATTCTCGATGTCCTGCGGATAATGATTCATTCCCCGGATGATGATGACGTCCTTGATCCGCCCGGTAATGAAGAGCTCGCCGCCGGTATCGAGAAATCCCAGGTCTCCGGTGCGCAACCAGAATTCGTCGCCCTCGCCGTCGATGCGGGCCTCGAAGACGCTGGCCGTGGCCTCGCGGTTCTGCCAATAGCCACCGGCGACATTGGGTCCCGCGACCCACACCTCGCCGACAGCGCCAGGCGCGAGGCGGCGGCGACTTTCCGGGTCGACGATCGCGATCCGCTCGCCGACGAGGCTGCGGCCGCAGCCCACCACTTCGCGGCAATCCGCCTCATTGGACGGAGCCGCAACCTGGCCGCGCTGAAGCGCATCGCGGCTGACCGATCGGGTGACCGGGCCATCGCCCTTGCGGCCGCCGGACACCATCAGGGTGGCCTCTGCCAAGCCGTACAGCGGATACATGGCGCGAGCATCAAATCCATGGGACGCGAATGTCGAGGTAAAGCGGGCGATCGTATCGCTGCGCACGGGCTCGGCGGCATTGATCGCGAGCTTCCAGCACGAGAGATCGATGCCCTTCATCTGCTCGGCGCGAAACCGGCTGACGCACATGTCGAACGCGAAATTCGGTGCGCTGGTCAATTCGGCCCGGTAGGCGTGAATAGCCTGCAGCCAAGCCAGCGGGCGCTGGATGAAGCTGACCGGAGCCATGAGCGCGCACAGCGCCCCGACATACAGCGAATGAAGCGCATTCAGGATGAGACCCATGTCGTGATAGAGCGGGACCCAGTTGACGTTGGTGGAGGCCCGCGTGGTGCCCAAGGCAAGGCGGATCATCTCCAGGTTCTCCAGAAGGTGGCCGTGAGTGACGACCACGCCCTTGGGCGCGGAGGTCGAGCCGGATGTGTATTGCAGGACGGCGATGCCGTTGCGGCCGCGCGGCGGACCCGTCAGGGCAGGGCGGCTCGCGGCGAAGTCGTCCGCGTCGAGCAGGTACCAGTCGAGTCCGGCTTCACGGTATCGCTCGATGACATCCGGACGAACAGCGGCCAGATCGGCGCTGGTCATGGCCAGGGACGGCCGGCAATCCGCCACGATGGCGGCGCTGGAATCGTGCGTGCTCGCTCTTCGCGGCACCATCATCGGCACCGCGATGACGCCCGCCACCAGGCAACCGAAGAAGGCGACGATGAAATCGAGCCCGGCCGGAAACATCAGCAGCGCCCGGTCGCCCTCGCGCAGCCGTGCGGCAAGCCGCGCTGCGACCATTGCGGCGCGGCGCTCCAATTCCGCAAACGTCAACACCGTGTCTTCGCCGCCCCGTTCCGACAGGAAGACGAAGGCACGGTCGCTGGGCTGCGCCTTGGCGCGATACGCCAGGAGATCGGCCAGCGACGCCAGGGACTGCAATGACTCGACTTCCATCGCGATCAACTGGCGCGCCGCTCGCGGCGTCCGCCCGCGCAATGCCGGGCCAGGTGGCGCGCAAGATCATTGATCGTGGGGTAATCGAACATGACGTCTGACTGGAGCTCGAGGCCAAGCCATTCCGAGAGATCGATGGTGAAGGTGATGGACGTCGTCGAATCGATTCCCAGCCGGCTGAACTTGACCGCCGGATCGATTTCGGCCGGCGGCACCTTCAGCTCATGCGCGAGGAACCGGGTACACCATTCGCGGATCTCCAGTTCGAGCTGATCGCCCGCGAGCCTGGCGATCCTTTTCTCGGCGCCGTCAATCGGGGCGGATGCGACGGCCGGCGCATCCTTGCCGGCCGCTTTCCTCTCGCGCGGCGGCAGACCCTTGAGCCTGCGGCACGCGTCGATGAACAGCTCGATGTCGGTGCCCAGCAGCAATGGCCGCAGCGTCTCGATCTGCTCCTGATCAAGGTCCCACCAGCGCAAGCTCAGAAGCTCCGCGACCAGATCGTCGGAGAACCGCCTGCCGAACATCCGGGCGGGATTCCCGAACGCAACGCCGTAGGGCGGAACGTCATTGAGCACGACCGCGCCGGCTCCGACCACGGCGCCGTCGCCGATGGTGACGCCGGACAGTATCAATGCATCTGCGGCGATCCAAACGTCCGAGCCGAGCACGATGTCGCCCTGGGGCGGTCCATGGCCGTGGCAAGGCGGCTGCAACGTGTGGCTGGTGACGGTATCGGTGCGGTGACGTCCGCCGAACATGAATGTGGCGCCGGCCGCAATGCTGCAGTATTTCCCGACCTTCAGTCGCGATTTGTTGTACAATCTTATGATCGGCTCGCCCTGGGAATAGTCACCGATCTCGAAGCCGTGCACGGCGACAAAATAGGCAAGCTGGCGGCGCAACTGATGGCGGCGATCGATACCTCTTCGGTACCAACGCATCCGCTGCTTGGACAGGAACGCGGATAGCGTCGACATGCTTGCCCTCGATGTCGTGCCCGTTTGATCAATAAGGGCAGCGGATTATCAGCCGCTCATGGTAGCCGCGGGGCGTCTTGTTCGCCACGGTTTTTTGCATTTCCCGGGCGATACCGCACCCAGCAAGCGCGAGCGGGAGCCTGCTAAAGCCGGATCCGGCGCAGCCGCAGCGCATTGGCGATCACGCTGACCGAGGAGAGCGCCATGGCGGCGGCGCCGAGCACCGGCGAGAGCAGGAT
>Ga0182024_10009267_pt1 | contig 20413 bp, 5 predicted proteins | sample P32metaG_FD_120480 | JGI IMG/M metagenome (GOLD analysis project Ga0182024, IMG submission 120480) | Permafrost microbial communities from Stordalen Mire, Sweden - P3-2 metaG (Illumina Assembly) | ecosystem: Environmental > Terrestrial > Soil > Wetlands > Permafrost | place: Sweden: Stordalen... | reverse complement strand
TCAACGATACCCGCATTGACCGCCGTGGCGCCGGTGTAGGCGTTTGTGCCGGAGAGAACGACGGTTCCGGTACCGGTCTTGGTCAAGGCGAGAGTGCCGCTGGTGGCGTTGGAGTTGTTGTTGTTGTTGATGTTTCCGGCGTAAGTTCCGCCGACGTTGCTATTGCCAACGGTGAGCGTGACGCTCGTATTTGAGTTGTCGACGATGGCGCCGCTGCTGAAGGTGAAATTAGCGCCGTCGCTAAAGTTGTTGCCATCCAAGTCGAGCGTGCCTCCATTGATGGTCAAGGAGGTGGTGTAGCTGTTGGCGGCACCGAGAGCGCTCGCATTGGCCAACTGCAACGCACCCCCAGTGATCGTGGTACCGCCGCCGTAGGTATTTGCGTTAGACAAACTGAGAACGCCGGTGGTACCGGTCTCAGTCAAGCCGCCCGAGCCGGAGAGCTGGCCGCTCAGGGTGATATTTTCCGCCGTACCGCTCGCATTGGCGGTCTGGAAGGTGATGGGGCCGTTGGTGGTTCCCAAAGTCATGTTGAGCGACGAAGCCCAGTTCGCCGTTGCACCGATAATGCCCCCGGAAAGCGTGATCGAAGGGGTCAGTCCCGTAACATCAGGGCCGATATTGATGCCGTTAGGGCCGACATAGAGGTTACCACCCGTCATTGTGAAAGCGGCAACGGTCAAGGAACTACCGTAGGTGATGGGAGAGGCATTGTTACTGGTAGCGCCGAAGAGAATACCGCCGCCCGCCGTCGTTGTGCCGCCGGCGATGAGGAGTGTCGCCGAATCGGTGCTATTCGTGGCGCCACCGTTAACGATTATGGGCGTATTCGTGCCGGTGGTAACAACCGCGCCTCCAGTAATCTCGACCACGCCAACCGAACCCGTGCCGTTGGCGATGATCAGCGGCTCGTTATTCGTAGTTCCGGTGGTAGTCAGAGTGCCACTCTCAATGAGAACTCCGGCGGTGCCTCCTCTTGCCACGCTCAGCTTGCCGGCAGTGCCTGTGGCGAAGATCATTGTTCCGCCGTTGAGCAAAAGGAATGCATTGGCACCCCTGCCATTATCCATCGTTCCACTCACGGTCCAGGTGCCTCCGGTCATATCAATACCGCCCGTGCTGGCGGCGAGATTGCTGATGTTGACCGTGCCGAAATTTTCACCTCCGTTACCCGTCGCGTAGTTGCCGGCCGTGATCAAAAGCGTGCCCGCTGAGTTGGGGGGGGCGCTAGTGGCCAGAAAATCGCCGGCAGCGCTACCGCCGGAAAGGGCAAGCGTGCCTCCACTATCCACCAACAACTCGGGAGCGTCAACCGTTCCACTGATCGACAGCGTGCCGGTGCCGAGTTTATGGAGGATGATCGAGGAGGAAACGATGGATGTCGTGCTCACCGTGGCGGTGGCGTTGACGGTGTTGATGCCCAGAACGGCGCCTGCATTGTAGGTCGCGCCAAAAAGTTGCGCGACAGTCCCATTTACCGAACCACTCGTATAACTCGTAAACTCGCCCGTGCCGCCCGCGTTCGCCAGCAGGGTTCCGGAAGCACCCACGCTAACCGTGCCCGTGGTTGGCAGAGCCTGGGCTTTCGTGAGCTGGAGCGTTCCCGCAGTGACCGTGGTGCCACCGCCGTAGGTGTTCGCGCCGGAGAGGGTCTGGGTGCCGGTGCCGACCTTGGTCAAAGCCACCGTGCCGGTTCCATTCACAATGGTGCCAGCGTAGCTGGTGTTGGTGTTGAGTCCACCCGTGGTCAAAGTGTTGGATCCTGTTGCGGTCAAGTCGGTCACCGTTCCACCGGAACCGCCATTATCCGAGAGCGAACCGATGGTTTCATTGAAACCGCCCAAATCCAGGGTGGCGCCGCCGTTCACAGTCACCGCCGAGTTATTGCCGAACGCGCCCGTTGTCCCCGACTGCGCGACACCGGCCGTCAGCACGCCCGCGCTGACTGTCGTTGCGCCAGTGTAAGTGCTCGCACCATTGAGGACCAGCGTACCCGTGCCCGCCTTCGACAGGCCGTCGTTGCTTCCCCCAATCGCGCCGCCAACCGTCAATGTCTTGGCAGACACGGTTACCGTCGTCGAAGTTTCGCCCAGGGTCACCGCGCCGGTGCCGAGGTTCAGGCTGTTGGAGCCGATGAAGTTGAAGCTGCCGTTCCAGTTCTGCGTATTGTTGGTGCCGAGCGTGATCCCGGCCACCGTGCTGTCAATCGTGCCGCCGGCTATCGTCAAGGCGCCGGTGCCGATAGCCGACGATGTCGTCGTGCCGGCGGCACCATTGTTGAGTATCAAGCCGCCCGCGGTCAACGTCGTTCCACCGCTGTAGGTGTTCGGACCGGAAAGGGTCTGCGTACCGGTGCCGATCTTGTTCAAAGCCACCGTGCCTGTTCCGTTCTGGATGAGGCCGGCGAAGCTGGTGTTGGTGTTGAGCCCACCCGTGATCAACGTGATGGTTCCCGCAGCCGAGCTGGTCACTGTTCCGCCGGAACCGGAAACATCCGAGAGCGAACCGATGGTTTCATTGTTGCCGTGTAAATCCAGGATACCGCTCGAATTCACCGTCATCGCCGAATTCACGCCGAACGCGCCGGAAGTCGGTGACACGCCACCGACCGTCGCGACACCGGCCTGAAGGGTGCCAAGGGTCACCGTGGTCGGGTGGGTATAGGTGTTCGCACCGGAGAGGATCAAATTCGAGTATTGGCTGTTCTCGGTCACGCCGGTGACATTGGTGCCAATCACATCGCCGATCGTCGTGTTGATATTGCCTCCTCCACCTACGATGACCGTACCGGTGCCGTTATTCGTGATGGTACCACTGTTATTAACCGTTTGCCCGCTTCCGGTGAGCGTGATGTTCGCCGAAGCAGTGGTCGCGCCGGCGTCGGTCGACTGAAGGACAAGATTTCCCGTGCCCGTGATGCTGTTGCTCAAGGTAATGCTGGTCCCAGTCGGGAAATTATCCACCAGCGTCAGGTTGTTGGTGCCGATGTTTAAAGTTACCGGGCCAGAGAGGACAACGTTTTCGTTTGTAATAATGCCCCCATCGTACCAGTTGTCCACAGCAATCGTATCGGCGCCGTTGCCCACTACGTTAATGGCATTCGTGTACGTATTGTGGCCAGTGATGCCGTAAAAGGCGAGGGTCGCCGCAGCGCCCGTGTTGGCGCTGTCACCAATGGTGATCGTGCCTGTCCCCGCCTGAGCATCCGCACTGCTACTGGAACCGGACGGAAGGTACACCGTTCCCGCCTTGATGAAGAGGCCGCCGGTGAAAGCGTTGGAATTACTCGTGAGAGTCAGGGAGCCTCCACCCAGCAGGGTGACGGAACCGTTTCCGGTAATGGCGGCGGTGACCTCTTCACCGACCTCTGCACGACCAGCGAATTGATTGCTTGCTTCATTGTAGATCAGCGCGCCACCATCGGTGATCGCGGTGGAGGCGAGAGTGCCCGCCGTGGAGCCACCGCCACTGCCCGCATCGTTATTCCCGTACTCTCCTGCTGAGCCGTTCCCAGAGGCAATCGTAGCGCCGTCACCGATCTGCAAAGTGGCGCTCGCACCGATGGTCGTGGTTCCGGTGTAGGTATTCGCTCCGAGGAGGGTCAGAGTACCGGCGGTATCGTTGTCAGTCAGGCCGCCGCCGCCGGAAATCACACCCGCATACGTTGTGTTGGCACTGCCGGTGGTGGTGAGGATGCCCGTCGTCCCAAGGGCGATATTGCCGCCCAGCATTCCGCCGCCCGCAATGGAAGCGACACTCGTGTTCGTATTATTGAGATTCAAGGCCGCTGTGGCATTGTTACTGAGAACCAGCGCGCCGCTGCCCAAAGTGCCGCCGCTAAGCAGAACTGTGCCGGAGCCGATGGTCGTTTGGCCGGTATAGTTGCCGGCGCCGCCAAGCGTCAGGGTGCCCGTTCCGGCCATGGTCAGCGCTGAAGCGGTGCTGCCATTATTGGCAATACTCCCCGAAAGCGTGACGTTGGAGGGACCGGTGATCACCAATTCATTGGTCGCGCCGATAGTGGCATTGCCGCTATAGGTCAAGGCTCCGCCGTTGTTCATCAAACCGTTCGCCGTGAAGTTCCCCGTGATGGTCCCGGTCGCAGCGGTACTGAGATAGCGGATTGTATTGAATGACGCGCTCGAGCCGAGGGCGCCCACTGCACTCACGTCGTAATTAACCGCGCCGGTCGTATCCGTCACGTTTGCGGCCGTCGCGGCAGCCGTACCCGTCAACCCAGCGATGGTACCGCCGCCGGTGGCATATTGCAGCGACGTGCCCGAGCCATAGGTGGCCCAGGTGCCGAGGATGCCGCTGGTATTGGTAGTGCTGGTGGTAATGGCACCCGTGCTGCTGAAATTGACCGCACCGCCGGCGGCGCTGCGTGTGATGCCGTTCAGCACCACCGTATCGCCAGCAACGGCGCTTACCGCCGACGCCCCGGCATTGACGGTGGTGGCATAGAAGGTCTGAGTCTTACTGCCGGTCGTGGTGAAGCTTAAGGTACCGCCGCCCAGCGTCAGGTCGTTGGTGCTAACGGTGCCGGCGCCAAGCGAACCGGCGGCGGTGGCATTACCGATGTTGAGCGTGCCCCCATTGACAATGGTATGGCCGACATAGCTGGCATTATTCGCCGTGATTACGAGAGGATCAGCGGAGTTCTGCGTGATCCCGGTCACACTGCCGCCAATCGTTCCGCTGATGATGGTGCCCTTGCCGCCAGCAATTCCCCCGATGTTGCTGATGGTTCCGGTATTATTGATCGACGTTCCGCTGAGCAGGATTTCCGTATTCGAACCGGTGCTGGACAGGTTGGTGACAAGATTACCGGCGCCGCTGATATTACTCGACAAGGTCAGTAACTGATTATTGGCCTCGAAGACATTCAGCGTATTATTGCTGTTCAGGGTTATGGTCCCGGTGATTGAAGACCCAGCGGCAACGTCCCCTTCAATCACGTTCAGGCCGTTGCCGAGGACGTTAATCGCATTGGCTATATTGTCGCTGCCGCCGGATTCTAGAGCAAAACCCACCGCGCCGCTGCCGGCGACAGCGCCGCTGGACCCGATCGTGACCGTGCCCGTGCTCAGGCCAAAGGATGTGGCGCTTCCGACATCGACGAAGCCGGAGAGAATGGTCGTTCCGCCGCTATAGTTGCCGGCGCTATAGAGTTCGAGCAGACCACCGCGGGTGTTTTGGACCGTGAGGCTGTTGGTTCCTGCCCCGCCATTCTGCACACCGCCGGCGTTAATATCGACAGTCGCCGGCCCCTGAACAGCAATGGTATCCGTTACTGAATTCGAGCCGGTATTCAGCACGAACCCGTCACCGAGAACGTCGAGCGTGTTATTATTGTACCCATAGAAGGTCGTTGTCTGGTTGTTGTTGGAAGAATCGGCCAAAACGGTACTAGAGCCGAAAACTATATCGCCAGCATTTCCAGAAGACGTAAAAGCCGAACTGGCGCTGTTGGTGATGGTCCCCGTTTCACTAAAAGTCATGGTACCCCCGCCGCCATTTGTAATGCCGGCCGTGAGGTTAAAGGTGTTGCCCGTCATGGTGTAGCCAGGGTTCGGGGCACTCGGGATAAAATCAATGCCGGCAAAGCTGGTGCCGTTCGCAAGAGTATTGGTCAGCGCCAGGCTGTTGGTACCCGCCACACCAAAAACGAGCGTATTGCCCGCCACAGGAGCAGTGGCGCTGCTCCAGTTCGCCGCAGTGCTCCAGTCGGTACTCGCATTATTGCCCACCCAAGTGTCGTAAGTCTGCGCCTGAGCAGCCGAAAAGTGGGCCGAAATGAGAAGCAACGCCAGCGCAGAGCAGGCGCGGGAGAGAGCGGTCAGTTTTCGCCCAGTGTGAGAGGAGCGAAGGAGGGATGTGACGACAGCAGGGGCGGTATCTTTCATGGATCAATTCCTATTTTAGAGTGGTTTGGAATCCTTTTCTTATCTCTTTCAGACCTTCGACTGGCTTGCTTCTAATTAACTCTCTTACCTCGGTAAACCGTTACCAACTATTGCAATCCTGCCATAACGTTAAAATATTGCAACACTTATTTTCGACTTTTTGCTAAAACGCTTCATGAGCCTCTTCAACTATTATCTTTAGCTCTTAAAGTACCGATAATGTATGCCGTCCGAGAATTATTTTTTCACCATCTTATCGATCCATTTGATGAATCGATTTATCACGGACGCAAGCTTGGGTCAAGCAGTGAGCCTTTGAGCCAAGGCGTGAATAAAGGCGCCAAATTTAACGTAGGAAGGTTAAAATATCGGGCGCCGTTCAGCCTGCACCGGTCCGGTCTATTGATTCGGAATTCCCATGATGCAACGCATTGTAGATGATTCGTTTCGCGGTGACGGGCTGGAAGCCGCTTGGATCACCTTCGATGAAACTGGGATTGAGTCCCGGAATGGCAAGAAGAACGATCTTTCCTTTTCCACATGGGACGACGACAGCGCCGAATCCGAAAACCGGGCTGTGATTCATGCCAATGGCGATGACCGGTTCCATGCCGGGGGCATCGACCTGCACACCATCGCCGCCCGCGCCAGCCTGGTACTGCCAGTCGAGGACGCAATCGGAAGGCAGCCCGTCGAGAAGCCAATGCTTGCGACAGAAGTACCAGTAACCGAGCCATGAAGTCTTATCGAAACCGAGAGTGCCCGAGTAGGTGAGCACCCCATTTTGCGCGAGCGCCTCGGCAGCGTCCCCGGCATCGTCGCCTCCCATGGTAAGAAGGACGAGGTGGCTGCCGTTGCGCACCTGGTCCAAGACGGTTGGAATGATTTTTTTCCAGTCGTACCCGCCCGTCTTGACCGGCTTCCAGGTTTCGCCCGTGGGACTTTGGTAGGGATGACGGCGGAAGACCTCGCGGATCACATGACCCGCGGCATCGGTGATGCGGATGGCGGCGAGGATGAGCTTGTCTTTCCCGTCTCGGGGAGCGGAGACGGTCAGCACGCCATCGGGGCAGTCAGCGGTGAGTTTCTGCACCGTCGCCTTGTTTTTGCCGCCCGACGCGGCGATGATGTCGAAATTCTTGAGGACGGTTTTGCCGTTGAGCGCGATGTCGAAGAGTCGGCTTCCGGGATTATCGAAATAGGAATCGACGAAGAAGAGTTCGACCGTTGCTTCGCCGGGAGCGAGACCGGTATACTTCGCCAAGTCACCTTTCTTGCCGACGCTCACTTCCGCAAAAAGACCGGGATCGTCGGTGTTCTCGACATTCTGGCTACGGTAGACGGTGTTTAAATCGAGGGCGAAGCGGGGAGCTCCGCTGGAACTGATGACAATCGAGTCCACTTGGCCGGGCGCCGAGACGAGCGGGACGGCGGTTACACCGAATTGCCGCTGGAGTGCCGGGATCAGCTTTCCATCGCAATCCGCGCAGGCGATGGTGCCGGTGAGCGGGGCCGGATTCGGATCGACGACGAGCAGCGGCTCCGTGCGTTGCAGGATCGGCTTTGCATCACCAGCTGAGGTCAGGCCGGCCGTCATCGTGACCGGGCCGGCTTCGGGCGGAGTGAAGGAGATGTTGTCCTTGAGCAACTCGCCGAAAACTTCTCCTCCGGTGACGTTGACCGGAAACGAAGCCGTGAAGAAAGGTTTGTCCTTCGACGAGTTCATCGCTGCGCTGAACTGTAGCGCGAAAGAGCCGTGGCGATTGACCTCATTGACGATGTGGACATCGACCACCGCGGCGTCGCCTTTGGCGACCACATAATAAAGCGGGCGCACGACGAGCAGTTCCGGCGCGGTGGCGGCGCTCATGATGGCGGGATCGCCCTTGGGCTGGCGCAGCGCGTCGACCAGAGCGCAATGGTTGTCAACCGTGGTCGATTCCCAGCCGGAAAGGACGATGTAATCGTTCGCATCGGCCATGCGGGCATTTTCCATCACCCGGGCGGCGGAGAAGTAGTGCTTGTTCCCAATCTGTCGGAAGAGGGTTTCCGCCGTGGGAAATGCGGCGCGAAAGCCGTAGGTATCGAGGAATTTTTCGTAGGAGGCCGAGAGCGCTTCCTCGGCCTCACGGTCATAGCCGGGGATATTCTGTTTCTGATACCAGTTCGCGATCGAGGTGGCGTCGTCCACCGAAGCGCCGGTGGCCATTTCACCCCAGGCGGAGATCGCCTTGGCTTCGGTCGTATAGTAGGGGTAATCGGCCGGACCCTTGTAGAATTGGTCGAGATAGACGCCTTCGTAATCGTTGCACGTATGGCTGTCGTGCCAGCCAGAATCATTATTTGTCGCAGCGTCACCGTAGGTCCAGTCATCGGAATAGGGCATCCCCATGACCTCGCCGGCGGGACCAAAGCCTGACTTGAGCAGAATGATGCGGGAAGGGTCGAGCTCGCGCATTTTCCGCAGGATCTGAAAGATTCTCGAATTGTGCAAATCGGCTCCCCCTTCGTTCAGGAGAGTCCAAAGCGACACGGAAGGGTGGGACCGATAGGCCTTGATCATCGCCAGGACCTTCGCCGTTTCATAACGATTGATGAAGGCCAACGGTTCGCCGCCGTCGCCCGACGTGTCGATCGGGCCTCGGGGAAAATTGGGAGCAACCTCATATTCGTAGCTCCATCCGCCACCGCCGGGTTCACAGTAACGAAGAAGTCCGGCGCGATCGAAACCGTCGAGCACGGCGGCCTTTGGAAAATGGCGGTGATTTTGAACGCAGTTCAGGCCGATGGCGTGGACGGCGTCGATCTCACGCTGGACGGCAACCTTGTCGGGAAACATGCCGTTGGGCGCCCAATAACCCCAGGAGATCGCTGACTTCACAACGATACGGTGCCCGTTCAAAGCCAGGTGGGCGTTGTCGCCGAGGCCCTCCGCGTCGAACCAGCGAAAACCGAAATCGGTGATGCGATCCGAATGAGGGATCGACGCAATGCCGGCGGCGGCCCGGTAGAGAACAGGATGGCCGATGTCCCACAATTGCGCATCGGCGACCGTGACCTTTTCAGAGGCCGTGACTTTGCCGCCCGGCGGGACATCGACATCGACGGAGCCGCCCCAGATTTCCTTCCCATCGCGAGAAATGGAAAGCGCGAGCGGTCCCTGGTAGGCGGTCCCGGTCGAGACGACCTCGGCGCTTATCGTAACGGTGCGAGAGTCGGGGGTATTGGCGACCGCGAGATCATCCACCACGACGGGCCCGTGTACCGCCATCGTCACGCCGCCGTCGAGACCGCCGAAACCGTGGCTCACGGGAAATTTATAACTTCCCCATTCCTGAACGCCGAAATCCCCCCAACTGAAAGTGCCGCCTGGATTCGTAATGCGTACAGCAAGCTGGTTGGCACTCCCTGGTTGCAATGCATCCGTTGCGTCGGCGGTGAAGGGTATTTCCGTCACGAGATTATAGCCCACCAGCTTGCCGTTGACGTAAACTTCGGCCCGCAGCCGCGCGCCGGGAAATGAAAAAATGAGCCGTTCGCCCGGTTTGAGTTCCGGTGGCGTAAACGCGCGATACCACCAGGAAACACCTTTGTAAGGACTGCTAAGACCCACCACATCCTGTGGGCGGGGGCCTGCCACCGGAAGCGGCGATTGCCCCCAGTAATGTTCTTCCACCGTACCTGGCAGGGTCACCGAAATTCCCGTCTGGTCGCTCAAGACTTCCCACCCGCCCGTGGGAGGATTGACCGGCATGGTCGCAAGATTGACTTCGTCGGGGAGGAAAAGTTTGTCGTTCTGCCACTCGGCTTTTTCGTCGAGCCAGAGACGCCACGAATCGTCCAGCACCACGGAACCGGGAGAGCCAGTCCCATTGGGCAGCGCTTCTTCCGCAACAAGAACGGCGGGCATAAATCCGCTGCCAAACGCCAAGGCAAAAATAATTCGAGTGAATAACTTCATAATTAATCAAGTTTAGGAGGGAAAAATGAGCTTTCTTATTTTGAAAAGTTTACGGGGTGGAAGCAACAGGCCGCAGGGCGTTGCCCAACATCCGCTGGGCAATCACGGGACTGATCGCGAAATCACCGGGCTGTAGGCTGCGCACCAGTTGCGGGAGACAATAGAAAACGATCTGGCCCTTGCCATAGGGAATGAGGCATCCCCCGGTTCCGACTTTGGTATTGTGATCGGCCCCAAAGCCGACAAACACGTCCAGGCCGGGCGCATCGAAAAGCATGCCGTCGCAATGAGTACCCTTGGGATCCTCGTGCAGCCAGGAAGGACCGTTAAAGGCGCTGATGCCGTAGCGCCAATCCATCGCGCAATCGACCGGGAGGCCATCGAGCAACCAGTGCTTGCGGACAAAATTCCAGCTTCCGAACCAGGGCGCGCCGAGATTGCCGACCGTGCCCGAGTAGGTGACGACTCCCGCCTTGGCGAGTTCCTTGGCGAAGCCTTCGGCGCGCTGGTTGTTATCGGGCCAGAGGACGAGACGGGTACCGTCGTCGTGGACGCGTTGGAGCGCGTTGGCAAAAATCTCCTTCGTGATTTCCGCGGGCGCTCGCTGATCACCGGGTTTCGCGTTATTCGGCAACGGCGGCTGGGCGTAGAGATCGTTGCCCCCCAGTTTGGTGGCTAGGACGATGGCGTCGAGCTTCGTGTCGGCCGGGGCGTCGGCGAGCTTGACCGGTGTGACGTGGAAGACTTCGGTCAGGGTCTTGGTGACTTCCTGGTTGGGCTCGACCACAGCGACGTTTTGAAAGAGGGGCGCTCCCGCGACATCGATAACTTCGATCTGGTCGTTGCCGGCGAGGGTCGTAGCCCCGGGACTTGATGACGTCAGCGTCGCCTCAAGATCGAGCATTCCGGCGGCGGAAGCGGGGACTTCGACGGCTTCGGCCAGCAGTTGCCCAAACGTATCGCCGCCAGTAGCAGTCACATCCTTTTCCGTCGTAAAAGCAACGGAGCCGTCGGGATTCTTGGCGGTAAAGCTGAGAGTCTGCGGACCGGTCCGGTTCGTCTCGTTGATGAGGAAGATGTCGACGAGATCCTTGTCGCCCGTGGCCACGATCATATGGCGAGGCTGGATGAAAATCATCTCGGGCTGGCACGCCTTGGCGAGGACTTTCGGATCGCCCTTAAAGAAGCGATGGTTGTCGACCATGCCCGAGTGGTTGTCGAGGGTCGTGCTTTCCCAGCCGCTGATGACAAGATCGTCGTTGCAGTTGTCGACGCGCGACTGCTCAATGATCCGCTGCCAGAAGTAGTACATCCGGTAGCCGATGGCCTGGAAAAGCGACGAGTCGGTCGGGAACGCCTTGCGGAACCCGTATTTGTCGAGGAAGTCGTGATAACCGGCGAGAATCTTGGTCATGTCGTCCAACTCGTAACCAGTTGGGTGGGCCGCGTCGAAGGAGTGGACCAGTTGGTCGTAGTCGTCGGGCGTGGCCGCGCCGAGCATTTCGCCCCAGGCGCCAATAACTTGGTGGCTCTGGTCCTTTTGGCGCTGGAAGAAGTCGTCCGGATTTTTGTAGAGCCAGTCCATGTAGCTGCAGGGACCGCCGCAGGTATGCGTATCGCGCCATCCGGCGTAAGGAAGCGTCTTGCTGCCGTAGCTAATGTCGTCGCTGTAGGGCTGCATGAGCACTTGGGCGATCTTCGGGTCGCCGCCGGAATAAAATGTGATGGTGCGGCTCGGATCGAGCACGTGCATCAAGCGGAAGATGCGGTAGATGCGCGGATTTTCCAGTTCCATGTTGCTCGATTCGTTCTGGATGTCGTACATGATGAGCGAAGGATGGCTGCGATCGCGCTTGACCATCTCCAGGATTTTTTCCTGCTCGTATTTTTCCCAGAAAACCGTGGGATCGCCATCCGGCCCATTGCCGGATGTATCAACCTTGTCGGGCTCGACATAATCCTTGGGGGCATTGAGGTAGTCGAAGAAATCACCCTTAGCTTTCGGTGCTGCTTGAAATTCACCGTCCGGGCCGAACGGGCCGACGGAATAGCGATCGCCGATGACGAACTTTCCCGCTCCCGGTTCTTCGTAGCGGAGCAGACCCTTGGTGTCCTGGATGTCGAGGACCTCGGGCTTGCCGATGTTGCGATGAAAACTGAGGCAGTTCAGACCGAGCGCCTTGGCGTCGTCGACTTCGCGCTCGGCCATTTCGTGATCGGGCCAGAGGCCGTTGCGGCCCCAGAATCCCCAAGAGATCGCCGAGCGCAGAACGATGCGTTTGCCGTTCAGTGTGAGTTTGGCATTGCTGCCAATGCCCTCGGGGGTGAAAAAGCGGAAGCCGAAATTGACGCTGCGGTCGCTGGCGGGCAGGCCTTCCAACGCAGCCTGGGCCTGGTAGAGATTGGGGTGATCGAGGTCCCACGGCTCGGCGGAGGGAACGGTGGCATCGAGTTCGACGATCTTGGTTTCGCCTGCGGCGACAGACGCGTTGCCATCGCCATTCCACACCGGTTTTCCATCGCGGTTGATCTGGAAATGGATCGGGCCGTTGTAGGGTTGTGTCTTGCTGGTGACTTCAGCGACGAGATGGACCTGATGGAGATCCGGTTTGTTGATGGCTGCGAGATCAGTTACGGATACGTCATCGCGAACGTCGAGCTGAATGTCCCGGTCAAGGCCGCCGAAACCGCGCGAGGGAGGGAAGGTGTATTTGCCCCAGTCAAAACGCGACGAGGCAAAATCGATCCAGTCGAGATGGCCGCCGGGATTGGTGATCCGAATCGCAAGCTGGGCGGGCTGGCCCGGCTTGACCGCATCGGTCAAGTCCGCCGTGAAGGGCAACTCGGTCATAATGGTGTAGCCGCAGAGCTTGCCATTGCAATAGACCTCGGCCCGCAAACGCGCGCCTCGAAACGAGACGACGACACGCTGGCCCGGCTTGAAATCGGGCACCTGAATCTGGCGCCACCACCACGAAACGCCGAGGTAATTTCCGTTGGGGAAAGAAGTCTGCGGCCCTTTTTGCGCTTCGTTTTTCGCGTAGAGGCGCGGTCCGCCGTTGAGCTTGCCCCAGAAATGTTCCTCCACCGTGCTGGGAAGCGTGACGTCGATGCCCTGTTGGTCATTGAGCGCCTGCCAGCCGCCGGTGGGTGGATTGACCGGCATCTTGCTCAAATCGACTTCGGACGGAAGATAAAGCGTGTCGTCTTTCCACGCCGCCTGCTGGTCCGGCCAGAGCCTCCAGTTCGATGCGGAAATATCTTCGGCCGGGGCCGGAGAAAAACAAGTGGCGAACACCCCGAAAAGGAGGGCAAGCCTGAAGGCGCGATGGTTCATAAGCTGATTCCTATTTATTTCGTAATGGATGCGGTGGGAACTTGTCGGGATGCTCTCGATTAGCGCGGATTCAGACCGGGACGCCTCATCCCTTTGATCAGAGGCCGGGAGGCGCCACGCGTGACAGTTCATCCAGATGACGTAAGGCTTGGGAAATCTTGGCGATACTGGGCGGTAGGGTGAGGAGGTCTGCCGGTGCCGGAAGGAATTGAAAGACCCGGGTTTCCCGGTCCTTCCGCCAGCGAACCGGATAATGCGTTGTGGAATCGACCCAAAGCGTGGCTCCATCCGAAGACTGCTGAAAGACCCAGTAACCGGTGCTTTTTTCAGCACCGAGATAGTTGGTGCGAGAAGCCCAGTCGACATCCGGAAAATCTTTTTGGCTGCCATTATAATAGTTCCCCAGCTGTTCGCCAGGGGCGTTCCCGATGGGGACGAACCGGGCCGGATCACCCGCCTGCTCAAACCGCACCAAGCCGTCAAACCACGTTTCGGTTTTTACACCGCTGACGTCGACCAGAACGGCATGCCAGAGAGGCTTTGTTTGGGTCATCGTGAATGTCTTGGGCAGATGCGCGTCTCCAGCGCTCGGCGGAGCACCCGTATTCGATGACGACGAGGGATTGGACCGGTCCGACCCGGAGCTCGCGAACGAATAGAGGATCCGCCATTGCGAGTAATCGGGTGTCTTCGCCAGGATGGGCCCGGGAGGGAGCAATATCGTGGGATCGCAGACGGGAGTCGGGTCGGCAACAATCGGCGTTGAGACTGCCGCCAAGAGAAGCGCGCCAACGATCAAAAGTGTTGTTTTCATTCGTTTACCGGCTCGATGTTTTCATCAACCACCTGGCCCGTTTGACGATCGATGGACACATGTACCCAATAGCGCCGCTCCCCTTCCACGAGGAAGTTAGAGAGGCTCGTGGCGCTGTTGGGGTAATGCCCGCTTTGCGCGACAACATCGATGAGCAGATTCCACGTCCCCGCCTGGCCCGCGTCGGAAAGGGCGCGCATGGTCGATTCCCGTAAACGCTGGATGACGTTGTCGTCGGGAGTTACTACTCCCGACCCCGACGTCGAGTAGAGCCCCGTTGCCGTCGTTCCCGCCCCCGTTGCCAAACCCGTTCCCAAATCGGCGCTAAAGCCGTCGTAGGAAGTGGCACCGTTGATTCCTGTGGTGGTGGCAGTCGCAGTACTGGTTCCGGAGATCCATCGGCCCACGATGTCGCCGATATTGGAAAGAGGCTGCGGCGTGGTGAGGCTAACCGCAGCATTCGTTCCTCCCACGGTCGTCCGCGTGACCAGTGCCTGGGAAATCGCGATCGCTTCCGCCGAAGTCAATGATACCTGGGGAAAACCTGTCGCCCCCCCCAGCGTGGACGTCACCACCGTGGTGGGAGCGGATTTCAGACCGGCCGTTTCATCCCGGTAGGCGCCCGCCAGGAGCGCCTGGAAGACGGGGGCCTGTTTGCTGTTGAGATCGACCCGCCCTGCGGCCACCGCATCGGGGCGATAATCCTCGTTGATGCAAAAGGTGTCGAGCAGGGCACTGTCCCCGCTTTCCGGGGTGAAGAAATCGAGATTTTTCCATGGCGTGCCCCGGAAAACATATCCCAACTCGGCCACGGAACGAAACGGCCGGTGGAGCATCCAGGGCCGGCTCTCCCCCTGGGCCTTGGACGATGGAAGGCTCCCCTTCGAGGAATAAGCCATGGCCATGGGTAATCCACTCGGCGATGCGGCTGTGGTTAGCGCTGTCGAAGCATAGGCCCCCATCGCCCTTCGCACCACCCCGTCCGGATCCGCATAATAAGTCCCCACGGTAACGTTATTCTGGCAAAAAAGCCCCAGGTAATTGGATGACCCTGTCCAACCAGTACTCGAGCCGGTTCCCGGGATAACCGGGGTGGGGCCGACACCATAGGCGCTGCCGTTGGTTGCGTCGGGCCGATCGGAGTAGATGATATGATTCGTGGGGTCCACTTCCGCTATGTTTTGCTGGTAGCCGCCCCCGCCGGCGCAACCGAAACGGGAGGTCCGGGGATCCATGAGCGTCAGAGTGTATTCATCAATGTTGTTGTTGTTGCCTCCCCACACGGCTTGCTTCGTCGGCGTCAAACCCGCGTCATAAACCGGAGGAGAGATATAGGTTTGATCATACGTGATCAAATTCCCGAGGCCATCCTTACATTGCAAGCCAAGAAGCAACGTCGCCCAGGCATTAGTATTACTACCCTGAGTGGTCTGATAGGGGATCCCAGACGCGGTAAACGCCAGGGGAAACTGGCCGCAGTAGATTCCAATCCAATGTCGGCTGGACGCCATGTATTCGGTGAATCCTGATGAGTTCGAAAGATTTCCCGCCGCAGGGTCTTGGGTATTGGTGACATAGGGACTGGTGTTGATAGCATTTGTGTTGGTACCAGTTATCGGACCCAGCGCCAGGAGGCTGCTGGTGGGCTTAGTCGTCTCATCCAGGAACGTGGGCTCGCGAAAAAGCGTGTTGTTTCCCGGGGGAACTACGAAATTCATAACGGTCGTGGGATAAGTGAGGTAGGTCGTATTAGAATCAGAAAAATTCCCGGAGCTATTAATGCCGCTAGGGCCATCGGCCCTGGTATTAAAACTGGCAGCGGAGACGGAGTTGGAAGTAGAAGTATTATTCGCTTGCGCAAAGAACTGGAAACTCGTTGGGGCCTGACCGCTAAGCGCCGTTGATGAAAGCGTGGGGTTATAGCTGGGTGTGGGGCAATTTTGGTCATAGGGATTCCATAGTATAGGCAGACCCAGCATCACGCCCGCTCCAGAGTCGGTAGGCGCGGAGGCGGTGAGTGGATTCGGTGCGTAAGGGTAGATCTGGAGCGCTATCGCGCCCAACCCAGCGATATAAGGCAGGTTCTCCGACCCGCAGGCAACCCAAGGGGGAATCGTGGCGCCACCCACCGTAACCGAAGCAGGGTCTTCAATCCGAACCGGAAAGCCGTCGGGCTTGAATTGCTCGATGATATTGGCGGCGATCTGGAGGATTTGGTAATCGGTGGTGGTATCCAGGGCAAACTGATACTGCGCGGAGCCGCCAAGACCGTTCAATTGGGACCCCTTGCCCAGGGAACCGGCACAGATGGCCGCTTTGAGCAACTCGATGAAATCGGGATCGCGGTTTTGCGCGGCCACCTGACTCAGAGTCATGATAATGGGATTGGTCGGGCTGCCGGAGGTGAGGGGATTCGCCGGTGGCGTGGTCGAGTTCGAGGTATGGTTGTAAACCCAGAGCGAGCTGGTAACGCCGGTTATGGGATCCTGGTAACTAGAATACCAAGTGAGGCCGAAGCATTGGTAAATATTTGCGTCCGTCCCCGTGTTGTTGACATATTGGGTGATGGGATCGGTGGAGCTGGTGGGATTGCCTCCCAGAGCGGAAATCGTTTGATTCACCACAGAATCGTTTTGACCAGTGCCATTGACATCGTTGCTGGGTCCCTTGTAGGTCAGCCAGGCCAGGCGATTGAGCGGAAAGCGCTTTTTGACCAGCGGATCACCCGGATTGGCCGGGGTTCCGTCAAAGCGGGTGAAGCCGGTGCTGCCAACCCGGATGGATCGGAAGATGGGATTGTTGGTGTTGCCGGTGGCGTCGATGACGTTGACGTCGTTGCCGCCGGTATAGCTGCTGTATGTACCCAGCGGCTGGATCGTGGGTCGGGTCGGGTCGGGCCAGTAGGAGGGCTGGTTGAGCGTGCGGCTGAAGGTGCCCAGGTACATCATCGCGTCCTGCAGGTAGGCCTGCTCGGTGGCTTTTGCTGTCGTGCCTATGGATTTGGCGATGGTGTTCTCGAAAAAGTTGATCATCTGCTGCCGGCCGGTGAAGACCTGGTCGGTTACGATCTGACCGGAATAGGAGTCTGGGTACCCGGGGGGATTTGTAGATGTATTATAGGTACCCGTATACCCCGTCGACATGAAGTTGCTGGAGAGTCCAAGCAGGTAGTTCAAATAGTTTCCGATATTTACGTCACCGCTGAAACTGAACTTATAGGTGGGGAAAGGACTGGTCTGGAGGTTTGGGCTTGAGGCGGCTGAGGCGGCATTGCGCCAACCGACCAGCGAGTCAACGATGTACTGCCCCCGGTAGTTGGTGGCGCCTTCCAATGTGGTGAGATCGGCGAGACCGGGCAACTGGGACAGGTCGGCGAAAGCCGACGGGCCCTTTCTGTAGTAAAGGGCCAATTGAGACGCGATCAATCCGTCTATCGCTGAAGTTGGTGGGGTTCCGGTAGTAGCCCATGGGCCTCCCGCCACGTTGGCGTCGAGCAGGCCTCCTTCATTGTAGATGGTATACGCGTAGCGGCCCACCACATAGCTGGTGCTCTTCGGGTTCTCAATGGTGGTGGCGGGAGAGGCGGGCCAAGTCGTGGGATTGGGGTTGCTGCTATTGGCTGTGGTCAAGATCCAATCGGGCGCAACGAAGGAGCTGACGGGGGTTGGTTGCGCTACTGCCGATGTCGTTGTGCCTGTATCGGTGAACGTCGTTGGCGAGCCACCCGTGCCCGGGACGTAACCCGCTAGCGCCTTCGGCAAGAGCAGGGGCTTGTTCCAGCGGGTCACGGAAACGTAGTGTCCATTGAGGCTGGTGCCGTCCGCTGAGCCCGAGATGATGCGCGACGACCCATCCACGGACAAAGAAGTGGTGGAAACTGGGGCGGCGCGGGGGGTTGGCGAGTCGTAGGGTTCGAAACTCACACCATGGGTGCTTTCCTTAACCAGATTGGGAAATGTCTGATTCCAAATCGCAGTCGTATAAGAGGATGGCCCCGAATTGTAAGGCACCGACGCGGCGACGGACGATGGCCGGTAAATGGTGCTGGTGCCCGAGCCACTGGAAGTCGACCCAGCCACAACCTCCTGCCTCAAATCCCCGATGATCTGGTCGATCGCGCCGTGAGCGTAGAGATCGGTCTTGGTCACATTGGAGCTGGCATTGGAGATCATCCGGTTAAGTAGCGAGTGCGAGAGCATGGCCAGGACAACCACCGTCAACAGCACCACGAAGGAAAGGACGATAATCAGGGCGGACCCCGCCACGGATCGGCTATTTCCAAGCCGAACAAATAATGGGGGATTTTTTTTCATAGAGAATTTGCGGAATAACAAAGCGAAGTTAGTCCTTTTTCGTCCAAAGCTCCTCCAGCTCTTCCAGGGTGCGCCCCTTGGTTTCAGGAATGAATTTCCAGGTGAAAAGGGCGGCCAGCACGCCCATCACACCGTAGACGAAGTAAGGGAAGCCATAATGAAAAGTGTCCACCAGCGCCTTGTTGTCCTTCATGATCGGGAAGCTCCAGCTCACGAGATAATTCGCGATCCATTGCGCCGTTACCGCGATGGCCAGGGCGGAGTTGCGGATCTTGTTGGGGAACATTTCGCTGAGCAGCACCCACGTAACGGGCCCCCACGACACGGCGAATCCGGCAATATAAACCAGCATGCAAATGAGCGAAAACATTCCCTTGCTCTGCATCATCAGCGAGAGACCAAGGCCAAACATCGCCGCGCCCATGACCAGCGCGCCGATGATCTGCAGCGGCTTGCGGCCATAGCGATCCACGCAGAGCACCGCAACGACGGTAAAGGCCAGGTTGACCGCGCCGACGATGATCGTCTCCAGCAGCGAAACGTCCGTGGTTGTGCCCATGCTCTTGAAGATTTCCGGCGCATAATAAAGCACCACATTGATCCCGACAAATTGTTGAAAGACGGAAAGCATGATGCCGAACACGATGATGGCCATCCCATAGGAGAAGACGCTTGCCGAGGTATGATGGGCGAGCGATTCGTGGATTTCCTTGATCTCCAGGTTCGCTTCCTCTTCGGTCAGCGTGCGCGCAAGGACGACCCGCGCCTCCGCCTCCCGTCCTTTCATCATCAGGAAGCGCGGCGTCTCCGGCACGAGGAAGAGAAGCGCCAGGAAGATGCCGGACGGAATCGCGCCCGACGCGAACATGTAGCGCCAGCCGACTTGATTCAGCCACGCATCGCCGCCACCGGAGCGGGAGATGGCGTAGTTGACGAAGTAGACGACGAGCATGCCGAAGATGATGGCGAGCTGATTCCACGCGACGAGATTGCCGCGCATCTTCGCCGGCGCAATTTCCGCAATATACATCGGGGAGAGCATGGACGCCAGACCGACCCCGATGCCGCCGACGATGCGGTAGAAAACGAAATTCCAGATGTAATCCGGACCACCCTGACCGATCGGCGCGAAAAATATCTCCGGCATGGCCGAACCCAGGGCCGAGACCAGGAACAACACTGCCGAGATGAGGAGGCCCAGTTTGCGTCCAAGCGTCGAAGCCACCACTCCCCCCAATAGACCGCCGATGATGCAACCGAGAAGTGCGCTGGAAACGACGTTGCCCAGAAATGAGTTGGCCGCGTTCTCATCGACGATGTGGCGCGGATCGACAAAGTAGACCTTGAGGCTGCCCACCGCACCCGAGATGACGGCGGTGTCATAGCCGAAGAGTAGGCCGCCCAAGGTGGCGATGAGAGTTATGAGAACAATATAAGATTTGAGCATAGGGTGCGCTTGGCGTGTGTGTGTTACTACGGTTTTTCCATTGCTGATTTGAGATCGTTGAGGAAATCGGACTGGCTGCAAACAAGCTGCGCCTGGATTTTGTCGTCGCCCCCGGCGTGCAAGAGCCGGATGAGAAAATGATTCCATCCCTGCTGGAGCGGCAGTCCTGAAGCTATGAGATCGCCCCCGGCGGCATCAGGATTGGTGACCACGGTTTTTCCGTTAAGCCAGAGTTCGACGTTATCCTCGGTTTGGAGTTTCAGGTCGAGTTTCGGCACGTTCGGCTCGAGCAGGAGATTGTCGAGCGCGCGCGAACTCAGCACCCAGAAACTGAGATAGGTGACGGCATTGTCACCGGGTCCGTCGAGCGGCAGCTTGCGAAGATCGAAGACGCCTTGGTCGGAGCCCGCGATATGCCAGCGCTTATTTTGCACCTCGTTGTTGTCCCGCATGTCGCCGCCCCTGGTCGGATCGATGAAATTCTTTTCCGCATTATCGCCGGTGGATTCAAATCGGCCGCAAGCCAGCACCCGGACCATTTGCCCCGTCGTGAGAAATGCTCCCCCGACATCGACCGCCGGTTTGAGGGGTATGCCCAGATTTTCCAATATCTGCCGGTCCAGCGTCTGCGCCTT
>Ga0182024_10009266_pt1 | contig 20415 bp, 22 predicted proteins | sample P32metaG_FD_120480 | JGI IMG/M metagenome (GOLD analysis project Ga0182024, IMG submission 120480) | Permafrost microbial communities from Stordalen Mire, Sweden - P3-2 metaG (Illumina Assembly) | ecosystem: Environmental > Terrestrial > Soil > Wetlands > Permafrost | place: Sweden: Stordalen... | reverse complement strand
GTCCCAAGGGTATGGCTGTTCGCCATTTAAAGCGGTACGTGAGCTGGGTTTAGAACGTCGTGAGACAGTTCGGTCCCTATCTGCCGTGGGTGTTTGAGACTTGCGAAGCGCTCTCCCTAGTACGAGAGGACCGGGAGGGACGCACCTCTGGTGTACCGGTTGTGGCGCCAGCCGCATCGCCGGGTAGCTAAGTGCGGACGGGATAACCGCTGAACGCATCTAAGCGGGAAACCCCCTTCAAAACCAGGTCTCGTTGAGAGCCGTGAGAGACCATCACGTTGATAGGCCGGAGGTGGAAGCGGGGCAACCCGCGCAGCTGACCGGTACTAATCGCTCGATCGGCTTTAGCGCCGCGCCCAGCGGCAAGAACCATCACCGGTGGCACGAAGTGCCACCGAGGCGACAGGCGAAGCGTCAGCTTCGCCGCAAGCCCAGGGCGGCAGCCCTCCTCCACAGCAGACACGCACACAACTCGCTTCATGGGCACGACGTCCCCGGGTCACGCCCGGGGGCGCCGTTCGCCCAACGGCTCGCTGCGCTCGCCGGGGCTCTCGGCGGTCTTGGCCGGCCTGGTGGCCATAGCGAGGGGCAAAACACCCGATCCCATCCCGAACTCGGCCGTGAAAACCCTCAGCGCCGATGGTACTGCGCCTTAAGGCGTGGAAGAGTAGGTCGCCGCCAGGCCCGCCAAACCGCCGAGCCACGCCCGATCGGCGCCATTGTCGATCCCAGACCCTTATCGCGGGGTGGAGCAGCCCGGTAGCTCGTCAGGCTCATAACCTGAAGGTCATAGGTTCAAATCCTATCCCCGCAACCAAATTCTGAAGTAAAAACAACTTGGTACTACGGACGCCCGAAGCTACACCAGCTTCGGGCGTTTCTATGTCCGACTGGTGTCCGAAAAACGCCCGTCGGCGAACGTCCCTTTTTGTCCGTGAAGGGTCGGTTGCGTAGGTTCAAATCGGGGACCCGCAACTGCCTTGATTTGCTCTTGCGGAGCACCCTGAAGCCACCGGGTGAAATGGTGATGCCGGAACGATCTTGTTCTCGCCCAGCTCGGCCGGCCCCCCGCGGCTGACGATCAGGTCATCGGCATTGATGATGTGAACGCGCATGGGTCGGGGCCTCCCTATCGGACGGCGCTTTCTTGCGCACCGCAAGCCACTCGTTTGTCGGTAACAACAGGGCTTTCTCGAGCCGGGGCGGAGTCAGCGGTGGATGGTCGCGGGCGGGTGCGGCGGGCGAGCCGATCTTCGGTCGTTTCGCCGTCGTGATCGATTGAGGTGGGCTGCCGGGTGAACACGGCCCGGTCATCGAGGCAATTGGTGTTGATGACGGCGCGGGTACCGGCCGCGGTCTCGCAGACGGCGCCAACATACACGCCGCAGCGCCGGCAAATCAGAAACTCGGCGGTGCCCGAGCCGAAGCGGTAGGGTTCGACGAGGGACCAGTCCCCGGCCCAGATTTCGACCGATCCATGCGGATCGCTGGTCGTGCGCGTGTTGTTGGCGCAGCAGAACGAGCAGCCGCAGGCGCGCAGCCGCGTGTCCTCGGGCGCCTGGGACAGGCGCAGGCACAGGCGGAGATTGCCCAATGACAGCCGCCGCGGTGTTCCGTCAATTTCTCTCTCCCGACGGGCCGCATCAGGTGTGGGTGATGACGACCTTGCCGAAATGGGCGCGGCTCTCGAAGTAGCGGTAGGCGTCTTGCGCGTCAGCGAATGGGAACACCCGATCGATTAACCGGCCGCAGCCGATGGAGCGCGATCGCCCGGTTCATCGCATCGAAGTCGGCGCGACTGCCCACGCTAATCGAACCGAGCGTCATGCCACGCCCGCCCAGCAGCAGCGGGTCGAGCATGATCCCGGATCGCGAAAGGCTGGAGCCGATCAGGCTGATATGGCCGCCCACGGCAAGCGATCTGAGCGAGGTTGCGAGCGTGCCCGGCCCGCCGATCTCGACGACGCAGTCGACGCCCCGTCCGTCGGTCAGCTCGATGACTTTCTCGTGCCAATCTGGCGTCTCGACATAGTTGATCACCGTGGCGGCGCCGAGCGCTTTCAACCGTTCGGCCTTTGTTGCCGACGACGTCGTCGCGATCACCCGGGCGCCCAACAGCCGCGCGAATTGCAGCGCGAAGATCGAGACGCCGCCGGAGCCTTGGGTCAACACCGTGTCTCCCGCGGTTACCCGGCGATGGCCGGTCAGCGCCACCCACGCGGTCACCGCGGCGCAAGGCAGGGTCGCCGCCTCCTCGAACGAGAGGTGACTCGGTAGAGGCACGACGGCTTCCTCGCTCACGACCGCGTATTCCGCCAGCATGCCGTCGACATTGCCGCCGAGGCGGTCGGTCAAGTAATCCGCGCTGATAGGCCCGCCGAACCATCGCGGATGGAAGCAGCCGATGACCCGATCGCCGACCGCGACCCGGCTGACGCCGTCCCCGATAGCGGCAACTTCGCCGGCGCCATCGCTCAGCGGCACGATACCGAGCTTTGTCGGGCCCCGGCCCTTCAAGACCATCAAATCACGGTAGTTGAGCGAGGTCGCGCGCACCCGAAGGAGAATTTCCCGGGTGCCGGGCCGCGGATCGTCGCGCGACCCCAGCACCACGCCATCAACGCTGCCAAAGCTATCGATGCGATAGGCTCTCATACCGCCTCCCCTATGTCGAAATCCGCGCCGGCCGCGTTCGCTTCAATCATTTCGGCGATCTGCGGCTCGGCCTCCAACCGACCCACGTGGCTTCTTGCCTTCATATTTCCACCGGGTCACGGCGACATGGGGTCTTAGCAGGCGGCGGTTCCGACGAACCAGCGTCAGGCGCGGACACGCGGCATGACCTTCTCGCCGAACAGCCGCATCGAGCGCTCCACGGCCTTGGATTCCGGGCCGCCGAAATTCATCAGGCAGGCGATTTCCTTGATGCCGAGTGCCCGATAGCGTTCGATGGTGTCGATGCAGAAAGACGCCTCGCCGACGATGAGGTGTTCGGCGTCGGTTTGTTCGAGCGAACGCGCCTCGGGATTGAGACCGGTGATGTTCTGGTGTCCCCAGGCATCGTAGGAACCGAAGAGCCCCTTGGCAAAGAACGCCAGGGCTCTCTCTTTGCCCGCGCCGTCGGGCACGACATGGACGACCCGATTGATCGTCGGGGTCTTCGCCTCGGGCTCTAGGCCGATCGCGCGCAGCGCCTCCGCATAAACCGCAAGGATACGAGGGATGTCGCTGATCCGTTGGGTCGCACTGACGATCAGTTCGTCGCCAAGGCGCGCCGCCCGCCGGATCGCGGCATCGACGGTCCCACCCATGTAGATCGGCGGCTGACGGATCGGCCTGGGATGCAGCGTGAAATCGTGCAGCCGGCAAAGCTCGCTGTCGAGGCTTACCGGCACGCCGCTCCAGACCGCGCGGATCAGCGCCAGGCCCTCGCGCATGCGCTGCGCCCGCAGGCCGGGAGGGACTGCGAATGCCTCTAGGTCGGCGGGCGAATAGCCGGCGCTAACGCCCAGGCGCAGTCGGCCGCCGGACATGACATCGACCATGGCTGCGTCCTCGGCGACCCGCAGCGGATGATAGAGCGGCAGCAGCAGCATGTTGGTGCCGAGTTCGATGCGCGTCGTGACCCCGGCCAAAGCCGCCAGCGTCATCAACGGAGAGGGATACGTCGATCCGCCGGAGTGATGCTCGTGCGCCCAGATCACATCGAACCCGAGCGCTTCCGCCAGGCCTGCCTGCGCGCACATGACGTCGAACCGCGCCCGGGACTGGGTGGGAGAGAAACCGAACCGCATTGGACATCTCCGATCCTCGGCCGGCGCATGACCGCTTGTCCAATTATCGAGCGACGGAGGCGTTCGGCGTCACCCAGCCCGAAGGCCAGCTGCATCATGGCCGGGACGCCGGACGTATCGGCGCCGGTCACGCAACTGAGCTGTATGACCGGCGATGCCGCCTCAATAAGAGGGAAATCGATCGATGGCAGTCAAGCTCGACCGGGGCGCGCTCGCTGAGCCGCCTGCCACGAACGTCGCGGCGCTCCGCGCAATTGTAAAGCCATCGGCCTCGATCAGCCGCGCAGGCCTGGACTTGATCTTCCCGACAAGTGCGTCCAGCGAAGACAATGCCAGTATAAAGCTGGAACCAGCGAGGCGCCGGCTCGAATCTCGGCGTAGGCTTCCGCCATGCTGGCGATGCCGCCGACGCCCGCGAGCGGGATATTCCCGTTGACCGGGTGGCCCGGGCCGAAGGAACGTCGCCGCTAAACAGTGGGCACGAGAAGATGGCGCAAGACAATCGATCTGATCTGGCACGGCTCGAACGGATGGAGCGGCGGGTACAGGCCCTGGAGGACGCGGAGGCGATCCGCAACCTGAAAGCGCGCTACGCCGCCTTGTGTGACAACCAATATGACGCCGACGGGATCGCGATGTTGTTCACCGAGGACGCGCTGTGGGAAAGCCCCGCCCTGGGCCGGTTCGAAGGGCGCGAGGCGATCCGGGGCTTCTTCCGGGGGGCGTCGGGGATCTTCTCCTTCGCGATCCATTACAGCCTGAATGGCCACATCGAGGTGGACGGCGATACGGCGCGAGCGCGGTGGTACCTGTTCATGCCTTGCACGGTGGCCGCCGGAAATCAGGCGATGTGGCGCGCCGGGATCGATCACGAGACTTACGCGCGGGTGGATGGAACTTGGATGTTCCGCCACAAGCGGTCGGAGCCGCTGATGAGTGTCCCGTTCGAGACTGGCTGGGCCAGGACGCGTTTCGCATGACACGGCGTATCGGCGGATAGGTCATCGGTGGCGTCGGCTGACGCTTGCCGGCGCGCTCAGCAGCGGCGCGATATCCGCCTCCGCCGGCCCCGCTCGCAACAGCGTCTCGTCCCGGAGGTCTCGCTGGAGTGTGAGGCCCGTCTTTCTTTGCTATCGAGCCACTCAATGGGCGCTCTCGGCGGCATCTACTCGCGGATAGGTGCTCGGCGCGGCTCCCCTAATGCGCGGCGTTAATTTCTTCCTCCACCTTGCCAGCTACCGAGGACGCAACCATGCTCGAAACACGACAGCTCCACCCGACGCTGGCCCGGGAAGTCGTCGGCCTCAGGCTATGGGAGCGGCTGGACGACGCGATTGGCGTGGAGCTGCGCACCCTGTATGCGCAATACGGCGTCCTGGTGTTTCGTCGCCAGGCGCTGAGCGAGGCGGAACTCGCTACGTTCTGTGCTTTGTTTGGGCCGCTGGAGCGCACTGTGCGGAGCGACTGGGCCTCGCCTGCGATCCCCGAGGTGACGGTTCTCTCCAATCTGAAGGATGGGCTCGGCCGACCGATCGGCGGGCTCGGCGACGGCGAGCTAAAATGGCAGTCCGACCAGTCCTATATGCTGCAGCCAGCGACCGGTGCGGCGCTCTACGCAATCGAACTGCCGACCGAGGGGGGCGAGACCTCCTGGGTCGATTTGCGCGCCGCCTATGCAGGCTTGCCGCGGCAGCTGCGGGCGACGATCGCCGGCAAGCGCGGCATTTTCGATTACACGAAGCGGCTCGCGGGGTATGGGCGCGAGGCGGATCAGCAGATTTCGGAAGAGGAGAAACGGGCGACGCCGCCGGTGTCGCATGCGCTGGTCCGCGCCCACCCCGAGACCGGCGACCGCTCGCTCTACCTTGATTCGACGACGACCGTCGGCATCGACTACATGGACACAGCCTCAGGTCTCGCCCTGCTGGATGAGGTCTACGAAAGCGCCATCCGCGACGAGTTCGTTTACGCCCACCAATGGCAGGTCGGCGACCTGGTCGTGTGGGACAACGGCTTCACGATGCACCGGCGCATACCGTTCGACCCGGGCGCAAGGCGCCTGATGAAACGAATGACGATGAGCCTCGACCGCCATCGCCACGTCTTGCCCGACGGCAGGCTTGCCCAATCCGAGGTCGGAATGCCGATCTAGTGTCAGCATGCGGTGAGTACCGCCGGGGAATGGCGAGAATGGGGCGATTGTGTTGAAAAACTATGGGGTTGCGCAGGCTTGGGGTGGCTGATTCACTCTGGTCGTTGCGGCTGGGGTGAAGTCGATGATGGGAGAACGCCTCGTCCGGCAGGACGCTCTGTTTTACGAGTTTTCGCTCGAAGGTCACGTACCCGCGACGCACCTGCTGCGATCGATCGACAGGTTCGTCGAACTCGATGGCCTGAGGCGGGAGCTGGCTCCGTTTTACAGCGCCATCGGCCGGCCATCGGTCGATCCCGAGCTGATGATCCGGATGCTGATCGTCGGCTACTGCTTCGCCATCCGCTCGGAGCGGCGGCTATGCGAGGAAGTTCAACTGAACCTGGCGTACCGCTGGTTTTGCGGTTTGGGCCTGAATGGCGAGGTGCCCGACCACTCGACCTTCTCGAAGAATCGGCATGGCCGCTTCCGCGACAGCGATCTGCTGCGCCGGCTGTTCGAGACCATCCTGCAATGCTGCATTGACGAGGGTCTGGTCGGCGGCGAGGGCTTTGCCGTCGACGCCAGCTTGATCCATGCCGACGCCAGCGATCGTACCCGCGTCGAGGGCGCCGCGGGCCTGCCGCCGGGCGCGGCCGGCCGTGCCGTCGAGGAATATCTCGCCGTCCTCGACGATGCTGCCTTCGGCGCGGCGAGCGAGGTCACGCCGAAGTTCATCGCGCCCGCCGACCCGGCCGCGCGGTGGACCGCGGCGCACCGCGGACCGGCGTTTTTCGCCTATTCGACCAACTATCTGATCGACGTCGACAACGCCATCATCGTCGATGTCGAGGCGACTACCGCGATCCGGCCAGCCGAGATCCTCGCTGCAAAGCGCATGATCGAGCGCTGGCTGGGGCACTTCGATCTGGATCCCGAACGCCTGATCGGCGATACCGCCTACGGCTCGGCCGAGATGCTGAACTGGCTCGTCCATGAGCGCGGGATCGAGCCGCACATTCCGGTGTTCGACAAATCCCAGCGCACCAACGGCACCTTCTCGCGCGACGAGTTTGCCTATGACCACAAGCGCGACTGTTATATCTGCCCTGCCGGGAAGGGACTCCGGCAGCGCCAAAAAATCTATCGAATGCCGCGCCCTCTCGTCGACGAGAACGGCATGATGCGCTATCGCGCCAGCAAGCTGGATTGCGAGTGCTGTCCGTTGAAGCCGCGGTGCTGTCCGAACGCGCCAGCCCGTAAGATCCTGCGCTCAATTCACGAAGGGGCGCGCGACGGCTTTCTATCGCCCGGTTGGCATTTACGCCGCAGGATTCTCAAGGGCGCCAAGCCGGCCGATCTGCCGGTCCAGCAGCCGATGACATTCGAGCTGGTGATTAATCCAAGACCGCCGCGGCGCTCGGCCTGGCCGTGCCGCAATCGATGCTGATGCGCGCCGACGAGGTGATCGAATAAGGGACGGACAAATGACCGGTTTTTGGACCAAGCGGGGTTAGGAAGGCCGGGTGTGGCCGCACACTCGGCGTTCAGGCCGGCCAGGCTGACCCGCCGGGAACTGAGGCGCCACGGTTTGCCCCATAGGTGCAACCATGCAATTGGCATGGCCGGCTCGTGATAAGCCGGCCGCGATGCTCCGTCGCCCGTTGGAGTATACTCGCAAGATCGTCATCAAAGCATACGGATGCAGGTTGGCATGCCTCGAATTGGTATCGCGTTTTCCGGCGGCCCTCCCCCTTCCGAGATCGTCGACTGCGTGAAGCTCGCCGAGCGGCTGGGCTATGAATCGGCCTGGGTCGCGGAAGGACACGGCGGTGACCAGTTCGCAGTGCTGGCGGCCTGTGCCACCCAGACCTCGCGGATTGTGCTGGGAACCAGCATAACCAGCGTGTTCGTCCGCACCGCGCCGACGATTGCCATGGCAGCAGCGACCCTCGATGATTTGACCGGCGGACGATTCATCCTTGGCGTCGGGTCGAGCCACAAGGTCCAGGTCGAAGCCGAGCACGGCATGACCTATGGCAAGCCGCTGACTCGTGTTCGGGAAACGGTCGAGGTAATTCGCCTGCTGCTGCAACAGGGACGGGTCAGCTATCAGGGCGAAACCCTCCGCATCGCGGGCTTCGATCTTTGGTTTAGCCCACGTCACGCGACGATTCCGATCTACGCCTCGGCTGTCTCCCAGAAGATGACCGCTCTGTGCGGCGAGATCGCCGATGGGATCATTCTGACCCGGAGCACGCTCGCTACCGCTGCGGTCGTCAGAGAGCAGTTGACCGATGGGCGCGGCGGGCCGGCCGGGACTCTGGCCAGATCACCGTCACCACGCTCTTGCCGGCGGCCGTAGGCGAGACCCGGCGGGAAGCGCTCGACGCCTTGCGGCCGGGCCTCGCTTTCTATGCGGGCTTCTTTCCCCGCTACAACCGCATGATGGCCGAACACGGTTTTGTGGAAGAGGCAGCGGCGATCGCCGCTGCCTGGACGCGGGGCGACCGGGATGCCGCCGAGCGGGCTGTCAGCGATGAGCTTATCGACGCCACGAGCGTTGCCGGAACACCCGCGCAATGCCGTGAGCGCGTCGAGGCGTATCGGCAGTCAGGTATCGATGTTCCGATCCTCAGCCCCTTTGCGCGAGGCTCCGGCGCCAAGGCCAAGTTCGAGGCGGTGATCAGGGCCTGTGCCCCATCGGCTGACGGCCGTTAAGACTATGGCAGTTGAACCCGTCGACGGGCCAAGCAACGACGGCTCCGAGGGATGATTTGCGCCGTCGCGATAGAAGGCGATTTTGTGGGCACAAGGCACACCCTGACGAGGCAAGGGTTCTCGTGGTGCGATCGGGAGGCGAGCGGCCGTTCGTTTACGACTCACCGGACGCCGTGGCTGCGGTCATCGCGCCATGCAGTTGCGCCACGATCTCGAAGGATCGTTTCCGTTTCGCATGGTCAAAGATATTCGCCGTCACCATCAACTCGTCGGCGCCGGTGTGGGCGATGAAATCTTCGAGGCCGCGCCGGACCGTGTCCGGTCCGCCGACGATGGCGCAGGCTTGGCTGTCGGCGAGGATCGCGCGAGCGTAGGGATCCAGCTGCGCGTCGAAATCGGCAACCGGCGGCGGCACCCGGCTCGGCCTTCCGATCCGGTTGTTCAACGTCGACTGCTGCTATGACGAGAACAGGAAGCGGGCTTCCGCGTCCGATTCCGCCGCGACCACAGTGACCCCGAGCATGATGTTGGGCGCGGCGAGTTGCGCCGACGGGCGGAACCGTTGCCGGTAGATCGCCATCGCCTCCATCATCATCGCGGGCGCGAAATGCGATGCGAAGGCGAACGGCAAACCCAGGATCGCTGCGAGCTGTGCGCCATAGATGCTGGACCCCAGGATCCAGACCGGCACCTTGAGACCGGCGCCGGGAACCGCCTGCACCGCTTGGTCCGGCTCGACCGGTTGGAAGTAGCCCATCAGCTCGACGACATCCTGGGGAAACTCATCACCGCTGCCCACGAGGGTTCGGCGCATCGCCCGGGCGGTGATCTGATCCGACCCGGGCGCGCGGCCCAGACCCAATTCGACCCGCCCGGGATGCAGCGCGGCCAGGGTGCCAAACTGTTCCGCGATCAGCAGGGGAGCGTGGGTTCGGCAGCATGATGCCGCCGGCGCCGACCCGGATGCTGGTCGTACCAGCCGCGACATGGGCGAGCGCCACCGCGGTCGCCGCGCTCGCAATTCCGGGCAGGTTGTGATGCTCGGCCATCCAGTAGCGTTGGTACCCGAGCGCCTCGACATGCCGGGCGAGGTCCAGCGAATTGCGCAGTGACTGACCGGCATCGCCGCCTTCGGTGATTGGGGAAAGGTCGAGGACGGAGAGAGGGACCATGGATGACCATCGCACCGGACGCCGACGACGGAAAGCCTGATCCGCTCACGGCGGATCCGGCCAGCGCGAATCCTGGGCCAGGTAGTCGGCCGAGCGGATCGCCGTCGCCAGCTCGGCCGGGCTCGCCATCGGCGGCTTGACGCCGCCCTTCATCCCGCTGAGAACCGAACGCACCGCGTGCACGGTCGCGGCGAGGATCTCCTGGGGATAGACGACGATCTTGACGCCGATCCGTTCGAGTTCCGCATCGCCCGGCATGAAGTGCTTGCCGGCGGGCGAGGTGACGGCGAGCGTCGGTTTGCCGTTAGCGGCCGTCACCGCCTCGCGCATCTCCGCCTCCGACTGGGGCGAATCCAGAAAGAGGATATCGGCGCCCTCGGCGACGAAGGCCTTCAGCCGCGCCAGCGCCTCATCGAACCCGCGCGAGGTGCGCGCGTCGGTGCGGGCAAGGAGCAGGATGCCTTCCTCATGGCATGCTTCGGCGGCGGCGCGGCAACGCAGGATGGCGGCCGCGCTCGATCACCAGCTTGGCGCCGCTCTGGCCGAGCGGGCGAGGCCAGGCCTTGTCCTCGATCAGCACCGCGGCGGCGCCGCGCCGGGCGTAAGCGCGGATCGTCTTCTGCACGGCAAGAGGGTTGCCATAGCCGGTGTCGCCATCGGCCAACCACAGGACGTCAGGCGCCGCGGCGATGACGGTCTCGACCGCGTCGGCCATTTCCGGAGCGCTCAGCAGGTCCATGTCGGGCATGGCGAGACGCATCGCGGCGATGCTGGAGCCGGAGACGAAGCCAATGCGGAAGCCGGCTTCCTCGATGAACCGGGCGCCCATACCGTCGCCGCACCCGGGCATGATTTGGAGCGCGGGTTGGTCGAGAAGCGCCTTCATGGCAGCGGCTTGGGAATGAAGAGGCGCGCCGTCGTAAATCGGATTTCCAGGTGTTTCCCCGCGATCTGAGGGAACATCGAATTTCCAAGCGCGTCACTGGTCGCCCCGCCGAAGCGCGCAAACTCCTGGCGACTAATACCAGCGTCGGGCGTGGCCGCGAGGACGGCTTATAGCTGGGTCGCACGCGGGTAGGGAGGAAGCGATGGCATTCGGATTATGGCTTTGGGCCGCCAGTCTCGCTGTTTTACTGCCGGCGGCGTTGCCGACCCTGGCGGCAGAAACCCCGAAGCGCGGCGGGACGCTGACCTTCATGGACTCCGCGCCGAGTTTTGATGCGCATCGCGAGGCCACCTTCGCCGCCGTGCACTCGGCGGCCCCGTTCTACAGCGTCCTGTTGCGGATCAACCCCGAGAATCCATCATCGACGACCGATTTCGTCTGCGATCTGTGCTAAGTGATCCCGCAGCCGAGCGATGACGGCAAGACCTACGTCTTCCAGTTACGTGACGACGTTAGATTCCACGACGGCTCACCGCTGACCGCCGCCGATGTGGCGGCGAGCTGGCGCAAGATCGTCGACCCGCCGGCCGGCCTCACGAGCGCGCCGCAAAGTCATTTCATGATGATCGACAAGATCGAGGCGCCCGGTCCGACGACCGTTGTCTTTCGCCTCAAATTCGCGACGCGCGCGTTTCTGCCGGCCCTCGCCGATCCGCACGGCTGGATCTACCGGAAGGAACAGCTCGACCGCGACCGGCACTGGTACGAGAAGAACATTCTCGGCTCGGGCCCGTTCAAATTCGCCGGGTACGAGGCCGGCCAGTCGATCAAGGGAGTGCGCAACCCCGATTATTATCGCCCGGGACTGCCCTATCTCGACGGGTTCATCGGCATCTATGCCGACAAGGAAGCGTCGCGTGTCAAGGCGTTCCGTGCCGACCGCGCGGCGATCGAGTTCCGCGGCTTCCCGCCGGCGGCGCGCGACGAGTTGGCCGGCTCGCTCGGCGACAAGATTACCGTGCAGCAGAGCGACTGGAACTGCATCAATTTCATCACTCCGAACCAGAAGAAAAAGCCGTTCGATGACGTGCGCGTTCGCCGCGCCCTGACCCTGGCGATCGACCGCTGGCACGGCGCGCCGGAACTGGCGAAGATCGCCGTGCTGCACACCGTCGGCGGGATCGTCTTCCCGGGCTCGCCGCTGGCGGCAACCCGCGAGGAGCTACAGAATCTGGCCGGTTACGCGACCGACATCGAAAAATCGCGGGCGGAGGCCAGGCGCCTGTTGAAGGAGGCCGGCGCCGAGGGGCTGAGCTTTGAATTGCTCAACCGGAATGTCGACCAGCCGTTCAAGTACAACGCGATCTGGGCGATCGACGAGTGGTCCAAGATCGGCTTGCACGTGACCCAGCGCGTCGTGCCGACCGGCCCCTGGTTCGAGATGATGCGGGCCGGCAACTTCGAGGCCGCGGTTGAAGGCAGCTGCAACAGCCTGGTGAACCCGCTCGTCGACGTGCAGAAATATCTGCCGCGCTCGGTGTACACGTTGAATTACGGAAACTACGACGATCCGACCGCGATCGAGCTTTATCAGCGGATGCTGCACGAGACCGACGAAGCGCGGCAGCGTGCGCTGATGCGGGACTATGAAAAGCACGTGCTGGACACCGAGGCGCATGTCGCGCCGCTGCTCTGGTTCTATCGCATGGTCCTGCACCGCTCGTATGTGAAAGGCTGGAAGATCGGCCCGAGCCATTACCTCAATCAGGACCTCGCGACGGTCTGGCTGGACCAATGAGCGGTTTGATGTCGGTTGAAGGGGTCGTGGACAAATCGCTCTCCCTGGCTGGCGCCGATCATGGTTAAAGGGAGAGCTTATAGCCCTCGTGGGTCGCCTCAAAGCCAAGGGTCTCGTAAAAACCGTGCGCGGCGGAGCGGCGCTTGTCCGAGGTCAGCTGGACCAGCCCGCAGCCGCGCCTGCGGCACTCCGCGACGGCCCATTCGAGCATCGACCGGCCGATACCGTTGGCGCGTTCTCCGGCAGCGACGCGCACCCCCTCGATCTGGCCGCGCCACATGCCTTGCCGGGTCAGTCCGGGAATGAAGCTGAGCTGTAGCACGCCGATGACCTGCCCGCTGCGTTCGGCAACCGCGAGAAGCTGGTTGGGATCGCGCTCGATCGCCGCGAAAGCGTCGCGGTAACATGTGTCCAATGTCGTCGCGGGGTTCTCGCGGACACGGCCGATCGGGTCATCGGCGAGCAAGGCGACGATCGCTCCCAGGTCGGCCGACGCGGCCCGACGAAAGGCGACCGAGTCGGTCTTCACCCGCGACCGTCTCCGGGAGCGGTCACTCCGACGACCAATTCTCTACGACGCGAAAATCTCGCCAAGCCGCTGGATCGAGCCCAGTACCTGCTTTTGCGGCAGGCCTGGCCACTGGCAGCGCATGATGAAGTGATCGACGCCCAGAAGCTCACGATAGCGCGCAATCTCCTCCTTCACTGACGCCTTGTCGCCGATGATGAACCGGTCGCGTGCGAAATCGTCGAACGATGCCGAGGTGCGGTCCTCCAGTCCCCAGGACGCATAGGCATTGTATTTGTACTCCAATGGCCCCCGGCATTCCTCATGCGCCGTGGCATGGCGTGCGCCGACATAGCATTCGACGGTGATCGGGAACTCCATCGGCGTCCGGCCAAATTCGTTCAGCGCCGTGCGATAGGTTTGCATCAGAGGCGCCACCTTGCCGAGCCCGCTGCTGTTGACGATCAGCCACGCGTCGCCGATCCGCGCCGCGCGCCTGACCGACACATCGGCCTGCGCGGCGATATAGAGCGGCGGTCCGCCAGGGCGAATCGGCTTCACGCCGATGCCGGCGTCGTTGACGGTGTAGAAGCGGCCCTTGTGGCTCACCCGGTCCTCGGTCCACAGTCGGCGCATCAGGGCGATCGCTTCGTTGAACCGCGGCGCGCGCTCGGCGAGAGGGATGCCGAACGCGTCGAACTCCGGCTGGCGATAACCCAGCCCGATGCCCAGGATATAGTTGCCGCCGGTCAGCACATCGAGGGTCGCGGCTTCCTCGGCCACGTGCATCGGGTTGAGTGGCGGCAGGATCAGGATGTTCGGCCCGATCGTCATGCCTTGCGCGTGGGCCGCGACGTAGCCCATGACGGGCGTGATCTGCAGCATCTGCATCGGATGGGTCAGCCAATGATGCGGGAACCAGAGCGAAGCGAAACCGGCGTCACGCGCCGCGCGCACCTGTGCGACCATCTCCGGGACAATTTCCGCGAGGTTGTAGCCCGCCGGGAACTGCGTGTTGATGAACAAACCGACTTTCATGGCGGGCTTTTCCCCTGCTGCGCGCGACCTTCAGTCTCCGAACCTGGTCGGAGTGAACTGGAAATCTTCCAGCGGCACCTGCTCGAAGAACCCCATGTGATCGCTCTGCGGCAGCGGCCACAGGACCGGCGTCGGTGTACCAGTTCTTGCAGCCGCCAACCCAGACGGTCCCCGGGAAAGCAGCGCCCAGACGGGCGAGGAATTTCTCGGTCGCGGCGACGGTCGGTGCAGCAGCGGCGCCGCGGGCGCGGGCCTCGGCAATCAGTCGCATGATGAAGCTGATCTCCTGGTCGAGGCCCAACGGCACCGGCACGTTGTTCACCGGGCTAAACGGTCCATAGAGCGTGAACAGGTTTGGGAAGCCGGGCAGCGCGATGCCGCCGTAGGAAAAGATCTTCTCCTTCCACGCCTCGTCGATCGTCGTGCCGTTGAGGCCGGTCACATTCATCGGGCGCATATAGGCATGGGCGTCAAAGCCGGTGGCATAGACCAGGACGTCGAGATCGACCTGCGTCCCGTCCGCCATGACGACGCCTTCCGGCACGATCGTGGCGATCTCTCCCTTGACGATGTGCGCGTTGGGGATGCACCGCCGCATAATAGTTCTTGTCGGATTTGGGGATGCGCGTGCAGCCGAGATTGTAATCGGGCGTCAGCTCCTTCTTCAGCTCGGGATCCCTGATGTAGTCGAGGAAGGACGTGTACTCGCGCTCCATCGCCTCGCGCTGCGGCCCGGGCTTGAGGCGCCAAGCATCGCCCTCGATGATCATTTGCCACAGCCTGCGCTGCTCGCGCCGATAGGCGAAGGGCAGCCGCAGCTTCAGACGCTCGCGCCAGGTCGAGTGCGGGTTGTCGCGATATGGACCCATTGCGCGCGGCGGATGAACTGCGTGACGTCGCATCCCGCCCAGGCCAGTGCCTCGGTGATCTGCACACCGCTGGCGCCGCTGCCGATGACGCCCCAGCGCTTGCCGGCATACGGCACACTGTGATCCCAGCGCGCCGAGTGGAATGACGGGCCGGCGAAAACTCTCGCGCCCCGGGATGTCGGGGAACACCGGCTTGTGGAGAAACCCGGTGGCGCAGATGAACACGTTCGCAACATCCGTGTTGCCCTTGGCGGTCTCGATGTGCCAGCAACCCTCGGTGAACCGTGCCGCGACGATTTCCTCGTTGAAGCGGATGAATTTGGTGAGACCGCGGTCGCGCGCAACCTTCTTGATATAGGCCCAGATCTCGGTCGCCGGCGCATATTTGCGCGACCAGTCATAGTTCGGCTGGAACGGAAACTCGTATTGGCGCGACAGGACATCGACGAAGAGGCCGGGAAAGGTGTTGTCCCGCCAGGTCCCGCCGACCTCACCGGCCTTTTCATAAACGGCGAAATCGATCCCGGCACGCTTCAGTGTCTCGGCCATGAACAGCCCCGATACGACCGCGCCGGCGACGACGATCCGAAATCCCCGATCAGCCATCACGCCTCACAAGACCGCTAAATCCACGTCAGTTCAGTTTTAGCTGTCCGGCGCGGCCTCGACAATCCACGTAGCGGTTACGCGGGCGCCCGAGTCGGTGGCTTCGATTAGGTTTGCACGCTGCGAACCCGGTGCCGCTATCGGGCGCCGCGATGCGAGGGGGCGAGCTCGGACCGGCCGCGTCCTTCGTCCGGCACGATGTGACCTCGGAGGCCGATTGGGCCCGCGCCGTCGAAGCCGCCGAGAAGCTCGGCGGCTTGCACGGCCTGGTCAACAACGCCGGAATCTACCAGCCGGCCGCGTTGATGGAGACCGACGACGCGCTCTGGCAGCGGCACATCCAGATCAATCAGTACGGCTGCTTCCTCGGCATGAAGGCGGTAGTACCGGCGATGGAGCGCTCGGGTGGAGGGTCCATCGTGAATATCTCGTCCGTCGCCGGCCTCAAGGGCTCGCCCGGGTCCTTCGCCTATGCCGCGACCAAATGGGCGCTGCGGGGCATGACCAAGTCGGCAGCGATCGACCTTGGCGGCCGCAAAATCCGGGTGAACTCGGTTCATCCCGGTCCAATCGATACCGACATGATCGCGTTCCGCACGCCCGAGAATCGCGAGGAGCGGATTAAGCAGGTGCCGATGCACCGCTACGGAACGCCAGAGGAGGTTGCGCAGCTGGTGGCATTCCTGCTCTCCGACGAGAGCAGCTACATCACCGGGGCGGAGATCGCCATCGACGGCGCTGCATCGGCCTAGCCCCGGCGATGGTCGCGGTTGGCGTCAGACCATCGCCCCTTCCCGTTCCTGCCGCGGCCTTACACTTTAGGGACCAGGAATTGCTTGTTTACGCAGTTCTCCAGCCGTCTGTCGCGCAGAAAGCGCGCCGCAGTGCGGGCCGCAAAGGCCCGGTTATCCCGCATGCTCTCGGGCGTGTAAAACGCCGAATGCGGTGTCAGCAGGAGGCGATGGCGGATCCAGTCCTCGTTTTTCTGCCATGCCGCGATCAGCCGCCGTTGCGCGTTCGCCGGCTCCTCCGGCAGCACGTCGAGTCCGGCCGCCAGCACCGTGCCATCCTTCATTGCATCGTACAGCGCGTCGATGTCCACCACCGGGCCGCGCGCAGTATTGATAAGGATCATACCCTGTTTGGCGGCGGCAAACGCCTCGGCGCCGATCAGGCCGCGCGTCTCGGCTGTCAGCGGCGTGTGGATGCTGACGAAGTCGCATTGCCCCATCAGTTCGGCCAGCGTGTCGGCGCGGCGCACACCGATCGCGAACTGATAGCCGCTGGGTTGGTACGGGTCGTAGAACACCACGTCCATGTCGAAGGCCTTCGCGCGGCGCGCCGCAGCGGTGCCGATCCGGCCCATGCCGACGACCCCATATGTGCACATCGACAGACGGCGTCCGAACGGATTATGCGCCGGGCGCCAGTTGCCCTTCAGGTCCGCGCGTAATTCCGAATCGTGATAGGCGACGCTCTTCGCGAGGGTCATCATCAGGGCGATCGCGTGGTCGGCGACCTCCCGCGTGCCGTAATCCGGCACATTGCAGACCGGAATGCCCAGTTTGCCGAAACGCTCGATGTCGACATCGTCGTAGCCGACGCCGTACTTGACGAAGATTCGGCAAGCCTGCAGCTTATCGATATATTGCGGAGGGCAGCCGCCGACGACCGCGTCCGCGTTCGCCCATTGCTCGTCGGTGACGTCCTCGAATTTTTCGCAGAATTCCATCTCGAACCCGGGGCCGACTGCTTCGGTTGCGACCGGTACAAGCCGGGCGGGTAAGTTCGGCCAGAGAATGCGCATCGCCATGACGTCTCCCCTTCGTTCGATGTCGTGACGAAAGTGCCATCGTTCCCGCGCGATGACTACACGCGAGCACCCGGAACGAGACGATCCGGTCGGAAGCGATCCGATTGCCGTGCGGCGCGGCGACTTCCCGCCGATGTGTATAATGCCGCGCCAACGCACCCGTCACCGCCGGTCGGTTGAACCGGCGCTAAAGCTACTGTGGGAGGCATCGACGCCAGATGAACGCCATCAAAGACGCCATCAAGTCAGGTAGAACCGTTGTCGGGACGACCGCGGGACCGAACGTCGACGTTTCGATCCTGGCCGACGCCGGGTACGACTTCGTGCTCTTCGACACCCAGCACTCCCCGTGGGAGATCAAGCAACTGCAGCCGTCGATCCAGACGATGCGCGGCAAGCAGGCGGCGCCGCTGGTGCGCGTCGCCGCGAACCAGGCCTATCAGATCTGCTTCGCGCTTGACGCCGGGGCGCGCGGCATCGTTGTGCCGATGGTCAACACCAGCGCGGAGGCGGAGGCCGCCGTGCGCGCCTGCCGCTATTTTCCCCTCGGCAACCGCAGCAACGCCGGGGTACGCGGCGAGTGGGGCGAGTTCAAGAGCTACCGCGATTACATGGATGCCGTGAACAACGAGCTCGTCATCGTGCCGATGATCGAGACGAACCAGTCGCTGGAGAATCTCGATGCCATCGCCTCGGTCCCGGGCGTCGACGTCCTGCTGATCGGCCCCTCCGACCTTTCGATCGAGCTGGGGGTGCCGCTCGACTACTCCTGCGACACCTATCAGCGAGCGCTCGATAAAATCGCGGCGACCGCCGCGAGGCACGGCATCGTCGCCGGGATGTATTTCATCCCGCCCGGGATGGACCCGAACTTCTTCGTCCAGAAGGGGTTCAAGTTCTTCACCATGCCGTGGGGTCCCTGGGCGACGGCCGGGATCAAGAACGGCCTGGCCGGGATCAAGCGCTAGCGGCGGTCGACGCGGACGGTCTGGCGAACGGCCAGATCGCCCAGCATGCGTCGCTGCGGGCTGCGGCGCCCGATAAAGGCCGCGAAGGCGGCGCACATGGCGGAACATAATCGCGCCGCGTGTCCTTCTTGAAGCCGCGCACGCTCAGGTCTTCGATCATGCGTGCCCGCAGCGGGTTAATTGGCGAGGTGAGGGGCTCTCCCGAACTGGAGATTGCTGGACCTTCGATGCTCGGGATGATCGGATGCCCCGACCGTCACGCCTTACCGCTCACTCCGCCCATACGCACAGCCTGTCACGCGCGCCCTCCCGCGCAAGCGGGTTCATCGTCGCATCATGCCCGTTGCGGGCGACCTCCGAGAATGTCGACTGACCGATCCGATGGCCGACGCCCGGCCTCGCGATGATGAATTGATAAAATTGCCCCGAAGCCGACCCTGCCGGCGGCGATGGCGGCGGCAGCCCATTACCTACCGAATTAGGTATGTCGAAGAGCTTGTCGCTGGACCCAGCACGCCGCCGCCCTCGTTGTGTCGCTGGCGATGCTGTCGATCACGCGTTAGGTGTCACGCCAAGTCATCGCCAAAGCGACAGACTCGCACAGACGAGCGAGTCGAGTGCCATCCCATGAACAGAGGTCCCGTTCAGCTTCTCCGGCGCCGATTTCCTGCCCATGAATGAGTGGCATCGATAATATCCCCTATTGGGCCCTGCGACCGGACGATATAAGGCGAGTATGAAATACCCGCTCAACCTGCCGCTCGTCCTTGCGGCGCTCGTCCAGACATATTTCGCCTATCTGGCGCTGATGCCGGAGCCGTGGCCTAATTGGGGCGATGGCCCGTCGCGCGGCGCGATGGCGTTCATCATGATCGAAGTGGCGCTGTGGTCGTGGCTGCCGCTGCTGGTCGCCGCAGTGGGCGCGGTTTTCACCGACGCTTTCGATTGGTTGCCGGTGGTTCACCGGGGTCGCCGCCGGGTGGCGATGTTCGCGGCGACCCTGATCGTCGCCGCTGCGATCGCCGCCTCTATGGTGGTCGCGCTCAGCGACAGCGCCGCGACTGGCGGCCATGATTTCGCACAGTACGGCACGCTGCCAGTCTTGATTGCGACAATCGGCGGGACAATCGTGCCGCTGATCGTGATCGCCTGGCTCTTCTGGTTGATCAATGCGCCGCTGCCGCTGCGCCATGCCGCCTGGCCGCGGCGCATCGCTCTCGTCGCACTCGCCCTGACAGTACCCGGCGGCATCCTCGGCGCCGACCAGCTACGCGAGGAGATCGGAGCGGAGCGGGGGCTGGCTGCCGGCTACAAGCTGGAGGAGGACAGAAACGAGGCTGAAAATGCCGCCCACTTCGCCAGCCTGACTGACGCCAGCCCGCTGCATACGTGGGGAGGCTACGCCACAAACACCTCCTACTACGCCGCCCGCTTTCACCTTGCCGAAGATGAAATGCGGGAAGCGGCATTGCGTCGGCTGGCGGCGCGTCCGACCCTCGACGCCGATCTGGCGAAGGATCTGGTCTCTAAGAACCTTTACGACTCCTTGGCGCCCGATTCCGATATCGCGTTCCTTCTCGTCGCGCGCGTCCAGTTCACCCCGAGCGCCGCCTTGGAAGCGCCGCTCCGCGCCGCCATGTCGCGGATCGCCGCTGAGATCCGCAAGAACGGCCTCAAACCGGGGGATACGTGGCCGGACGACGACATCGACACTCTCGACTCTTATATCGGCCGCGGCGCCGAGCAGCTGGCGGCCTCACTGGTGATCGCGACCAGGATGGCCGACAGCGCCGGGGTCGATCTGCGAGACGGTTTGCGCGAACTCGAAAGTGCGGCGACCGAGGCCTTTCCGAAAACCAAAACGGCCGAAACCTACCGGCGCGACGTTGCCGCCACCGAACACAAGATCGAGGCGATGTTGAGCGCAAGGCGGAAGACCAATTAACCCGCAAGACGTGTGGGCGGTGGGCGGGTCGAACGGCCGCTATCGGCGCAAGGGAGACCCTTGGCGCGCAGCCGCAAGGGTCCGCTTTCGCCGCCACAGCCGCCTTCTGGGAGGCGATTTTCCAGAAGATGACCTTATACGGCTTAGCCGGGAGACCGGGTTGACC
>Ga0182024_10009265_pt1 | contig 20415 bp, 11 predicted proteins | sample P32metaG_FD_120480 | JGI IMG/M metagenome (GOLD analysis project Ga0182024, IMG submission 120480) | Permafrost microbial communities from Stordalen Mire, Sweden - P3-2 metaG (Illumina Assembly) | ecosystem: Environmental > Terrestrial > Soil > Wetlands > Permafrost | place: Sweden: Stordalen... | reverse complement strand
GCGCTGCCGACGCACAGCGTTGCGATACTCCTACCGCTTCGTTTGCTGGCCACCACAAAATCCCTGGCGGCGTTGGCACTTTTGTAGGGAAACACATAGCAGGCCAGCGCCGTCACAAAAATATAAAAACCGGAAGTCGTGAAGATATTGATGGAGATGCGGCTGTAACCCCAGACAGCCACGCCAAATTGAAAGCGATCGAGCCACGCTGAAACACTGTGGACCTTGGTAACCATAACGATTACAACCCCCAAGAGCAATGGAGCATAGGCTTTGAACAGGCTGAGCGGGGAATAGGCAGGGCGCACCGGCTCCGTGTCCTTTGACGCGCGCCGCTTCGCGAGTCGTCCATACACCTGGAGGCTGGCAAGAGAAATTACGGCTCCCGCCACCAGCATCAAAATGTAGTAGGAGGGCCAAACCTGCGTGAACAATACGATGGCGAGGACGTTGGCCAGCCCAGTTGTCCAGAACAGGATTTGCGACTTCCAGGCAAAAAAACGGAAGCCAAGAATTTTCAGAAAGCCGAGCATGGAAAGAAACACCAGCGGAATCGTGAGCAGTCCAGCAACGCGCACGATATCCACGATCGGCACGTGGCTTGCGGCGTAGGAAATGTTTGGCGCGATGAAGAGACTATTGAAGGGCAGCGTCCAGGAAAAATAAACGAGGTAGCTGGTGGTGGCTTGCACGCCATCGAAACCAATATCGACCAGGCCGGGAATCGTCACCGGATAAGTCGCAAATCCGTTGAATGCGCCGATGAACCCGGCGACCAGCGTAACGAGCGCCACGGAGCGCCCTTCCAGATCCCGGCTCGGCAGCATCGAACGAATCGATTCCAGTAGGATTTCCAAGAGACCCGTGCTGCGATACGCCTGTCCGAAAATTTGTCCTGTATAGAGGACCATGAACCCGGTCCACATGGTCAGGTTGCCCCAAGCCGAGGCTTGCAAACTTTTCAGAAGCGGCATGCGGTAGAACACAAGCACCAGCACAAACTCCACGAGCCAGGCCCAAAGGCTGGCCCGCAGCGCATCCAATTTGAAAATCAGGAAGGCGGAGAACAGCACGGCAAAAGGAAGCAGCGCGCCGGCGACTCCCAGGGTGGTCCTCAAGGATTTCCTCCGAAAGTCTGCCGCAAGCAATTGAAATAATCGATTGCAATGCGCGCACACCCAACATGCGCTCCAACCGCCTGTCAATTGCGCGGACAATGCACATTTACCCAAGCCTCTCCGCTCTCCTCCTCTTTTCTCTGTGCTCTCTGTGTTGAGCTTTTCTTGCGAGTAGAAAAAAAACTAAACACAGAGAACACAGAGAAAAGAGGAGAAAACCGGAGAAGCCCGCGCCCCTCTTTAACCCAACGCCTTCTCAAACACTCTTCGCAGGTAAACGTGAATCAGATGGCGCTTGTACTCGGCGCTGCCTTCGTGGTCGTCAACCAGATCGGCGACGTCGGCAATTGCATCGGCGGCATCGGGCAGGCGCTTCTCAACTTCACCGCGAGAACCGGTGAGTAATTTTTCAGCGTCGAGGCCGCGCGTCGGAAACGCACAAACGCAACCCACGGCCACGCGAGCAGACGTAACGGTGCGCCCGTCGTCCGGCGTTTCCAGCCACAGACCCAACCCCAGCGTGGGCCGCTCATGCACTTGAAATTTCATGTAGCCGCAGCGGTGAGTGGGCTTCGCGCCGGGAACCATAATTTTTGTAAGAATTTCTGCGGGCTGCAAATTGCTGGCGTACGCGCCGCCGATAAATTCCTCCGAGGGAATTTCGCGCGCACCCGCAGAGCTCTCCAACTTCACCGCGCCCGCCAGAACCAGTAACAGCGTCGCAGGATCCGAATGCGGCTCGGCAAAACAAAGATTGCCGCCAAGAGTTCCCGTGGCGCGCACGCGAATATTGGCTACTTGCGATTCCATTTCGGCCAGCACAGGCTGATGTTGCTGCACAAGGGAAGAGCGCTCAATACTACGGTGCGTCGAAGTAGCTCCAATTTCCAGTGCGCCGCCGCGTACTTCGATGGTGTTCAGGCCTGGAACCACTTTGAGGTCGATCAGGTGGCGATAGTTCAAGGCAGAATGCTTCATGGCCAGCAGAAGTTCCGTGCCGCCCGCGTATATGCCCGCCTCTTCTCCATAATGCGCCAGCAACTGCGATGCTTCGAGCACGCTAACAGGCTGATGAATTTCAAAACGGCTAAGTGTAGTCATGTTGTCGTAGCTTTATTGCTTGCCTCTTCATTTGCAGCTCGCCTCTTCAGAGGCGAGGTATTTGCTGTAATTGACGTCTAAACCCTCGCCTCTGAAGAGGCGAGCTACAGCACCTGCCGCTTCTTCTCCTGCAGCGCCTTCCAAACGCGCTCGGGCGTCAGGGGCAGAGTTCTCATGCGCACGCCCGTGGCCCTGTACAACGCGTTGGCGATACACGGCGAAATCGGATTGACGGCGCCCTCGCCGCCACCCTTCGCGCCGTACGGCCCGACGCCGTCGCGGTTTTGTACCAGCTTCATCTCCACGTGAGTGGCCAGGTCGGAAAAGCGCGGTACCCGGTACTCGAGCATGGAACCGTTCATCAATTGTTGCCCGTCGTAAATCAACTCCTCGAACAATCCGGCTCCAAGACCCATGGTGGCGGCGCCCAGGTCTTGCCCTTCGGTCATTGCCGGGTGAATGGCCAGCCCCACATCGCCGATGGTGACCAGCGAATCCAATAAGATTTTTCCGGTTTCTTCGTCCAGTGCAATTTCCACTCCCACCACTCCGATTTCCCAGAACACCGGGATGAGCGTCAAGTCCCCGGCCTTTCGCAGATAGGCGCGGCCGACGATACTGCAGCCTTCCATCATAAAATATTTTTCCAGAATTTGGGCCCAGGTCAGGTAGATTTCACCGCAGCGCAACCCGCCGCGCTCTTCGACCAATTTTTCCTGGGGCACAGCGAAGACTTCCTCAGCCATCGCCTTGATTTGCGCAATGGCCTCGCGACACGCTTCCAGCACCGCCCGCCCCATCAGCGTGGTGGTTCGGCTTGCGCCCGTGGAGCGTTCGAATAACGTAACTGCGGTATCCGATCCAATGAGACGAACTTTCTCCAGCGGCACGCCCATTTCTTCCGCCGCAATTTGAGTCAGCACCGTATGGCTGCCCTGGCCAATCTCCGTGCTTCCGCTCAGCACGGATACCGCGCCATCCGCATAAACCTGCACCATCGCCAAAGTTACCGGATGCGCCCCCGCATCGCTTGCCGAGCAGCACACCGAGCGCCCGTGTCCCGCAGCAAGCGGGCGATCCATATTTAGCATTCGAGAGGCTTCGCGAATATCGCCGGGAATATCCGCGTCGATGGGACGCATGCCGGGGTGAATCGACTCTCCGCTCTGCGCCAGATTTTTGAGCCGGAACTCCAGCGGTTCGTAGCCCGCTTTTTCCGCAAGCTCGTCCATTTGAGATTCGCCGGGAAATGTGACCTGCGCACCACCCAGACCTCGATAGGAACTTGCCGGCACTGTATTGGTATAAACAGCGAAACAATCGATTTTCACATTGGGGATGCGGTATGGTCCGACGATTCGATTGGCTGCCTTTCTGCAAACCATGGGGCTGTTTTCCGCATACGCGCCCGTATTCAAGTGAATCGTAGCCTGCCGCGCGACCAGATTTCCATTTGCGTCTGTTGCCGTTCGAATTCGCACGCGTGCATCATCTCCGCGCGTGGTAAGAAATGCTTCTTCGACGCTGAGCTGCAACTTGACGGGACGTCCCGCCTTCCATGAGCACGCTGCTACCAGCGGCTCAATTTTTGTGTAGGATTTGCTGCCGTAGCCGCCGCCGATGTACGGCACGATCACGCGCACACTGTTGAGCGGCAGTCCAAACACGTGAGCGACATCGTGGCGCACCATGAAAGGATGCTGCGCCGAGGAATACACAGTGAGGTGGCCCTTTGAGTCGAAATCGGCGATGGCCACATACGGCTCCATGGCATAGGCGTAAACCATAGGAAAATAAAATTCGCCCTCGGCGATATGCGCTGCGGAAGCGAACGCGGCGTCCACATCTCCCCAGCCGACATGCACGGCCTGGCAGATGTTGCCGGCCGCGCCCGGAAAATCGTCGAAACCGCGGAAGGAGCCGTCGGCGAAATCCGTTTCATGAATGCGAGGCGTGCCTTCCGCCATGGCCGTGTCCACGTCGAGGATCGCTTTCATCTCCTCGTATTCGACGGCGATCTTTCCCAGCGCTTCCTGAGCCGCGAGTTCCGTTTCGGCGATGACGGCTGCCACCGGTTCGCCCACAAAGCGGACCTGGCCGATGGCAATCAGCGGATGATCCTTCACCCCGTGACCATAGTACGGATGCAGGCCATGGAGATCTCCGCCAGTCAATACGTCAATTACGCCGGGCTGGCCCTTGGCCTCGGAAACGTCGATGGAACGAATTCGGGCGCGCGCGAATGGGCTGCGCAATATTTTTGCCCAGGACATATGTTCCAGGGTCATATCGCTAGTATAAATTGCACTACCAGTTACTTTTGGAATGCCATCTCCGCGGGGAACGGAGTGATTGACGATTTGGAATTCGCCGAGAGGTTTCACTTTTGGCCTCGTATTTCCGCCGCGGCCTGGCGAATCGCTTTCAGGATTGGCAGGTAGCCCGTACATCGGCACAAGTTGCCATTCATGTGCGCGACGATTTCCGCTTCCGTGGCGGCTGAATTTTCATCCAGCAGCGCTTTTGCCGCGAGAATCATGCCCGGCGTGCAGAATCCGCATTGAAACGAAAAATGATCCAGGAATGCCTGCTGCAACGGATGCAGCCGCCCCGTTTCCTCAGCCACACCTTCTATCGTGGTGACTCGCTTGCCGCGAACTTCATACGCGAGCAACGTGCATGCGCTTACGGGAAGTCCATCGACCAAAACCGTGCAACTGCCGCACACTTGGGCCTCGCAGGATATCTTGACTCCAGTCAGGCGACATCGTCCCCGCAAAACCTCCGCCAGAGTTTCTCGCTGCTCGAATTCGAGGGTTACTTGTTTTCCATTCAGCTCGAAACCAATTTGCACGTGCGCTCCTTGCGATTTGGTCTTGCTTCGAGTTCAGACAGCTATTGATTGCGCGGGCTCTATTCGGAGTCCGCGTTGGCGACGAATTGGCCCTGAATATTCTTTGCAAATTCACTGAATACTTGCGCCGTTCTGCGGCGAATCGGAACCGCGCCGAGCGTCGCCAGTTTACCGAGAATTTCGATAGTCGCATCGAATTGCATTTGCGTTCCCGAAAGAGAGGGAGTCAAGACAAGCTGCAAGGCCCCTGTCATGCGATTCAAACCCATTGAATCGGCGCCTTTGAGCGTGGCTTTCAGCAACGACGGTTCCACGGTTTCCGTAATGCGCACTTCCACGTTCATTGCGATCTTAAAGGGGCCGATACGATCAGTCACATTGGCGGAGTATGCTTCGCTTCCTTCTTCCTGCAGAGGCACAACGCTTTCAACTCCCGGCAATAGTGCCGCTAGTCGCGGAGTGTCCCGCAGCAGTTTCCACACTTCAGGGACCGTGGCGTTGATCGGCAACTCTTCCGCCAGCTTCAAAAGCATTCCATGACCCGGACCAATTCTTCCATCTCAGATCTTCCCTGAAGAGCGACTGATGCGCCGTCGGATTTTTGCGGCGGAAGACTTTTCGCATCTTTTGTACCATATTTCTCGCGCGCGATTCTCGTGTAGTTGCTCTCTTCCGTTTGTGGCAATCTCAATGAGGTAAGATGCTTTTTTTGCGAGGAAATTTCCGGCGGTGACTCAGTTTGGTCCTGGATTGAACAGTCGGATGCCCGCCCCAAAAACGGGCGCCCTCTACGAAACCCCGTACCAACGAAGCAGGACGGTTTTGTAGCGCCCGTTCCGTCCTGTGTTCTTCAGTACGGAACGGGCGTCTTTACGGTCAAATTGAATCACCACTCAATTTCCAGTGGTCGGCCAGTTGCCGATAATCCCGTTACTCAGGACTTATCTCGTTTGGGCAGTGATATATGCCGCCAGCTCCGATGGCCGCGACAACTTCGCAAGAGCAGAATTTCGTGCCAGAGGAGATTGCCATAAAGCTCTCGCTAATCCGGAGTGGCGAAGAGCACACCGCGGCGACGCCGCCCCGAAGAATCATCAGAGAAGGTTTCACACCCCATTCCATTGCAGCCGCAGGATCGAAATGATATCGGTATCCCCGTGTACGAAGCTACGAATCAGCGCAAGCTATCCACAATATAGAGGATGGACGAATGCCGCGGAGACGAGTAGGCGTAATATTTGAGATCCGGCGTCGCGATCGCGACGACCGATGTGGTTTGTACTGCCTGGGCCTCGAAACTTTTCCAAAGCGCGCGCTTGCCGTCGGCAAGGTCCACGAGCGTCAGCACAAGTCCCCGCCCGTTTGCGTCGGCCACCAACAACGACTTCCCGTCTTTGACAAAACGCACTGGATACTCGGACTCTTCCACGCCTTGCAACGCTACCGGCTGGCTCCCATTCAAGGGATATAGGTTGATGCCCCCTCGATCTTTTCGCAGAGCCACCATTCCTCCATCCGGTGAGATTTTCGGGAACGAATCGCGGGCCCCGGCTTGCACCAGTACGGGGGGCCCACCGGCAACGGATTGGAAATAAACATTCCAGTCGCTTTGCTCGGTTTGCCCTTCATACACAAGGAAGCGGCCGTCGTCCGACCATTCGGAGTTTTCAAATGCATGGAGCCCAGGCGTTGGCAACTCTTTCGGTTCACCGAGACCCACGGGCTGAAGCATCAGCTTATGGGAGGCTCGACTCGACTCCGCAATCCACTTCCCGTCCGGTGAAATGGTCGCATGGCCGGAGCCAACGCTGACAGGAGACGAACCATCCGTTGTCCTGACGTAGCATTGGCCCTCGTTGGCTAAGGACCAAACTTCCCCCTCCTCCATGAAGCTGATGGTGCGTCCATCCCTCGAAATTCCCGTGGGATCGGTGTCGTCCAGCCAGGAATAGGGATGCTCTTGTTTGTCGCCCGGGAAGAAGCCCAGCAGTTGAGTGCGCCAGTTCTCCCGGCTCAGAAGCACGCGGCCGTCGCTCGCTATATCGTGCAAACGCACGGAGGGAAACGTTACAACCGTCCTTTGTTTCCCTGAAAGCGTAACAGCGCGAATCGAATCGGCCCAGCCGGTGTGCGGGGAGTTTGATGCAAACCACACTTCGCTCCCGTCTGCGCTCCAAGCCAGCCCCTCCACGCTTATCCAACCCTGGGAAAGTGTGGTTCGGTTGCCCTTCAGATCCACGACGTCGATACTGCCTTCATCCGAGTTCAGCGTTGGGTGGTTTTCGAACGCTATCCTGCTCCCGTTTCGAGAAAATCTCGGATGGCCGAACCAGCCCGTCTTCTGCTGATATAAGACGTGTCCGGGCGGGAATTCCAGCACGGCACCTTCTGCCGAAAACTTCGATACGGCGAGCTGCTGGCCGTCAGCACTCCAGTCCGCATAGGCAATATGACCGGCCAAGTCGCGCGGCGATCCCCCGGCCAGACTTACCATCGCTAACGTCCCGCCGCAATCGAGAATGAAAACTCTTACGCAATCGCGAAAGACCGCTAATTCGTCCGAGGGAGAGACGCCCGCAATCGTTGTAGAGGCAATTCCCAGATCCCTGGATTCCGGACGGCCCACACGGTAGGTAGAAACCTGGCGCGGCTGGCCTTCCCATTCACCGCTATAGACGACAGTCTGCCCGTCGTGGGAGAAGCGCGCGGCTCCCAACGTTCCTTCGCGAAAGGTGACCATCGTGTATTGCACCTCGGCCTTATTTCCCCTGGCAAGAAACAACATGCCGGCGAGGACGACCGCAAGAATCGCGGCGATGGCCCAAGGGAGGATGCTTTGTTTTTTCTCGGCAGTCGCCGCGGCGGGCACGGGCGGACCTTCCACTAGCGCAATCCGGACGTCGCCGATCGCCTGCCACCTCTGGCGCGGGTCTTTGCGCAGGCACCGCTCCACAATCGAACGCGGAAAAGTGGGCAGCGCGGCGAGGTCCGGCTCTTTGCCGATGACCTCGACGAGAATGTCTGAAACTGTCTCTCCGGCGAACAGTTGCCGGCCGGTGAGCATCTCGCAGAGCACCACGCCGAAGGCCCAGATGTCGGCGCGCTTATCGACGGTCTTGCCGCGTGCTTGCTCCGGACTCATGTAGGCTGCAGTGCCTTGAATCACTCCTTGCATGGTCGCCGCGCCGGTGAGTGTCGGCGAGTTGTTGATGTCCACGCCAGCCGCGTCGCCCTCGAAAGCTTTTGCAAGACCGAAGTCGAGCACTTTCACTTTTCCTTCGGGAGTCACCTTCACGTTGGCGGGTTTCAGGTCGCGGTGAATGATGTTTTTCTCGTGCGCGGCTTCAAGGGCTTCTGCCATCTGTGTGGCGATTTTCAGCGCTTCCTCGACGAGGATCGGGCCGGCTTTCACTCGCTCGGCCAGTGTCTCGCCGGGGACGAGTTCCATCACGAGGCAAGTGATGCCGTTGGATTCTTCCAGGCCGTAGATTGTTGCGATATTCGGATGGTTCAGCGCGGCGAGCAGGCGCGCTTCGCGCTGAAAGCGGGAAAGGCGTTCGGGATCGTTCACGAAAATTGCAGGGAGGAATTTGACGGCCACATCGCGCCCGAGCTTGGTGTCGTGCGCCTGATAGACTTCTCCCATGCCGCCAGCACCAATCTGCGTGGTGACTTCGTAGGAACCGAATTTTGTGCCAGAGGCAATCGCCATAAGGCTCCAGCCAGGAGTTGCCAGAGTATACACTGCGATGCCATTCTCAGGAAAAATCAGAGGCGACAATGCCAAGTCCCGTGAAGTCGGCTAACCGGAAACTGGCCCACTACCAATTTCCGCGAGCGTTGCATGGCGCTATTGCCGGGTGTAGGTTATCTGATCGCGACGACGCCTGATTCGGTTTTTCCTTCGCGACTGCAATTCGGGAGAAAGCGGTAAATGCGCAACACGAAATTATCCATCGCCATCGTGGGAGCCGGGATTGGCGGGCTGGCCGCCGCTGCCACGCTGCGCCAAATCGGCATGGACGTGCAGGTATACGAGCAGGCGCCGGCTTTTGCGCGCATTGGCGCGGGTATTCAGATGATGCCCAACTCCATGAAAGTGCTGCGCCACATCGGTGTCGAGGAACGAGTGCGGGGCTCTTCCTTCAAGCCGTATTCACACTTAAATCGCGATGGAATTTCCGGCAAGGTGATGAGAGAACTTCCCATGCCGGAAACGCTTTTTGGAGCGCCCTACCTTTGCATGCACCGCGCGGAACTGCATGGCGCGCTCGCCGCGGTGGTTCCCGATGGCAATATTCATCTCAACAAAAAACTTGTGGGACTGGAGCAGCGCGCCGGGCGCGCCACTCTCGCGTTTGCCGATGGAACTCGCGCTCATGCGGATGCTGTGGTCGGCGCGGATGGAGTTCACTCCGTCGTGCGCAACCTCATCATTGGCCCCGATGAACCGATTCACAAAGGCCGCATCGCTTACCGTGGCATTTTTCCCTCCCACTTGCTCAACGGCAAAGATATCGGCCCTTCTCGAACCAAGTGGTGGGGGCCGGATCGCCACATTGTTATTTATTACACGAACGCCACGCGCAGCGAACTCTACTTTGTTACCAGCGTCCCGGAGCCGGCGGAATGGCTGACCCGTGAATCCTGGTCCGCGAAGGGAGACGTGAAGGAATTGTGCAAGGCCTACGAAAATTTTCACGCCGATGTTCGCGATGTACTGCAAGCCTGCCCGGACTGCCACAAATGGGCCATCCTGGAACGAGAACCGCTCGCGCGCTGGAGCGACGGCCGCGTGGTTCTTTTGGGCGATGCCTGCCACCCGATGACTCCTTACATGGCGCAAGGCGGGGCCACGGCCATTGAAGATGCCGCGGTACTGGCGCGGTGCATCGAACAAGTTGGCGGTGACGACCCGGAGGGTGCTTTTCGGCTGTACGAAGATCACCGCAAACCGCGCACATCGCGCATCCAGGCCATCTCCAGCGCCAACACATGGATGAAAGGCGGAGAGGACGACACCAGCTGGTTGTACGGCTACGATGCGTGGACCGTCCCTTTGATTCCCCAGGAACCTGCTGCCAAATCTGTTGAAAAGAGATTCGAATGAGCCCAATATCGGAATCAGGAATTTTCAAGACTTCTGACAGCGCCGCAATTCACTATTCCTTGCACGGCGCACATCCATCCGCTCCACGCATTGCCTTGATTCATTCTCTGGCACTGGACGAAAGCATTTGGGTAGGCGTCGCAGGCGAATTGGCAAATCAATTTGAAATTCTTACTTACGATTGCCGCGGGCACGGAAAATCCGAGCGCCGCCCTGAAAATTTCACCATGGGTTTGTTCGCGCGGGACCTGGCCGAACTTCTGGATCATGTGGGCTGGACGGCTGCGGCGGTTGCGGGATGTTCCATGGGAGGGTGCGTTGCCCAGGCTTTTGCCGGATTATATCCATCGCGTGTGACGGCCCTTGGTTTGATCGATACCACATCGTGGTATGGAGAGGATGCCCCTCGAACTTGGCGGGAACGCGCCGCGATGGCCAGGGCGAAAGGCCTGAAGACTATGGTTGAGTTTCAGACCACGCGATGGTTCGGCGACAAGTTTCGCGCTTCCAGTCCGGACCTGGTAAAGAAAATGAGCAGGATATTTCTGGCCAATAATCTGGATTGTTACGCAGCAACGTGCGTGATGCTCGGCGACGCAGACTTGCGAGCCCACCTGCCAACATTCCATATGCCTGTTTCTGTGCTCGTAGGAGAAGAAGACTACGCGACTCCAGTCGCCATGTCGCAGCAGTTGCACGAAGCAATTCCCGGTTCCTCTTTTCAGATATTGCCTGGGGCGCGGCACCTTACTCCGGTCGAGTGCCCCGATGAGATTGCATCGAGCCTTCGGAATTTGCTCGGCAGGATTGATTTACGGAAGGCGCGCGTCAACGCGAAAGCCAAGCGCGAGGAGCCGCGGGAATGACTTCAACGTCAATCCAGAACGCGTCGCCTTTGGGAAGGGAACGAATTCGTTGGGCCAAGACCCTTGTGAGGGCTGCAGCCGCATAATCACCAGAAGCGCGTTGAAGCGGCAGCGCAGACCGTGGTAGCTGATCGCCTTATGCTCGCGCTCAATCGGGTTTCCCGGTTCAATCTTTCCCATTTGCCGATCCGTGAACGCGTGCGCGAGGGGCGCCTTGCTTCTCTGTGGATGTGGTGCTTAATGGCTTTGCGCAATGGATGAAACCTCGAAACAAAACAGCATAATGGCGGGCTGCAGCAACGCCCGATTCACCATGAATTGTCCAACGCGTCTCATTTGAAAAGAGGCCTTTCAGCGAATCTGCATTCCCTTAGCGCGGTCCTTGCCATGTGCTGCAAGACACGCACTCAGTTTTTGCATGCCACCCCAGGCTTCAAAAAGGCGCTGGGAATTCGCCGCAATGTCTTCGATCGTTCGGGGTTTGCCATTCCCGGAGCCGGCGTAGATCACGTAAGCCACACCGCGGTCTTTGCCGCCATATCGCGGATTTGAGTCGATGCTCAACGCGTCCGCCAGCGCCATCGAGCCCTCGCCGAATTTCAATCCGGGCGCACTCTCGTCCGCCACAATCGCAGGGGAAAGGTGACCGTTCTGAAGGTTTGCAACCGAAGCGAAATCGCCGAGTTTGGCATGAAGGAAACCCTCGGGTGGCAGAACAATGTAGGGAATTTTCAGCGCGTCAACGTATCGGTGCGGGTCTTTTAAATTTGGATTGTCATTATCGAAGAGTGACGTTGTTGACACGTAATATCCCGGCGCTGGGTCGGAAGATCCCTGCACCACGGGGTGTCCATTTGTTTTGTAATTATCGGTCACCAGAGCCCACCAGTTTCCGCGGTGTCCCGCATGGTTCAGGCTGTCCAGTCCAAGCACCTGGTTGGGGTGATAGGCACGAAACGCGCCGTCCGCGTCTATCGCCATTCCCGAACTATAGAAAAAAGCGCGCGGATCGGACGGAATGGCCCAGGCGATCACGGAATGTGCCTCGAAGAGCTTGCTGCTCTCACAGGCTTCATTTGGGCCAAGGTGAGTCTGTCCCGCTGAAGCTGCCTGCGCCAGCAATGCGATAAGCGCAATTGCAATTCCCGCCTTCATTAGAGCCTCACCGCCGAATGCCTGAAAAACCCGGTCTTGCAAATATTGCTTTAGCCGCCCCAATTTCCCTCTTCGTGCCATCCCCCTGTTTAGAAATGAATCGGGAGGCGTCGCGAATTTTTCCCAGCGTCCCGGCCCTACAAAGACATCGCACAAAACTGTTTGATCAGCATTCAGACCATAAAAGATCACTTGAGAAATGTATACAGGAAGTCAGGGACGCATCGCCGTTCCGCTCTCATCGCTCAGCTGCCCGGGACTGCGCGGTCTTGAATCGGGTCGGAGGACGATAGGCCTGCTCGCAAGTTATTTTCTATCGCTCCGTGAAATGTATCTGCCCTTATAAACGGGACCCATTGAGACCACCAACCTACTGCCGCCCGCGGAAGTAAAACGCACCCAGACTCGCGAATGCGCTGGTGTAGAAATTCAACGAGGCGGTGTTACTATGAGAAATGGTCCGGCAGTTTCTGGCCGGAAAATTCGATTCCAACTGGAGAAGGAGGCCCGTTTAGAATTTACATATTTCACTTGATTGTCCAATACCCCAAAATGGCCTCAATATGTAGATGGCGATTTAGGAGAATTTTCTTGGGAGATGCGCCGACGTCCGGACGCAATTTGAATAGTCAGCAAGTCTCGCCGGCGCATCTATGCCTGTGGCAGATGCCATGCGATTCTGCAAACAAATCGCTGTCCCGTCAATCTGTTGAGCCCTCTCCGGGTTGATCTGCTCCCTGCTTTCCTCGCTGCTTAAGGACAACAGGCCCAGATTTCCGTGAAGTGTAATTCGATCGCAGGGAGTACACAGCAGCGCATTCGAACCGGAAAGGGGAGATACAGATTGACTGCTGACATGAACGAGCACTCGGCCATCGACCCCGACCAGCAGCTCCCGGCATATACGCCGGAGCATCGCGGACATTTTTCGCGGGTCGCGATTTGGATCGTGCTGCTGCTGGTTCTTGCCCTTGCCATACTGCTGATTTACCGACATTACGAAAACGCCAAAAAAGCCGCCGCCAAGCCCCGTGCGGCGCCCGGAATCGCAATTACGAGTGCCACAGCTCAAAAAGGTGACATCGGCGTATATATCGACTCCATCGGTACAGTCACGCCCGTCTATACAGATTCGATTACCAGCCAGGTAAACGGAAAAGTCGATGCCGTGCATTTTGTCGAAGGCCAGCGCGTCGGCAAAGGCGGCCTGCTGATAGACATTGATTCGGCTCCCTACCGCGCATCGCTTTTGCAGGCGCAAGGGACGTTGCAGAAAGACGAGAATGTGCTGGCTCAGGCGACGATGGACGTTCAGCGCTATCGTGAAGCCTGGGCGCGCAACGCGATTGCCAAGCAGGTTCTGGATGACCAGGAAAAGCTCGTCCTGCAGGACGAGGGCACGGTGAAGAACGACCAGGGAACTGTACAATTTGATCAGATCCAGGTCGATTACTGCCGCATCGTTTCTCCGATTGCCGGGCAGGTTGGCTTGCGCCTCGTGGATCCAGGCAACGTGGTCCAGTCCACTGGAGGAGTAACCCTCGCCGTAATTACTCAGATAGAACCTATCACAGTGGTATTTACTATACCGGAAGACAGCCTGGGTCCGGTGGTCGCTCGACTGCGCAATAAAGCCAAGCTTACGATCGACGCTTTTGACCGCACTGCCCAAACCAAAATCGCCAGTGGAGTGCTTCTAGCGCTCGACAACCAAATTGACACGACCACCGGCACCGTAAAAGGGAGAGCGCTCTTTGACAATAAGAATGATGCGCTTTTTCCGAATCAATTTATTAATACGCACCTGCTGGTGAACACATTGCGGGGTGTGACTCTGGTACCTTCCTCCGCCATTCAACAAAATGGCCAGTCCTCCTTCGTGTATGTGATCCAAAACAATATTGCCCATATCCGGGCCGTAAAACCGGGAGTTACCGACAGCGGCATGACGCAGGTGGATGGCATCGCTCCCGGAGACGTGGTGGCCAACAGCGGCTTCGATAAATTGCAGGACAACGCTGCAGTCGTCGTGTTGAACAAGCCTGCGCCAGCCGACGCAAGCGGAAGCAACGCAAATGGGAGTAGTACCCCGTGAATCCGTCTCGTCCATTTATTCTGCGGCCGGTGGCGACTTCCTTGCTGATGGCTGCCATCCTCCTGGCCGGCCTGGTTGGCTATACACAATTGCCTGTCTCTGCGCTACCCGAAGTCGATTACCCGACCATTCAGGTGCTCACGTTTTATCCTGGCGCAAGCCCGAATGTAATTGCCACGACGGTAACGGCGCCGCTGGAGCGCCAATTCGGCCAAATTCAGGGCTTGAGTCAAATGACTTCCACCAGCTCCGGTGGAACGTCCGTCATCGTGCTGCAGTTCGATCTCAGTCTGGCAATCGACGTGGCAGAGGAGGAAGTGCAGTCCGCCATAAACGCGTCGCAGAGTTTGTTGCCGTCTATCCTGCCCGCGCCGCCGACCTACAGCAAGACGAATCCCGCCGATGCCCCCGTACTCACGCTGGCCATCACTTCAAGTTCCTTGCCGCTTTCTCAGGTTGAGGACCTGGTCGACACGCGCCTTGCGCCGAAACTTTCGCAGCTAAACGGAGTCGGCCTTGTCACCATTAGCGGCGGCCAGAAACCCGCCGTGCGCATTCAAGCCAATCCTACGGCCCTGTCCTCCTACGGCATCAATATGGAAGACTTGCGCGCAGCGTTGACGCAGGCCAGCGTAAACGCCGCCAAAGGAAACTTTGACGGGCCGCGCCAGGATTACCAGATCGACGCCAACGATCAGCTGGTCACCAGCGACGACTATCGGAAAGTCGTTGTTGCCTATCGCAACGGCGCGCCGGTCATGCTCACCGATGTGGCCAACATTGTGAATGGCGTGGAAAATAATTATCAGGCTGCCTGGATGAACCAGACCCCTGCAGTGATCCTGAATGTGCAGCGCCAGCCCGGAGCCAACACCATCAGCGTTGTAAAGAGTGTCAAGCAGCTCCTGCCGCAACTCGAGGCCAATTTACCCACTGGTATACAGGTGACAACACTTACCGATCTGACAACCGCCATTGAATCATCGGTCGCCGACGTGAAGTTTGAATTGATGCTGACCATCGGACTCGTGGTGCTGGTGATTTTCCTGTTCCTGCGAAGTCTCTATGCCACCATCATCCCGGCCGTTGCCGTGCCGCTGTCACTGGTTGGCACGTTTGGGGTGATGTACATCCTCGGGTACAGCCTCGACAACTTATCGCTGATGGCGCTGACCATCTCCACGGGCTTTGTTGTGGACGATGCCATCGTGATGATTGAAAACATCGCGCGGTACATCGAAGAGGGCGACAAGCCCATGGATGCGGCGCTGAAGGGAGCGGAGCAAATTGGCTTCACCATTCTTTCGCTGACGGTTTCCTTGATCGCCGTCTTGATTCCATTGCTGTTCATGGGCGATGTGGTGGGGCGCCTCTTTCGCGAGTTTGCCGTGACACTGGCCGTTACCATCATCATTTCCGCCGTGGTTTCCCTCACGCTCACGCCGATGATGAGCGCGCGCATCTTGCGTCACGAGCCAAAAGAGAAGCAGGGGCGCATCTATCAAGCGTCGGAGCATGTTTTCCAGAGCATGATTGATTTCTATGGCCGCACGCTGAAGTTCGTTCTCGGCTATCAGACCATCACGTTGTTCATTGCGCTGGCAACCTTGATGCTCACGGTTTTCCTATACATCATTATTCCCAAGGGATTTTTCCCGGTACAAGACACCGGCGTAATCCAGGCCATTTCGCAGGCGCCCCAGACCATCGGCTCTAAAGGAATGGCAGGGAAGCAGCAGGAGCTTGCAAAGGTTATTTTGGCTGACCCGGCAGTGGAGAGCCTCTCCTCGTTTATCGGCGCCGATGGAACGAATACCACGACGAATAGCGGCAGATTGTCCATCAATCTGAAGCCGCTCGAACAGCGCAAGATCAGCGCGGCAGATGTCATCCGCCGTCTCAAATCAAAACTGGACCAAGTGCAGGGAATCACGCTGTTCATGCAACCTGTGCAGAATATTTCCGTGGACGACCGCGTCAGCCGCACGCAATACCAGTACGCGCTGGAAGACCCGGATGCCAATGAACTAAACGAATGGACGAACCGCTTCGTCGCCAAGCTCAAGCAGTTGCCGGACCTGGAGGACGTGGCCACCGATCAACAATTGGGAGGGCTGGCCGTTTCTCTCGTGATTGACCGGCCCACCGCCTCGCGCCTGGGAATTGCCCCTTCGACGATTGACAACACTCTATACGACGCGTTCGGACAGCGGCAGATCAACACCATGTACACGCAGGTGAATCAATACCATGTCATCCTCGAGAGCGAACCGCAGTTTCAGCTGGACCCCAATAAGCTCAACCATCTCTATATCCAGTCCAATGCGTCCGCAGGAACCACGGGCGCCGGAGCCACTTCCTCCTTCGCGTCTTCGGGATCGTCTTCCGCGGGATCCAATGCGCTTACATCCTCGGCGCTCTACTCTCCATCCGCAAATACGCTGGCCCCTCCTGGGACCGCGCTTTCGGCGAGCGCGTCCTCGACATCTGGCAAAGGCGTGCTCTCCGCAGCCTCAACCAGTTCGGCAACCAGCTATGCCGTACCGCTGAGTGCTTTCTCGCATTTTGAGAACACCACCGAGCCGCTCTCTATCAATCACCAGGGGCAGTTTCCGGCGATCACCGTATCGTTCAATCTCGCGCCCAACGCCGCGCTCGGCAACGCCATCACGGCGGTCGATAAAGCGCAGAAAGACCTGCACATGCCTGCCACGCTGCAGGCAAGCTTTCAAGGCACGGCGGCGTCCTTCACGAGCTCGCTCGCCAACGAACCGTTACTCATCCTGGCAGCTTTAGTAACAGTATACATTGTACTGGGCGTATTGTATGAAAGCTTCGTTCATCCCATCACGATTCTCTCCACGTTGCCGTCCGCGGGCGTGGGCGCATTTCTCGCGCTGATTCTGTTTCACCAGGATTTAAGCGTGGTGGCCATCATCGGCATCGTCCTGCTGATCGGCATCGTGAAAAAGAACGGCATCATGATGGTGGACTTCGCGCTGGAAGGCGAACGCAAGCACGGAAAAAATGCCACCGACGCAATCTACGAAGCCTGCCTGCTGCGCTTCCGCCCCATTATGATGACCACAATGGCCGCGCTCCTGGCCGGGCTTCCGCTGGCGCTTGGAACGGGTTTCGGTTCCGAGTTGCGTAGGCCGCTGGGCATCGCCATGGTCGGCGGATTGCTCCTGAGCCAGGCGCTCACTCTGTACACCACACCTGTCATCTACATCTTCTTTGACAATCTGGGGCAGCGCTTTTCGCACAAATCGAAGCAGCCGGACGCCGGAGACACGCAACAGGCAGAGCCCGCATGAATATTTCCGAACCATTCATTCGCCGGCCCGTGGCTACCACGTTGCTTACGGTGGCGATTGCCCTGGCTGGTGCGGTTGCCTACGAGGTGCTGCCCGTCGCGCCGCTGCCGGAAGTCGACTTCCCTACAATTTCCGTCAGCTCCGGATTGCCGGGCGCCAGCGCGGATATTATGGCTTCGTCCGTGGCCACTCCGTTGGAGCGCCAGTTTGGGCACATCGCGGGCGTGACCGAGATGACCTCCGCGAGCACGCTCGGGAGCACATCGATCACCATTCAGTTCGATCTGAACCGCGATATCGACGGCGCGGCGCGCGACGTGGAATCCGCCATCAATGCGGCGCGAACCTATCTGCCCGCGAATTTGCCGGGCAATCCCACGTATCGCAAGGTCAATCCCGCCGACGCGCCGATCATGATTCTCGGCCTTACTTCCGACAAATATGGTCCCGAAAAGCTGTACGACGAGGCCTCCACCGTTGTGCAGCAGAAGTTGTCGCAGATACAGGGTGTAGGACAAGTTTCGGTGGGAGGTGGCGCGCTGCCATCCGTGCGTGTGGAGGCAAATCCCACGCAACTCGCGAACTACGGACTTACCCTTGCGAATTTGCAGGCCGTCTTGAGCCAGCAGAATTCCGACCTGGCCAAAGGTCAAATCACAGACGGGAATGTGACCGCCGACATTTTGGCGAACGATCAGATTTCTCATGCGGAGGACTACAAGCCGATCGTTGTCGGCTATAGCCACGGTGCGGCCTTGCGCCTGTCCGATGTCGCTCAGGTAACGGATTCCGTTCAGAACGTAAGAGCTGCCGGCTATTTGAACGGCAAGCGGGCGGTTACCGTCATCATCTTCCGTCAGCCCGGCGCCAACATTATTGCCACGGTAGACCGCATCCGCGCGCAGCTTGCCGTGATCGAGGCATCCATCCCGTTGGGCATCGAAACCACCATTGTTTTGGATCGCACCCTGACCATTCGCGCTTCTGTAACTGACGTCGAGAGAACGCTCTTGATTTCCATCGCCCTGGTCATCGGCGTGGTGTTTGTCTTTCTGCGCAATGGCCGCGCCACGCTCATTCCCGCCGTGGCTGTGCCGGTTTCGCTAGTGGGCACATTCGCCGTGATGTATATGCTGGGCTACAGCATTGACAATCTTTCGCTAATGGCCATGACTATCTCCACCGGGTTCGTGGTCGATGATGCCATCGTGGTGATGGAAAATATCTCGCGGCATCTGGAAAACGGCATGAAGCCCTTTGCTGCTGCATTGAAGGGCGCGGAAGAAATAGGCTTCACCGTTTTTACCATCAGCATTTCGCTGATTGCCGTGTTCCTTCCGCTTCTATTAATGGGCGGAATTGTTGGGCGTCTGTTCCGCGAATTTGCCGTCACGCTGTCGACGTCCATTATCGTATCCATGCTGATTTCGCTGACCACCACGCCGATGATGTGCGCCTACCTGCTGCGAAACGAGCGTGAACAAAAACACGGGCGCATGTACAACGCCAGCGAAAAGTTCTTTGACGGCATGCTTTCGCTCTATCGCGGCAGCCTGCGCTGGGTGCTGGTCAATCCGACCCTTACCCTTATCGTGCTCTTCCTCACCATCGCGCTCAATGTGCTGCTGATCATCAAAATTCCCAAGGGTTTTTTCCCGGTGGAGGATACCGGAGCGATCACCGGCGGAGTTCGCGGGCCGCAGGATTCCTCCTTCCCGGCAATGGACGACTCGATTCGGCAGATCGCAGCCGTCATCAAGAAAGACCCTGCCATCGACAACGTCATTTCATTTACCGGAGGCGGTGGGGCGGCAAATACCGGCAATCTGTACATTGCGCTCAAGCCACTGGCAAACCGGGATGCCAGCGCCACTCAAGTGATCGATCGCCTGCGGCCTCAATTGAACCGTCTCCCGGTGGCCTCCGCGTTTCTTCAACCAGTACAAGATTTGCGCATAGGCGGACGCACCGGCAACGCGCTATACCAGTACACAATTCAATCCGACAATGTCCAGGATCTGACCAAGTGGGGACCCATTCTGCTGACCCAGATGCAACACCTTCCCGGCCTGCAAGATGTGAGTTCAGACCAGCAAAACGGAGGGTTGGATGAGCTGATGACCTATGACCGGGCCACTGCGGCAAAGCTGGGCCTCACCGCGCAATCGCTGGACTCGGCGTTATACGGAGCCTTCGGACAATCGGAAGTCTCCATCATCTATACGCAACTAAATCAGTATTACGTGGTGCTGGAAGTCGCTCCCCAGTATTGGCAGAGCCCGGAAGGCTTGAAGGATATTTATCTTCATACCGCCAATAGCGACAGTAACATTCCGCTGCTGACGGTGGCCAAGGGACAAGCCAACACCACGCCGCTGGCGGTCAACCATACAGGCCTTTTTCCATCGGTCACGCTGTCCTTTAACCTCACGCCGAACGTATCTTTGAGCGATGCCACTTTGGCGATTGACCAAATGCAAAAGCGACTGGGCACGCCTTCCACGATGCAAGGCTTTTACGCGGGCACGCTGCTCGCCTACCAGCAATCCCTTGGCACCGAACCCATACTGATTCTGGCGGCGTTGCTGGCGGTGTATATCGTTCTTGGCATTTTGTATGAAAGCCTGATCCACCCGCTGACCATCATTTCCAGTTTGCCGTCGGCCAGCGTGGGCGCGATGCTGGCCCTGCTGGCCTTTAAAGAGGACTTGAACATCATCTCCATCATCGGCATCGTGCTGCTGATCGGAATCGTAAAAAAGAACGCCATCATGATGATCGATTTCGCTCTGCAGGCCG